>Ga0210390_10000448_pt1 | contig 45042 bp, 40 predicted proteins | sample IncBWH11OmetaG_FD_161050 | JGI IMG/M metagenome (GOLD analysis project Ga0210390, IMG submission 161050) | Forest soil microbial communities from Barre Woods Harvard Forest LTER site, Petersham, Massachusetts, United States - Inc-BW-H-11-O ... | reverse complement strand
TCTTGGCGGGCGCGAACCTGAACGTCTCCGGCAATGCCGACTCCCTGCTCTTGGCGCTCAGTCGGATTTTCCTGCTGCTCCCGCACCCCCAGCGGCAGGAGTTCTTGCTGCGGATCCCGAAGGCATCATGAAATCATCCCTCCAAAGAAATCCTAGGCTTCGCTTGGATCTGGATTCTTATCGGGGGCTTTGTCAGCAAGTGCTCCAGCGCGATGGCTGGCGATGCCAACGATGCGGAAGTTCTAAAGATCTCCAGGTCCATCACATCCACCAGCGAAGTCGTCTGGGAGGCGATGTGGAAGAAAATCTCATCACGCTGTGCAACGTTTGCCATAGAGAAATTCATCTCCGCGCCGAGACTCTCGCACGGTTCGACTTGGACTAGCTGAATTACACGTCGGCTGGATGAATTGGAGATCAAAAGTACTGCGAGACAGAGCGCCCCGAAAATGCCCCTGCGTCGAGATCACGATGTCTGTTGTAACATAGGAATCAGAGGAAACCATGAAAGGAGTTGTGCTCGCAGGCGGAAGTGGCAGCCGATTGAACCCGTTAACTCGTGTCACAAACAAGCATCTTCTCCCCGTCTACGACAAGCCCATGGTTTATTACCCCATTCAGACGCTCGTCAATGCCGGCATCGAGGAAATCCTGCTGGTCACTGGCGGCAAGAATGCCGGAGACTTCCTGCGCCTCTTGGGGAACGGGCGCGACTTCGGATTGAAGCACTTGAACTACACATACCAGGAAGGCGCAGGCGGAATTGCCGAAGCACTTGGTCTGGCAGAATTTTTTGCGGGCCGCGACTCGATCTGCGTCATTCTTGGCGACAACATCATCGAGAACAACATTCTGCACGCCGTCGACAATTTCAAGTCGCAGGCTGATGGCGCGAGAATCCTGCTCAAGGAAGTCGAAGACGCCCAGCGATTCGGTGTCGCGGAGGTTCAGGGCAATCGTATCGTTGCCATCGAAGAGAAGCCCAAGGCGCCCAGATCGAATTACGCCGTCGTTGGGATCTACCTTTATGACAAAAGCGTCTTCGAAAAGATTCGCCGTTTGAAACCTTCCGGCCGCGGCGAGCTGGAAATCACCGACGTGAACAATTTCTACATAGATGAAGGCAAGCTTACCTATGAAGTCCTCGACGGATGGTGGACCGATGCCGGCACCTTCGAATCCTTGCTCCGCGCCAATAACCTCGTCGCGGAATCGGGCGCGAACAAGATGAATCGCACATCCGGCTCGCGACGCCAGAAAGCGGCCCGATGAAATTTTTTGCCACCGGCGGCGCAGGTTTCATCGGATCGAATTTCATCATTCACGTCCTGGGTTTGTCGCAAGACTAGTCTGTCGTCAGTTATGACAAATTGACCTACCGGGCTAGCCGACGCCGAAAGAAGGTGAGCTTTTCACAGTACGACTTTCGTCTCGTCGCGCTCGTACGTTTCGTGGGTTGGGTTCCTCATTCCTTTTGGCTCGCTATGAATGTGAAAGCGGCGTCCACTGGACGATCGCTATTGTGAGCTCCAGATTCGACGTCTGAGTAATCAGGTTTCGCATTTGTCGGAAAATGCCCCGGTGCAAAGGTGCCTCTCTTAAATCGAAAAACCCACACGTACTCGCGCTTGTACTTTTCTGGCGGCCGGGTGTTGTCCAACGTAACGATAGCTGACCAATCCGAAAAACCAGAGCCATCCGTATGCACGGGTGCTGGCAACGTATCTTTATAGTAGTCGGTATCATGGGTAAAAATTACAACGAAATCGACCCTCGCTGGCGAAGGGGCCCGGCAGATGTTCGGAAACCTCTTCCAATTGCTTTCTATTCGCTGATATTGTGCTACGGAAACGCCATACGCGGAAATGTACGATGAACAGTGCGAATCTTCCGTTCGGCTACCCGGCATCAAACGTGCTGGAACGGCATCGCGGCCGACCGGGCTTGGCCAACTGCAGTTCAAGGGAGCGACGAGACATGTAATAAACAAAAAAAGAACTTGCGGCGCGGCGCTCATCTGATTCTTCCTCACAGTCGAAAATTTTAGTATAAGACGAAACCTCGTCTTTGGTCGAGGACGCGATGCGTCCACGGTTTAGAGAGTTGGCCACGAATTGCCGTCGCGGGCGGCTACATTCGGTATCAAGCGCATACGGCGACCCGTCTAAAGCGTGGGGATCCTTCCTTTGGAGTCAAATAGACCCGAACTGAGGATATCGGAACTATTATGGCAATTCTTGTGACCGGCGGTGCGGGCTACATCGGAAGTGTTACGGTGGGTCAGCTGCGTGAAAGTGACGAAAATGTCGTTGTGCTGTCCGCTTCGAGTTCTGGTCGATCGCAGTCCAGTACGCCTCCCGTTCGGTAGCGTAGGAGGCTCGGGCTGGTCACCTGAACAAAAGTGCTTGCGTTTGAGCGTGACGAATTTTACGATGTTGGACGATCGAGTACCGCACTCAGCTCGGTGTCTTTGCCTACTTCCGACTCGGGTTTGGCGCCCATCCCCAGTGTAGGTTCAACCAATGACTCGGGCAGTGCCTTGAAGTCAACAGTTACACCTATCTCGGAGGCCCTAAAGTGCGTGCGCGCAAAATAATTCTAAATGGATCATTGCTGCTTCTATTCGGATTCATCACCATCCAGATGGGAAGTTGTGGTTCCGGATCTAGTTTGGAATCCATCGCAGTGACGCCTTCCGGTCCGGCGCTTGCGAAAGGGATTACCCAACAATTTAAGGCCATGGGAACTTACTCGGGCGGATCGACCCGCGATTTGACGCAAAGCGTGTCGTGGAGTTCCAGCGCTCCCGCCATCGTCGCGATCACTCCTACAGGACTAGCGACGGCCCTCACGGCAGGAACGGCCACGATTCAAGCCTCACAAGCGGGCGTAGCAGGCTCGACGAACTTCACGGTGACTTCTGCGACGCTCGCTTCGATCGCCGTGGGCCCCGCAAATCCGTCTTCCTTGCCGTCCGCTCTTTCCGGCACGACGATTCCTGAAGGGGTACCCTTGCAATATGCAGCCACCGGAACCTATACCGATAAGAGTACTCAAGACATAACTGCCAGCGTGACATTCGCTTCGAGTGCGTCCAGCGTTGCATCAGTCACTCCGACGGGTCTTGTCATGGGAGTTGGCGCTGGAACAGCTGCAGTACAAGCAACCTTGGGGAATGTAACGGGCAGTTCAAACGTCACCGTGAGCGCTGTTGTGTTGGGGCAATTGGTAGTCAGTCCGCAAAACCCATCCATTTCCGATGCTGTAGTGGCGCAGCCATTCAAATCCATCGGTTATTTCAGCGATGGTAGCTCGATCGATCTCACGTCGCTTGCAGCTTGGTCTTCAACGAATCCTCAAGTGGCTACTGTCGGGAGTGCGGGACAGGTGACAAGTGTGCCGCTACCAAGCGGGCAGTCGGTGGGATTTGCGTCGATTCGGGCGGTTTTGGGTACCGGCAAGGGTGTTTCCATCCTGGCCGTTACGAATCACCAAGGTAATGGGTTTGCCGGAGTTTTCACGCAGCACGGGGACATCGGACGAACCGGTCAGAACATAAATGAAACTGCTCTCACGCTCGCCAATGTGAACTCAACTACTTTTGGAAAATTATTCGCGCAGGCAGTGGATGGGCAGCTTTACGCGCAGCCTTTATACGTCTCAAACGTTACCATCGCGGGTAAGACACACAACGTGATTTACGTGGCAACCGAAGCGGACAGCGTTTTCGCTTTTGACGCTGACAGCAACAGTGGCGCAAACGCAAATCCGCTCTGGCGCGTGAGCCTCATCGACACGGCTCACGGTGCAGCACCGGGAGCGACCCCCGTGGATTCCGTCAACGGAATCAACTGTAACGCTTTGGTGCCACTTGTAGGAATTACGAGTACTCCTGTAATCGACCCCAGCACAAATACGATGTACTTGGTAGCGAAGTCAGCGGAAAACGGCGGCTACGTCCAACGCTTTCACGCGATCGATATCACAACGGGCGCAGAAAAATCGCAGGGTTCAGCTGTAATTGCGGGGTCCGTCTCAGGAACTGGCGCCGGCAGTTCGAGCGGGACAGTGGCCTTTAATGCGCAATTGCACCTGAATCGTCCCGGGCTTTTGTTGCTCAACGGGGTTGTCTATGTTGGCTTTGCTTCCAATTGCGACACTCCTCCGTTTCACGGTTGGCTATTTGCGTATGACGCAGCGACGTCTTCGTTGCGAGCGGTATATGTGACAACACCCAATGGCAGCGACGGCGGTATCTGGAATTCCGGCGTGGGTCTCTCGGGCGATTCAAACGCGAACCTATACATCGCGACGGGGAACGGTACCTTCGACACGGCGCAAAGTCCGCCGACGGATCTAGGCGATAGCATTGTCAAACTGTTCCTCGATGGCAGTACGCTGAACGCCACCGACTACTTCACCCCATACAACCAAGGTGCATATGATACGGCAGACTTGGACGTTGGGTCCGGCGGCGTTCTATTGCTTCCCGATCAGCCCGGAAGCCACCCACACCAACTGGTGCTGCCGGCGAAGGGGCGATGGATGTACGAAGTCGATCGAGATCAGATGACTCTCAATAATTTGCACTATTGTCAACCGAACTGCACTTCAGACTCGCAAATCATAACGGAGTTTCAGCCTTTGGGGGATTCCTGGTGCATCCCCGCCTATTGGAACGGAAGTATTTATTACGGCGGAGCGAACGCACAGCTTTCGATGTATTCGATCACGAGTGGTGTCCTCAGTTCGACCCCAAGTTCATCTACTCCGTCCCCGTTTATGTTTCCCGGAGCGACTCCTACCGTCTCTGCAAACGGGACTACAAACGGAATTGTTTGGGCCGTCGATACCTCCAACTACGGTGGAATGGGCCCTCCGTCGGCTCCGGCTATCTTGCACGCATTCAATGCGAGCAACATAGCAATCGAACTCTACAACACGACGCAGGTGTCAACCCGGGATGTTATGGGTAATGCGGTGAAGTTTGTTGTGCCGACCGTTGCGAATGGGAAAGTGTATGTCGGAACGCAAACTGAGGTAGACGTTTACGGCTTGCTGCCGCAATAGAGCAGGGAAGCCCCCAGAGGGCTTCGGCGATGCGCATTCGTGGCGTTGGAGACCAACTGTCGGTTGTCTCGTCCGTCGCGTCCGCGGAGGGCTCGGCGGGCCTTCATCAGAACGAACCCGTGAACGTCAGATAGCGGCGCGGTTTCCGTTGCCTTTTGACAGACCTTGGTACAACGAGACATGGTCTGCAATCATTGCGAGCAACGCAAATTTGTCCATGGCGCGGCGCCTCGCTGCCAAAGGCAGACCGCTAATTGCCGAGGGACTGTCTGCGATCTCTCGCAAGCGATCGTAAAGAGAATTTGGATCGCCGGGGATAAACTTCAGGCCTGCTTCGCCTACCACCTCGCTCAGGCCCCCGATATCAGCGACGACCACAACACCAGCGCGCATCATGTGTTCCATGGCTGCTAATCCGGCCGACTCCTCACTTTGTGAAGTCATCACTATGACTTGAATCTCCCGAAGTGCTGCCTCGAGCGCCGTGCCCGTAAGGTACCCCTTGAATGTGACACGCTCCCGAATGCCCAAGCGGTCGACTTCGCGTTCCAGTTTCTCGCGAATCTCGCCATCTCCTATCAGTGTGAGACGAAAACAGACGCCATGCTCCTTCAACTTTCTAGCTGCCCGGAGAAGAATCGGGACTCCTTTCTCTTCGACAAACCTTCCTACATACCCGATTCGGAGACCATCTTCCGGCATCCCAGTCTTAACCGTTGCGTCGAAGCCCGAGTCTCGGACACCATGGTAGATCGTTTGTACGTGGGGCAGAGAGATTCGTTGCGCCACATGATCGGTGATAGCGATATTGGCCGAGGCACGCGCGCAAAGCCAACGTCGGGGGAAGGTGAGCAAGAAATTTTTAAATCCTCGCACTCGACCCATGCTTCCGCAGCAACACGCGATGCATTCTCCGTACTCGCGGGCCATGAAATGGCCGGGACAGGCGGTGTTATCCGGTTTGTAAAGCAGCATGCCGTTGGGACATATGGAATGATACCCGTGATGCTCTATGACCGTTGGTTTGCGGGATAACCAAGAAACAACAAGTGGAACGAAGGCAGGATTCGCGAGGTGAACGACGTCCGCCGACCAGATCTTAGCCAGTAGCGTCGCGAATCCAGGCCGGCGGACCACTGGAAAAGGTAACGCTGAGTCGTCCATACCGCCGGCCGCAGTTTCTGTAACAAGCGTAATATTAATCGTTTCGTTACCATGAGATCTCGACCAAGCGCAGATTCCCTCAGCGAGATCCTTCGTGACCGTCTGCACGCCACCAACCAGTGGCGCCCAATCATAAGCGTAAATTAAGAGTCTCAAAACCGACAGCCGCCTCCTCGGAGGTGGGCGAGGAAAGTCGCTAATAATGTGCAAGAAAAATAAGTGAGTTCACTATGCCTGCGGTCGGATCCATCGCAGAAATGCATTTCAGCGTCAATATCCTAAAAGAGCCGCTCGGCCCCGTTTGGCTTGGGCATGAAAACTATCATACTATTACTCTTGATTATGGTACTACGGTGCTCAGTGAATTGAAATCGTGTCCCTCGCCGTAACGTCCCTGCAGCAGACCTTTTGGCCGATCGTGAGCTCCGTAGTATCGTAGAGGGCCTGCTGGACGGAAAGAATGCCGACAGCGGAAGAAGAGATCTAAGCCACAGCACAGTGAGAGCGGAATTCGGCATGGCAGAATCGAGTGTTCACATTACGTCGCCGTTAGGCGAACGGGAGACAACGGCTGAGTATTTGTGCACCGACTTGGATGGGACGATTCTGGTTGGCGATTCGTTCTGGGAATCATTCCTCGCACTGGTCGGAGTGCATCCTTGGTACGTGTGCTTCGTTCCTTTTTGGCTTTTTCGTGGCAAAGCGGCGTTGAAGCATGAAATCTCGCGGCGAGTGCAACTCGACGTCTCAACGCTTCCAGTACGGGAAGAATTGATTCGATTCTTGCGTCAGGAAAAGCGAGCCGGGAGGAAAGTGATTCTCGTGACTGGCGCGGATGCAAAGATAGCGAATGCCGTGGCCGAGCATCTGGGGTTTTTCGATCGGGTGCTTGCGAGTGATGGCGCAACGAACCTCACGGGCGAAAAGAAAAAAGAGGCGATTCAGGAAATTGTTAACGGAAAGAGATACGACTACGTTGGAAACGCCCGAGACGATATACCGGCCTGGAACGCGGCGAGCAGCGCAATCCTGGTAGGGCCCAGTCCGAGCCTGCTGAAAACCGTCCGGAAAACGGCTGCGGTCGGCGGAGTGGTGCAAAGCTACGAAAACTACTGGGGCGCGCTGTGGCAGTCTTTGCGTCCAGCCCACTGGATCAAGAATCTATTGGTTTTCGTGCCGATCATTATGGCCCATGAGTTGAATGACCCATCGAGGTTGATTCGCGTCTTCATTGCATTCGTGAGCTTTTCGCTCTGCGCATCGGGCGTCTACCTCCTCAACGATCTATTCGATCTCGAAGCGGATCGCCGTCATCCCAAGAAAAAACTTCGGCCGCTTCCATCCGGCAACCTCCCGCTGGGAGTCGGTCTCATTTTCGCCCCCTTGCTTATGGTAGTGGGGTTCCTGACGGCCGCTCAACTTCCTGGCAAGCTTGTTTTGGCAACGGTGTTCCTTTATGCCCTGGCGACGACGCTGTATTCGACTTACGTAAAGCGCATTCCCATCTTGGATGTGCTCCTATTGACTGCGCTTTATCTCCTGCGCATCCTGGCAGGTGGTGTAGCCGCCGGCGTGGACGTGTCGCCTTGGCTGATTGCATTTTCAATGTTCCTCCTCCTGAGTTTGGCGTTTTCGAAGCGCCAGGCAGAACTGACCGAGCAAACCATCGCCGACGGAACTCAAGCAGGAACTTCGAAGCGGGGCTACCGAGAACAAGACACCGGAATCCTTCAGCATTTTGGCGTAACGAGTGGCTATTTGTCGGTTCTGGTGCTGGCCCTCTACGTAAATGGTATCGACGTGACGCGCCTCTATCGACATCCGCAAGTGATCTGGCTCGCTTGCCCGATGCTCCTTTTCTGGATCTCGCGAGTCTGGTTCCTCGCCAGTCGTGGCAAGCTGAGCGAAGATCCCGTTGTTTTCGCGGCCCGCGATCCCATCAGTTACCTTCTCGGCGCGCTCCTGCTCCTGATTTTATTTGTGGCATCTTAAAGTATATGTCTGCGATGAAACCACACGAGTCTTGGGGGCGATACCCAAAATCCGAGCCCGCTCGGGTTGTGGAACTGTCATGGATCTCGCAGGTCCCGGATCTGAATCGATTGCCACGCCCGATTCTTCCTTACGGAAAGGGGCGCAGCTACGGAGATTGTTGCCTGAATAATGGGGGCACACTGCTCGATGCATCGGGGCTTGACCGATTCATGCGATTTGATCCGGAAACGGGGCTCCTGCGATGCGAGGCGGGAGTCACGCTTAAAACGATCCTCGAGCTGATCCTGCCTGCGAACTGGTTCCTGCCCGTCACTCCGGGCACTCAATTCGTGACGGTCGGAGGTGCAATTGCGAACGACGTACATGGAAAGAATCACCACCGGGCAGGCTCTTTTGGATGTCACCTGCAGCGATTGGAACTGCTGCGTTCCGACATAGGAACGGTGGTGTGTTCGCGAGAGTGCAATCAAGATCTATTTGAAGCCACCATCGGTGGACTTGGCCTAACAGGAGTGATTCTTTGGGCGGAGTTTCAACTCAAACGTATTTGCGGACCGCTGATCGATTGCGAGAAGCTGCGGTTCGAAACGCTGGAAGAATTTTTTGAATTGTCCGCTTCATCCGACAAAGAGTGCGAGTATACGGTCGCTTGGCTGGATTGCATGTCATCGGGCAGCAAGCGAGGTCGTGGAATTCTCATTCGCGGGAATCATTCCACTATCCCGATAAAGAATTCGGGGCCACCGCGGGCTGTTCCCACGCTGCGCGGTTTTCATACTTCGGTTTCGCTCATCCGTCGCCCGACAATCAGAGCCTTCAATTGGATATATCTTCATACTCAATCGGGTCACCACAGCACGCGCAGCACCGTCCACTACGAGAAGTTTTTTTACCCGCTAGACCGCGTGGCCGACTGGAATCGACTCTATGGCAGAAATGGATTTCTCCAGTACCAATTCGTGGTCCCGTATGAGCGCAGAGAAGGCGTGACCGAAATCCTCGACTTGCTAGCGGATTCGCGAGAAGCCTGTTCGCTTTCAGTATTAAAAGTTTTTGGTGAGATAGAATCTCCTGGTTTGCTGTCTTTTCCACGTCCTGGTGTGACCCTCGCGTTGGATTTCCCATTTCAAGGACAGTCGACCCTGCAGCTCTGCGCACAATTCGACCAAGTCGTTCAGAAATATGGGGGGGCAGTCTATCCAGCGAAGGATGCCCGCATGTCCGCAAGAAGCTTCCAGAGATATTTTCCTCGATGGATGGAGTTTTCAAGCCTCATTGACCCGAGGTTTGGATCCGATTTCTGGCGCCGAGTGGCCGCCCCTCTCACCGTTAGCCAATGACGCGTCGCGTACTCATTCTGGGAGCTACCTCGGGCATTGCACAAAGCGTTTCGCGCTGCTTTGCGGCGGAACGCGCCAAGCTTTTTCTGGTTGCTCGCGATCCAGAAAAGCTTAAAGCATTGACCGAAGACCTGAAAATTCGCGGTGCCGAGTCCGTAGCGACCTGTGAAGCCGACTTGACCGATGGTTCCTCCTACCCGCTGATCATTTCCAAGTCACGAGCGGTTTGGGGGGGCTTGGACGCTGCCCTCATTGCACACGGCATACTTCCCGATCAGATATTGATGGAAAATGACCCTGCTCTTTTGCGGAACTCGATCGAAGTAAACTACGTCAGCGCAGTGTCGCTTTTGATGCAACTCGGCAAGGCCTTTGAAGATCAGCGGTCTGGTGTTCTCGCCATCATTGGATCCGTCGCCGGAGACCGCGGCCGCCGCAGTAACTATGTTTATGGCAGTGCCAAAGCAGGGCTCGCGACGTTTGTTGCCGGGCTGCGATTGCGACTTGCGACCGCGAACGTCCAGGTCGTCCTCATCAAGCCGGGTTGGATCAGCACACCGATGACCGCGCATTTGCAGCAAAACTTTCTGTTCGCAAGCGCTGAACAAACAGGTCGGGAAGTCTACAAAGCAATGATTTCGCCACGCGCAGTGGTGTATTGCCCTTGGTATTGGAAATGGATCATGGGATTCATCCGATTCATCCCGGAGCCTATTTTTGCAAAGTTAGATCTGTAGCCGTCGCTGTCCGGTATCATGCGATCGGCGCGAGATCTAGCGAGTTGGAGAGGGGTCCGTCTGCAAAATGAAGGAATGGACATTCGAGCCCGGATTCTCTTCGTAGCGAAGAACACGCGCTCCGCTCGACGCGCACCACTGCTCGATCATCTCGCGGCCTAGAAATGCGACGCGGGGCGAAGCAAAATAGTCATAGAAGAGATTTCGCGCCCCGGCCCAGGTTCGCTTACCTTTCGAGCGGATGAAATGGACAGCAAAATAGGGAACCATAGCAAAAAGGACCACCAACGGCCGGCTCCATCCGTGGTCTAAGCCGCGGCGAATCATGCCACCTGGAAATTTGTACAGCAACCGATATCGTCCGGACGATTTGTAGACACCGAGATACATCCGGCCGCCGGGTCGTAGGATGCGGAGATTTTCCGCGAATGCGCTGCGCGGATCGTCAGTATGATGAATCACGCCGTCCGAGATGAGAACGTCAGCCACTCCGTTCGCGAACGGGAGGCGGAGGTTGTCCGCCACGACGCCGCTGCATCCGTACCGGTTCACCGCGAGCCCGAGCGAGACTCTGCTGCGGTCGACGCCGACGCAACGGAATCCGCGTTTGACGAGAAACCCGAGCACTCTTCCCGGCCCACAACCAATATCTAGAACCAGGCTCCGCGCGTCTAGGCTTTCGATCAAATCCACCAGAGCAGGTGAGACAACGGAGCGAATGGCGATACCCGCATCGGGTGGAACCCAATCGAAGGGGTGGTCGTCGTAGAATGTAGTTCGCTCAGTGGATGTCATTGCTCCCCTCGACCGCCGCCTCGTAGCAGGTTTCCATTTGTTCGGCCAGATGATCCCAGCTGAGTTGCTCCGTCACGGCACGGCAACCGTCCTTCAGGCGGTGACGGAGAGCCGCATCGTGAACCATTTCGTACAGCGCCGCCGCAAGCGGTTGCTTTTCCGGAGCCACGACTAAACCAGCTCGACCGTCTACGAGGGACCGGATTCCGCAATAAGGGGTGATGATAACCGGCACTCCGCACGCAATGGCCTCGGCTGCAACATTTGCGAAGTTTTCATAGCGGGATGGGAGAACAAACAAGTCGGCTTCGGTGAAAGCCGCCTTCTTTTCTTCGTCGTAAAGCGGACCTGTAAGGATGATGCGTGAGGCAACGCCAGAATCCCGCACGCGCTTTTCAAGGTATGCGCGATAGCCAGGCTCTCCCTCCGGACCTGCGATGACGAGACGGCCCGAGTCCGGGCACGCTAATGCGAATGCTTCGATCAGAACGTCGGCACCCTTGCGCGGAATCAAACGGCTCAGAAACAGAATCATAGGTTCGCTGGCCGGAATGCCCCACTTTGCGCGAAAAGTCTTCGGAGCGGAACCGTCGGTGAACACGTTAGCGTCAATCCCATTGTACCGAATCACTATTTTCTGTAACGGAATACCTTCTTCCACGAGTTCCTGCTGCTCGAGCTCAGAAGTCGCAATGAGCTTGTGAGCGTTTCGCCAGAAGGCATCGCCCACGCTGCGATGCCATATTCGCTTCATCTGAATGCTACGATCGATGGGCCGATACATCCCCATGGGCTCGATGACGTAGGGAATCTGCTGACGACGACAAAAGTAGCTGACAGCAGGTCCGAGCAAGTCGTAGAGTCCGTAGAAATGCACCAGATCGAATCCGTTGAGAGACGCCCTGCAAAAGCGCAGCAAGCCGGGATTAATCGTTAGAGTGCGATAGCGAGCATAGGTGCGAAGATAAATGGCGACGACGCCGTCCTCGCTCAATCGCAGACCCATGGTGGTTTTCTCGGGGGGCTGGGCGATGCGAGACCAGTCGTCCTGGCCGAGGTTTGCGGTCAATACGGTCACGTCGTGTCCTCTGTCGGCGAGTTTGCGCGACATTATCCGAACTTTTGCGGGTCTCCCGCCCTCGGCCAGATAGGGATAGTAGGTTTGTGCTACGTTGAGGATGCGCACAACCATTCCTTGTTCGTCTGCCAATGAACCAGAGGATCTGTGTGTTTGACATATTTTCGCCACCAAACATCAAATATGATGCACGCGAACAATTCATGCGCGCAATCCCGCCTTCTTAGGCGATGTTGACTCCGTAAGCGTTGAATGAAACGGAAGTCCAAAATACCGTCGCGCCAGGAGGCTCCGACGTCCTCGCCGAATCGCTTCTGCAATGGATTCGAGCTCCCATCGGCTGTGTCGAAGTAAGGATCGAAGAGTCGTTCGAACCATAGCCCGAGGGGCGCGTTGAAGCCACGCTTGGGAGCAGCGTGTGCTTCGGGCGGGAAGAATTCGCGGAAGGTATCGACGAGTATCGACTTCGATTCGGTATTTCGAATCTTGTACGCAAAAGGGATGTTGAGGCTCATTTCTACAAACCGAGGATCGAGGAGGGGAACTCGAACTTCGAGCGCTGTCGCCATGCTCATGCGGTCGGTGTAGTCCAGAACGTTGTCCACGAGGAAGGTGTTCAGATCCATCTCAAGAACGCGATTGTCCCGTTCAGTTAAGGAGCTCTGGGAGTACGCCTTCCGCAGACCTTCAATCGAAGAGCGCAGCCCATTGCCCGCGGAGGTGCGTTGGCTCAGCTGGTGCTTCTGGTCTTCGTTCATGAAGTATGTCCAGTTGGCATACTGAACAAAGAAGTCAGAATCGAGGCCACCGAGAAACTTTCGAGCGCGCCTCAGGTAAGGAGTGCGATAGGAGTCCCGCAAATACCCAAGCGCATTGCCGGCAAATTGAAGAAAGGGCCTGGGTACCCATCCCAGTCGCCTTGCTGCACGGATAGCAGAGGTTCTCGGGTATCCGGCAAACAGCTCGTCACCGCCGGCGCCACACAGCGCAACGGTGATATGCTGGCGCGCTTTCAGACAGAGCTGGCGCATCAAGTAAGACGTCGGATTCGCAAAGGGCTGATCGTCGAATTCGAGCAGGTTAAGAATGCTGGCGACGTCGGGATGATCGAGTGACAATTCAAAATGTTCAGTGCCCAGGTGCTGACCAACCGACCGGCCTTTCACCGCCTCATTGTAAAAATGGAATTCCTCGCCTGTGAAACCAAGCGTGTAGGTCTGAATATCTTGCTTTTCCTGCCTCGCTAGACCCGTGACGATGGTCGAGTCGATGCCGCCGCTCAGAAAGACGCCGATGGGAACGTCGCTGACGAGCTGACGCTTCACTGACGCTGCGAGCGTCTCGCGAATCGACGATTTCAGCTGGTCGTAGGAGGCATCCTCGAAGCTCGAATTTCGGGAAACATTCCAGAATCGTTCGATCGCAACGGAATTGTCGCGCAGGCGAACAGTGAGGCTGTGGCCGGGCGGGAGCTGCTGAATTTCACGGAACGCCGTCTGGGGTCCCGGGACGTAAAGGTAGGTGAAGAAATCTGAGACAGCCTGCCAATTCACGTTGTGGCTGATGAGGGAAGAAGCTAGAATTGCCTTAATTTCCGAACCGAAAAGGAAAAAATCCGATGTTGCCGCATAAAACAAGGGCTTTACGCCGATTGGATCACGGGCGAGGAGCAAAAGGTCGCGCCTCAGGTCGAGAATGGCGAATGCGAAGATGCCGTTCAATTCCTTCACACAGGAGGAACCTATCTCCTCGTATAAATGAATGATTACTTCAGCGTCGGTGCGAGAATGAAAACTGTGGCCACGTGAATCGAGGCGTTTGCGTAGTTCCTGGAAATTGTAAATCTCGCCATTGAAGACTAGCCAGACGGTGCCGTCTTCGTTCGTCATCGGCTCCCGGCCAGCTTGCGACACATCAATGATCGCTAAGCGGTTGTGGCCGAGCGCGACGCGTTGCGAAATCCCGGGCGGTTCGAAGCAGCGAACGTCCATACCATCCGGCCCGCGGTGACGAATCGCATTCGCCATCCTCACAATCGTGGCCCGCAGGTCCACCTCACCAAGGCGCTTTGTCGCTAATCCAGAGATTCCACACATTGGTTTAGATGGTCCCGGCCGCTAGCTGGCTAACGAGCAGATCCATGACACGGACCGCCTCTCGCCCCTCCTCCGGAGGAACAGGCGTCGGGGATCCACTCCTGATGCTCTCAACGAACTCCCTGACGAGGCGCTCATGCGTGTTTTCGAACTTTCCCGTGAGATAACTGAGGCTCGTCCCCAGGGTTCCGCCGAGCATCTGGCCGGCCTCCTTGATCGTCGAGATACCCAGGGTCATAGGTTTCAGATCCGACCTACCGTGGACGATTAGAGTCTGGGTTTCGAGGTCGAATTTTAGGTGGCCCTCGCTGCCCCAGACATCCAACTGCACAGCCCAGCGATTTGTGGCATAGGTGAGAGCCACGCTACAGGTGGCGTTTTCCCCCATCAAGTCCAGTCGATAATCTTCGTACGGGGACCAAGGGAACTGGTTCAACTGCTTACGAGCATCAACGCGCACTTTTTGAATCGGATTGATAAAAGCGAGCGCCATATAGATAACGTGCGGTCCGGTCTCGCCGATGACTCCGCCGGGAAGGCGGTGTGCCCAGTGATCAGGCTTTGAGGTAATGTAATCGACGGGCGTCGACAGAAAAATTCTCATGCCGCCGAAGTCGCCGATCGAGCCCTGCTTGACGATTTCGCGGGCTTTTAGGAAAGAAGGATAGAACAGATCCGAATGGGCCACGCAGATCTTTCTACCGTTCTTCTGCGCAACGGCAAGGATCTGATCGCATTCCTCGGTATTGATAGCCATCGGCTTTTCGATCAGCGCGTGCGCGCCTGCTGTCAGAGAACGAATAGCAAGCTCCGCATGGGTGCGGGGAGGCGAGCAGATATCGACCACATCGAGCTGTTCGGCTTCCAACATCTGCCGATAATCCTTGTAAACTCCAGTTATCCCATACGCTCGAGCGAGTTCCTCAGCTTGCGCGACGGTGGGATCGCTCAGTGCCACCACCTCGGCATCCCTCCCGACCTTTTTCCAAGCAGGCAAGTGCTTCTGCTTTGCTATGAATCCCGAACCGATGATGCCGACTCTCATGCGCTTCAAGCGTTTCATCCTCGATTAAAAACAATACTATAGGTCGGCCGGAATCATTCAAGGTTTAGGGGTCATCACGCAAGACTCCCCAGAATCTTATCGAGCTCTGACTCAAAGCGCTCGAAACTGTACTGAGCGTGAACCCTTTCGAAGCCGCGTCGGCCAAGTGTCGAACGCAGAGCATCATCACGGATCAGCCGGCCCAGAGCACTCGCCAGTTGGTCGGGATCGTGCGCTGGGACCAGCAGTCCGTTGACTTCGTTTTCGACCAGGTCCGTTGCGCCACCTGCCGATGCTGCGACGATCGGTTTTCCAAAAGCCATGGCTTCCAGGAACACTAGTCCAAATCCTTCACCCGTACTCGGAAGCGCAAATACGTCGGCGCGACCGTAACAAGCGGCCAATTTTTCGCGAGACAGCCCCTGGAGGAAATGAACGACGTCGGTCATGTTCATTTCTGCAGCGAGCTTTTGAAGGCGCATGAGGTCATCGCCTTCGCCGGCGACAACCAGATGCAAATCTGGGATAGCATGCCGAAGTTGGGCGAACGCGCGGATGAGATCATCGACGCCCTTGTACCGCTCCGACGCAGCCCAACGGCCCACCGTCAGTATTACCTTACCGTTGGGAAATTCGGCCGGCGGTTCGAGCGCTGTTGAGCGTGCAGCTAGGGACAGGAACACGGGACTCAGCGGCCACGGCAAGCGGCGGATTTTATCAATCGGAATGCCTTGTATCTCGTGGATCTTCTGCACGGTGAAATGGCTGGGAGCGATCACAAGGTCCGCTCGACGAAGTGCAGCACGCCGCACACGCGGCAGGAGTTGCCATACCTCGACGCCGTGGCAGATGACGACTGATTTTAGTTGCGGCGACAGCCGTTTCATAAATTCGGCGGGCAGGGCCAAGTTGGGATGGGCGGCGAGGACCACCGCCGCATTGTCCAGGGCCACTCTCGCCGCGGCGAGAAAGAACCGCACCTTCGCCCGCCCGAAGGCGCGGAATTGGCTGTCGAGCGTGCCCGAGGAGACGACGTGCTCTCCGAGCGCATCATTCAAGCTGAGAAAGAGCGTCTTCCATCCGCGGCGGCGGGCGATTTCGTCGAGCGCCACAACGGTTTGCCGCCCAGCCTCTTGAATTCCGCCAACTCCGAGCAGTTCCGGAAAAAGCCCGATGATTCGCTTGGATGGATACGCAGGCGACGATGAGCTCGTATCACTTCGGTCGGCCACCTGACGGCTCACAATGCCTCGACAGCCGTCGCGGAAGATGCCCCCGCTTTTCGTTGCAATATCTCTTCAAAGATTCTGACCAGCTCGCGGCCATTTCGTTCCCAAGTATATTCGAGCGTTGTACTCGCGGCTTTTGCGCCGAGTTGATCGCGAAACTCCTTGTCCTGATAGAGACGGCGAATCATGGAGGTGAGCGTCGCGGAGTCCGTGGGATCCGTTAGGATTAAGCCGTTTGCTTCGTGAGTCATAATTTCGGAGGTGCCGTTGGCGGAAGATACGATCACAGGAAGCCCGCAAGCCATTGCTTCTGCTGGGGGCTGGGCAAATGTGTCCTCTAGCGACGGCCCAACATAGGCGTCTGCAGCAGCGTAATAGAATTCGATGTCATTCCGCGGCGGAACAAATTTCACACGGCCCTCCAACCCACGTTCTACGATGAGCGTTCGGCAGGAGGTCGGGTCCTCTCTGCTCACGATAATCAAGTTGAGCGGCAGATCTCTTGCGTGCGCCAGTGCATCGAGGACGACGGGGACTCCCTTATTTCGCCAATCATTGCCGACGAGGACAAGCGTGAACTGACTTTCCGAAAGGCCGAGCTCGGATCGTGCCCCTTCTCGAAGTCTGTGACGCCTGGCAGGGTTAAAAATGGCATGATCCAGGCCGAGATATAGCACCGGGAATCGATCGATGCGCCCATAGAAGCGCTCGAGTCTCGCCGCCGTCTTTCGAGCGATAAGGATCAGAACAGTTTTCGGATTCGTGTAGACGCGACGTTCGAGTGAAACCAGGAGGCGATAGTACAGCCGACGGTGCAGCAGCGCAGGCCATGTCCCGATAGGGCTCCGCAAGAGATCTATTTCCGCGCCAACCTGTCGGATATACTCCGCAAAAACAATATGGACCGAAATCGCGTCAGCATCGAGGCAATTAATTCCGGGACTGAAAATGAGATCGTGACGCAGTCCGTGAACGTGTCTAGCCCAGCTGCGCCATAGATGATTTGCCGCTATCCACCAGACGAAATTTAAAATGTGAGGCCCAGGGAATTTTGGGATTCGATGCCAGGTGACTTTGGACAAATCGAGATCCTCGACATGCTGACTGTAGATATGTATCTCGAAATTGTCTGTCAGACGGGAAGCCCACTCGACGACGCGCCGCTCGGTGCCGTGACGTTTGTCAAGAAAAGGCGATATCACCGCGACACGGGGCTTTTGAGGGCGGGTGGTCACCGCTACACCGTCACCTGCATAATTTCGCACCAGCGAGCGAGTACAAAGACGGTCCACAGGCGCGACCATCCGACTGCCGCAGGATTCTCGAGGTACCGAATCCAAAGCTTCTGAACTCTGTCGGGATTCAAGACACCGGCAGTGGCGAGGCGATCTGGGCGAAAAGACTCCTGGATTGCGGAACGCAAGTCTTTGCTAATCCAGCGCGAAAATGGGAACGTAAAAGTGCGCTTAGGACGCGAAATCAGGTCGGAGTACAACGAGTCGGGCATATAGTCGCGCGTTGCGTCGAGCAGTAATCTTTTCTTCTGAAGACGGACGGAAGATGGAAGCGAAAGAACGTGCTCTACCACCCTGTGATCGAGCATGACCGGGCGAACTTCCAGGCTGTGGGCCATGCTCATGGCGTCGCCGTCGCGAAGCAAGCGAGCTTCCAGGTGTGCGGGAAAATCGACAAAAGCAATCCGCTCCATCAAGTCTTCGCTCTTGATTTGCTGGGCCCATTCGCGAACGCAGTCGGCGGCTTCGAAAACAGGTGCCGGCGGAGCGAGGCAAGGATTCAAAAGCTCGCACACGTCCCTTTCAAGAAATTGCACGCGCACGGCCAATTGCGCCGCAACAAATGGGTCGTCGGCACCGAACAAATACGAAAGTTTGCGCCAGCGGAATGAGAACGAATTGTGATCCAGCAGTGCCCCGCCAGCGATTTGCGGAATCGGCTTCAACCAACGCGCGACGTGCGAGAAGCGCTCAAACCATTCGTGCGAGGCATAACCGCCGAATAACTCATCGCCACCCTGCCCGGACAAAGCGACCTTAAAACCCGCCTCCGCTGCGGCTTTCGAAATCCAATAGACGTTGAGACCGTCGACCGTCGGCTGATCCATGGCCCACAGAGCGTGGTCGAGTGAATTGGCCATTCGTGACGCGGGGAGCCGAATTGTACGATGGGGAATCCCCAGTGAGAGTGCAGTTTGGCGACTCGGCTGCGTCTCATCGAATGATTCTTCTTCGAAGCCGATCGTGAGAGCAGTCAATGAGTCGGCGCCTGCCTGTTTCATTAACGCTCCGAGAACCGCCGAATCTATTCCACCGCTCAGGAAGAGCGCGACGGGGACATCTGACATCAATTGCCGGCGACTGGATTCCAGCAGGATTTCGCGAAGATTCGCGGCGGTCTGCTGGGGGCGGTCAGGGGAGTGACCATTCGTTGCCACTGGCAGTTTCCAGTACGGATTTGTTTCGAAGCTCCCGCCCTGCCAGACGCCCCGGTACCCGGGCTCAAGCGGTTTCACTCCCTGGATGGCCGACCACGGGGGCGGGACGTGACCGAGTTGCAGGAACGCGCGGATGCCCGATGGGTCAATCTTTCTGGGGATTGCTTGGGAGGCGAGCAGACCTTTGATTTCAGAGGCGAACAAAAGGCGGCCGGAACCAGTCGAGAAATTATAGTAGAGCGGCTTGATTCCCAAACGATCGCGCGCCAACAGTAGTTTGCGGCGAGATACATCCCAGATTGCGAAGGCGAACATGCCCTCTAGTTTCTCAACACAACGGTCGCCATATTCCTCGTAGAGATGAACAACAACTTCGGTGTCCGTAGTGGAGCGAAACTGATGACCTACGGCGGCAAGAGAAGACCGCAGTTCCGCGGCGTTGTAACACTCGCCATTGTAGGTGATCCAGACGGTCGAATCCTCGTTGCACATGGGCATCTGCCCGCGTTCGCTGAGATCCACAATCGCTAGGCGCGTGTTTCCGAGCACACATGAGCCGAGATCCCGAATACCATGGCTATCGGGACCCCGGTGATCAAGCGCCGCAGTCATACGCCCAATCAGAACAGGGAACTGCGCATCCTGTTCGCTACCGACGACCCCCGCAATCCCGCACATCTGATCCCTCTCTCGAACTCAGAATTGCAATCCGCCGTGGCTCGCCCTTTCCGAGGAGCCGACAACGGCTGGATCCGGCTGTTGCAAGAGCAGACTCGGCAGGCGGAAGAGGATGCCTACCAGGAGCCATAGATAAGCATTGGTAACGTAGTTTTGGTAGGGAACCAGGCCGCCGAAAGTAAGCGGATAAAGGAGCATGAAGACATACCAAAGAATCGCAAAGCCAATCGGAAAGAAGCGGGTTTGGCGAAGGGGCCATAGGGCGCGCCACCCTGTAACCACGAGCGCACCTGTCCAGAGCAGCCATAGGAACGGCGCAAGTATTCCCATTTCGATGATTAATAGACCATAGCCTTCTTCGACCCATATATTGAGAGGAGGGGACCCGGTAAACCGGGCGACGTACTGGCCCCCCAATGACGCCGTACCGATACCGTTTCCCAGGACCCAGTTCTTGTTCGTAAAAGCCAGCTCGAGGTTCAAGAGCGGATAGTCCCAGGCCCGGGTGTGGCCTTCGTACGCAGAGCTACTTGGATCAAGCGTTTCGGTATAAAAGGCCAGACGCGTGCCCGCTTGTTCGGGAAAGAGAAGAAGGATCGCTGCCAGTGCCAGCGAACCGACAATGAACGCGCGACGAACCGCTTTGACCATTCGGTGGGCCTGTCGCCATCGCCACGGCGCGCCCCAAAGAAGCCCTACTGCGAGGACAAGCACACTCGCGAAGACATATACCACCGCACCGCGAGAGCCGCTAAACAGCGTCGCACCTAACACCAGCGCAAATGCGGAAAAAACCACTTTGCGGCTGCGCTGGGTATAGAGCAAAAGGTAGCCGGCCGATCCCGTAACTACGATCACCGCAACAATGAGGTAATAAGCGAACCGGCCGGAGCTGACAAATACGGCTGAGGGAAGAGAAAGAATCTGACCTGTGAGTGGCGTGACTCTGTCCAGAGATCCCAACTCCCTCAAATCTGGTGCGAGGGTTGCTGGATTCAAGAAACTATTTCCTAGTATCGCTTGAGTGATTCCCAAAGCAGAAATAACTGCTGCGAGCACGGCATTCACGACAAGGAATTTTCGCAAGTCCTCATCATTCCGAATCAAAGCATAGGACACGAACATGAGCGGAACGTAGAAAAAGTAGATCTTCGCCCCCATCAAGCCATAGAGAATGCTGGGGGAGTTCGAGTTAAAGATTTGAACCATGCCGAGCCATAAGAAGAGGTAGAAGAACACGCGAAAGGGTGGGCGAAAAGTCGCCGCACGACCTCGGCGAATATCCACAAACAGCGCGACGTAAGTCAACCCGACCAAGACGTCCTTGGCGAAATAGATGGCCATGTTGTTGCCGAGAAATTTGCGCACCAAGTCCTCAAAGAGGACCCAGATCAGAAAGGAATAAAAGCCCAGACGCCAGTCCCGCAGAATTTTGATGGCGACGACGAAGGCGACGCAAGCAAGGGCCACGAAGGCAATCGAACTCATATCGTTGACCACGATCTTGCCAGCGAGCTCCCAAGCCATAAACAAGCCAAAAGCCCAGACGCTGAGACCTATCAGCGTCTGATTTCGCATTACTGGAATTCGTTGGTTTAGCAAATCTTTCCAACCTTAGTGGAACACGCTCGTTGCGGAAAGCTGGCCAGCGGGCCCGCAGATTTATTCTAGCGCAGCGCAGCGGCATGGGTAGCCGAACTTTAGATCGCAAAGGTTGAAGCGTATAGAACCGGAGCTCTTAGAGTACCAGCCCTCGGTGTTACCTAGGGCATGAGTACGACCTGATTTCAATTCGCCATTCAAGCTGGCCTGTTTGCGGGGCGAAGCGCTGCTTCCATTTTGCTCCAGGGTCATGGACTAAGTGTTCTGAATTCTCGAGATTGCAATGCAGGTCGAGCCAACTTTCGGCCGCGTCCGTCGGCCCCGAGGGGATGTCGAAGTGAAGGCCCTTAACAAGGAGGGTGGTTGGCCCGAGAGGGCGCCCGGCGTTCAGCCATTGCGTGGGGTCGAACACACCTGTGCGCGAAACGTTGGGCAGGAGGCCCACGAACGGCTGCTTAGCCCCTACGTTGCTAGCAGGCAGCGAATACGTCATGTAAAAGAAAAATGAGGGATTATTTCCGATCACGATTCCTCCGTTGTGAATGACATCGGTAGCATGCTGCGCCACCTGGTCCCAAGGTTCAATCCAACGCGGCGCGGCGTATAGCTTTCTGGAAAAAATTCCCAACCATCCGATCACAGCAATGCAAATGAGCGATGCCAGAATCGCTTGGCGAGCGAATCGTTTAGGTATGGTGGCGAGCGCCGCGCCGAGAGCCAGGATAAGCCAAGGGCTAATCAGCATTACCCGCTTGGGTTGGATGACGCCCAAAACCGTCATTACGAAGAAGAGAGAGGCAAAGTAGAGAAGGAACCGCCTCACAGGCCAGGAACTACCAAGTAGCGTTAGAATCAAACAAACAGCGATCGCGAGCCCGGCGCTTACACCGGCAATCCAATACCAAGGAGCGACCGACTCGCTTACGAACAAGCAGTAGAGGTTATAGATCCCGTTCGCCGCGAGACTCAATGCATGGAAGTCTGCGTGTGGGCCGTGATGCATCTCGGTCAGGAAAGCTGCGAAAAGAGGAATGTAGGCGATCAGTAGCAGAGCGCCTGTGCCTAGCAAGGGCATCCACCAAGTGACGACGCACTTTGCATTTCTGATTGCGAAATCCAGCGCGAGGCAGGCAAGGAGAACCCAGCCGAAGTAATTGGAGTAAACCAGAGCCACCGAGGACAGGAAAAGCCAAATCCAGTTGACTCGCGTAGCTTGGTTTAAGAAGTTCAGGTAACAGAGTGTGACCAGAGAAACGAGCAGGAAACAGAAAGAATACCAGACCGCCACCCGACCGAAGTGAAATCCGTAAGGCCACAACGCAACGATCCAGAGAACGTACACCTGGCTTCGGTTTCCGCCCAAACGATTTGCGGCCTTTGCGAGAACCCACGCGCCCAATACATAGCAAACGATTTCGAGAACGCGCAATAAATGCTGGTCGCCATTCGTCAGGCGCAGCCACCCGTGGAGCAGTAGATCGTATAAAGGGGGATGTTGATGCTCTCCCACACCACTCAGAAACAGCTGGATCGTCTGACGGGCCGGTTTTGCGGCGCGATCAATGATGAAGGCCTCGTCATCGATCACGGTGAACCATCGGTTGGTTGCTATCAATGCCACGGCGAGAAGCGGCAGAAGGACCTTGGGCAGATGTCGGTCGAAACCTGATTCGTCGACAGAGGCCGACGATGCAGATGTAGTTGTCTCAGACATCACGCCGTCTCGCGATGTCGCTCGGAATCCATCGAGCAAAAATGTGAGAACGGTAGGCAACTTCGTTCAGCCACTCGATTTGGTATCCCAACTGTTCCAGTAGGGTAATGGCGGGGTGCAACCCGTCCTGAGGATGGTCGTGGTGTAATTCGACGACCATCGAAGGATGAAAGGCTTTCAGAGTTTGAACTGCACCGCGAAGGACAGCCGTCTCGGCACCTTCGACATCCATCTTGATGAATTGGATCGGCTGTCCGGTCTGACGAGCGAAGTCATCAAGGGATATCGCAGGGACCTGAAACGCGCCGCGATTGTCGCTCTCGAGCAGTGGGCCCGCGATGAGGGAAACCTCCTCGCGCGGAAACTCAAACCTGATATTGCCCGAGAAGTCCGAGACGGCTTCTCGCCTTATCATCACATTTTGGATGCTGTTCAAGCTCAGATTTTCTTCCAGGACTCGGAAATTTGCGGGAAGTGGTTCGAAGGCAAAGACCATGCCTTCGGGCCCAACAAGTCTTGAAAGGACGAGGGAATAAAATCCGCTCTGTGCGCCAATGTCCAAAACCCGCATTCCCGAATGAACATGATCTTGAATTGACCGGACCACTTCCGGCTCCCACGAACCATAGGCAAAACTTCGATGGAGTTGCCAATCCACCCTCATCCTGAAACCTTTCAACACGCCACCGCACGGAAGTATCGGGTACCGCTCTGTCGCCAGACGATTCAGGAAGGAGTGGATGGTGTTTGCGAGCCGGCTGGGTGCTGCGCGATCACCCCGCAGAGCAACTTTAATTCTCAACGGGATGTATTCCGCGACTCTTGATATGATTTTCTCCACCCTCATCCACGCTCTCCGGATGTCGCTACCTCAATCCGCCAGCTTGTCATCGAGACGACAATTCACGATAGAGCCCGATATGATTCTGAATCATGGCATCGCGATTGAAGTGCTTCAGAGCGCGGGCCCGCGCTGCTGAGCGAATTGTGCCAACGATCGCCGGGTTTTCGAGGACGAGTCGCAGCTGAGTGTAAAGTGTTTCAACATCCCCGGGCGCAAACTTCAGCCCGGCGCTTCCCACAACTTCACTTAGACCACCTATGTCTGCGACGATCACCAGCCCACCTCTCATCATTTTTTCCATCACTGCAAGGCCGGCGGTCTCCTCCCATTGCGAGGGCATGACCACGACACGAAGAGCGCGAACAGCTTCTTCAAACGCTGCGCCACTCAAATACCCCATGAAGGAGGTTCGATCCTGAAGTCCCAAACGCCTGGCTTCGCTCTCTAGGTGTTCTCGTTCGGCGCCGTCGCCGATCAATGCGAGATGAAAAGACAGCCCATCATCACGCAACTTTTTGGCTGCTTCGAAAAGAACAGGAATTCCTTTTTCGGTAACCAAGCGACCCACATAGCCTATCCGAGGCGGATCCACGTCGGACGGCAAATCCCCCCCCTCACTGGTGACCCTGATTCCATGGAAGATCGTCCGTGTGCGATTAAGCAAAAGTCTTCGGGCGACGTGATCGCTAACTGCAACATTCACTGTAGCGTGCTTGCACAGCCAGCGTCTTGGGAAAGTAAGCAGGATGTTTCGCCAAGTGGAGACGCGGCCCATTTTCGCAGTGTTGCACTTGAAGCATTTTCCATAGTGTGCGGCCATAAAGTGACCGGGGCAAACACTGGTGTCGGGGCCATAGAGAAGAAGACCGTTGGGGCAGATCGATTGATACCCGTGGTGTTCGACAACGGTCGGCTTCCTGAGAAAAAACGCGAGCGCAAGCGGCAAGAGAGTGGGATTCGCGATATGCACAACGTCGGCGGATCGAATGTGACGAATCAATTCCAGCAGCCGGGGCCGACGAATCACGGGAAATGGTAACTGTGAGTCATCCATACCATCGCGTGAGGTTTCAGTCATCAGAGTCACGCTGACTTCTTCGTCCTTGTGGGCGCTTGACCATTCACATAGGCCTCGAGCCAAGTCCGCCGTAACGCTCTGGATTCCCCCTACGAGTGGCAACCAATCATACGAGTAAAGCAAGACATTTATTCTCATGGGTGGGATGACTCAAGGAAATCCACGAAAGCGGACGCGATCAAGGTCCAGGAGAAATACTTCTGCTGAGCCCGCATGCTTTTCTCCTGAAGTTCTCGGTGAAAACCTGGATCTTGTAGCACGCGGGACAGTGCCGCGCCTGCGGCCTTACCGTCTCGATAAGGAACCAGCACCAACCCTGCTTCATCGAGGGGCGTGCCGTTCGTTTCGCCCGCGTACCCGACGATCGGAAGTCCACAAGCAATGCCAGCGATCGCACTACCGCGGCGATGGTAGACCCGTCCACGAACGCACAGCATCGCGTCCGATTGGGAGAGTACGTCGCTGACCTGAGCCGCATCGAGCACTCCCTGACTCGAAACGTCGACAGGGAGCTCCCGAAAAGAACGAGTAATCTCTTCACGCGCTTCGGAAGTCCCGCGGCCCAGAAATAGGATGCGGAACCTAGCCCCGTCTTCGATTGCTTGGCGCGCAGCGTCCGAGATGTCCTTCAATTCGTCCCGAAGGTAGGGCATCCCAGTCAAACAAAAAACGACGACGGTCTTTGTCCCGTTGTCTTCGCTGAGTCGAGCGTTCACCGCCGGAGAGCGTTCCGGAATATTCGCTCCAATCGGAATGAATTGTGCCTTGGACGCATCCCGCTGCAGCCACCTGATCCTTGGGAGGGGCTCGGGAAAGACGTTCTTGATTGCACTGTCATAGATCCTGCGAATAGTCCATTCCTGGAATGCATAGCGCGCGCGATCGAGCCAGCCTGTAGCCTCGGGGCTGAACGGCTCATGGTATACGACAGCACAGCGAGCGCCACTGCGACGAACAATGGCAAGCACCGCGAGCGCACCGAGAGGAATTCCATGACGCGACCACGCCAGGGCAGTGAATTGCAACAAGATCCATTGTCCTCGCCAAGCTTTGCATTCGCGCCGAAGCTCGCGAAGTGCAGACCACCAGCCTCTACCCGCCCAGTCGACCCGAACAAGCTTTAGCTCGATGCCATGCTGCTCGAGCGCGCCCGCCAACTGCTTGCAATAGTCCTGAACTCCGTCGGCAACCGCTTCGCCGCGGCCCAGGAGAGCGATCCAATTTCTAGCTGGGCCGTGTGCCCTTGGCATTGATCCCATTATAGCCACGCTTGAGTTGCACATCGATGAGCCCCGCATGCTCAAACCATTTACCTACGTCCTCCATTTGCTGCGGTTGATCATAGACCGGTGAGAGCATGTCCAGCGCGCTCAAGATTTTCACTTGTTTGAGTTCATCGTCTGTGTAGTTGAGTCGGGGCGCATGCGATAACGGGCCAATCGGAATCAGAGAGCCTAAACGCGGACCTATGACGGGGATTCGGTAGAGCGCTTTCTTGAGCTCAAACGCGGGCGGAATCGTCCAAGAAAGCAGACGATAAATGCCCTCGGTGCCTAGTGGTTTGACGAATGGTCTTGCAATGTATTTAAGCGGCGGGAATCCCGTTGTTTTTTCGTATACATCAATCACAATTTCCCCGCCGGGGCGAAGAAACGGAACCAGACTCTGAAAGGCTGCGGCAACATCGGGGCAATGTTGCAGGACTCCCATACAGAAAATCTTGTCGAATGAAGCCTTTCGCAATGGGATTTCATAGATGCTCGCCTGAAAGATACAGAGCTTATCAGCGCCAGCGTTGTTACGCGCGGCAGCCTCGATTGCCAGGCTCAAATCAAACGAAACGACTTCTGCGCCCGTCTCGAGCGCGATCTGGGTGAAGCGGCCCGCGCCGCAGCCTGCTTCAAGAATGACCTGCCCTTCCATGCGTGTGGGCCAGCCAGTAGTGGCGTAGAAGCGGTCCCGCGTTAGATCGTTGTGCATCACGGCGTCCACCTGAAGCTTGTCGAATCGGTTCCATTGAAAGCCGAACGATGAAGCGTAGGATTCCGATGGAACGAAACGAGGCAGGCAGCGAACGATGAATACTTCCACACCGCAATTGGTACAAATCAGTTTTCCTTCGACGATTTCCGCGGTCGAGTTGCTCTCGGGAGCGATCGGGGCAAGTCGAAAGCTACCTTTGCATTTTAGACACGCGAATCGATCCACGAATCCACGATACACGATTCAAATCTCCTTATGGGGCAATGCCAGTACGTGATTTTCGTCAACGGATTCAAAAGAATATCCAAAGCCGCCGATCAGTTCGCGCCACGCCTGATCGATAGCTCGAGAATGTAGTTCACAGAGAATCCAAGGATGATGGAAGCTTACCAGCTTCGCCGCCCCCCTAAAGACTTCGACTTCCGCGCCCTCAACGTCACATTTGATGGCATTGGGTGGAGGTGAGGCCTCCATAAAGTCATCGAGTGCAACGCACCGAGCCGGAATACCGGCGGCGCCAGATCCATCCGGGTCGAACCTCCCCACGCCATGGTCCGGCGAAGTAAAATCCGCGCTAACGAAATTCACATCCCCGCTGGCGGACCAAACGCCCATCGGTACAACAGTAATGTTATAAAGGTTGTTGTAGGCGGCATTGCGGCGAAGACGCTCCGCAATCTGAGCGTCGGGTTCAAAGCTGAAGACCTTTCCAGTAGATCCTGCCACTCGCGCCGCAAGAAGTGAGAATAGTCCGATATTCGCACCCAAGTCGTAAAACACATCTCCTGGCCGGAGTCGTTCCGCCACGACGGCTTGGCAGATTTTCTCGTTTTCGCCCGACCGGTAGTTCTGCCCAGTACGAGGATTAAGCTCGAACCACAGGCCTGTTGAGGGGCCCGCCTCGACCTGTGCCCATACTTTTTGATCGGACGGTAATGCCCGATAGCTCAATTTGTGGAGCAAACTACCCAACACAGGCACCCTGCGAAACGACCGAATCGACTCGGGCACTCGCAACATTAGAGACGCCATCCAGTCACGCGAACGGGGCATTCTATTTTTCCACCACGAACGTGCCAATTACTAGCGCGTCCATTCCGGAACTAAAAAATGTGCGGATTCCGTCGGTTGGAGTGCAAACGATCGGCTCACCGCGTAAATTGAATGACGTATTCATTATCACGGGCACGCCGGTGCGATCGCCGAACTCCCGAATCAAGCGCCAGTACAGAGGATTTACGTCACGCTCGACAGTTTGGGGCCGCGCACTTCCATCCACGTGCGTCACCGCTGGAATTACTGTTCGCTTCTCGGGCCTGACTTGCGCTGTCAAGATCATGAACGGCGAGTCCGTGGCGGACTCGATGTACTCGTCCGCTACCTCGGCTAACATCGACGGTGCGAACGGTCGCCACCACTCGCGAAACTTGACGGCATTGTTCACTTTGGCGTTCATTTCCGGATCACGCGGGTCGGCCAGAATAGATCGTGCGCCGAGAGCGCGCGGACCGAATTCCATCCGACCCTGAAACCATCCAAGTATTTTGCCGCTGGCCAGCATTTGGGCTGCCGCCGCAGCAGGGTCTGCGACGCGAGTAGCGCGCAGCTTATACGTCTGAAGGGCCTTCTCGATCTCTTCATCCGAACTCGCGGACCCCAGATAGGCATGGCGCATTTTGTGCGAAGGTAGTTTCCCCCCATGGTCCATGTAGGGAGCCAGAACGGCGCCAAGGCAAACCCCATCGTCGCTCGCAGCTGGTTGGACAAACACATAATCCACGAGGCCCGAGGCGGCGATTTTTCCATTCGCTTTTGAGTTCAGCGCGACTCCTCCGGCGAGACAGAGATTGCGGCACCCGGTTTTCTCTACAGCCGCGCGCGCCAGGGCCAACATCGCGTCCTCACATGATTGCTGGACAGCAAAAGCGAGATTCTTGTGCCGGGAATCGATCGGGGATTCGGGAACCCGCGCAGGGCCCAGTCGAGATACGATGTCGCCGATGGGACTTGAATCCTGTCCTAGCAAACGGCGCGCCGAGACTTGGTACGGATTATCGTCGGGAATAATAAAATCCCGCAAATTGATTCCGGGCTCGCCGTACGGAGCGAGTCCCATCACCTTCCATTCATCGCTGTAGGGTTGAAATCCGAGATAATGCGTGAACTGCGCGTAAAACAGGCCGAGCGAATTAGGCCAAGGTATCGTCCAGATGTGCTCGAGTCTGCCGTCGCGTCCATGCCAGAGCGATGTGGCTTCCCAAGCTCCGCGTCCGTCGAGAACAAGCACGGCTGCGTTATCGAGCCCTGCAAATGCATACGCGCTTATCGCGTGCGCGAGATGATGGTCGATGAATCGGAAACTCGCTCTAGTCATGGGGAATCGCGCGCGAAACGGCCTCTCACCGTTCTGCTGCCGCGTGAAACTCAGATTCCGTCGCAATGTGCTTACTAGATCCACGTAATCTCGAGGCACTGATCCGGTTGCCATGCACTTGAGATCGTGCTTAAGAGCAGCTGTTGCGGGTGGCCACCCGAAGCAGACGTGATCCAGTTCTTGCGGTTGCACGCCGGCGAAATCGAGGCAGGCCCGAATCGCGAGTTCAGGAAATCGGGCGTCGTGCTTCTGTCTGCTCAAACGTTCTTCCGCGATAGCGAAAAGCACCTCGCCATCTCGCGCAATGCACGCGGATGAATCGTGCATCTCGGAATAATTGAGTCCTAAGCTGATCACTGAATTTGCCCCTGATTTTTCTCTAGAAGTTTCAGTACGTCTTCCAGTCGTTGACCCAGAGCGTCGGTCGAATGCGCTCGAGCCACATCCATGCGCAGGGATCGCTTGGGGCTGTCCGGCGGTTCCTCTAGTGCTCGAATTACGGCGTCGGTCAATTCCTGGCCAGTCGATCCGGAGTAAATCAAATCCTTGAATTCCGAAATTGCCAAGATCGGAGTCGCGACGACCGGCAGTCCGGCCAGAAAATAGTCATACAGTTTCAAAGGAGAGCAGTGAAGATTCTTCATCTCAGTACAATCATACGGCATCATGCCCACATCGAAGGACGGAACCAACTTTGCCAATTCTTCGGGAGACCGCCAAGTGATTGCGTGCGCATTCGGGGTTGGCAGATCATTCGATTCGCCGAAATACACAAAATGCCAGTTCCTGTTCTGCATAAGAAGTTCACGGAGTATTGGAAGATTCAGCCGAGCGAAAATCGGTCCAAGGTAGCCAAGCCGCGGCCGCGGTATCGCAGCGAGTTCGGCTGGCTCGTCGCAGGGTGAACTTTGTTGAAACGACGCGGACAAATGGATGGATTGTGGGATCCACTGAATCTTTTCGCCATACTTCGCTCTGAGATCATGAAAAACGGCTTTCGGGATGACCACCGTCTGATCTGACAGCTCGATCAACTCAATCTGATAGGCCTCCGGATAGTCCATGCAGATGTGGACCAGCGGAAACCCGGCCGCTCGCATTGCTTTGCAAAGGGCGGTCATCCGTTCGACGTGCGAGTACAAGAATACCGGATCTTTCAGTTGCAGCGCGTTCGTGTGCGCGAGGATCTGCCGGGCAACCGCTTCCCACTGGAGATTTCCAACGACCGGCAGGGAACTGAATTTCGACCCTAGATATTCGGGGACAAAACGGTGGATGCCGCGAGCGACCTCCCGCAGCGGTGCTCTTGAATGATGGAAACGAGACACAGGCATCGCGCAATACAGTACGCGGGCCCCCCGCGATGCGAGTGCCAGCGCAACGCGTTCGGGAACGTTGAAAACGTCCCAATCCCACGTCGAAAATACCACCGCGTCACGCAGATGGTCATTCCTCCCTCTGGACCGCTCAATTTCGGGTCTAATGTACTTCCGCCGCGTCGCTGGTCTCTGGGGCGGGCTTGCTCTGCGAATCGCTTCCCGCTGCGGCCAAGACGTTGCGAATTTCGGCGTTCGGAACGGGCTCTCCCAGTATGCTTCGGATTCGGCGCCAGTTGCTGCGACTGTACCAGTCTCGCAATCGGTAAAAGCTTTTCGGCGAAAGCGCCAGGGTGCACCCAAGCACAAAGTTTTGGAACAGCCGGTAGGCTGGACTACCTTTCTTGTATGCAATCCGAAAATCGGTTCGCTCCGTTTGAAACGTCTCCCAGCGGGAGCCGCCGTCCAGCGTTAGGCGAAGGCGTGTGCTTCCCACATCAAGCGGCTCAACGATTGCGTCGATAACTTCCGAACCTACCGCAGTGGAACCGAGTCGAATTCGAAGCTCTCTGGCCAATGCAGCTAGAACCATCTGAATTCGCCGCAGCTTGACTTCATCTTTCCTTCGAACTTGAAACAGGTTATTCGCGTGCAGTCTGTAGAATGTTAACGGCTGCTGAAGCAAACCGGCGGCGGAATAAGCGGCGCTCATGATCGAGATGAATTCGTCTGCTTCTACGACCAACGACTCGGGGACTGGAAGTACTCGCGAAAGGACACTGCGACGCATCGTTACACGGCTCGTTCCAAAGAAACACATCATCTGCCGGAAAAATCTGCCACCGGCAACAGTATCGAAAGTGATTTCCCGAGCGTGTTGTGGAGTCGTGGTAGTGGTCTCGCGCGTGTCGGAATCAATTTCGTAAATCCCATGCCCAAGGATTCCGATATGCGGCCGGCAGGCCAGATATTCCATCACAACACTAAGCTTTGCTTTCGCCCACCAGTCATCTCCGTCAAGAAAAGCCACGATCTCGCCCCGTGTTTCCGGGATACCCGCGTTGAACGCGGACCCCTGGCCCCCGTTCGTTTTCCGTAACATGCGCACGTGCGGCTCAAACTTTCTGACGATTTCGGGAGTCCGATCGGTTGAACCATCATCCACGACCAGGATGTCCACTTCAGCTCGCGGGAAATCTTGTTCCAGGACACTCACGATAGCTTCTTCAATGAAGCGCTCGTGATTGTAGGTATCGATTAGAACTGTGACGGCCGGTCTCGGCATCTTAGAGATATTCTAACCCATCGCGCACTTTTCTTTCGGTACTGCGACATAGTTTCGGATGTCCGGGTAGTGATCCCTGATTTTGTGCGCTACCAGGGATCCATCCGAACAGATATCGAACCACTCGAACTCGAAGCGCCTAAGCATTAGCATAATTTCACGCGCCTCATATCCCCAGGCCTGCGTAGTGGCATCGAGCACTTCGCAAATGAATGTAGGGCGGCACTCGGTCAAGACAAGCGAGGCTCCTTCGAGCACTTCGCGTTCACCACCCTCCACGTCTAACTTTACGAGATCCACTCGTTCTAGCGGTAACCGAAGGACATAATCGTCGAGGCGCGCCGTTTCCACCGTCGTTACCGCTACTTGGTCCGAGCTATCCGGCGGTTTTAGACCCCCCCGGGTTGTATCGCCCGACGTAATCCGAAAGAACGGCCGGGCAGAGGTGGCTGAACCAAGGGCGAGCGGCTCCGTCCTAACCGAACTTAAACCATTCTGTCGCACATGTAGGCGCAAGCGGCGGTACTCCGTTGGCGACGGTTCAAAGGCGACGACTGTGCCACGGTGGCCCAGTTTCTTTGCGGCAACGATCGAATAAACGCCGTGGTGCGCGCCCACATCGAGGAATACCATCCCGGGCTGTAAAGCCTTCCACAAGAACCGCAGGTCCCCGAGATCGTGACCCCAGTAGTCGAAAAAACCGCGCCTCGCATCGAAGTAAGGAACGACGTACGACCACCAGAATTGAATTTCATCGTCTCGAGATACCTTCATTCGAACGGGCACCGGGACGTAGGGCATTTTTGCCAGGCTCTGTCGAGCGAGGTATCGAGCGGTCATCAACCGTTCGTCCCACGTTTTGTGCAGAAAGTTTTCCAACCGAAGCGCTGCCATCGTGTCCTACGCGGACCTCGCCGGGATTTCTGGAGGGGAATTCATAGTCTTGAACGAGAGCCCCTGGATGCCACGACACCTGTACATCCGCACTTAGCGAAAATCGCGTTGACGGTTGCAGATTGTCGGAGAATAACTCTGAGAGATCGAACAGCGCTTTCACAGTCTGACCGATGTGTTCTGATCAACGAGCCCAAAGATCCGCCTATGTTTCGCGCTCAGTTACCGGGCGCCGTTGAAAAAAGGCCGGCGGCACTTTTGGTTCTGCCCTGCCGAGGATGTTTCGAAAACGCCTTAGATCGTTCCGGCCATACCACGCGAGTAACTGATAGAAGCGAGGAGGTGGCAAAAGAAGTGCACATGCGCCTACGGCACATTCAAACATCATATAGCCAAAAGTCGGGCGATGATAATAGGCACGGAAGCGCTCCCACTCTGTCTGGAACACTTTCCAACGACCGCCTGATTGACCTGACTGAAGCTTCGTCCGTTCGAGCTCGACTCTGATCGATTCAAAGAACGCCTCAGTCACGTCTGGCGATATGCCGAATTCTGCAAGCCGTTTCGGAATGTACCCTAGGAAGATTTCGCTAATTTCGATATTCCGGCGAATTTTCGCGGAGTCATTCGCTCCAGGTGCGCAGAGATTGCTCGCGTGAATCCGGTAATAACACAGTGGCTGTTCGAGGATAACCGCGCCCCCCAGCGCCAGGGTGAATGCGAGAATGGGAGTGTCCGCACAGAAAACCAGCTCCACGGGAATGGGCCCGATCCGGCTCAGAACTTCGCGGCGCACGGACAGGCGACTGGTCCCGAGGAGCGTAAGTCCCCTCCCTGCGAACCGGGCCGCATCGACACTTGATAAATCGAAGCGGCAGGAATTTGCCGGCACAATCATCTCGCGCGGAGCATCGCTGTCGCAAACCTCGTAAAATCCGTGGCCCACGGCAGCAATTTCAGGATTCGCTTGGAAAGCCTCAGCGATCGCCGTAAGCTTTCGTTTCGCCCACCAATCATCCCCATCGAGGAAGGCTACAATCTGGCCCTGAAGCTCGGGAATTCCGGCATTGAAGGCTGAAGCTTGACCACCATTCTCCTTCCGCAAATGACGCACCCGTGGGCCGAATTTTTGCACGATGGAGGCGGTCTTGTCCGAAGAGCCATCGTCGACAACGAGGATTTCGAGTTCGGAAGAAGGGAAGTCTTGTTCGAAGACGCTCACAATAGCCTGTTCAATATAGCGTTCGTGATTGTACGTGTCGATCAAAACGGAAATGAGAGGTGCTTTCATGGGTTTCGTTGCGAGACTTCGAGTTTGCTTCGGGCCCCAAATCCGCCAAAGCAAGAGGGGCAAAAGAGCACTGTGTCGGGTGCTCCAAGCACCTACGAATTCTGTCACGATTTGTGTATTTGCCGCTACGAGAAAGCTCAAGAAAATACGATTTCGCGTCTCGCTCGCACGGCTTATTCTAACGGGAGTCCCTAAGTTTTTGGGAAATAGTTAAGACTCTTTTCGTTGCCTCAAGATATACGCGCCCTCATCTTCGGCGGACTCCCAATGGGCCGGAACCACCGAGTATTTGAACTCGGATATAATAGGACCTCCTGTCAATCACTTCTCGCCCCGCACTCCCCAGGTGTCGGAGTAGAATGTAAATCATGAAACTAAGCGTGATGATAATCACGTACAACCACGAGCGGTACATCAGTCAGACCATCGAGAGTATCCTCGCCCAAAGAGTAAACTTTGATTATGAAATCGTCATTGGGGAAGACTGTTCTACAGATGGTACGCGAGCAGTCATCATGGATTTTCAACGTCGCTACCCGGATCGCATCGTCTCTCTTTTGAGAGACAGAAACATTGGAGCCATGCGAAACTTCGCGGGCACAATCGAAGCCTGCCGAGGTCAGTACGTGGCGTTTCTAGAAGGTGACGATTATTGGACGGCGACCGACAAGCTCCAGAAACAAGTTGACTTCCTTGATGCCCATCTTGACCGCGCAATATGCTGCCACCGGGTCCAAGCTGTCTACGAAGCAGGTTCTGAGAACTTCGATGTTAAGTTCAATATCTTCCCTCCTCGTCCTGCCGGGTCGTATACGATTGAGGACATACTAAGGGGAAATTTTGTGATGACGTGCTCAACAGTATTGAGGCGGGAATTGATTAGCCCGTTTCCTAGATGGTTTTTTGAGATGAAGCTCGGTGATTGGGCGCTCTGCGCGATGGTTGCACAGCATGGAAAAATAGAGTTAATGGATGAGACTATGGCGGCGTATAGAGTGCACCCCGGATGCACGTGGTCTTCCCTGCCCGAGACTACTCGGCTGCGGGAGTCCGCACGAATGCTACGAGCTCTCGACAAAGAACTAAGTTATCAATACACAGACGCGATCCTTGAGACAGCTGCCGCCCCTTATCTTCAGCTGGCGATTGCTGCACGATCAAAAGGCAGGAGGGCAGATACAGGGCATCATCTTCTCGACTGCGTACGCAACGGTGGTTTGCGCTTGCCGGGAACCGCGCGGATCTTTATCGGACTGGCGACGTACATGATCATCGGGTCTGGGTACAAAATGTTTTCGAGACTCAAACACACGCCTCGCGCAAGTAACTGACATGGGTGCCAAATACCTAAGTCCACTTCGAGTTTTAGCTGCCGTCGGACGACGTGCCGATACGCTGCGAATGAAACGAGCCAAAAAGAGCCGATACGCGGATGCGAAAGCTACGCTGAGCAGTACCGCGCGGCCATTCAAGGTGAATGTAGGGTGCGGCAACGCCCCTTTCGCAGCGTGGATAAATCTGGACGCAGATCCCACAACCTGTGCCGACGTTCTGTGGGACGTAACGGACGGACTCCCGTTCCCCGATGACTCTTGTGCCTTCATCTACTGCGAACACTTCCTGGAGCATATTCCTGTTCAAGAGGGCGTTCGATTTCTCTCTGAATGCCGCCGCTCCCTTCAAAAAGATGGAGTCATACGAATCGGGATGCCGTCGGCGCAGGAGATCGTTCGCAACTATCACGAAAATGACTGGGCCAGCCAGCCCTGGCTAGAAAAATATGGATACACTTCAATCAGGACCCGCGCCGAATACGTCAACGTCTGCTTCCGCGAGTGGGGACATCAGTGGCTTTACGACACGGAAGAACTCGAACGGCGACTTCGTGAAGCCGGATTCAGTCAAATCGAGAACGTGGGTTGGGGGGAAAGCAAGCACCCGGAACTCAGAAATCGCGAAACCAGAATCGAAACATTGCTGACCTGCGAAGCAACAAAGTAGCCGACCGGGCTAACGGGGTTCAAACTCCGATCTTGCGACAAGCCCTCGCGATTCGTCCTATAAGGGTGGTGCCAGGTGCCTGACTTGGATGGGGCGGAAGCGGCGAACCTTCTGGCCAATCAGGCTCCGCGAGTCGCAGCAGTTCTGGAGACATCGCAATGCGTTGTGCCTCACCTTTTATCGCGGCGAAGGTCAATCGGTCGGCGAAGTCTGCAAAACTCTTTGGTCTGAGGATCTCGGAAACACTACTGAAGCCTACGTCGCGCAACAAATTCAGCAAGGACGGTTGGGTAAGCCAGAAGCTCTCGTTGTTGTCGAGCGAGGCGCACGTGCGACTGATCTTAGCAGCGACTGTGTCCTGCGTCGAGTGCTCCCCATACGCCATGCCGTGATATGTCCGGCCAGCCCACGGAAAGGATGATTTCTCTTGTAGTGCGACGTGCGTGTCGATGATCGCAAGCCGGGAGCAGACATCGGCGATGGTGCGAATAAACTTGCACCCCTCAGCCCCCGGCAGATGATAGAGAATTCCAGAACACAGGACGACATCGAACCGGCCGTACTTGTTTTCGGAAAGATTACGCACGTCGTCGGTCACGAACTCTACGTTGGATAATTCCAGCACTTCGGCTGCGAACCGCGCCCGCGCGTTGTTCTGCTCCCGACCCTCGATGGCCACAACTTGGGCACCATGCGATGCAAATTCCAACGCGAATATCCCTTCCAAACTGGCTAAATCCAGAATGCGCAATCGCTCCCATGGTTTGCCCGCCAAATCGGCAACGGTTTGAACCACCCGCCGTAGGCGCAGGTGCGCGCAAGCGAATTGCGGGGCAGTTTCGACGCCGTGCCCAAGGTTAAGATTATAGGCAGTCCAGGGACCGTGCTCGGCCTCAATAGCAGTTTTTTTCTTTTTGATATCGTCCGCTGTCATCGAAATCTGTTAGCTCAAAGTGAAGCGCTCATGCCAGCCGGAAAAACGGCACCGTTCGCGAGCCGCTCCTTCACCGCAGCCGCGTTCGAAACCGCCGTTCGAATGATCTCGCAAATGATCCAGATCGCCTGCTCGTTCACTCCCGTGCCGGTGGGCAACACCAGTACCAAACGGCACAACTTCTCCGTTTCCGGGAGGACGAGCGCCGCGTGGGGAAAGTGCGAACGGTAAGGCTCCATACGATGGCAGCCGGGGGAGAAGTACCGGCGCGCGAGCACATTCTCCGCGAACAGCACCTGTACGAGTTCATCGCGCGTCAATCGTGCCACGTGCTCATCCAATTCGCACACGATGTATTGGTAATTCGTTCGTTCGCTTTCGTCGTACGTGATCATGCTCAGACCTGGAACTCCTTCCAGCCCTTGCCGGTATGCAAGATAATTGCGCCGATTGGTCTCGATGAATCCTTGAACGCTTTCAAGAGAGGTCAACCCCATGGCTGCGCACACTTCCGTCATTTTCCCATTGGTGCCGATGTAGATCACGTTGTCGTACCCACCGAACCCAAAATTGCGCATCAGCCGCGTCTTTTCGGCCAGTGTGTCATCATTCGTCAGGATCGCGCCACCCTCAAACGAATTGAAGAACTTCGTGGCGTGAAAACTGAAAATCTCGCAGCGTCCAAAGCCGCCAACAAATTTTCCTTTATAGGCGCAGCCGAAGGCGTGCGCCGCGTCGAACAGCAGTTGCAGTCCCCGCCGGTGCGCAATGGATTCCAGCCCGTCGATGTCGCACGGACGGCCCCACGTGTGAACGCCAATGATGCCTGTGGTGCGCGGCGTGATCATCTCTTCCACCCGAGCGAGATCGAGACGATGGGTTCCTGGATCGACATCACAGAATACAGGCGTGATTTCTTGCCACTGTAGGGCATGCGCAGTCGCTACGAAAGTGAATGACGGTACGATCACCTCACCAGTAAGGCCGAGAGCGCGGATGGCAATTTCCAAAGCAACAGTGCCGTTGCACATGGCTACGCAGTGGCGCACGCCGACGAATTCGGCGATTTTCTTTTCAAATTGCTGGACGAACGGGCCGTCGTTCGTCAACCAGCTGCGGTCGAGCATGTCGTTGATTCGCTCGAGCAAGCGACTGCGGTCGCCGATGTTCGGCCGCCCGACGTGTAACTTGCTTGCAAAGGCAGGTGGCTTCCCGAAGATTGCTAGATTTTCTACGAGATGTTTCGCGCCAGTCTTAAGCATTGTGCCCTATACTATACGACATTGACGCCGGCTAAAATCTCGAATCTACAATCGCCGCATCTACTCGTGATCGGTTCGTCCAGACACGCATCCGTGCTGATTGACGCAATTGAATTGGACGGCACGTACAAGGTTATTGGGTACCTTGACGACACTGTATTGGTCGGAACAATACGCATTGGTTACCCGGTACTCGGCGGACTGAAAGACGCCGCAAGTGTCTGTGCGGAGCGAGTCATAGACCATGTGGTCGTGGCTATCGGAGATAACTGGGGGCGACGACAGGTTTACTCAGACTTGCTCGAACGGTGTCCAAATCTTAGATTTCCGATCGTCAGGCACCCATCCGCCATCGTCGCGTCTTCAGCCGCGATCGGCAAAGGTGCTGCCATTCTCGCGGGATCTCACGTTGGGCCTGGTTCTCGAATCGGAGAGTTCTGTATCATCAACACTGGCAGTTCGGTGGACCATGACTGCGCCATGGATAATTTTTCGAGCATTGCTCCCGGAGTTTTTATGGGAGGACTGGTCCAAATTGGAGAATGCTCTGCCATTGGAGTGGGGGCCAGCATCTCGGACCGAATCTCGATTGGGCGTCACGCCGTGGTTGGAACGGGTGCTGTGGTTGTTCGGGATGTGCCAGAGCTAGTCGTTGCCTATGGAAATCCGGCGAGAATCCAGCGGCCGCGCATGGAGGGAGAGAAGTACGTAGGATCAGGTTAGACGCTGCGATCTGTGCTGACTGCAAAATCGCTCGACTGGACTGCTTCACTTTCCCAACACAGCTTTGGGCGCATGGCCCCGGGCAGCTTTCCGTACCAATTTCCGACAATTTCGCCTTCCAACACTTCAAAACCGACGACATTATTCTGGAAAAGAAGCCCGACTGACGCGTCCTTCACAATGATCATGTTGATGTAATACGAGCCGGCATTAAGCAGGTCGCCCGGTATAGTGACGGTGTGGCGCACTAAGCCTGCGGACCTGGGTGAGAAATCTGAGGCGCTGGCAAACACGCAGACCTCCTCGGCGTTGTTGAGGATCATGGAAACATTCAAAACGGTATCCGGGACATAGTTCCAGTAGATAAATTCAACGCGCAGAGGCGTGTGTACCGTAATGGGATCATCGGAATCCGATTGCGGAATCACGCGGACGCTTCGAAGGCGCACGCGCTCGTCGCCGGGTGCGGTCTGGGGATCATTCCATTCGCACTTGAGATCGGCATCCATGTTCCTCTGCAAGTAGTGATTGACAACGTCGTCCGAATTCCCGCTCTCGACGATCTGACCTCCCTCAATTCGGATGGCGTGAGGGCACAGTTTTCGGAGTGCGGCCATATTGTGGCTGACGAAAATGATAGTGCGGCCGTGGCGGGCTACGTCGCTCATCTTGCCTAGGCACTTTTTTTGGAACGCGGCGTCTCCGACGGCGAGCACTTCGTCCACGAGCAGGATTTCGGGTTCGAGATGAGCGGCCACAGCAAAGGCTAGACGCATCTGCATGCCGCTGCTGTAATGCTTGAGGGAAGTGTCGAGGAAGCGCTCCACTTCCGAGAAGGCTACGATTTCGTCGAACTTGCGGTCGATTTCCTCCTTCCGCATGCCCAGAATAGCCCCGCTCATGTAGACGTTCTCTCGCCCCGATAGCTCGCTGTGAAAGCCGGTCCCGACCTCAAGAAGACTGCCGACGCGGCCGCAAATTTCGGCGTAGCCTTCTGTCGGACGAGTAATCCGGGCCAGAATCTTCAGCAGAGTGCTTTTTCCCGCTCCGTTGCGTCCCACAAGTCCGACGACTTCGCCCTGCGCGACCTCGAAGGTGATGTCTTTCAGCGCCCAGATGAAGCGCGGACCGCGCCCTGTTGCGTCCAGGCTGGAGACATTGTTCGCGCCAATGCCAGCTCCCGTACTGGCCAAATCGTTGACCATTTTACTTTTCGGCCCATTCTTCGAGCGGGCCAATAGCGCAATCGGTGCGCGCAAGGCGTCGCCGAGCAGGTTGCGGAGCGCGGTATGGCGCGCGCGCTGACCGATTCGGTAACGCTTGCCGAGTCCTTCGACGCGAATAACAGGCTGGCTCATATGCGTTCCGATTATATATCACTCAGAAAGATCCGACTTGGTAGTATGGATAGTGTACTGGCCGATTCTATGGGTAAGCCAAATCATAAGTGCTCTTCCCGTGGCAGCGCGAGTGCAAATCGCATTCTTTCTCGTGGTCTGTTCGACAAATTGCTTTTCGCGTTTTTTCATTTCCGCCCCCTACATGTGTGCCGAGGGTGTAACGTCGCTACAACCAGCCGCGATCACTTCACAATCTTTGATCTTGGACCTAGAACGTTCGGGGGCGTCGAACATCCTGGGGTTTGCCAGACGGATGATTACTGTTTTGCAGTGATCCAACTCTGGAGTGTACGGGGCATGCCGGTCACTTTGTGACCTCGCCGTCATTTTTAGATTCCGAGTTAGGTGACGAAAACGTCCGCCAGTACCGCGAAATTTTCCGACTGATCGCCGCGAGGGCCGGGCGAAACATGCTTCGTATCGGATGCGGATCAATAGCTCTGACACAATCCAAAATCGCCATCTTCACGTCAAGCGAAACACGAAAGCTGAGAACCGCGGGCACCCAGCGATTGGCTTGATACTCACAAACCTTCTTCAGGGTGGCGTTCGAGGGCGTGACGCGCTCCAGAATCCATCGGATAACTTGTAGCCATTCCAACACGTGCACTTTCGCCTGATCGGCTGTACTGGTTACGCTAGACCCATGAATCCGAAAATAGTTCAGTGGCTTCGCGATGTAGGCCACCTCGCCAACGAGAGCCATTGACGCCCAAAGTTTCCAGTCTCCGCATAGACGGAGGCTTTCGTCGGCTCCTCCCACTTGTGCATAAATTATCCTCCGAAAAAGCACCGCACTCGCGTTCGGAACAGTGTTGTAGCGCACCAAGTGAGTTCGACATTCCTCCCTTCCGTCAGCGCAAAAATCAGTCGTCCATCGTTGAGGGTCGAAACGGGGGAAATAGATAGTATCAGCGAACCCAAGCTCTTGGTCTTCCGCAGAGACGCACTGCGAGCGGCAGTAGGCAAACGCAACTTTCAGATTTCCTTCGAGGATGGGTACCAGATACTGAAGGAGGTTTAGCTCGGCGTCGTCGTCGGATTCGGCGATCCAGACATACTCGCCGGTGGCAAGGGAGACGCCTTTATTCCATTGCTTGAAGGAGCTGCCGGAATTGACGTCATTTAGTACGATACGGACCCGAGGTTCGGAGGTGTATTCGGACAGAATCGATCGGCTCTCGTCGGTGGAACAGTCGTCGAGCAGGATAAGTTCGAAGTCTTGGAAAGTTTGTCGCAGAACGCTCTGAACGCGCCGGCGCAGAAAACGCGCATGGTTGTAACTGGGGATGACAACGCTGACTTTCGGCGCACTCATCGAATAGTCGACTACCAACCTCTCGCATTAGTCGGTGCAGCTACAGTAGACGTTACCGCGCGGCTTCGCCGATGCAGTTAACGAATAGCGATTCCCTTAACGCAGCTGACGGATTTACTCATACTCATGCTGAATCTATATCGAAATTCTGACCATCACTCGTCGCCTCAATCTAGACTGCATATGTAAAGAACGCCCGGGACCGCCGGGTGATCGAGGGCAGCAATCTTCGCGGATCGCGAAGCTCTATGCAACAGCTTTGCCAATGAAAAATTCACATTGTTCGCCGCGTTGGGTTTTGTTCAAGTGATGACCGGTGTGATACCCCTCCGATTGATTCGCGGAGCAGAAAGTCATCAAAACTCAATCCGCTACTCTCACTTGAATCGGTGCGCCCGAAATGTTCAGAAGCAGTCGAATCAATTGACCCTACCGCTTGACGCTATGCTTGGCAAAGATGCTTTTGATCCGTGAGCGCGCAGTATTTCGATAACTCCCACAATGCTCGCGATTTTTCGTAGTGCATGCCCATCGCCGAAGAGCAACGCCGTACAACATTCGGTCGGCGTCAGCCCACAGAGTGCTCGCAAAATATATTGCGTCGGGTGGTCCTTCGGCGCGAATCACAGTCTGCATCACCGGCTACACTACATCGGCCACCGTGGCTTCCATCTTTTGAAAATACATCAGCCCCCCCACAAGGATAACCAATACCACCATTGACGATATGAGGACCATGCGGCCTGGCGGGTTGCCGGAGCCTGCGAGCGACCAACGAAAGCCTTCAATCACCCCGGCCATGGGGTTCAAGCCGTAGAGCCAACGCCATTTCGCGGGCACAAGCGTGCTGGGATAGACCACCGGCGATGCGAACATCCAAAATTGTACGAGGAAGGGAACCACGTAGCGGACGTCGCGGTAAATCGCGTTCAGCGCCGAGAGCCATAGGCCGACACCCAGTGCCGTTAGTACGGCAAGCAGGAGGAATACTGGGAGCATTAGGATAGGCCAGCTCGGTTCAACGCGGTAGTAGACCATGATTGCGACGAACATTAGAAACGAGATCCCGAAATCCACGAGGCCGGAAAGCGTGGCGGAAAAAGGAAGGATCAATCGTGGGAAATAGACTTTGGTGATGACGTTCTGATTCTCTACGATTTTGGTTGTCGCGTTCTGAAGAGAAGCGGCGAAATACATCCAAGGAAGCAACGCACTGTAATAAAAAATAGGGTAAGGTAAGCCGCCTGAGGGAATATGCGCCAGTCTCCCGAAGAAAAGACTGAAAATTAACATGGTTAAGAGGGGCTGAAGCACGGCCCATGCAGCCCCGACGGCCGTTTGCTTGTAACGAACTTTGAGCTCGCGCCAGACGAAGAAGTAAAGCAATTCGCGATATTCCCACAATTCGCTGACGGGCAGTACCCACCAACGACTTGGCGGAGTAATCCGAAGTATGGGTACTTCTGTGGTGCGAGTTGATCTTCCGGATATGACAGCCGAGCTCACCTTGAATCCTCCGCGGGTTGAGCCTTCAGGTGCTTCACGTCTTCTTCTTCGATGTGACGCATCAATTGTCTCCGTTGCGTCAGGTAATTTGCAAGCGTGCTAGCCGCTCGAACCGGTACAACGGCAACCTGATTATAGGCCGCATCGCGCCAAGAGATCGGGCCGCGCGCCGGTATTAAGTGCGTACCCCACTGAAAAATGAGACCCAGGTTCCACAAAATTAAAATGGCGGTTGCGATCGGAGCAACAACCCGAGCTCGCTGTTCGTTCCAGCTGTGCGCGATCCAATCAAAAAACGCGGCAAGCCCCAGAACGAACAGAACTGTCAGAGATACAAAAAACCGGTTCCCAAATGACGAAAGACCATCCCAGTCCTGGTAGCAGCCAATTACGTAAACAAAGACAGCGAATGCGCAAATTGAGTACGACGCCAAAACTCGATCATGTCGGCGAAACAGGAACAATCCGATCACCGCCAGGAACGTGATCGGAGTCCAACTAAACAGCCCGTGTTCGGACGAGAAGCACACCCTCAACCATGCTGGCGAATCCCAGAACCACAGCACGCCATAGCCGAAATTGAGATAGCTGCCGTAAATGATTTTCTTGCTGACAAACGTTGGTAGAAATGCCGCAAAAGTCAGTGCGGCGAAAAGGACGTTATTCAAAAAGAGCGGGCCGATGGTTTTTTTCAGTCCTGTATTGACTATACCTTTCCAATAGATTCCCAGTGATTCGAGCAGGGGCAACAAAAGCAAAATCGCGTTCGGGTAGTAGACGTCCATCATGAGCCCGGCAATCGCACCAAGGACTACCCATTGCAGCGAAGTGCGGGTTTGGCGCGTGCAATCCCAATACCACACAAATAGAGCCACCATGAACGCGGAATGGGCGTGCGACCACGACGGGTTGAAGTACATGTAAACCGGCAAAGAACTCGCGAACCAAATGCCCAGGGCTCCAAGAAAAGCCCATCGCTCCGCAAGATACTTTCGTGCGAGTCGAAACGAAATCCACACCGACAGAAAGCCGTAAACAGCAGTGCCGAAGGCCATTCCCAATACGTAAGGCTCGGAATAACCGTCGGCTGCAACGTGTCCCCCTAGCGCGTCGTAGAAGCGGACTGCCACATGAGCCACGATTAGAAAAGGGGACCAGAGGATCGCGGGCCCAATCGAGAAATGATTATCGAGATGCCCTGTAGGAGTGTACTGCTCGGCGAGAACGTGGCCACCCGGATCCGTTCGGCCCATCCGAAAACTTGTGTTTGCCGCGAGCCAATCTCTTTGGAAGTTCAGATTATGCTGGATCAAAAGCGACCGGCCAAACGCGTAATATCCGACGCCATCACCACGCACCCACGGATTGCAGAGAGGAAGGGAAAGAAAGAAAATTAGGAACAGAAGTTTTTCATATTTGCTGAGCCTGCCCACTGGATGTCGGCCTCGACTCGCGTCAAACCTCTTTTCATGGGCAGAGAACTCCATCCCGTTTAGGAAACCATCTTCACATTCAATGGGGTTGCGGCAGCCTGACCTTCTTGTTTTCGCAGAATTGCGATGATTGAAAGTGGTGGAAGCGGCAGCGATGAATCGATTCGGCGAAAAATCGGCGTCAACACGTTTAGCAGTCGAATCTGTCCCATGCCGAAAGTTCTTCGCCGCAAAACCTTTCCATTAAGCCACCAGGCGGGAACGCCAGGGCGGTTGAATTTCAGGATCTGTTCCACGTGAAATCCCGCCTGTTGGGCGACCCCGGCCAGCTGCTCCTCTGTATACCGTCGACAATGCCCCAGAACTTCGTCCAGGCTACCGTAGAGCTCGGGGCCGCAGGGAACC
>Ga0210390_10000447_pt1 | contig 45062 bp, 42 predicted proteins | sample IncBWH11OmetaG_FD_161050 | JGI IMG/M metagenome (GOLD analysis project Ga0210390, IMG submission 161050) | Forest soil microbial communities from Barre Woods Harvard Forest LTER site, Petersham, Massachusetts, United States - Inc-BW-H-11-O ... | reverse complement strand
CGCCCTCGACCGTGAAGCCGGCGTCGGCGATCATCGCTCGGTCGGCGCTGCCGGGCTGGCCCTCGCTGGTCAGGTAGTCGCCGAGGAAGATCGAGTTGACGATGTGCAGGGCAAGGGGCTGCAGCGTGCGCAGGTGGATCTCGCGGCCGCCGGCCAGCCGGACCTCGGCGTTCGGGCACACGAAGCGGACCATCGCCAGGATCCGCAGGCAGCGCTGCGGCGTCAGGTTCCACTGGCCCGCGAGCGGGGTGCCCTCGAACGGGATCAGGAAGTTCACGGGGACCGAGTCCGGCTCCAGCGAGCGCAGCGCGAAGGCCACGTCCACCAGATCCTCGTCGGTTTCTCCCATGCCCGCGATCAGCCCTGAGCACGGGGACAGGCCTGCCTCCTTCGCGGCGGTCACGGTGGATACCCGGTCCGCGTACTCGTGCGTGGAGCAGATGTCCTCGTAGTGGCCGCCGGAGGTGTTCAGGTTGTGGTTGTAGGCCGTGGTTCCGGCCTCGCGGAGCCGTTCGGCCTGGCCTTCGGTGAGCAGGCCGAGGCAGGCGCACACCTCGACGTCGGGGTGATGCTCCTTGAACGAGGTGATGGACTCGCAGACCCGGTCGATGTCCCGGTCGGTCGGCCCGCGGCCGCTGGCGACCAGGCACACCCGCCGGGCGCCCCCCGCCACGCCGGCCTCGGCGCTGGCGACCACCTCGTCGCTCTTCAGCCAGGTGTACTTGAGAACGTCGGCGGCCGACCCGACGCGCTGCGAGCAGTAGAAGCAGTCCTCGGGGCACAAGCCGCTCTTGATGTTGACCAGGTAGTTGAGCTTGACCCTGCGGCCGAAGAAGCGGCGCCGGACGCGGAACGCGGCCGCCACCACGTCCATCAGCTCATCATCGTCGCTGGCGAGCACCGCCAGCGCTTCCGCACGGGTGGGAAGGTCACGGTTGAGGGCCTTGTCGGCGAGGGAGTCAAGCCAGGTCATGAGACAAGACCGTATCAGGGGTCGCGGCCTGTTCTCCGTCGCTGACGTGATCACGGTGCACTGCAAGTCTGGGTCTATCGCGGGCGCGGGGCTCGACGTCTATGATGAGGAACCGTTGCCGGGGGGACATCCGCTGCTTGTGGCTCCGCGGACAGTCCTGACCCCTCACCTGGGATACGTGACCGCTGATGGCTACCGGACGTGCTTCGGAGACGCCGTCGAGGACATCGCGTCGTTCGTCGCGGGGCGGCTTCTGGTGCATGTCCTTGGTGGGTAAAACGACAATCCCTATCAAATTAGTTGACATTCCTCATGCGACGTGGTGTTGTTGACTTCAGCCAGCGACGTCGTGTGTTGACTTCGGTCGGCGGCGTGGTGTTGTTGACTTCGGTCGGCGGCGTGGTGTTGTGACTTCGGTCGGCGGCGTGGTGTTGTGACTTCGGTCGGCGGCGTGGTGTTCTTGGCGAAGACGTGATGTTCTTGACGAAGCAGGCTTCAGGGAGGGGACGGGTCCATGGCAGCTATCAGGCCTCGTGACCTGCTCTCCGATGAGCTGCTCGAGCGGCTCGGCGGAACGCGCGAGGTGGCCGGCCTCATCGGAGGCGGGTCGGCGAACGCCGCGGCGACGGGTGTCCCCGCGGCGCCGGCTGTTCCCGCGAGCGCGGACGTCGCCGCCTCGCTGACCAGGGACATCGCCAAGCTTGTCCACGTCGGGTACCTGAACGTCGCGCTCCCAGCCGAATTCGGCGGGCTTGGCTGCACGCTCCGGCAGGCGGCCTGCGGGCAGCGCCGGCTTGCCCGGCACGCGCCGCTCACCGCGCTCGCGGTCAGCGCGCACTTGTACTGGACCGGCGCGGCGGCGGACGCCTACCGCGGCGGCGACAACTCCGCCAAGTGGATCCTGCTCGAGGCCGCGCGCGGCGCGGTGTTCGGCGCCGGACACGGCCTGCCCGGCCACGACCTGCGGTTCGCCGACCCGCGGTCGCGGTGCGAGCCAGCAGGCGAGAGCGGCTACCGGTTCCGGCAGCCGGCGGTGGTTTCGTCGCTGACCCCCGCCTGGGACTGGGTGGCGGTGCACGCGGTGACCGCTACGGCCAAGCACAACGCGCCCGACGCCGTGCTGGCCTTCGCCGGGCGCGGCTCGCGGTGCACGCCGGCGTTCCGGGTCGCCCGGGTGCAGGCCGTGGGCAGCCCGGGGGACGTCTTCACCACAAGCGCGATCGGCTGGGGACACGCCATCCTGGCCAGCGTCGAGTACTCTGACGCCCGGCGCGCCTTCAACCAGGCCGTCGAGAAGGTCGAGCGGATGGTCACCGCCCCCGTCGGCGGTCACCCGCTGGACCAGTGGCCCGTCGCGGAGGCAAGCCTGCGGCTCGACGCGATGAAGGCCAGGATCGCCGAGGTCACCCACCCCTGGCCGCTCGTACGCGGACAGGAGCCGGACCTTGGCGGCCAGCGGCTGATCGGCATCTTCACCATGCGGCACGAGGTCGCCGACGGCGCCCGCCGCGTGTTCTCCCTGACCGGCCAGATCGCCGACGCCCAGGCGGTCGCGGCGCGCTGAGCTCGTCAGGCCGCCGACGGCGACCAGTTCGGGTCGCGGCCTGACAAGGCCAGCGCCCTGTCCAGGACCGAGGCGCCCGCGGCTACCGCCACCGGCTCGGCGAACCCCTTGTACTGGCGGAACAGGTCGGCGTTCGCCTCGACGGCGGCGAGCGCCGCCCCGGCCGCCGCGTCGTCGACCGCGTACGGCTGCCCGGTCGCGGCGGCGAGGTCCCAGCCGTGCAGCACCATCTCGGCCACGATCAGCGCGGCGACATCCGACGCCGGCGTCGCCGACCCCATGACGTTGAGCTCGCGGTCCCAGACGGCCGGGTCCGACCACGCGTCCAGGGCGCGGTCAAGCTGGGCGCGGTACGCGGCGGCGTAGCCGGGCTCGGCCGCGAAGTCTTGATCCATTAGTTCCGGCGCCACCGACTCGCCGTGCGCCCGCCGCTCCAGCGAGTGCGAGGTCCACAGGATGGTGTGGTTGAGCAGTGTCCGGACGTCCCATTCGGTGTCCGGGGTCGGGTCGCCAAACTGCTCCGGGCGGACGCCGTCGACCACGCCCGACGCCGCGCCGGCCGCGGCGGTCATCTCAGCATGCAGGTTCATGAGACGCGACGGTAGTCCGGCACCGGGCGGCCGTCTTGAACAAACCCGACAGCTAGGCTGGGCGGCATGGACGCCGCCTCGATGGGCGCGGGCGTGCTCCACCCGGAGAGCGCCGCGACACGTTTCGCGCTGACCCGGCGCGAGCCCGCGGCCGACCTGGCGCCGTTCGTCGACTTCTACTGGGTCATCCGCTGGGACCTCACCGGACAGGCGCCCTACGAGCAGGCGATACTGCCGCATCCGAACGTGAACCTGGCGTTCGAGTCCGGCCGGGCCCCGGCGGCGGGCGTGTACGGGGTCGATACCAAGGTTTTCAAGAGGCGACTGTCCGGCGCTGGCAAGGCACTCGGGATCCGCTTTCGGCCAGGAGGCTTCCGTCCGTTTCACTCCGCGTCGATTTCTACTCTGAACGATCGCGTGGTTCCCGCCTCGGCCATCTTCGGCCCGGCAACGGCGGCGACGCTCGACGGGGTGCTGGCCGCAGCCGACGATGAGGCGATGATCGCGTGCGCGGCCCGCTTCCTGCTCGCCGCCGGCCCGGTTGCCGATCCGGTGACCGACGAGGTGGCCGCCATCGTCGCGCGGATCACCGCCGCCAAGTGGGTGATGCGCCGCGCCCGGCTGCACGAGGCGGCGCTGCGCGCCGATGCCGGGGAGGGGGTGGACTGGGCCGCGCTCGCCGCCGACCTTGGCTACGCCGACCAGGCGCACCTGACCCGCGACTTCACGGCCACCCTCGGCGTGCCGCCGACCCGGTATGCCGCACGACGGTAACCGGCGGGTCAGGGCTTGCGGCCCACTCCCACAAGCATGAGCTTGCCGCCGGGGTCGAGCGGCAGGCTCACCGGCTCGTCCGGGCGCCACTGCGGCAGGTAGACAAGTCCGGGTTCGACGAGGTCGAGGCCGTCGAAGAACCGGGCGATCTGCTCGCGGCTTCGCGTCTGGCCTCGTCCGAGGCTCTGCCGCAGCACCTGCTCGTTCGCCATGGCCTGCGGGGACGAGTCGCTGAAGTGCGTGAGCTGCATATAGCTGCCCGGCGCCAGCACCTCTTTGTAACGCTCGACGATGCCGTACGGGTCCTCCTCGTCGAGCACGTGGTGGATCACAGCGTTGAGGATCAGCCCTACCGGCCTGCTGAAGTCGATGAAACGGGTCACACCGGGCATCGCGAGCAGCGTGTCGGGTTCCCTGATGTCGGCGAGGACGACGGTCGTGGACGCGTCGTCGGCGAGCAGCGCCCGGGCGTGCAGGTACGCGCTCGGGTCGTTGTCCACGTACACCACCTGCGCGGCGGGGTCGGCGGCCTGGGCGATCTCGTGCGTGTTCTGCACGGTGGGCAAGCCGGACCCAAGGTCGAGGAACTGCGCGACGCCCTGTCCCGCCATGAACCGCACCGCGCGTCCGAGCGCCGCCCGGTTGAGCCGCGCCCCGCTACCGCCATCCCCCATCGCGTTGACCGCTTCCGCGGCGACCTCACGGTCCGCCGCGAAGTTGTCCTTGCCGCCGAGGATGGCGTCGTAGACCCGCGCCACACTTGGCTTGGACGTGTCGACATCGGGCGGCACATACGACGGGTCCACCTTGGCCCATGCCATGCCGTTGTCCCCCGCCACAGGCCCTCCCCGCGTTCCCCGCCGATACTGCGATCGACCCACGTTACCGCAGTGACACCAGGTGGGCTTTGTACCCCGCGCCATAGTTGGTGGCTTTACCTTTGTAATTGATGATGAGGCCGGGTCCCGGGCCGCAGCCGAAGTCAGCGTTCCACGCCCATGCCAGGTAGCTCGCCGACCTTGCGTCGAGCCACGCCATCAGCGGGTCGATGTAGCGGTCGGCGCAGTCGTTCTCGCCGATCTCCCCGGCGATGAGGGGCACTTTCTTGAGGACGGGCGCCACCTGGCTGTTCCAGCAACTGCTCACATGGCACCCGCTGAAGTTGTAGGCATGCCAGGACGCGGCGAGGTTGTGATCGGGGTCGGCGGGCTTGTCCGTGAGCCACTCGGTCAGGTCGCTCGCGTAGCCGAGCCCGCCCAGCATGATCACGTTCTTCGCGCCGACGGCGCGCACCGTGTTGACGAGGGTCTGCATGCCGGCCACGGAGTAAGGGATGCCGGTGCAGTGACCGCCATGCAGCCAGCAGTGCCAGGCTTCGGTCTCGGTTGCCCCCGGCGCGTTCTCCGGGTACGGCTCGTTGAACAGGTCGAAGATGACGGAGTCGTTGTGCTTGAACACCCCCGCCACCGACCGCCAGAACGGCACGGACTCGGCGGTGTCCGGCATCGGCTTCTGGCACACGGCCCGCGCCGACGAGCAACCGCCTGGCCGGCTGTAGGCGCCGTCTGTCCAGTGCAGGTCCAGGATCACGACCAGGCCGTTGCGGTTCAGCAAGCTCACGAACGCCTCGACGGCGGCGCGGTAACTGGCGCCGCGGTACTTGCTACTAACGTAGGACTCGCCGTTCCAGCAGGCCTCGTTCAGCGGCACCCGCACGGCGTTGATGTCCCACGTCTTCATGGCGTTGACCGCCGCCTGGTTCACCGGCCCGTCGAAGAGGCCCCACCCCTGAACGCAGGCGTACTCGCTACCCGAGCGATCCACGCCGTGCAGGACCACCCGCGCCCCGTGCGCGTTCACCAGGTGATTGCCCGACACGTGCAGGCCCGGTGCCGTACCGGCCGCGGGCGCGAGCGCGGCCGCGGCAGTCAAGGTGACCGTGTCTGACGACTTGTAGCTGCCACACGCGGACAGCGCCACGGCGGTGCACACGGCGGTGACGATCAGGGCAAGGCGGCTGGCAGTCAGTGTCCGCAACATCACAAGCGGAGTATCGAGCAACGGACAGGCCGATGGGGGCGCTTTCACGAAGAGAACGCGGGCTGACAGCGGTTCGCCGATAGCTGACAGCCGGGTGTGCGGTGCCTGACAGCGGGGGGCGCCATGATGGGGTCATGCGAGAAGAAACCTACGCGATCGAGGCGCGCGGACTGGTCAAGCGCTTCGGGAAGACCACGGCGCTGGCGGGTGTGGACCTGACCGCCCGCGGCGGCACGGTGCTCGGCCTGCTCGGCCCGAACGGCGCGGGCAAGACGACCGCGGTCCGCATCCTCGCCACGCTGCTGCGGCCGGACGGCGGCGAGGCCCGCGTCTGCGGGTACAGCGTGGAGCACGACGCCTACCAGGTGCGCCAGCTCATCGGCCTCACCGGACAGTACGCGTCGGTGGACGAAGGCCTGTCGGGGACCAACAACCTCATCATGATCGGGCGACTGCTCGGCCTGTCCCGCGCCGACGCGCGGGCCCGCGCCGCCGAACTGCTCGAGCGTTTCGAACTGACCGACGCCGCCGGCCGGATCGTGAAGACCTACTCCGGTGGAATGCGGCGCAGGCTGGACCTGGCCGCCAGCCTGGTCAGCAGGCCCCGCGTGCTGTACCTGGACGAGCCCACGACGGGACTCGACCCGCACAGCAGGAACGAGGTGTGGGGGATGATCCGCGGGCTTGTCGCGGACGGCACGACCGTGCTGCTCACCACGCAGTACCTCGATGAGGCCGACCATCTCGCGCACGATATCGCGGTCATCGACCACGGGCAGGTCATCGCCACCGGCACGCCGGACGAGCTCAAGGCGGGGGCCGGGCGGCAGGTACTCGAGGTCACTCCGGCCGACCGGACGGACCTCAGCGAGGTCGCGGCGGTGCTGTCGGCCCGGCTGAGCGGGGATCCCGTGACCAGCGCCGAGTCGGGGCGGGTGACCATCCAGGTCGACGACGGCAGGCAAATGCCGGAGATCGTCCGCGAACTCGATGACAGGGGCATCGAGCTCGCCGAGTTCACGCTCCGCAAGGCAAGCCTCGACGAAGTGTTCCTGGCCCTCACCGGCCACACCGCGGAAGACACCACGCCGGCCGCGGCAACCGGGAAGGCCGCCCGGCGGCAGCGAGTAAGGAGTGCCCGATGAGTGTTATGAGCTTGGCCCCGGCCCGGCGGCTGCGACCGGTGACCGCTGTGCGGAACTCGCTCACGCTCACCTGGCGGAGCGTGCTGAAGCTGAGGACGAACCCGGAGGACCTGTTCGGGCTGTTGCTGCAGCCGATCATGTACCTGGTGCTGTTCACCTACGTCTTCGGCGGGTCGATCGCCGGGGGCCCGCACAAGTACCTCCAGTTCTCGCTGCCGGGCATCCTGGTGCTCTCGGTCGTGTTCGCGACGCTCGGCACCGGCATGATGCTGAGCCAGGACGTCGCCACCGGCGTGTTCGACCGGTTCCGTGCCCTGCCGATCGCCCGCTGGGCGCCGCTGGCAGGCGCGATCCTCGGCGACATGGTGCGATACGTCATCTCCGTGGCGGTGACGCTCGGGTTCGGGTTCGTCCTGGGGTTCCGCATCCAGACCAGCCCGTTCGACGCGGCCATGGGCTGCCTGCTCGTGATCCTGTTCGCGGTCGCCATGTGCTGGTTCTCCGCCATGGTCGGCATGCTTGTGAAGTCGGCGCAAGGCGTGCAGCTGTGGGGCTTCCTGCTCATGTTCCCGCTGGTCTTCGGCAGCGACATCCTCACGCAGGAAGCGAAGATGCCGGGCTGGCTGCAGGCGTTCGTCAACGTCAACCCGGTCACGTACCTGACCGAGGCCGAGCGCGCGCTGCTCGCGCCGGTTCCCGGCGGCCCCGCCGCGGCCACGGTCGTGGTGCGCTCGCTGCTGTGGGCGCTGGGCATCTTCGTGGTGTTCGCACCGCTCGCGGTCGCGGCCTACCGCCGCCGGACGGCGCAGTGAGGAAAAGTCAGTCGACGCCCAGCACGTCGCCGGCGTACGCGAGTGCGCCGGCGCGGCTGAGTTCCCGGCCGCGCTGGTACGCGGCATCGAAGGCGGGCTCGCCGAGCGCGGCTCGTGCCGCCGCCCGCGCGGTCGGCGCGTCGAGGCTGCTCTCGTCGAAGGCCCCGCGGACACCATGCGCCCCGCCGAGCAGCGTGGCGGCAAGCTCGGCGTCGCCGGCCTGGCCGCGGCGCATCACGTAGGCCGCCAGCGCGTCGAGGACCCCGGCGAGCGGCGGGTGCTCGACCCAGTCGCCGGCCGCGCGCAGGGCCTGGACCAGCAGCTCATGGCAGCGGACCAGATCATCCTCGGCGAGCGTCACCATGGCGAGCCGGGCCTTGACGTGCGCGCGCAGCGACTGCCACCAGACCGCCTGGGCATCCGCGATCGCGGCGAGCACCTGCTCGCAGGCGCGGACCGCCGCGGGGTAGTCGCCTGCCCGCCACTCGAGCTCGGCGCGCAGGAAGCCGAGCCACCGGTCGGTGTCCGGGTTCGTCCCGCGTGCGGCAGCGGACCGTTCGGCCTGGTCGAGGTCGGCCCGGGCGCGGGCGAGGTCTCCAGTCCGCGCGCGGATTATCGCGAGCTTCCCTTCGATGTACGACATGTCTCCCCACGTGCCGAGCTGGCGGCCCAGGTGGCTCGCCTCCTCGAGCTCGGCGATCGATGCCGCGTGGTCGGCGCGCAGCTCGGCGAACTCGGCGAGTTGCGCCAGCGTGATCGCCGTTCCCCAGATCTCGCCGAGCGAGTGGAACTCGCGTTTCGCGGCTAGGCAGTCGGCCTCCGTGCCGTCCATGAGCCCGAGCGAGCTGCGGTTGGACGCGCGGTACAGCAACCCCCACGCCCGCACCCACGGGTCCGGCGCCGTGGTGAACCGCTCGAACTGGGCCAGCGCGAGCTCGCTGTCGCCGTCGTACAGCGTCAGCATCGGCTCGGCGAGCAGCGCTATCGGGTGCACCGTCGCGTAGTCGTCGGCCTGCGCCCAGCGGCTGAGCGCGGCGATCGAGTCGGTCAGCGGTCCCCTGACCGACTCGATGTCCCAGGTCCAGCCCGCCGCGAGCAAGACGCAGATGACCCGCGCCTCGGCTATCCGCCGCGTCAGCGGCGGCACGGGGAGGCCGAGGACATCGCGGGCCAGCGAGTCGCCTTCGCCGTGCCCGCGCTGCACCCAGTAGTACGCGAGCGACCGTATGAACCGCAGCGCGGTGTCCGCGTCGCCGCGGCCGATCGCCCAGCGGAGGGCGGCATGCGCGTTGTCCTGTTCCGCGGTCAGCTCACGGAACCAGCGGAGCTGGGCCGCGGTGCGCAGCAGCGGATCGGCGGTCTCGGCGAGGTTCAGGTAATGGGCGGCGAACGCGTCCCTGACCTGCGCGTCCTCCCCTGCTTCCGCGAGCCGTTCCAGGGCGTAGGCGCGCACCGTCTCCAGCATCCGGTACCGCGGACCGGAATCGGCCGCGGGTTCCGCTACGGTCAGGATCGACTTGCCGACCAGGCCCGACACCGCGGGCAGCACCGCGGCGCGGGGCAACAGGCTGTCCTGGCACACCTGCTCGACCGTGATCAGCGTGGCGCCGCCCGGGAAGAGGGCGAGCCGACGGGCGAGCACCCGCTCCGGTTCTGACAGCAGGTCCCAGCTCCAGTCCACGACGGCGCGCAGCGTCTGGTGCCGGGGCAGCGCGGTCCGGCTGCCGCCGGTGAGCAGCGCGAACCGGTCGTCCAGGCGTTCGGCGAGCTGGGCCGGGGTCAGCGTGCGCAGCCAGACCGCCGCGAGTTCGATCGCCAGCGGCAGGCCGTCCAGCGTCCGGCAGATCCTGGTGACCGCTGCCGCGTTGCCGTCGTCAAGGGCGAACGAGGGCAGCACCGCGGACGCCCGGTCGCGGAACAGCCGTATCGACGAATAGGCCGAGGCATCCGTGGTGTCGCGCTCCTCCGCCGTGGGCGGGACTTGGAGGGGGGTGACCGGCCACAGGGTTTCGCCGGGGATGCGAAGCGGTTCGCGGCTCGTGGCGAGGATGCGAACGCGGGGGCTGCCGGCGAGAATCTGTTCGGCGAGGCTGGCGGCCGCGTCGACCACCTGCTCGCAGTTGTCCAGGATCAGCACCGCCTCCCGGTTGGCGAGCGCGTCGCAGATCCGGCCCACGGGGCCACCGGGGCCGGCGGCCTGCCGCCCGATCACCCGCTCCGGCAGGCCAAGGGCGTCGAGCACCGCGAACGGCACCTCGGACGGCTCGCTGACCGGGGCGAGCCCGGCGAACCACGCCGGGGCGGCCAGCCGTGCCGCCGCCTCGGCGGCCAGCCGGGTCTTGCCCACCCCGCCCGGGCCGGTGAGGGTGACAAGCCGCTCGTCGGCCAGCTTCTTCAGCACGCCGGAGACGTCGTCGTCTCGGCCGATGAAGCTGGTCGGCGGGCGCTGGACGCCGGGAAGACGAGCGGATCTGCCGTCCGGAGGCGGCACGGTTCGTTCAGGATCAACAAAAGGAGCAATGGGCGCGGCGGGCTCCCCTGGCGCGGAGGGCGGCTGGAGCGGGACCTCCTGCCGCAGGATCGCCAGGTAGGTCTCCTCGAGCTGGGCGGACGGGTCCAGGCCGAGCTGGTCGGCGAGCAGGTCACGGGCCTGCGCGTAGACCGCCAGCGCGTCCGCCTGGCGGCCGGCGCCGGCCAGCGCGCGCATGAGCAGGGCGCGTGCGCGTTCGGCGAGCGGGTCGGCGGTGGTCAGCGCGCGAAGTTCGCCGATCAGCCCGCTGGCCTCGCCGAGCGCGAGGTCCGCCTCGATCCTGTCGAGCGCCGCCGTCGACCGCAGTTCCTCAAGCCGGGCGGCGGGGGCAGCGGCGAACCCCTCGTCCGCCACGTCGGCGAGGGCGGGGCCGCGCCAATCGGACAGCGCCTCGCGGAGCAGGTGCGCGGCGGTGCGCGGGTCGCCGTCGGCGAGCGCGCGGCCGCCCGCCCTGGCCCGCGCCTCGAAGGTCATCGCGTCCACCGCCTCGCGCGGGACCGCCAGCCGGTAACCCGCGGGGGACGACTCGATCAGGTCTTCGCCCAGGCCCGCCTGCCGCAGCGTGGCGCGCAGCCGGGACACCAGGGACTGCAGGGCGTTGGCGGCGTCCGCGGGGCGCTCGTCGGGCCACAGCCGGCCGATCAGGGAGTGGGCGGGCACCATCCGGCCGGCGTCGAGGGCGAGCAGGATCACCAGCGCGCGCAGCCGCCGGCCACCGACCTTGACCGGACGGCCGTCGGGGTCGCGCACCTGGAGCGCGCCAAGCACGCCTATCCGCACCGTTTCCGCCGGGCTAATGTCGGGCACCTCCCGTACGCTCGCTGACCGCCCTTGACCAGTATCGCCCAACGCGATAGATCGCGTCATCCTCTCATGGGCCCCTTATGAGCCGGTCCCGGACGGACCCTTCCATAGCCGTCGCATATCAGTCAAACTGCGGAAAAGGAGCACACCGCTAGGGAGGGAAACATGGCGGCAGCACCGGCGGCACCGGCAGCACCGGCGGCACCGGGCCGGGAGCCTGGGCTCAAACGCTCACTTTCTGTCTGGCAGGCGGTTGGCCTGTCGATGGCACTGATGGCGCCGAGCATGGCGGCGAACATCAACCCGCAGGGCGCGGCCGGCGCCGGGCGAGCGGTGCCGCTCGCGTTCCTCATCGCGGCGTTCGGCGTGCTGCTCGTGGCGTACACGTTCGTGCGGTTGTGCCAGTACTACCGGCATTCCGGATCGGTGTACGCGTTCGTCGGCGCGACCCTCGGGCCGCGGGCGGGCGTGATCGCCGGGTGGGGGCTGGCGGGCACCTACATGTTCTACGCGGTGACGACCGCGGCGGCCGCCGGGATCTTCGGCACTGGGCTGCTCGACGCGCTTGGCATCTGGACGAACCAGCCGGCCTGGTCCCCCATGCTGCTGGTCGGCGTGGCGCTGGCGCTGGCGCTGCTGCTCGCGGCGCTGCCGGCCAGGCGCGGCACGACCACGCTGCTGATCGTCGAGCTCACCACGGTCACGCTTATCCTCGTCGTCGCCGCGGTGGTACTCGTCAAGCTCCTGTCCGGGCACGCGCCGGGCGGCAACCACTTCACCTGGTCGGTGTTCAGCCTGCAGCACGGCGTCGGCGTATCGGCGCTGTTCCTCGGCGTGGTGTTCGGGTTCTTGTCGTTCGCCGGGTTCGAGGCGGCGGCCACTCTCGGCGAGGAGGCGCGGAAACCGTCGAAGGACATCCCCCGGGCGATCATGGGAGTGGCCATCTTCGGCGGCATCTACTTCGTGGTGGTCACCGCGGTGGAGATGATGGGCTTCGGAACGTCGGCTAAGGACCTGGCGGCCTTCGGCTCCTCGCCGTCGCTGCTCGGCGCGCTGGGCACCTCCTACGTCGGGTCGTGGGTCGGGAACATCATCACGCTGGGGACAACGATCAGCGCGTTCGGCTGCTGTCTGGCGTGCACCGTAGGCGCCGCGCGGATGATCTTCGCGATGTCGCGGGACTCGTTCGGCGCGCGGCACGCCGGTGCGACGTCGCGGTGGGGCACGCCGGCGTACGCCACTGGCGCGGTCACTGTGGTGACCGTGATCATTTACGTGGTGTACGTGGTGGTCTCCACGAATCCCTCGACGCTCGCCTTCAACGCGTTCGCGTGGTCCGGCACGATCGGCACGCTCATCCTGCTCGTCGCCTATCTGCTCGCTACAGCCGGCATGACGCTGCTGGTATTCGTCCGGCGCAAGATGCCGTCGGTGCCGTTGTGGCAGGTAGTCGTCCCGATTGCCGCGGTCGTGGTGCTCGGGTACACGCTGTACAGGAACGTCTACCCGTACCCGAAGGGCGACGGGGCCTGGTTCCCCATCGTGGCGGGCTGCTGGCTGCTCGCGGCCGTCATCGGCGTGATCGCGGCGCCGGGGACGGCGCGCAAGCTCGGCCGGGCGCTGACCGCGCGGGAAGGGATGGTCGCGGAGAACCTGCTGGTCAGCGATGGCGCAGCGGCCGGCGTCGCGGCGGGGGACGGCGTCACCGCCGCGGAGGCCTAACTACCGGCTAGCCGGGATGCCGGGATGCCGGGGGTTGAAGCTAGCACTACCCGAGGACGGGCGCTGCCCGTGATGTGCGGCCCGGCGCCTGGCGGTCAGACTCTTGCACAGTGCTCCGGTCGGTTGGAGCCACCATCCCCCCGGGCCGACCGGAGCAGCTAACCTTCCCGATGCACGAGGCAGGGGTATGGAGCGAACAGACTGGCTGGATGGGGGCCTGGATTCAACCGGAGCGCGGTTCCTCATGCTGACCGCGATCACCCATCACCGCTTTACCTCGCCGACCTGGGGCGAGCGCGAGGTCCGCAAGCTGCACGCCGAACTCGCCGAAATCGACCTGCTCGGATCCCGGGCCGTCGACGAGCATAACGAGCCGCGGCGGTCCGTGCGCTCCGGCCGGGTTCTCGCTCCGGACGCCTGGCTGTGGCAGTAACACGGGAGATCTCGTCCGGCCTGGGAGGTTCTGGAGTCACGCGACACCCGCGCGGGCCGCGGTCGGCCTCTTCCGGCTAGCCGCAATGCGCCGTGCGGCGCGGCTGCGGCACGCTGAACTCGTGCCCGTGCGTTGCCTGCTCGTCGATGACTTCAGGCCCTTCCTCGACGCCGCGCGCGGCGTGCTCGAACGCGACGGCGTGGCCGTCGCGGGCACAGCGTCATCCACCGCCGAGGCGCTGCGGCAGGCCAGCGCGCTGTCGCCGGATGTCGCCGTGGTCGATATCGGGCTCGGCGACGAGAACGGCTTCGATCTCGCGCGCCGCCTCGCCGAGCGCGGAATCGCCGTGATCATGACGTCCACCAGCGCGGAGTCGGACTACGCGGATCTGATCGCCGAGACTCTAGTGGCGGGGTTCCTGCCGAAGGCGGAGCTGTCAGCCGGCCGCGTCCGGCGGCTCCTCGGCTTGCCGGAATTCCCGGCTACGTAACGTCGCCACCTCAGCACGGTCCGGAATAGGCTCTGGCCGCGAGCCCTGGTCATGTATAGCCTGGGGTACCTGTCGCCTAGTTCGTGCTGGTCACGGAGACGGGTATTTGCTCATGCGGGCCATGGAAACACGCCAACGGCGTAGCGGCGCCCGCCTCGGCAGGCGCGCACTCGGCGTCAGCGTGCTCCTGTCAACCGTCATCGGCAGCGCATTCTTGTTGCTGATGTTCGCCATCGACGCCCTGCGCGATCTGGAGTCCCGCGCGAATCACGCGCTGGAGGTCCAGGTTGCCGCGAACCTCCTGGAGCGGCTGACGATCGACATCGAGACGAGCGAGCGCGGGTTCATCATCACCGGCGACCCGCAGTTCCTCGAGCCCTGGCGGCAGGCCCAGGCCCAGTTCACGCGGCAGGCCGCGGCCCTGGAACGCCTGGCGAGGGCCGGCGACCCAGAACAGGTAGTCCGGGCGCACCAGATCACCACGGCAGGCAAGTCCTACATCAGGGATTACTCAATTCCGCTTGTGGCGGCGGCTCAACGCGACCTGGAGTCCGCCCAGACGGTGGCGGTGACCGAGGATGGGGAACACAGGATCGGCGCGCTCCGGAGCAGATTCGAACTCTTTATGGCCCGGGAGAATCAGATCTTCAAGGAGGGCACGGACCGGGCCGAGGCCTCGGCCACGCGGGCCTTCGCGGCGGCGTCCGTCAGCGTGGCGGGCTCGATCGTCGTCATCATGTTCTCCGGCGGCTACCTGTCCCGGTCGGTCATCCGGCCAGTGCGCCGGGCGGCGGCGATGGCACGGCGCGTGGCGGACGAGGATCTCACGGTGCGGATGCCAGAGACCGGGCCTGCCGAGGTTGGCAGCCTCGAACGATCCTTCAACACCATGGCCGACTCGCTGGAGACCAGCCGCGACCAACTGCGCCGCGTCGCGGACGAGCAAGCCGCCCTGCGCCGGGTCGCGACGCTCGTCGCCCGCGGGGTCTCTCCGCCCGAGGTGTTCGGCGCGGTGGCGGGCGAAACCGGCCGCGTGCTCGGCGCGCGGGTCACCGCCGTCGTCAGGTTCGAGCCAGACGGCACGGCCACCGTGGCTGGCGCCTGGGACAGGCCCGGCGTCCCTGGGCTGGCGCTGCCGCCGGGATCGCGCTGGCCAACTCCGCAGGAAAGCCTCGCCGGGCGGGTACAGCGGAGCAGGGAGCCGGCCCGGGTCCCCGACTACGACGACGAAGGCGAGACCGCGGCGGACTGGGCTCGGCACCACGGGGTCCGTTCTTCTGTGGGCAGCCCGATCATCGTTGAGGGACGGTTGTGGGGTGTGATCATGGCGTTCTTCGAGACGGTCGCGGCGGATCCGGACGACACCGCGGGACGCCTGCCCGCCTTTACCGAACTGGTGGCCATGGCGGTCGCCAACACCGAGAGCCGTGCTCAGCTAGCGGCCTCCCGGGCGCGGGTCGTCGCCGCGGCCGACGAGACCCGCCGCCGCATCGAGCGCGACCTGCACGACGGGACCCAGCAGCGGCTGATCTCGCTGGCCCTTGAGCTCCGGGCGGCGGAAGCTCGCGTGCCACCGGAACAGCGAAGCCTGGTGGACCAGTGGTCCCGCACGGCTCAGGCGCTGACCGACGCGGTCGAGGAGCTACGCGAGATCTCACGCGGCCTGCACCCCGCGGCCCTGGAGAGAGGCGGTCTCGGCCCGGCACTGCGGGCGCTGGGCCGGCGGGCCGGCGTCCCGGTCACGCTCAACGTGACCGTCACCGGGCGGCTGCCGGAACGTATCGAGGTCGCCGCCTACTACGTAGTGTCAGAAGCACTGACGAACGCCGCCAAACATTCGCGTGCCTCCAGGGTTGAGGTCGACGTCGGCGTGGCCGACGACACCCTGCGGTTGCTGATCCGGGACAACGGAGTGGGGGGTGCGGATCCGTCCCGTGGTTCGGGCCTGATCGGCCTGAGCGATCGCGTGGAGGCGGTTGGCGGCAGGATCGAGGTCACCAGCCTGCCCGCGGAAGGCACCTCGCTCCTGGTCACGATGCCGCTCCGGGGACCGAACACCTATCGCTTAACGGGCACCGAGGAAGGTGAGCACGGCGAGGATCCGACGATGCACTTCGTCGGACTCCGGGAGGTCCAGCTTCATGAGGATGCTGCGCACATGCTTCTCTACGGTGCCCTCCGTCACGAAAAGCTCGCGCGAGATCGCGCTGTTGGAGCGTCCCTCCGCCATTAGCGCGAGCACCTCTCGCTCGCGCGGAGACAGGACATCGAGCGGGTCGTCAACGCGCCGGGCCGCGACAAGTTCCGCGACGAGGACGGGATCGACGACCGAGCCGCCACGGACGAGACGCCGCAGCGTCTCGGTAAAGTCATCCACGTTGATGACCCGGCTTTTCAGCAGGTAACCGCTTCGCTCGCCGCTGGCCAGCAGATCCATAGCGTGTTCGACCTCAGCGTGGGCCGACAGGACCAGGATCGCGGTGTCCGGGAGCTCCGCCCGGATCTGGTGAGCCGCGTCCAGGCCTTCCGTGGAGTGGCCAGGCGGCATCCTGATGTCCACGATGACCAGGTCGGGGCGCTCCTCGCGGACGAGGGCCAGCAACCGCGCGGCATCGCCGCACTGGCCGACTACGTCGAAATCCGAGCGCTCGAGCAGGCTGGCCAGGCCCTCGCGTAGCAGTACGTCGTCGTCAGCCAGCGCGACCCGGATCCGCTCCTGATCAGACCTCAACGACGACAGGGATGATCATGGGGCGGCGGCGGTAGTTGTCGCTGACCCACTTGCCGATGACCCGCCGCGCGAGCTGGCGCAGCGCGTGCATGTCGGACACGCCGTCCGCCGCGGCCCGTTCGAGGGCGTCCTCCAGCTTCGGCAGCACGTCGGAGAACGCGCCGTCGTCGATGCCCGAGCCCCGGGCGTGGATCTCCGGGCCGCCGGCGATCTTGCCGCTCGTCGCGTCGACCACCATCACGACCGAGATGAAACCCTCCTCGCCGAGGATGCGGCGGTCCTTGAGCTGGGACTCGGTGACCTCGCCGACCGTCAGCCCGTCCACGTAGACGTACCCGCAGGGCACCGCGCCGGTGATGGCGGCCTTGCCGTCCACCAGGTCGACGACCACCCCGTCCTCGGCGATCACGATCTGCTTGGCCGGGACCCCGGTGAGCTGGGCGAGCCGCGCGTGCGCCCGAAGGTGCCGCCATTCGCCGTGCACCGGCATGAAGTTGCGCGGCTTCACCAGGTTCAGCAGGTACAGCAGCTCGCCCGCCGGGGCGTGCCCTGACACGTGCACGAGCGCGGACTCCTTGTGCACCACACGCGCTCCGAGCCTGGTCAACCCGTTGATAACGCGGTAGACGGCGGTCTCGTTGCCGGGGATGAGCGACGACGCGAGGATCACTGTGTCGCCGGCGGCGACCCGGATCGGGTGGTCCCGGCCGGCCATCCGGGACAGCGCGGACATCGGCTCGCCCTGCGATCCCGTCGAGATCAGCACCACGTCACCGGGCGGCATCTCCTCCGCCTCGCGCAGGTCGACGAGCAGCCCGCCAGGCACCCGCAGGTAGCCCAGGTCACGGGCGACGCCCATGTTGCGGACCATCGACCTTCCGACGAAAGCGACCTTCCTTCTGTGGTGCGCGGCGGTGTCCAGGATCTGCTGCACCCGGTGCACGTGCGAGGCGAAACAGGCCACGATGATCCGCTGGTCCGCGTTCGCGAACACCTCGTCGAGCACCGGCGCGATGTCGCGCTCCGACCTGACGATGCCCGGCACCTCGGCGTTGGTCGAGTCGGCCATCAGCAGGTCGACGCCCTCGCCGCCGAGCCGCGCGAAGCCAGCCAGGTCCGTCAGCCGCCCGTCCAGCGGCAGCTGGTCCATCTTGAAGTCACCGGTGTGCAGCACGACGCCCGCCGGGGTGCGGATCGAGACCGCAAGCGCGTCTGGGATCGAGTGGTTGACCGCGAAGAATTCACAGTCAAATGGTCCGAACGAACCGTGCTCACCCTCCTTGACTTCCACCGTCTCTGGTGACAGGTGATGCTCGGTGAGTTTGGATCTCACCAGGGCGAGGGTCAGCCTCGAGCCGATAAGCGGGATGTCCTCGCGCTCGCGCAGCAGGTAAGGGACGGCGCCGATGTGGTCTTCATGGGCGTGCGTCAGCACCAGGGCCTCGACCTGGTCGAGCCGGTCCTGGATGTAGCTGAAGTCGGGCAGGATCAGGTCCACGCCCGGCTGGTCAGCATCGGGGAACAGGACTCCGCAGTCGACGAGGAGCAGGCGGCCGCCGTACTCGAAGACGGTCATGTTGCGGCCGATCTCACCGAGTCCGCCCAGGCCGACCACGCGGAGCCCGTGCGGAGGGAGTGGGGGCGGTGGGGAGAGTTCCGGATGCGGATGGCTCACCGTGCTAGCCCCGTTCGTCGATCCATGATCTCTAGGGTAGTTTGACGTCACCCGCGGTCAGGTCCTCGCGTAGCTGTCTGCGCTCCGCCTCGTTCGCGGGCAGCAGCGGACCGCGGACGCCGCCGCCCGGGAGGCCGAGCATGTCCATGGCCGCCTTGGTCAGTACCGCCGCCTGGTTGCGGAACAGTCCGACGTTGACCGGCAGCGTCTCCTGGTGGATCTTCCGCGCATCCGCGTTGCGGCCGGCGGCGAAGGCCTCGATCATCTCGAACAGCCGGTCGCCGACGACGTGCCCGGTCACGCTGACGAAGCCGACCGCGCCGAGCGACAGCCACGGCAGGTTCACCATGTCGTCGCCGGAGTAGTACACCAGGTCCGTCTGGGCGAGCACGGTCGAAGTGCCCGCCGGGTCGCCCTTGGCGTCCTTGACGCCGACGATCCGGGGGTGCGCGGCCAGCTTGATCAGCGTCTCCGTTTTGACCGCGGTCGCCGTGCGGCCGGGGATGTCGTAGATCAACAGCGACAGGCCGGTGCTGTCGGCGACGGCGGTGAAGTGCGCCACGAGCGCGTCCTGCGCGGGCTTGTTGTAGTACGGGGTGACGACGAGCAGACCGTGCGCCCCGGCCCGTTCGGCCTGCCGGGCCAGTTCCTGGGTGTGCGCGGTGATGTTGGTGCCGACTCCGGCCACTACCTTGGCGCGGTCGCCGACCGCCTCGAGCACGACCCGGATGAGCCGTTCCTTCTCCGCGTCGGTAGTCGTCGGCGCCTCGCCGGTGGTGCCGTTGACCACCAGCCCCTCGTTGCGCATGTCGTCCACGAGATAGGTGGCCAGCCTGGCCGCGCCGTCGTAGTCGACGGCGCCGTCTGCGGTCATCGGAGTGATCATGGCCGTCATCATCCGGCCGAAGGGCGCAGTCGTCGTGGTCATAGCCGAACGTTACCCCCACACGCAGGCCCGAACCAGCGGCTAACCACGTGCCGCAACGATTCGTCAATAGTTAAGAGTCTACTTGAGTATTGGCCGGGTGAACCCTACACTTAAGCGTGTGGTTAACCATTTGGCCGACCTGGACCGGGTCTTCCAGGCGCTGTCCGACCCCGGGAGGCGGCTCATGCTGGAGCGGCTCAGCCGCGGCCCCGCGTCGGTGAGCCAGCTCGCCGAGCCGCTGGAGATGTCCCTGGCGGCGGTCCTCCAGCACGTGCAGGTGCTCGAGGCCAGCGGCCTGGTCCTGTCGCGCAAGGCTGGCCGGACCCGGACTTGCAGCCTCAACGCGGAGGCGCTGCGCTCGGCCGAGTCCTGGATAGCCGAACGTCGCGGGCTCGCGGAACGCCGTCTGGACCGCCTGGGCGAATACCTGCAAGGCAGGCACAACCAACCTGAGGAACCTGAGGAGAAGCAATGACAGAAAGCTCCGTCAAGCACGGCACCTTTGTCGTCGAGCGGCACTACCCGGCTCCCCCGGCCGCGGTATTCGAAGCCTGGGCCGACGGGGACGCGAAGGAGATCTGGATGGACGATCCGGACTACAAGTCGGACGGCACGCCGTACTCGCAGGACTTCCGGGTCGGCGGGCACGAGCGGTTCGGCGGCCTGAACCCGGACGGCAGTCACTACCGGTACGAGGGCCGGTTCTATGACATCGTCCCTGACCAGCGCATCGTCTACAGCTACGAGATGTACGAGGGACAGGACCGATCGTCGATATCGCTGACGACCGTAGAGATCGTGCCGGAATCGGACGGGACACGGCTCACCTATACCGAGCACGGCGCCTTCCTTGACGACCTCGACAAGCCGGAGGGGCGCGAAGAGGGCATCGCGTTCATCCTTGACGGCCTGGCTAAATACCTAGCCGCGCGTTCCAACGGCTGACGGGGCGCGCCATGCGGACGCTTGTGCTCAAGATGTCTGACTACTCCCTCGACGGGGTGGTCGCGGTCGAGGACACCGAATTCTTCGAGTTCTGCCGTGAACTTCCCGACGACCCGGAGGCACTGGCCAGGAACCGGCGCGCCCTGGAGCGCGCCGACGTCCACATCATGGGCCGGGCCGCCTACGAAGGGATGGCGGGGTACTTCCCGACGGCTGACGACCATCCGTACGCCGAGGTGATGAACGCGGTACCCAAGGCCGTCTTCTCCGCCACGCTGACAACGGCCGACTGGAACAACACGGTGATCGTCCGCGGCGACACCGCCGCCGCGATCGAGAAGCTGAAGCGAACCGGCACCGGGGAGATCCTCGCGCATGGCGGGATCGGCTTCGCCCGGTCGCTGATCGGCCTCGACCTGGTCGACGAGTACCGGCTGGCGGTCTTCCCGTGGATGGCGGGCAGCGGGCGGACGCTGTTCGGCGACCTGGGCAAGCCGCGCTCGCTCACGCTGGAGTCCGCCGTCCCGTTCGGCAACGGAGTCGTGGAGCTGACATACCGGCGGGCTTGACCCCGCTCCGGCGCGGGGCCCGGAGGAGTAACTGGTGAGACAGCCGGGGCGTAAGAGCGGGATGTGCCGGTTGCCGACCGCGCCGGTCGCGCCGGTCGCGATGGGCAACCGGCAGCCCGCTCGGAGCTGGCCCCCAGAAAGTCACACCAGCCCCTACCGTTCACTAACACACCTTGCGGTTGTTTTCCTTGGGCACTCTGGCTCGCTCCAGCGAGATGAATGTCCAGTTCAGCTGCCTATAACAAGCTGAATGGGACATTCACCTTGTGCGGTGGGCCGGGCGCTGGCGCGGGCGGGGCTGCTACTGGTGCGGGCGGGACTGGTGCGGCAGGACGGGCGCTGGCGCGGGCGGGACTCTTGCTGGGCGGGTCGGGACCGGCGCGGGGGCGGGCGGGACCGGCGCGGGGCGGGCGCGGGCGGCGGGTGGCTGCGCGCAAGGGAAGGGGAGCGGGGTGGGCGTAGGGTTCGGGGGTGGGTGAGGAAGCGGTTAGCGTGGCGGCCAAGCTGCTTAGCTTGCTTGACGCGTTTAACCAGGGGTGTGGCGCTTACACGCTGTCGGAGCTGGCCCGGCGAACGGGGCTGCCGCTCGCCACCGCGCATCGGCTGGTCGGCGAGCTCGAGCGGTGGGGCGGGCTGGAGCGCGGCGCGGACGGGCACTACCGGATCGGGCTGCGGATGGTCGAGTTGGCCGCGCTGTGCCCGCGCGGGGTCGGGCTGCGGGACGTCGCGCTGCCGTACATGCAGGACCTGTACGAGGCCACCCACCAGAACGTGCAGCTCGCGGTGCGGGAAGGCACCGACGGGGTGTATATCGAGCGGATCGCGGGGCGGGAGGCGGTCGCGGTGCGCACCCGGATCGGGGCGCACTGGCCGCTGCACGCCACCGGGGTCGGGCTGGTGCTGCTCGCCTTCGCCCCGGCGGCCGTCCAGGAGACCGTGCTCGCCGCGCCGCTGCGACGGTTCAGCCCGCACACGATCGCCGATCCGGGAGTGCTGCGGCGGGTGCTCGCCGAGGTACGCAGGACCGGTATCTCGGTCAGCGACCGGCAGATCGACGAGGACGCCTACTCGGTCGGCGCGCCCGTCTACGGCCCCGACGGCGGCTGCGCCGCCGCGCTGTCCGTCGTCGTCGGGTACGACGACCCGGGGCGGGCGTCCTGGGGACCGGCGGTACGAGCCGCCGCCCTGGGCATCTCCCGACGGTTGCGAGACGGGGCGCTGCGGGGAGAAAGCGGCGATCGTTCGGGATAAGGATCGGCGGGACATGTCGCCGGCCGCCAGCCTGCGCGGACCTCAGCCGGAGCGGGACCGGAGTGCTTGGCGGCCGGGCGGGTCTTCCGGCTATCGAAAAGTGTCGCGGCGCCTTGTCGCGCGCTTGCCGTGGGCTCTGCGTAGGCTCTGCGTGTGCTCTGGGCGGGTGACCGACGGCGGGTTCAGCGGTTTTGCTGAGACTGCGGGCACTCGGCCTTGATCCGGCGCGGCGAGGCTGGATGGCGAAGGAAGCGATCTGTCCGGTGGACCGCCTGGTGAAAAGGAGCACGATCATGAAGGCCGAACGCGAGGGCGCGCGCAGGGGCGCGAAGGGCGGCGGGGACGAACTGGAACGGGCGCGGGGGACCCGGCGGCGAGGGCGGGCCAGGCTCGCCGGGCTCACGGCTGGTGCGGGGGTTTTCAGCGTGGCAGCGGCCGTTGGGATCGCCGCGGCGCTGCCCGCCTCGGCGCAGCATGCCAGCGCGGCGTCAGGCACGTCCGGCACCTCGGGCACGTCGGGCACGTCGGGCGCGTCGGGCGCGTCGACCGCGGGCGGGTCCAGCGCCTCGAGCCGGGGGGGAACGACCACGTCGCCGTCGACTTCGTCCGGGTCGCCGGTGGCGACCTCGGGAGGATCGTGATGACGCCGGCGCCAACGACCGAGCTGAGCGGGTGGCTGACGACGATTCTGCGGCCGGCCGGAACGCTGGACGACGAGGCGCTTCGCCGGCTCAGAGACGCGCTCGGCCCGCTGTCGGCCAGCAGCGATATGGTCATCATCGACCTGACGGCCGCCGAGATCGGCTCGCCGCGGGCGGTCGCGATGAGCATTCGGACACCCGCGCTCGATTTCGAGCGGGCCGGCCGGTGCCTGCTCGTCGTCGGCGCGTCCCCTGACCTGACCGGCGAGTTTGACCGGGCGGCCATCCCAGTCGTCACGCTCGGCGACGACGCGCTGCCGACGCGCTGCCGCGCCCGGCGGCGTGATGCCGCGCGGGTACCCGGGGTCTGGGCCTAGAGTGAGGCGGCATGCGGGAGGGATCGGACCCCGGCGGGCCCGGCGGGTCCGGCGCGCCCGGCGCGTTCGACGCGTTCGACGCGGAGGAGGCGGCGCGCGTGGTGGCGGCGGCGCTGCGGCCGGTTGGCACGCCGGAACGGGCCGCGCAAGAGAAGCGCTACCTGAAGAGCGACCTGGAGTTCCTCGGTGTCACCGTGCCGGACATGCGGCGGGTGGTGCGGGCGGCGGCCCGCGGCTACCCCGGGCTTGGCCGCCTGGAAGCGGTCGCGTGGGCGCGGGCACTGTGGCGCGAGCCGGTCCATGAGCGGCGGATGGCGGCGGTCGAGGTGCTCGAGATGCACGTGCCGCGGCTGACCGCCGACGACCTGGGCGCCGTGGAGGAGCTGATCAGGCAGGCGCGCACGTGGGCGCTGGTCGACGGGCTCGCGGCCACGGTCGCGGGCGGCATCGCGCTGCGCGACGCCTCGTCGTGGCCGCGGATCGACGGGTGGGCGTCCGACCCGGACTTCTGGGTGCGCAGGTCCGCTCTGCTCGCGCTGCTGCCCGGCATCAGGTCGGACCGGACCGACATGCCGCGGTTTACCAGGTACGCGGAGCCGCTGCTCGCCGACAACGAGTTCTTCATCCGCAAGGCGATCGGGTGGGTGCTGCGCGAGATCGCCAAACGCGACCCGCACGCGGCCGCGGAATGGACGGAGCGGCACGTTGGCGCGATGTCCGGCGTCACGTTCCGCGAGGCCGTGCGGCGGCTTCCGGCCGGCGAGGCGGCACGGCTCCGCGCCCTGCGCGCTCGGTAGCCTGGGCTTTGTGACGATCACGCCTGATACCAAGGACTGGACCTGGGTGCTGGGGCGGCCGTGCCCGCAGTGCGGGCTGGACACCGCCTCGTTCGGCCGGGAGCAGATTCCCGGCCTGATAACGGCGAACGCCGCCGCCTGGCCGCCGCTGCTCAGCGGGCCTGACGTGGCGCGGCGGCCGCGGCCGGACACGTGGTCGTCGCTGGAATACGCGTGCCACGTCAGGGACGTGTTCCGGCTGTATGACTACCGGCTGGAGCTGATGCTTACGCGGGACGACCCGCTGTTCCCGAACTGGGACCAGGACGAGACCGCGGTCGCGGACAGGTACGGGGAGCAGGATCCTGGCACGGTAGGGACCGAGCTGACCGCGGCGGGCGCGGCGCTGGCGGACCGGTTCGCGGCCGTCGGCGGGGACCGGTGGCTGCGGCCGGGCCGACGCAGCGACGGCGCCGCGTTCACGGTCGAGACGTTCGGCCGGTACTTCATGCACGACCCGGTGCACCATCTGTACGACGTGACGGGCGTCCGGTACGCGGCGTCGTTACGGGCGCGGCTTCATGAACTCCGCGACGGCTTGGGCGAGGGGCTCCACATGGCCGGGGCCGAAGGCGCCCGACTCGTCGAGCGGCTGCAGGACCACGTGGTCGGCGCCGGCGTCGAGGTGCGCGCGGACTCGTTCGGCGGCGGTGGACGCACCGGAGGGAATGATCGCGTCAATGAGCCGGTCGCTGCCGCCGTCGGCGAGGTCGCCGGGGCCGAAACCGAACCTTTCCAGGTTACGGGTGTAGTTCGGCATGCGCAGGTAGCGCTCCGCGTACACGCGTGCCGCCACCCGTCCTGCCGCGGGGTCGGCGGCGAGGGTCAGGGCCTGTTCGGGCATGAGCAGCGGGGACTGGCCGAGGACCGACCGGGCGAACGCGGTGTGTTCGGGCGGAGTGAAGTACGGGTGCGCGCCGAGCGTCTGCTCGGCGGCGAGGGTGAGCATTCGCGGGCCTAGCGCGGCGAGCACGACCGGCGGAAGCTCGCCTTGCTCGCCGTGCTCTGGCCGGTGCTGCGCGGGGTGGTCGAGTTCGTCGAGGAACTTCTCCATCTTCTCGAGCGGGCGCTCATAGATGTGGCCGAGCGAGGTGACCAGCGGCTCGTGGCTGACGCCAAGCCCGAGGATGAACCGCCCAGGGAAATCCCGCGCCAGTGCCACGGCATCCTCTCGCAGCCGCGCGGGCTGCCACGCCCAGATGTTGGCGATCCCGGTAGCGACGATCAGTCGTTCGGTTTCTGTCAGGAGCGGCCGCAGCAGCTCGAAGGCGTCCGCCGTGGCGTTCCCGCCGCCGATCCACACGGACGTGAAGCCCGCTCGCTCGATTGCCGCCGCGGTCGCCGCGGGATCGGCTCCGATCCATGCGGGCGGCGGCATCCAGATCCCGACATGGCCCAGCCGGGAACGCAGTTCGTCCGGTGTCATGTTCATTGTCATGTCCGCCGAGAGCGAATTCATTCCCTCGGCTTACGGCCGCCTTATTGTGAAGGATTCCTTTCGAAGTTATTCTTTCAGATGTGCCTCATGATCCCGAACGGACCGGGGCGGCTCCCCCGGCCGCCGCGCCCGCCGCCGCCGTCGCCGCGGCCGCGGTCGGGACGCCGGGAAACCCGCTGCGGGTCACGAACCCGCGGATGCTGAGGGCGCTCGCTCACCCGGCGAGGCTGGCGATCCTGCAGTTCCTCGCTTTGGAGGGGCCGGCGACCGCGACAGAGTGCGCTGGAGTCGCCGGGCTCTCCCCCTCGGCCTGCAGCTACCACCTGCGCGCGCTAGCGCAGTACGGATTCATCGAAGAGGACCCGCAGAGCGCGGAGGACGGCAGGCAGCGGCCATGGCGCGCACGGATCATCGCCCTGTCCTGGGGAGACGAGCCGGGGACGTCGCTGGGAATGCGGGTAGCGGGCCAGATGGTCGAGCAAACCATGCGCTCACAGGCCGACGAACTGCGGCGCAGATACCTGGACCGGCAGCCGGAATACCCGGCGCCATGGCGGCGGGCGCTCGGCTACACCAACGATGTGCTGCACGTGACACCGGCAGAGCTGAGCGCGTTGCGGGAACGGCTGGCCGAGGTCGTCGGCGAGTTCCGCAGGCTGGACCCGAGCGAACGGCCGCCCGGCGCGGGCCGGGTGCACGTGATGCTCGACTTGACCCCCTGGTTCGAGCCGGACGCGGCCGGTCGGGAGTAACCCCGCACCTGTCTTGCCCCGAGGAGATGTCATGAGTCAGACGCGAGCGGTATCGCGGCGCGGCACCCGGCTGGCGGCGAGCGTGCGGTCCGGGCCGCTGGGCATACCAGCGTTCCGGCTGCTGACCGCCGGGCAGTTCACCTCGACGATCGGCGACTTCTGCTACGCGGTCGCCCTCCCCTGGCTGGTGCTCTCCAACCACGGCAGCGCCGCCCAGCTTGGCGTCGTGCTCGCCTGCTACGGCATACCCCGGGCGGTGCTCACGGTGCCGGGCGGGTCGCTCGCCGACCGGTTCGGGCCGCGTCGCGTCATGCTCGGCTCGGACGCCGTCCGGTGCGCGCTGACCGCGGTATTCGCGGTGCTGGCGGCCAGCCACGTCTCGTCGCTGGCCGCGCTCGCCCCAGTGGCCGCGGTGCTCGGCGCCTGCGCGGCGCTGTTCCTGCCCGCGTCGGCCGCGCTGATGCCCACGCTGGTCGACGCCGAGCGGCTGCCCACGGCCAACGCGGTGTACACCGGCTCGCTGCAGTTCGGCATGCTGTTCGGCCCGGTCATCGGCGGGGTGCTGGTGGCCGCGACGGGAACTACGGCTGCGTTCGGCGTGGACTCGGCGAGTTACGCGGTCTCCGCGGCGTCACTGGCGCTGATGGCGGCCACCGGGCGGCGGCGTTCGCCGGCCGGGGAGTCGGCGGGCTTGGCGCCAGCCCCGGGGCCGGCCCCGGGGCTGGCCCCGGGCTCAGCGGGCGCGGGCGCGGCGGGCGCGGGCGCGGCGGGCGCGGGCTCGGCCGGCGCGGGCGCGGCGGGCGCGGGCATTGCGTCGGCGGCCGGCGATCCGACGAGCGTTTGGGTTCTGCTGCGGCAGGCCCGGCTCCTGCAGCTCATCCTGGCGGTCTCGCTCACCGCGAACTTCGCGCTCATCGGGACCACCGAGGTCGCGCTCCCGTCGCTGGCGCATGCGCGGTTCGGCGCGGACGGTTATGGCGCCGTCCTCACCTGCCTCGCGGTGGGCAGCCTCGCCGGCACGCTCGTCGTGGCCAGGGTGGGCCGGCGAATCCGGCCCGCCGCGCTCCTCTCCGGCGCGTTCTTCGTCGCCGCTATCGCTATCGCGCTGGCTCCGTTCCTTGGCGGCCTGCCGGGACTCGCGGGTGCCATCCTCGTCTTCGGGGTGGCACTCGGGATCGACAACGTCCTCTCGATCACCGTGCTCCAGCAATGGGCGCCGCCGGCGATGCTCGGCCGTGTGATGGGCCTGATCATGGTGGCGGCGGCGGCCAGCTTCCCGCTCTCGACCGCGCTCGCCGGCCTGCTCACCCGGCACCTCGGGCCGGCCCCCTTGTTCCCGCTCACCGGCGCCATGCTCGGGGCCGCCATCCTCGGCGCCCTGTCGCAGCGCGAGTTCCGCGCCTTCGGCGTCACCCTGGCGCCTGACACCCCCGAGGGCCTCACTCCCGACCCGGCCGCGTCCTGACCACGACCCGCTCGACCCGTGGCGTCCGGGCGTTAAGTCTGGTCACCCCGCAACCGACGGATTATCGCGGCCAGCTCTTCGTCGCTGTTGAAGATTTCCTTCGTTTCGTCGTCCTTGGACTCATACCAGATAAGGAACGTCTCCGGGTCGGAAGCCGCAAAACCGCGCGCCATCTCGATCAGGCTCTCCTCACCGCCCGTTTCAAGCGGATGCCGCTCGATCCATGCCCGGCATTCCGGGTCCGTCTGAAGCGTGTTCCTGTCGTCCTCGGTAAGGGTTTGGGATAGCCACTCCCAAGCCTCGTCCACTTCCGCGTTCCTGAGGTACTTCCTCGCCTGTGCTATGAGATGATTTCCTGCACTCGCGGTCGGGTCCTGGTCCGGGTGCGCCACAGCCCATTCGGCAATTCGGCCGTCACGCAGGAGAACATCCCTGTCCGCCTGTGACAGGTCCGTGTAGAACCATTTCATGATCTGTTGCTGCTTGAACGTGGTGTTGTCGTCACGCAGGTATGTGAGCGCGTTCTCGATGGGGTCGTCCGGGTTCACGCCAGGGTGGACATCCGCTGGCGCCTCCCCTCTGGCCGCTAGGAGCACCGCCGCTGTGTCAGGGGTCAGCGATCCGAACGACGTGCAGGCGAGCCAGAAAAGGTCCCCGGTAAACTGCGCCAGTATTCCCCCGCACCTATGCGCGCGGTTGTGCCCCGGGCGCGGGTCGGTCGGGCAGTCCGGCTGGCCCGTACACAGCATCACCTTCTCAGGAAGATCGATCCCTGGCAGATGGACTTGGTGACCGTTGGCCCATTCCTGACTGTTGATGAACCCGTGCAGGTAAACATCGCCCATGTCTTTGGCCAACGTCGAAAGGCTGAGGTTATACGTGACGTTGCTGGAGTCCAACGGCGGCCATGGCGCCTGGAGCTTGGACCATAGGTCAAGCATCTTGGTAGAGAGCATCAGCGTCTGGCCGAAGTCGGAATAGAACTGCAGTGTCGTGCCGGGCGGGACCGCTACCGTCTCAAAGCCGTTGGCGTTGACCACATCAGACTTTAGGAGGCCACCGTGCCCCAGGAAAATGTGACCCATCCGGGCTACTCCTCTTCGCGCTTGCCGTCGGTTGTCTCAGTGTCCGATTCGCGGGCAAGCGGGGCCACCGCAAGGAGAGCGGCGTTTCGAGCATCTACCGCTGCGCGAACGCGCTAGCGCTTGGGCCCGATGGGGGTTAAGCGGCGCTTATCGCGCCTAGGTAGGTTTCCCACTGGGGGTCGCCGTCGTACTGGGCGCCGATGAGACGCCAGTGGGCGCCGCGCGGGACGGCGGGGGCCACGGGAAGCGTCCAGCCGAGTTCCTCCAGCAGGCGGTCCGCCTTGCGGTGGTTGCACATCGTGCAGGAGGCGACGCAGTTCTCCCAGGTGTGCTGGCCGCCGCGGCTGCGCGGGAGCACGTGGTCGATGGTCTCCGCGTGCCGACCGCAATAGGCGCACTTGTAGTTGTCTCTGCGCATCAAGGCCGCTCTGGTGAGCGGCACGCGATTTCGGTGCGGTATCCGCACATAGCGGCGAAGCCTGATCACCGACGGCGTGGCCAGCGCGATCGACGCGGAGTGCAGCAGCCGCCCTTTGCCGTCGTCATGCACGATCTCGGCCTTCTCGCAGAGCACCAGGCAGACCGCCCGCCTGAGCCCAACCGTCGTCAGCGGCTCGTATGTGACGTTGAGCAGCAGCACGCGTCGCACTGGCACCTCCGCAGGGCACCGTCGTGAGGCGCCGCTCGCATCACCAGGGCATTCTTCGACCTGGTGTGACCGAAGCCACGTGCCTCCGCCAACACATTAAGAGTACTAGCCCGGCCGTGCATTCTTGGTTAATGGGGAGTAACGACAAGAGGTTAAGGTGCGGTCATGGTGTTGTTTCGCACTCAGTACCCTCCCGCCCGCCGCCTGGATCTCGTCGACGACCTCTTCGGGCACCGGGTCCCGGACCCCTACCGCTACCTCGAAGATCCCGACGCGGCCGAGACGCGGCAGTGGCTCGGCGCCGAGGAGGAGGTATGGGCCGCCTACCGCGCGGAACTGCCGGAGCGGGAAGCGTTCGCGGCCCGGGTCGCCGAACTCCTGCGCGTCGGGTACGTGGGAGTGCCGGCGTGGCGCGGAACGTCGCGGTTCTCCATGAGGCGCGATCCCGGTCAGGAGCACGGCGCGCTTTACGTGGCCGACGGGGCCGCGGCGGAGCGGGTGCTGGTCGATCCGATGGGGATCGACCCGTCGGCGCGGACGACGCTGGACCACTGGCAGCCGGACAAGGAAGGGCGGCAGCTCGCCTACCAGCTGTCGTCGGGCGGGGACGAGGAGTCCCTGCTGCGGGTCATCGACGTGGCGTCGGGCGAGGTCGTCGACGGGCCGATCGACAGGTGCCGCTACTCGGCCGTGGCCTGGCTGCCCGGCGGGAAGGCGTTCTACTACGTGCGCCGGCTTGCCCCGGACCAGGTCCCCGAAGGGGAGAGCCAGTTCCACCGCCGCGTGTACCTGCACGTCGTGGGCACGCCGCCGGAGTCAGATGCGATGGTGTTCGGCGAAGGCAGGGACAAGACCACCTACTACGGCGTCAGCGTCAGCATGGACGGCCGCTGGCTGGTGATTTCCGCCTCGATCGGCACCGCGCCGCGCGACGACGTGTGGCTCGCCGACCTCACCACGTCGGACCCGACGGCTCCGGTGCTGGTGCCCGTCACGGTCGGCCTGGACGCGCAGACCTCGCTGCGGGCCGGGCGGGACGGACGGCTGTACGTCTTCACCGACCTGGATGCCCCACGCGGGCGGATCTGCGTCGCCGACCCTTCGGCACCGGGTCCTGACGGGTGGCGGGACCTGGTCGGCGAAGATCCTTCCGCCGTCTTGCGCGGGTACGCCATCTTGGACGAACTGCCGCGGCCCGTGCTTGTCGTCTCCCGGACCATGCATGCGATAAGCGAGGTCAGCGTGCATGACCTGGGCACCGGGGAGACGCTTTCCGTGTTGGACCTGCCCGGCCTCGGGTCGGTCGGCGGGATCGCCGACCGACCCGAGGGCGGGCACGAAGCCTGGTTCGGTTATACCGACTACACCACGCCTCCCGTCGTGCTCAGGTACGACGCGGCCAGCGGCGCGGTGGACACCTGGGCGACGTCGCCCGGGTCGGTCGCCAGCCCGCCGACGGTGACGACGTCGCAGGTCACGTACCACTCGGCGGACGGCACACCGGTGCGGATGGTGATAGTGGAGCCCGCGGGAGAAAGCCGCAATCGTTCGGAAGAAAGATCTACGATCCTCTACGGGTACGGCGGGTTCGATGTGAGCATGACCCCGGGATACTCGGCGAATATTCTCGCCTGGGTTGAGGCGGGCGGCGTGTACGCGGTCGCTGGCCTGCGCGGCGGCAGCGAGGAGGGCGAGGAGTGGCATCGCGCCGGGATGCTCGACCGCAAGCAGAACGTGTTCGACGACTTTCGCGCGGCGGCGGCCTATCTGGTCTCGGCCGGGATCACGTCGCCGGAGCGGCTGGCGGTGTGGGGCGGGTCGAACGGCGGGCTGCTCGTCGGGGCCGCGGTGACACAGTGGCCGTCGCAGTTCGCGGCCGCGGTGTGCTCGGCGCCGCTGCTCGACATGGTGCGCTACGAACGGTTCGGGCTGGGCGAGACGTGGAACACCGAGTACGGGTCCGCGTCGTCGGCTGCTGAGCTCCCGTGGCTGCTCGCGTACTCGCCGTACCACCGCGTGCTGCCCGGGACCGCCTACCCGGCGGTGCTGTTCACGGTGTTCACGAACGACACCCGGGTCGATCCGCTGCACGCGTACAAGATGTGCGCGGCGCTGCAGTACGCGTCGGTGTCCGGCCGGCCGGTGCTGTTGCGTGCGGAGGGACAGGTGGGGCACGGGCAGCGGGCGGTGTCGTTGTCGGCCGCGCTGGCCGGTGACTGCCTGGCGTTCGTGGCGCGGGAAACCGGCCTAGAGGTTGCGGGGGCCGGGGCCCTGGGCGCCTAGGGTGTCGTCGGGGTTGACCAGGCGGCAGGAGGCCAAGGACAGGCAGCCGCAGCCGATGCAGCCGACCAGGCGGTCGCGCAGGCGCTGGAGGTGGTCGATCCTGTCGTCGAGATCGGCACGCCACTCTTCTGACAGGCGTTCCCAGTCGGCGGGGGTGGGGGTGCGGTTCGCCGGCAGGCCGTCGAGCGCGTCCTTGATGCGGCCCAGCGGGATGCCGACCCGCTGGGAGGCGCGAACGAACGCGACGCGACGCAGCATCGCGCGCGGATACCGCCGCTGGTTGCCCGCGGTGCGGCGGGATGTGATCAAGCCCTGGTCCTCGTAGAAGCGCAGCGCGGAGATCGCGACGCCGCTGCGGGCCGACAACTGTCCGACGGTCAGCTCGCTGACGGCGGCGGGAATCGAGGTCACAGGCATTGACCTCAAGATTACTTGAGGTTTTAGGGTTGAGAGCATGACGCTTACCAATGCAGAACAGCGATTCCTCTCGGCGCAGCAGCTTGGGCGGCTGGCGACGATCGGACCTGGCGGTGCCCCTCAGGTCAAGCCGGTCGGGTTCAGCTACAACGACCAGCTTGGCACCATCGACATCGCCGGCTACAACATGGCGCAGTCGGCCAAGTACAAGAACGTCCAGCACAACCCGGCGGTGGCCTTCGTGGTGGACGACAGGCCGGACGGGGGGCTGGAGGGAACGCGGTTCCTGGAGATCCGGGGCGTCGCCGAAGCCGTTCCGGGCACGGGCGCGGACGCCCACGCCGGTGCCGACGCGCCCGGGCTGGCCATGGGGACCGGAATCATTCGTATCCACCCGCGGCGGGTGCTCAGCTACAACGTTGACCCGGCGCGTCCCGGATTGCAGGCTCACGGAGTCGCTGGGGTGCGTTCGAAGCGTCAGGGGGTGCGTTCGAAGCGTCAGGGGGTGCGGGCGAAGTAGCTGGCGGGGGTCAGGCCGGTCTCACGGCGGAACGCGGCGACAAACGCGCTCGGCGTCTGGTAGCCGACGCGGTGCGCCACCCGGGCCACCGGCTCGCCGCGTGCGAGCGGCGGCAGGGCCGCCTGCAGCCGCAGCAGCGTCCGCCACCGGCCGAACGGCATTCGCGTCTGCGCGACGAACGCCCGTGCCAGCGTCCGTTCGCTGGCGCCGACCTCGCGTCCCCAGTCGGCGAGCGTGCGCTGGTCGGCGGGGTCGTCGCGAAGCGCGCCCGCTATCGCCGCGACGAGCGGGCCCGTGGGGAACGGGACGTCTATCGCGGCCAGCGGGACCGGTTCGAGCAGGTCCGCGAGCAGCGCCTCCGCGTGCGCGCGGCGCCGCGCGGTCTGCGGCGCGCTCGGCCCGCCCGGCGCGTTCGGCCCGTTCGGCGCGCTCGGCGTGGCGAGGTCGCCGAGGTAGCCGATCAGTTCGCCCAGCAGCGGGCTCGCCGCTATCGGCGTCGGAACCGTCCAGCTCACCGGCGCCAGGTCCGGCGGTATGTACACGCTGCGCATGGTCGCCACGCTCGCCGCGCCGGTCTCGTGCGGCAGCCCGGCGGGGATCCACAGCGCCCTGGTCGGCGGCAGCACCCAGGTCGCGCCCTCGGTGAGCACGGTGAGCACTCCGCTCGCCGCCCACGCCAACTGGTGGTCCATGTGGGTGTGCCACCTGAACACCGCGCCGCCGGGCATGGGGAAGGTGGCCACGACGATGCCGTCCGGCACGGATTCCGGACGCTGACCGGCTGGCGACACAACATGGCAGCCTACGCGCTATGCGGGACGGGGGCTCGGCCGTAGCGTCACTTACTGTGAACGAAAACCACGCTAACCTGCTCGGCACCCCCGAATGGGCCGCGCACCTGCACGACGACGTCCTGCCCGTGGTCACTTCCGGTGTCGACCTCGGCGAGGACATGCTCGAGATCGGCCCCGGTCCCGGCGCGGCGACCGAATGGCTGCGGCACCAGGTGCGCCGCCTGGTCGCGGTCGAGCTCGACGCCGCCGCCGCCGACGCGCTTCTGATGCGTTTCGCGCACACGAACGTGTCGGTCGTGGTCGGCGACGCGACCGCGCTCGACTATCCGGACGGGTCGTTCGACTCGGTCGGGATGTTCACGATGCTGCACCACGTGCCGACGCCCGCGCTGCAGAACGCACTGCTCGCGGAGGCGCTGCGTGTGCTGCGGCCGGGCGGCACACTGGTCGGCTCCGACAGCCTGGCCAGCGACAGGCTGCACCAATTCCACGCCGGCGACACCTACAACCCCGTCGAGCCAGCCGCGCTGCTGACCCGGCTGCAGACGCTCGGGTTCGGTCCGATCACGATCACTGTCGGGGACACGTTGCTGTTCCGCGCGGGGAAGGAGAAGACGTGATGGACGACGCCCGCTCGCTGCGGACCGTCATCACCGGGCTGCTCGGATTCGCCGCCGCCGAAGAGGAGATGCTGCTCACCGCCCCCGCCGCTATCGAAACCGGGGATGTTGACGCGGGAGGGCCGCACCGGTGGGCCGCCGTGCCGCTGCTCGCGCACAACACAGAATTCAAATTCCAGCAGTCTGAACGAGTGCGGGCTATCCTTTCCGGCCAGACTCCGCCCGAATTCGGGGACATCGACCACGCGTCGCCTGACGTCTACGCTGCGTATGCTTCCCGCGCTCTCGACGATGTGGTGGCGGATACCCGCGGGACTACCACGTCGCTCCTGGATGGCGTGCGGGCGCTGAGCGATGAGGATCTGCTCGACCCGTCCCGGCACCCGTGGCTGCGGGGGCGGATGCTGTGGCTGCAGATCATCGTGCGCGGCTTCTGGCACCCGACCGGGCACATCGCCGACTACTACCTGCGGCACGGGCAGCCGGACCGGGCGGTCGCGCTGCAGGCCCACGCGGTTGCCACCGCTGCCTACCTGGACGCGCCGGACCCGGCGACCGGGATGGCATATTACGGCCTGGCCTGCGCGCAGGCGGTGGCCGGACTGGCCGACTCGGCGGCCGTCACCCTCACCGCGGCTGTCAAGCTCAACCCCGACCTGCGCGCGAACGCCGACCGGGATCCGGACTTGGCCGGGCTACGCGACGGCGGCCTGCTGGACGTGATCGTCCGGTAGCCTCGCCTGAAGCAATCCTCACCTCCGGCATGGGGGGCTACCCGCCCCCCATCTCCGCTCACCTCCTGCATGGGGGGCTACCCGCCCCCATCTCCGCTCACCTCCTGCATGGGGGGCTACCCGCCCCCCATCTCCGCTCACCTCCTGCATGGGGGGCTACCCGCCCCCCATCTCCCCCCGGCCCAGGGAGGCTCCACGTTGTTGCGGCACGTCCAGGTGCTGTCCGGTACCGGTCATACGGCGCTCTTCGGTACCGATCGCGCGGCGACGACGCTGACCGGCAGTTGCACCAGCAGTCCCGGCGTGGCCTGCCGTCTGGTCTGGGACCTGACGCACAACGGCCAGCTCGCGTCGCTCACCACCAACTTTCTCGCCGGGCCCTTCCACCTGCTGCTGCGGGTGGCCTATGTCATAGTGCTCGCCCTCATCATCCGTGCGCTCCTGCACCGGCTGATAAACCGCATCACCGAACGCGCGGCCGACTCGATCCTGCCGCAGTTCAGGGGCGGGGTGAGGTCGTCGCTGATGGCCAGCCGGCTGCGGCCACGGTGGCGGCGCCGCGGGACCGCGGCTGACGTGGGCGACGCGGCAGAGGTGGCGGATGCGACCGATGCCGCGGACAGCCTCGGTGCCGAGGCGGCCGGGGGTGCCACGGTCACGGGGCCGGCGGCGGAGGCCATGGGGATCCGTGCGGCGCGGGCTGGCGTCGACGCCGTCGCCGACGCCAGCCCGCCGGAGATCGCCGCGGCGGCCGCCAGCGCGGAACGGGCGCTGATCGACGAGCGCCGGCATCAGCGGGTTCGCGCACTCGGCTCTATCCTGCGCAGCGCCGCGTCGGTCACGGTTATCGCGATCGCCGGGGTGGTCGTGCTCGGCGACATCGGGATCAACCTCGCGCCGCTGCTCGCCAGCGCCGGCGTGGTCGGCATCGCGATCGGGTTCGGCGCGCAGAACCTGGTCCGCGACTACCTGGCCGGGATCTTCATGCTGCTCGAGGACCAGTACGGGGTCGGGGACGTGATCACCGTCGGCGGCGCCACGGGGACGGTGGAAACGGTGACGCTTCGGATCACCCGGATGCGCGATGTCAACGGGATCGTCTGGCACGTCAGGAACGGCACGATCGATCAGGTCGGCAACGAGTCCCAGGGCTGGGCGCGCGCGGTGATCGACTTCCCCGTGCCCTATGCGGCGGACCTCGGCACGATCCGGTCGGTGCTGTCGGATACCGCCCTGTCGTTGTGGGACGAGCCGGTCTGGCGCGCGGTCATGCTCGAGGAACCGGAGGTGTGGGGTGCGCAGGAGCTGTCGAGCTCCGAGGTGACCATGCGGATCGTGGTGAAGACCGCGCCGTTGCGTCAGTGGGAGGTCGAGCGCGAGATGCGCGTACGGGTCAAGACAGCCCTCGATGCCGCGGGCATCGGGCAGACGTCCGAGGCGTGAACTGGAGATCGGCCGCTTCGAGATCGGTTCTATGACCAAGACCTGGTGCAGCTGGCGACGCACACCTCGGGGCTGCCGCGCCTGTCTCCTGGGATCACCGCAGGCGCGGCTGACCCCTATGCCTTCCTGACGCCCAAGGTCGCCGGGCGTGAGCTGCGCCTGACCGCCGGCCGGCCTCGCGGGGTGGACTGGGACTATTCGAACTTCGGCTTCCAGGTGCTGAGCCTGGCGCTGGAGCGGCCGCGGGTGTTCCGTTCAGCTCGCTGCTGGAGCGGCATGTCTTCCAGTCGCTCGGCATGATCTGCTCCGGCGTCGCGCGTCATGCATGGCCCGCTATCTGGCCGCCTGCCTTTCGCCGCCCGACTCCGCTACCGGCCGGCGATCCGGATGGCCCAGCAGCCGCACCATGCCATCGATCCGCTGCGGTCGGCCGGGCTCGGTTGGGTGCTCGGCCCGCCCGGTTACCTCGGGCATGACGGCGGGACGTCGGGCTTTCGTGCCGTGCTCGGGCTCAGGCTGCCTGCCCGCCGAGCCGCGGCTCTCTTCGTCAATGACAGAGCCGCTCGCGGCCTTCCGATGGCTGTCCGGGAATGCCTGGGCCGCGAGTCGGGCGACTGAGCGACCGCGGGCGCCGTGGGGTAGCGTCAGATTCGACCGAACCGTACGGCTGCCCGCTCTTGCTAGGCTGGCAACGTCATGAGCGAGGAAACCGAACAGTCGCAGCGCACTTTTTACGACGCCATCGGGGGCGAGGAGACGTTCACCCGGCTGGTCCGTCGCTTCTATCAGGAGGTCGCCGCCGACCCGGTGCTGCGACCGGTGTATCCGGCGAAGGATCTAGGGCCGGCCGAGGGGCATCTTCGGCTGTTCCTCATGCAGTACTGGGGCGGCCCGTCAACCTATAACGAGCTGCGCGGGCATCCCCGGCTGCGGATGCGGCACGTCCGGTTCCGCATCGGCGAGGCAGAACGCGACGCGTGGCTGCGGCACATGCGGACCTCGCTCGACGAACTGGACCTGGATCCGGCGCTGGACGCGCAGCTGTGGGACTACCTGGTCATGGCCGCGCACAGCCTGGTCAACGCGGTTCCGGAGAACACTCCGAGCCAGGGCGGTCGCGGCGACCTGGGCGTCACGCCTGCGTAGTGCCCGGGGCGGCGACCGCGTGGCGTGCCACCACCTCGGCGTACCTGTGCAGCGTGTCGTCCGGGCTGGAGTTCTCCACCGCTGACCTGATGACCGGCGCCAATTCACCGTGACGGTCGAGGTGCATGTACGTGAGCACGACCTCGGTAGCGTCCATGCCAGACGGGTGGAACTCGACGATGATGACGCTCGCATGCTCGTCATCGAAGACCGGCCGCCACCCGGGTCCGATCCGCCATGTGACCGCCAGCCGGTGCGGCGGCGACCACTCGGTGATCGTTCCCCTCGTGACCTCGCTGCCGTCCGCTCCGCGTTCGTAGAAGCGGCCGCCCACCCAAGGTTCCATGGCTATGGCCTGCGGGGCTTTGATGAACGTGTGCGCGGCGGGGAGCCACTGCGCCGGATGTTCGGTGTACACACGGAACGCGTCGGCCGCTGATGCCGGGACGACAATGGACCGGCGCACGTCTGCGACTGCGGCGTGCGAGTTCGGCAGCTCCGGCACGGCTCCGGCTCCCCTCCCTCACGAACGACTGTCCTCGCGGTCTAATAGTAGTAGTGTACCACTATTTTTCCGAGGGCAGCCTGGGCCTGCGGACGGCAGCGGTACGTCGTTCGACCGCTGCCGCCCAGGCCGAGGGGCTACTTCTTCTTGCCCTTCTTACCTTTCTTGCTCTTCTTGCTCTTCTTAGCCATGTAGATCACCCCACTTCACAGCCTAGGCGGGTCAACGAAATGTTGACCAGACGTCAACATATCATTGACCGGAGCCAGTTGTCGACTAGGCTGTGTCCGTGGCCTCCAGAAGTCCTGTCAAGCGGATCTTGGCTGCGCTCAACGCCTTCGACGTCGCCGACAGGCCGATGAGCCGGCTCGATGCCGCCCGCCGCCTGCGGGAAGCGGCGGAGGAGCTAGAGGCTGCCCAGGTTGAAGCCGCCCGCAAGGCCGGATCGACGTGGATCGAGATCGGCGCGTGTTACGGGCTCACCAAGCAAGGTGCCCAGCAACGCTTCCGGGCTATCCGCAACCAGGCCAAGGCCGATACCGAGGCGTCACGAAGCAAGAAGGCCGAGCCCGCGGCCTGACCCGCTAACTCCTGATTCTTCACGCCGCGCGCCCCACGCCGCGCGCCGCTGGTCGGGGACGGGGCGGTGGCGAGGGCGGCTGGCTACAGTTGGCTTTCATGTATGTGCCCGCTGACCTGCCGCCGCCCGGCACCGAACGACAGCGCCTCACCCGCGACGCGGACCTCGCGCTCCTGGTGCTCGCCGACCGCCTGCGGCAGCAGTGGGCGTCTCACGCGGCGGCCGTCGGCCTGTCGCCGGTCCAGGTGAGGGCGCTGCTCACGCTACGTCCCGGCGAAGCGATCCCGATGCGCCGACTGGCCGCCGAACTGGACCACGACGCGTCGAACCTCAGCGCCGTCGCCGACCGCCTCGAGCGGCGCGGCGCGGTGCGGCGGCAGGCCGACCCCGGCGACCGTCGCGTCAAGGCGCTGGCGCTCACCCCGGACGGAGAACGGCTGCGGGCGAGTTTCTGGCGCAACCTCATCGAGGACCCCGGGCCGCTCGCGCCGCTGAGCGAGGCTGACCTGCGGACCCTGGTGTCCCTGCTTGGCCGGCTCGGCGTAGACGGCATCCCGGACGCGGCCGCCGCCGCCGCCGGCCAGGCGTGAGCGGTCTTGGCTCAGCCCGCGTCAGCCGCGGGTGAGCTTGCGGTAGGTGACGCGGTGCGGACGGGCGGCCTCGGCGCCGAGGCGCTCGATCTTGTTCTTCTCGTATGCCTCGAAGTTGCCCTCGAACCAGAACCAGCTCGCGCCGCCTTCCCAGGCCAGGATGTGCGTGGCCACCCGGTCGAGGAACCACCTGTCGTGGCTGGTGATCACGGCGCAGCCGGGGAACTCGAGCAGCGCGTTCTCCAGGCTCGCCAGCGTCTCCACGTCCAGGTCGTTGGTCGGCTCGTCGAGCAGCAGCAGGTTGCCACCCTGCTTGAGGGTGAGCGCCAGGTTCATGCGGTTGCGCTCGCCGCCGGACATGACGCCCGCGGGCTTCTGCTGGTCGGCGCCCTTGAACCCGAACGCGGCCACGTACGCGCGGCTGGGGATCTCCATCGTGCCGACGTGGATGAACGTCTCGCCGTCGGAGATCACCTCCCAGACGTTCTTGTCCGGGGCGATGCGCGCGCGGTTCTGGTCCACGTAGGAGATCGTGACGGTCTCACCGATCTTGATCGTACCGGCGTCCGGCAGCTCCTCGCCGACGATCATCTTGAACAGCGTGGTCTTGCCGACGCCGTTCGGGCCGATGACGCCGACGATGCCGTTGCGGGGCAGGCTGAAGCTCAGCTTCTCGAAGAGCTCCCGGTCGCTGAAGCCCTTGGACAGGTCGGTGACCTCGACAACCAGGTTGCCAAGACGCGGGCCGGGCGGGATCTGGATCTCCTCGAAGTCCAGCTTGCGGTTCTTGTCGGCCTCGGCTGCCATCTCTTCGTAGCGTTCCAGGCGGGCCCTTGACTTGGCCTGGCGGGCACGGGGGCTGGACCGGACCCACTCCAGCTCGTCGTCCAGGCGCCTGCGGCGCTTGGCGTCCTTGGCGCCCTCGACCTTGATCCGGGAGGCCTTCGTCTCCAGGTACGTGGAGTAGTTGCCCTCATAGGGGTAGGCGTGACCGCGGTCGAGCTCGAGGATCCACTGCGCGACGTTGTCGAGGAAGTACCTGTCGTGGGTGACCGCCACGACGGTGCCCGGGTACTTCTCCAGGTGCTGCTCCAGCCACAGGACGCTTTCCGCGTCCAGGTGGTTGGTCGGCTCGTCCAGCAGCAGCAGATCTGGCTGCTGGAGGAGAAGCTTGCAGAGGGCGACTCGCCTCTTCTCGCCGCCGGACAGGTTCGTGACCGGCGCGTCGGGCGGCGGGCAGCGCAGCGCGTCCATCGCCTGCTCGAGCTGGCTGTCCAGGTCCCAGGCATCATTGTGCTCGAGCTGCTCCTGCAGCTTGCCCAGCTGTTCGAGCAGGTCTTCAGAGTAGTCGGTCGCCATCTTCTCGGCGATGGCGTTGTACTCATCGAGCAGCTTCTTGGTCTCGGCAACGCCTTCCTCGACATTGCCGAGCACCGTCTTGGTGTCGTCCAGCTTGGGCTCCTGGGCGAGCAGGCCGACGGTGAAGCCGGGCAGGAGCCGCGCCTCACCGTTGGACACAGGCTCCTCTCCGGCCATGATTCGCAGCAGGGTGGACTTGCCCATGCCGTTCGGGCCGACGACGCCAATCTTGGCGCCTGGCAGGAAGCTCAGCGTGACGTCGCCCAGGACGACCTTGTCTCCGTGCGCCTTACGGACGCCGCGCAGGCTGTAAATGTACTCGGGCATAGCTTCAAGCCTAGAGGCTGTCTGTCAGTGGCTTGCGTCAGGCGCGGCGTCGGCCGGGTCATACAGGCATACCCGGTCGCGCCCGGTGTTCTTCGCGCGGTATAGCGCGAGGTCGGCGGCCGCGAGCAGTTCGAACAGGTCACGCCCATGCCTGTTGAGCACCGCCACCCCAATCGAGATCGTGACGCCCACGAGCGTGCCGGCCACCGGCACCGCCACCCCGTTCGCGCCGTGTCGCAGCCGTTCGGCTATCCGGCACGCCTCCTCCGCCTGGCTCTTCGGCAGCAGGATCACGAACTCCTCACCGCCGAAGCGGCCGACCAGATCCGATTCACGAACCTGGTGCCGCAGTTCGGCGGCGAGCGCGCGCAGCACGTCGTCGCCCGCCAGGTGCCCGTAGGTGTCGTTGACTTTCTTGAAATGGTCGACGTCGGCGAGCAGCACTGCCAGCGGCTGGACGAGCCGCTGCGCCCGCACGATTTCCGCGTCCGCCTCACGCTGCCAGGCGGTCGCGTTCAGCAGGCCGGTCTTCGCGTCAAGTCTCGCCGCTGCTTTGAGCTGCTGGTGCATCAGGCTGCGCTGCAGCAGCACCACCGGCGGCAGCGCGACGGCCAGCAGCAGCGGGCTGAGCGCGCAGGCGATCGTGACCAGGATGCCAACGCAGGTCTCGGTCAGGTCGAGCAGCATGCGCTCGCGGTCCCAGAGCATGTCAGCCAGCTTGGCCGCCGGCTCGGCAAGCCATGCCGCGAAGGCGACCAGGCAGGTGTTGAGCACGGCGAACACGACCGCGCACAGCACCGCGACGGCAGCCTGCTGCGGCCGCAGGAACCACTCGTGCGGTGCGGGGTACGTCAGCCAGCCGCTCGCCTCGCCCTGCTGCGTGATCGGGCTGAGCCAGCGGAACAGGATCGACGCGCAGGCACCGGCCAGGCCAAGCGCCGCCGAGCTGAACACCCGCCGGTAGACGGGGGTGCGGCCGACCCGTAGGTAGAGCAGCATCCCGAGCACCGCTGGCGCGGCCAGCGCGTAGAACGGCGGCAGCAGCAGGGCCACCGGCAGCCACCACGCGGACAGCAGATCCCGGGAGACGCCGGTCGGCTGTCCGAGCCGCCTGGTCGCCTCGATGCAGATCGCCCCGCAGACCATGAGCGACGTGAAGAGCAACAGGTCCCCGGCGCGCAGCGGGGTCTGCCCGAGTTCCCAGCCCGCTAGCGCCAGGTAGGCGGCCAGTACGGACAGCACGTAACCGATCAGCGGCAGGGGCAGGGTGAGCAACGGCCAGTACCATGGCCAGCGGACGAGCCTCCCGAACTCGCGCTGGCGTTGCCTGATCGCTTCCTGGACTGCTGGCATGCCTCCGCCTGTCGCCACCTTGACGTCCCCGACGTCCCGCCGTCCCGTGCGACCCGCTTTCGCAGGCACTCTAAGTAACTCTAGGTAACACAATAGATGCTGCACGTGCGCGCCGTGTGGAGAACCTGCAATATTGGCCGTCGGTCGTGGCGGGAAAGTTGCCTGTCCCGTTCCGCCACGACCGGCGCCCCCCTCAGACCGTGGCGAGCATGCCGCCTTCGGCGGCCTCCTCCTGGTCCGGGTGACGCGACTCGGCCTGCCCGGTCAGCGGGTCGGCGGGGCCGCCCACAGGGGCGAGTCCCGCGTCCGGGCCGCCGCCGAACCCCTCGTCGCCCGGCAGGTTGCCGTACTCCTCGGGGCCGTCGGCATACTCCACGTCATCATCGAATTCGGGGTCCGGCGCCATCTGCTGCCGGGCAGCCTCGCCGTTGGCCATGGCACGCATCGCGGCCGGGGGGGTGTGCACACCACGGTTGAAGTGCGACCAGCCGTACGACATGTCGTGCCCGACTGACTCCGCCTCGATCTCGAGCTCGATCCTGGTGTGCTGCTGGTCGTCCACCCAGGTCCGGGTGTGGAATTTGCCGCGCACGAGAATCATGTCCCCCTTATGCAGGGAGCCCACAACGTTCTCCGCGAGCTTGCGCCAGCACTTCACGTTGTACCAGGAGGTCTCACCGTCCTGCCACTCTCCGGTCGCGCGGTTCAGCGTGCGGGGCGTCGAGCCCACCCGGATCTTCGTCACCGGTGTCCCCGCCGACTTGGTAAGCCCCAGTTTCGGCTCCGCCGTCACGAATCCCGTCATCACGATGTAGTTGGTCTGGCTCATCGCAGTTCTCCTTAGATCTCGCTCCGCGGTTATCTCACCCATCCGGCGACCGCGAGCCAATGTCCACTTTCACGGTGCAGGACCGGGCAATCGCCAGGTAAGAGTGATGTGCGGCTTGTGGATAACTGGTCCGATTTGTCCACTGCCTGTGGACAACGAGTTGCGATCTTGAGCTCGATGCGCGATCATGCCCGCTCCCGCCCCACCGCTCGGTGGCGGACCGCGCGCGGGGCCGGGCGGAAAAGACTCGCGTCACAGGACGGCGGCGTGTTACGTTCCACATTCGTGCGACGGGTGTCAGTGGTCGGTACCTCCGGTTCCGGCAAGTCCATGGTGGCCCGCGAACTTGCCGCCATCATGGGCGTGCCACACATCGAGCTAGACGGGATCCACCACCAGTCGGAGTGGGAGCCGCTGCCGAAGGAAGAATTCCGGCGGATTGTCGCCGTGGCGGCAGCGGAGGGCGGCTGGGTGATCGACGGGAACTACGGCACCGTCCAGCCGCTCGTCTGGGCGCGGGCGGATGCGGTGGTCTGGCTCGATATACCTAAGCGCACCGTGATGCGGCAGGTGACGTGGCGGACGCTCCGCCGGGTGGCGGGCCGCGAAGTGCTGTGGAATGGCAACCGCGAGGGCTGGCGGAACTTCCTCAGCTGGAACCCCGAGCAGTCGGTCATCTCGTGGGCATGGCACAAGCATGCGGAGGACCGCGCCAGGTACGCGGCCGCGGCCACCGATCCCGCCAACGCCCACCTGCGCTTTGTCCGGCTAACCAGCCGGAATGATGTCAGCCGGTTCCTGGACGAAGCCCGCCGCGAGGCGGCGCGCGCCCAACCCGACCTCGCGTAGCGCGACGGCCTGGCTATGCCGCCACGAGCTCAGAAGGCTCGGCGATGACGTCCACCAGCGCGCCGTTCCGCATGACCGTGATGGCCAGCGGCCGGCCGATCGACTCAGAGAACATCAGCCGCTGCAGGTCCTGGGCGGTCGCGACCTCGTGCCCGCCGGCGGTCAACAGCAGGTCCCCGGCGCGCAGCCCGGCCCGGTCGGCCGGCCCGCCGACGACCACCGATGCCACCCGCAGCCCGGTGGCGCGGCCGCCGAGACGAGGCCGCCACGCGGGAGCGACCGGCGCTGGCGCCACGACGAGCCCGAGGTAGGCGCGGCGCACCCGTCCCTCGCGCATCAGCGCCGATACGATCCGCCGGGTCGTCGAGTTGACAGGGACGGCGAGCCCGAGCCCCACTCCGGCCACGGCGGTGTTGATGCCGACGACTCGCGCGCGGGCGTCGGCGAGCGCGCCGCCGGAATTGCCCGGGTTGAGCGCGGCGTCGGTCTGAATGACGTCCTCGATCAGCCCATGCTCGCCGGCGGGCATTGACCTGCCCAGCGCGCTGACCACGCCCGCGGTGACCGAGCCTGCCAGCCCGAGCGGATTGCCGACGGCCACCACAAGCTGCCCGACTGCGAGGTCGTCCGCCTCGCCGAGGTCGGCCGGCGCCGGCGTGTCGCCTGACGCGCGCAGCACCGCCAGGTCGGACAGCGGGTCCGCGCCGACAACCCGGAACGGCAACGAGGTCCCATCGGAGAACGCCGCCGTCCCCCCGGTGGCGCGGCCGACGACATGCGCGTTCGTGAGCAGGAACCCGTCCGTGGTGAACACGACCGCAGAGCCGAGGCTTTCCGCGGATCCGCGTCCCGCCCCCCCGGCCCTCGGTACCCGAAGGCTAGCCACCCTGGGCGTGAGCTGCTCCGCGACGCCCACCACGATCTGCGAGTAGGCGTCGAGAGGTTCCTTCTTGCTTGCCATAGCATTTGATTACATCATTACAGCGTAAAAAAGCAAACCTCCCGCCAGTCCTCTGACGGTCATGCCGCGAGTCTTGCGCACCAAGCCACCACTGCCTCCCGGGAGCACGCGCTATACCCGGAATGCCTGAACCTCGACTCGAGACATTCCGGGCAAGGACGTTACCGTGGAAGATCGTCCGCCGTGGGGGGCGGACGATCTTCCACACTGTCTGACCGACCGACGAGGACGCGACCGACGAGGTTGAAGTGACTGAGGCGCCGGGGCCGCGCGGCGCGGGGCACGGGGCCGCGCCGCTACTGCCTCCGTAGTCAATCGATATGCCCGGAATGCCTGAACCTCGACTCGAGACATTCCGGGCAAGGACGTTACCGTGGTAGATCGTCCGCCCTGGGGGGCGGACGATCTACCACGCTGTCTGACCGACCGACGAGGATGCGACCGACGAGGCGGAGGAGACAGAGGCGCGGGGGCCGGGCGGGGGCGGGGTGGGGCGGGGCGCGATCGGGAGAGCGTCGTGGAGGGGAGGCGGG
>Ga0210390_10000446_pt1 | contig 45095 bp, 43 predicted proteins | sample IncBWH11OmetaG_FD_161050 | JGI IMG/M metagenome (GOLD analysis project Ga0210390, IMG submission 161050) | Forest soil microbial communities from Barre Woods Harvard Forest LTER site, Petersham, Massachusetts, United States - Inc-BW-H-11-O ... | reverse complement strand
GCCGCTGACCAGTTCCGGGCGGTCTCGAACTGAACGTGAGCTTCCGGACCGAAACATTTGCTAACCGCACTCTCGACCGCCTTCCTTTGTGCCGGCGGCAGATCGAACGCGCTGCGCACGCGGCCCGGCTGGGGAGAGGCCTTAAGAGCGGCCGCGAACTCCTCCTTCGCCGCACCGGTCATTGCGCTCAGGCGTTGAACGAAGACCTCGACTATGCGCTCCTCGAGACTCGTGGCGGTGAGGTCTGCCAGGGTCTTTCGCGAGACAGCAAAGACTTCCTTCTGGGTCCAGCGGGCGATTTCTCGACCCAGGTTAAGTTGTTCGTCTCGCAACGCGTCTTGGCGTTTTGCACGCAACGCGTCGGCATCCTTTCGTGCGCCGTCGAGCAGTTGCTGGCGTTCGGCGTTGGCCTCGTCCTCGGCCTTTTTCAAGAGCACGGCACGCGCTTGATCGAAGGCCTCGTTCTTGTGCTGAAAGTCGTCACGCTCCTTCTGCGCTTCGGCCTTCTTCGCCTCGGCCTCCGCCAGTTGGGCCGCGATGCCTTTCTCCCGCTCGTCGATGGCCTGCAGGATGGGCTTGTAGAGGAATCGCTTCAACAACCACACCAGGATGAGGAAGTTGACGGCTTGCGCGACGACGGTGAACCAGTCGATTGGCATGGCTCACTTTCCTGCGGATTGAGCGATGACGTGATTCCAGAACGGATTGGCGAAGATCAGAATCATCGAGATCACGAGACAATAGATGGCAATGGATTCGATCATCGCCAGGCCCACAAACAACGTTCGCGTAATGGTGGATGCGGCATCGGGCTGCTGCGCCAGCGAAGTCAAGGCCGTCGAGACGGCCCGCCCTTCGCCAAGCGCGGGCGCGATACTCCCCAGTGCAACCGTGATGCCGGCGGAGATGATCGAAACGATCCCGATCAGAGTCATGCTGTCCATAAGTGCCCTTTCGCGTCGAGTAGTCTTCTTTCATCCTTCGCGGGTTCGCGTGGCAGCCGCGATGTAGACGGTGGCGAGAATGCTGAAAATGTAGGCCTGCACCATGCCGGTGAGCAGACCGAGCAGGTTCATGAAGATCGGGAAGATGAGAGGCGTGATCGTCAGCAAGATGGCGACTATCATCGTCCCGCTCATGATGTTGCCGAACAGACGAATGGCCAGGGCAAACGTGCGCGACAGCTCGCTGATGATGTTAAACGGCAGCATGATGACCGTGGGCTTCAGGTAGGATTTGAGGTAGCCACCGAAGCCTTGCTCCTCGATGCCGAAGAGCTGCACGGCCACAAACACGGAGATCGCGAGGGCCGAAGTCGTTGAGAGTGAACCGGTCGGTGGCTCGTACCCCGGGAGAATCGCGCATAGGTTGGACACTGCGATAAACAGAAACAACGTGCCGACAAAACCGAGATACTTCTCCGGATGTTGCAGGCCCACCTCTTTGATTTGTCGCTGAATCGTCGTGACCACGATTTCAAGCACGCCTTGCCAGCGAGAGATGGGCCCCTCCGTCGCGAGCTTGCGCGTGACCAGCTTCGCGGCAACAGTCATGACGAGCATCAATGCCCAGGTCGTGACGATCGTGCTATTGAGCACGAGAAAGCCATGTCGCCAGAAAACCAGCGCATCGGGACTAAGGCGCAAGGCTGGTCTCCTTTTCCATTCGGATCGGCCCCTCCGCCTGCAATCGTTTCAGCCGCCTGACCACAACGACGCGCGCGATCACAAATCCAAGGAGGCACGCCGCGAGCCTCGACCAGTGAGCCTGCGCGACTAAATAGAAGCCAGCCAGAACAACGCCAGTGCGCAACAGCGCGCTGCCGAGGAACCAGATCGCCGGCGATTCGGACGAAACTCCTTTCTGGATCGTCCACCACAGGCCGCCGAAGAAAAACGCGCCGAGCGAGGCGCCGGCAATAAACGCCAGGGCGAGAAACGGGATGTCATTCATCCTGATTCTCCTGCATCTTGCTGTATTCTGAAGCGACCCAGTGCCAGGCGTTGAGACAGCCGATGATCAAACCAATGAGCAGCAGCATCAGCGTCCAGGAAAAGCGACTCGGATAGTGCCGATCCAACCAGAGACCGAGTGCCGCTCCCATTAGGGTCGGAACCGTCACCGACCAGCCGATCAGTCCGGACATGCCCAAGCCGAACCAGACACCCTTCGTGGCTCCGCGCTGCGCCTTCAGCTTGCGCGCCGCCTGGGCGCCGACCTGCCGGATAAAGGTCGTCTCTTTGTTCGCGGTATTCGCTTTGTGTTCTTCACTCACGTTGATATTCCATGAGGCGGCGGATGAATCCGCTTTCCATCTTCGCCAACACGGAGCGAACACTCTTCTCTTGCTGGTCCAGGTTGAGAAACTCCTGCTTCACCGCCTCGTGAAGTTTGTCGAGGTCCGTCCCGCCGATCGCGTTACCCACCGAGACGAGAACATCGCGGCCGGCCTTGACCAGCACACCTTGATCGACAGCCAGATAAACCTCGCCTTCGGCCTCCGTTTCATACGTCAGAATCCCCGGCGCCAGGGCGGCCGCACAATCGAGCCGGTGCGGCAAGAGTCCGAACGAGCCCTGGAGCGTCTGGGCCACGATTCGCTTTACATCCGTCTTCTCGGCGAAGATCTGAAAGGGGAGGAGAATCTTGAGGTTAATGGGCGGTGACTCCCTGTTTGACAGCTAGTTTGGGCTTTTGGGCCGCTTGGGGCTGAACTGGAACTTTTGGTTTGAGGCCGGGATCGCCAGGGCGCTGGTTGGACTGGGCCTTTTCCCTCGCCTCGTCGATCGCCCCGATCATGTAAAAGGCGCTCTCCGGATAGTCTTGGAACTCATCGTTCATGATCCGCTCGCAGCCGTCGAGCGCATCTTTTAGGCTGACATCCTTTCCCTTGATGCCGCTGAACTGCTCCGTCGCGAAAAACGGCTGGGTTAAAAATCGCTCCAGCTTGCGCGCACGCCCGACGACGTTTCGGTCGTCGGGAGACAGCTGCTCCATTCCGAGCATGGCAATGATGTCCTTGAGTTCTTCGTAGTGTGCCAATGTCTTCCGGATTTCCTGCGCGAGAAGGTAATGCCGCGCACCGACGATGGTCGGCGTTGCCATTTTGGAGTTGGACTGCAGCAAGTCGACAGCCGGGTACAGCCCCTCGCTCGCCCGCTTGCGGGAGAGAACGATCGACGCGGAAAGGTGCGAGAAGGTGTGCACCGCGGCCGGGTCGGTCAGGTCGTCGGCCGGCACATAGACAGCCTGGATGGACGTAATGGCACCCGTGTCGGTGTTGGCGATCCGCTCTTCCAATCCCGATAACTCGGTCCCCATCGTCGGCTGATAGCCCAGCCGCGACGGCATCTGCCCCATCAACCCGGACACCTCCATCCCTGCCTGAATGAAGCGAAAAATATTGTCGATGAGTAACAGCACGTCGCGGTGCTCGTCATCGCGGAAATATTCCGCCATCGTGAGTGCCGCCAGCCCCACGCGAAACCGGGCGCCCGGTGGCTCGTTCATCTGGCCGAACATCATCACCATGTGCGGAAGCACGCCGGCTTCCTTCATATCGTGGTAGAGTTCTTGGCCTTCGCGGCAGCGCTCGCCGATGCCGCAAAACATGCTCACTCCCTGCTGATGCCCGACCATGTTGTGAATCATTTCGGTGAGCAACACGGTCTTGCCAACGCCGGCGCCCCCAAACAAGCCTGCCTTGCCGCCGCGCTCCAGCGGCATCAGCACGTCAATGACCTTGATGCCAGTCTCGAAGACTTCGGACTTAGTGGAACGATTGGCCAAGGGCGGCGGATCCCGATGAATGGACCGCCATTCCAGTTCGGTCGGCGCCGGCAGGCGGTCAATGGCGTTTCCGAAGACGTCGAACATGCGCGACAGAATTCCCTTTCCGACCGGCACCTTTAAAGGTCCGCCGGTATCCTCCACCGCCATCCCCCGAGCGAGACCCTGTGTGGGATGAAGCGCGATCCCGCGGACGTGATGTGCATCCAGCTGCATCAACACCTCGATCGCGATCTGCGATTCTTTCCCCGCGCGCAGCAACGAGTAAATCGGCGGTAAGCTGTCTTCGAACCGCACATCAACGACGCTTCCGCGCACTGACGTGACCACGCCGTGATTCGAGTGCTCAGTTGCTTGAGCGGGCACCGCTGAACGGATCATTTCGTGTCCTTCGCGTTTATCCACCGTCTCAGGCACCGCCCTTTTCGGTGTCTTGGCCCCACTTCCAGTTGCGGATTTCCGGCAGATCTTGCCCATGTTTCGCGATGTAATGTTTGTGCTCGATGAGCTTGTCTTGAAGCTCCTGCTTGAGATAGGCCCCCTTCGTGCCTGTCTGCGGCAGGCGATCGATTACATCCATCACCAGGTGAAAGCGGTCCAGGTCATTCTGCACCCGCATGTCGAAGGCCGTCGTGATCGTGCCCTCTTCCTTGTAGCCCCGAACGTGGAGGTTGCGGTTCGTTCGGCGGTAGGTCAGCCGGTGGATCAGCCAGGGATAACCATGGAAGCCAAAGATGATGTGCTTGTTCTTGGTGAAGAGCGAATCGTAATCTGTTTCGCTCAGCCCGTGCGGGTGTTCGCTCGCAGACTGCAACTTCATGAGATCAACGACATTGACCACCCGGATTTTCAGATCGGGCAAGTGCTGACGCAGAATGGAGACGGCCGCCAAAATCTCCAGCGTGGGCGTGTCGCCGCAGCAGCCCATGACCACGTCTGGCTCGGCGTCCTGATCGTTGCTCGCCCATTGCCAGATGCCAATGCCTTCCGTGCAATGCACGACGGCGGCATCCATGGTGAGCCATTGCGGGAGAGCGTGTTTACCGGCCACCACGACGTTGACGTAATGCCGGCTGCGTAAGCAGTGGTCGAAGACCGACAGCAGGCAGTTGGCATCGGGCGGCAGGTAAACGCGCACTATGTCCGCCTTCTTGTTGATCACGTGGTCGATGAAGCCCGGATCCTGATGCGTGAAGCCGTTGTGATCCTGCTGCCAGACGTGGGAGGCGAGCAGATAATTCAGCGACGCGATCTTCCGCCGCCAGGGCAGTTCCGACGTGACCTTCAGCCACTTGGCGTGTTGGCTGAACATCGAGTCGACGATGCGAATGAAGGCCTCGTAGCTGTTAAACAGTCCGTGCCGCCCTGTCAGCAAATATCCTTCCAACCAACCCTCGCATTGGTGCTCGCTAAGCATCGAGTCGAGCACGCGTCCGTCCGGCGCGAGGAATTCGTCATTCTTGACTGCTCGGGCCTCCCACTGACGATCGGTGACTTCAAACACTGCGCCCAGGAGATTCGAGAGCGTTTCATCGGGTCCGAAGATCCTGAAATTACGCTGCTCCTGATTCAATTTTGCGACGTCACGGAGGAACTGACCCAGCACGAGCGTATCTTGGCCGTTGACAGCGCCGGGAGACGGCACGTGCACCGCATGGACATGGAAGTCCGGCATTCGCAGGTCGCGGAGCAGCAGGCCGCCGTTGGCGTGAGGATTGGCACCCATCCGCCGGTCGCCCTGTGGTGCCAGCTCGGCCAATTCCGGCATGAGGCGGCCATTTTCATCGAACAGCTCCTCGGCCTTGTAGCTTTTCATCCAGCTTTCGAGCTGTTTGACATGATCGGGATGGTCGGAATCCACCAGGAGCGGCACTTGGTGCGCTCGGAAGGTGCCCTCGACTGGCAGGCCATCCACGACTTTCGGTCCGGTCCAGCCCTTGGGTGATCTCAGAACGACCATCGGCCATCGCGGCCGAGTGGTGTCGTTGTCGCTTCGCGCATTCGCCTGGATTTGCCGAATGTCCTCGACGGCGTCGTCCAAGGTGGCGGCCATGAGCTGATGCATGGTTGCCGGCTCATCGCCCTCCACGAAGTAGGGCGTCCAGCCGCAGCCTCGGAGAAATTGCTCCAATTCCTCATGCTCGATGCGGGCCAGAACGGTCGGGTTGCTGATCTTATAGCCATTGAGGTGCAGAATCGGCAGCACGGCGCCGTCGGTAATCGGGTCGAGCAACTTGTTGGATTGCCATGCGGTGGCCAGGGGGCCCGTTTCCGCTTCACCGTCGCCAACTACGCAAGCAACGATCAGATTGGGATTGTCGAACGCGGCCCCGAAGGCATGACTGAGGGAGTACCCCAGCTCGCCACCCTCGTGAATCGATCCCGGTGTCGTCGGCGCAACGTGGCTTGATATTCCGCCGGGAAATGAGAATTGCTTGAACAGCTTTTTCAGCCCGGCCTCGTCCTGCGTGATGTCCGGATAAACTTCACTCCAGGTGCCTTCGAGGTAAACATTGCCCACGATTGCCGGGCCACCATGACCGGGACCGGCGATGTAGAACATATCCAGGTCAAACTTCTTAATGACCCGGTTCAAATGCACATAGATGAAGTTCTGACCCGGCGTCGTGCCCCAGTGTCCGACCACCAACGGTTTCACGTGCGCCTGCGTCAGCGGCTCCTTGAGCAACGGATTGTCATAGAGATAAATCTGGCCGACCGACAGATAGTTCGCGGCGCGCCAGTACGCATTCATTCTTCGCAGCAGATCGGGCGACAACGCATTGGCCCTTTCTGGCATCTTCTCGGTCGCCGTGGTGACGTTCTCCTTAACGCGAGTTTGCACTGTCATAACGATGCTCCTTTCAGACGCATGTTGTGCTCTTCATGGTCCTGTTTCCCAACGGCAAAACTGAAGACGCCGCAGTCCTTGTTCGCGATCATCGATTACTGCTTTGCTGCTTCGCCGCGTGATACTCCTTGCGAATGCGGTCGAGATCCAACGCGGAGGAGGGAAATTTCATGTTCATTCTTTCCAGGTGCTCGACAACGATTCGGGACACGGCGAGGTTTCGGAACCATTTGTGGTCGGAAGGGACGATGAACCACGGCGCTTGCTCCGTGCTGCAGCGCGAGAGAGCTTCCTCGTAGGCCGCCATGTATTGGTCCCAGAAGGTTCGCTCCCTGTAATCGGACTCGCTGATCTTCCACTGCTTCGCCGGATCGTCCAATCTGTCCTTGAATCGCTTCAGTTGCTCTTCTTTGGAAATGTGCAGGTAGAATTTGAGAATGTGCGTGTCGTCCTCTGCGAGTTCCTTCTCGAAGGCATTGATTCGGTCGTAACGGCGGGACCAGACCGCTTTGTCGACTGTGTCGTGGACACGCACGATGAGCACGTCTTCGTAGTGGGAGCGGTTGAAGATGGCCACGGCTCCGCGCCTGGGTGCTGCGGGATGGACTCGCCACAGGAAATCGTGCGCCAGCTCCTCGGCTGTCGGCTGCTTGAACGCCACGACTCGGCACCCCTGAGGATTCATCGCACCCAGAACGTGGTTGATCGTTCCGTCCTTTCCGCCGCCGTCCATGGCTTGCAAGCAGATCAAGAGCGAGCGCCGCCCATCGGCGTAAAGCAACTCTTGGAGGTCCCACAGCCTCTTTTGGTAATGCTCGATCTCTTCCGCCGCTTCCTTGCGGCCATCGTGGTGGCCTTTGAACGACGGATCGACGTCCTTGAGCTTGACCTCAGTGCCGGGCTGCACTTTGAACCGTTCCAGGTAGTTCATCTCGCTCCTTTTGTTTCTAGACGCGACGTTCGGGCTCCATCACCACCCCGATGCGCTGATCTGAAACCCGACATCGATCCACCTCATCGCGATCACGCTGCCAGTGCACGATTCATGCAAGCGAGGATCGCTTCGATCACCCGCTTCGTCTCATCGGGATCTCTGACTTGGATACAAACAATGCCCGTTTCTCTGGCCGGATGGTCGTTTCCGCCGGGGAACAGCGCGTCCCCTATAAAAATCATTTCCTTGATTGCGACGCCCAGGATGTCTCGGAGCTTTCTGATACCGTAGGCCTTGTCGATTCCGGGTTTGGTGATATCAATCGATGTCGCGCCGCCCATGCGGACGGAAAACTCAGGAATCAACGTGTCAAGGATCGTCGTGATCTTCCTCCGGCGGGCGAAATCCGGATCCCATTTCTTCTTTTCCTCGAGGGGCGCCTGCTGCCCTAATGCGGAGAAGGTGATCTGACTTCCGCGGTCTTCAATCAGTTTTCCCCACAAGTGACCCGGCTTAAAGGCCGCTAAATCGAGCGCTCGCTTCAGAGCGCCGGTGATCTTCTCCTTTTCGCTGTCGGTGAAATCCTCGGAATAGGTCTCTTTCCACGAACCTTGGTATTGAAAGAACTTTGTTCCGCAGGTGGGGAGCAGAGAGAGATGTTTCAGGCATTCGTCATGGGGAAGATTGGTCAGCAGTTGAGTTTCGAATTGCGGCCAATCGCCTCCGGAAATGACGGCCACTCGGAGGATGCTGAGAAGGTCACGCAGACGCTCTGCCATGTCGTCGTCAAGAGCCGCTTTGCTTTCGGCAAGCGTGCCGTCCAGGTCGAAGACGATCAGCTTTTTCATGGTTGCTCCGGTATCGCGACCTCTAACAAGTTCACGGCGCCGCGCGGCCGAAAAACACACGCTCCGACAACCGCCGGCAGGAGCAGCACGTCGCCCTTACGAACGGCATGCATGTCGGCGCCGTGTTTCAGTTGTCCGGCGCCGTCGATGCATACGAGGACTCTGGGCGCTCCCGCCAATCCGACGGTGAACGGTGTTTCTCCGCGGAGCCGCCACAGCCGGAAATGCTCGCAATCAAAAAGCCGCTCGCGCCGGACCGGCATCGTGCTCTCCACGACCGGCGCGCTGGGACCGATGGCGGCTTGCGAGAAATCAATACAAGCTAGAGCCTGGTCGACGTGCAGTGCCCGCAGCTCGCCCGTCTTGACGTCGACCCGCTCCCAGTCGTATATGCGAAAAGTCACGTCGCTGTTTTGTTGCACCTCAAACACGACAAGGTCGGCCAGCGAGTGGACGGTTCCGGATTTGATGAAGACGGCATCACCGGGCCGCGGTGCGAAGCTGGCCAGATGGTCCGCTACCGTCCGGTCCGCGAGCGCTCGCCGCAGTACGCCGGCAGTCGTTCCCGGCCGCAGTCCCGCGTAGATGCGGCTTTTGGGGCCCGTCTCGAGCACGACCCATGCTTCGGTTTTTCCACTCTCGCCCGGCGGCAACAAATCCGTTCGCCCATCTGCTGGATGCACCTGGACCGAGAGGATGTCGCGCGCGTCGAGGAACTTGAGCAGCAGAGGAAATCGCTGGAAACGGCCGGCTGATTCTCCCAGCATTCGCTCCGGCGACTGTTCGAGCAACTGCCGGATGGTCGCTCCCTTGAGTGGTCCATCGGCCACTCGACTGGAATGGTCTGCGCGGTCGCTGAGTAGCCAAGCTTCGCCAATCGGATCGTCGCCGGGCAGCGGCGCAGTGAGCAGGTCTGCCAGCCGTCGGCCGCCCCAGAGCCGGTACTTGTAGATCGGATCAAATCGCAGCGGATAAAGCGGTATTCGGCTCATAATCGGTCAATTCAAATGGACCGGCGGTGAAGTCAGCTGCGAGACTCGTTCCACCAGTCCAAGCCGGCGAACAACAGCGCGACGAAGCTAAGAACGCTGATGATCGAGCTAGACTTTCGCGCATCCGTCGCAAAATACCTTCCCGCCTTCGTCACACTCGGGCCTCAGGCCGTGAGGGATCTCCTTTCCACAAATGGCACACGTCCCGGAGCTTGCCGCCTCATCCACCGCTATGGCTTCGTCGCGATCCATGATGTCCCTGTCCAGTTCGTCCTCGTCTTCCCTCTCTCGGTCGTGTTCGTTAGCCATCGATTTCCCTTTCAAGTTTCTGTCCCGATCCAAACAACCCAGCCAGTTGATCCGCTTTCCATTCCTCAATCGTCCTGTCGCCTTGGCCCTTCGACGCGCGCTAGGCAGGGTCGAGATGACATTCTTGAACAGAAGCACCCTGCGTCTGCTTCCGGTCCATCAACCTTTCACTTGGCCGACCACAGAAGCAGACTCAGATCCATGAGCGACCATCAGGTCAGCACGAATCCACGCTTCGGCGTCTTCGACTTCGCTGCGGTCGAAGTATCGGATCGTGGCAGTCGTGAATGGCTTGCAAAATACCGCCATACCGTGTTCCCACGACTTCTCGCCCACCAAAGCGAGGCGTTCGATGTGCCGGAAGTTGTTCAGATCGAACTTGATGTCCTGCCAGAGGGCACCTCCGGCCCAGCCTTGGAAATCGTGCATCTGAACCAGTATCCGCAGTTTGCCGTGCTCCTTGATCAGGCTCTCAACCTTCGGCACGAAATGCTCGTAGTCCTCTTTGGTGAGTTTGCCCGTGAGTTTTATCGCCAAAATCTTGCCGCCTGCATCCTGTTGCAAATCGACTGCCATTATTGCTCTCCTCGTTTGGTTTTTGCTTACCCACTATCGTGAAACAGCGGTGTGCCATCAGGCGAACTTGTTCGCGGGCTTCGGGCTGACGAATCCGTTCTTCGTAATCGGACGTTCGTTCTTCAGCAGACAGTGCGCTATCGACGATTTCCGGTGGTTTCTCAGCTTGAGGAACCGGAAGGCTTAGTCGACGACTCACCTCTTCAAAGGAAACGAAAAAAGCCGACGTGGTCGAACCCCTTATGGGACTTCGACCACGTCGGCTTACTCTTCAACGGACTCCCCGCAGACGGGTCGCCCTTTATCTAGTCATCCGACAACTTCTTGTGAAGACCAGGACTAAAATCCCGTCCACACCTGCTTCAGTCTATCGCTTTCAGCCCGATAAGGCAAAGTTGGCCGCCCCAAGCAGGCCTGCGCGCCTCGGCCTGACACGCCTATGCTCCTTTGTCGTTGCAGCACGCGGGCCAAGGCCATTGTCGCGAAAAACGTTCCTCAAAAGGAGCGTCCCGGTTTCCACGAGTTTCTGAGACTCAAAAGGCGCGCCGCTGACTTGATGGCTGTCCGAGACCGGACAGAGCGCAACGAGCTGATGCGCCATTCCCGCAATTGGGTCGTTTGATGGCGTGTCCGGGAAAAGGGTTGAGATTTCGGGACAGCTGTGCTCCTGCCTCAGTCTTCCGCCCGCAAGGCAACCGCCAGTGAAAGCAGAACGAACAATGACTGACCGCATTCATTTTTCGCGAAACATTCGAGGCGAAGGAACCGCTTGCGCTGCAGGGTTATAGCCGCCACACGATTTGGCGATCTTCAAGAAATTTACCATGATCCGTCGCGAGGTTTCAGGCGTGCCGGCCATTTCGATATGAAACTGCGCGGCATAAATGTAATGGTCTTTGACGCGCAAGCATTGCAGGTCGGTCTGCGTGTCGGCGCCTTTCGTCGCGATCTGGAACCAGCCTTTAGGGACGTATTCGATCTGTCCGCAGTGACTTTCCATGACTCGGAACACGCGGGGTAAATCCCTGAAGAGCGGATCCTCGGCGACCTGCCGGACATTGTGTGGACCGCGCTCGAATATGCAATCCGTGTAGTCGCCACACTTGAGCGGCCTCTTACTCGTGTGGCCGATGTGACCGTAAATCGGCGCTTTGGGATGGTTTGGATCGCGGCAGCGTGGACAGTCCCAAGGCTTGCTCCAACCGACGTCGGCCAGAATCGCCAGCCCTTGTGCTCCTCCGCAGGCTCCCCACATCGGCAAGTGGCCGGTCCTCAAAAGCTCCTCAGTTCCCCGCCACGCGGTTCGGTCCTTTTGGCACCACTCGGAAAAGTTTCCCGACAAAAAGGCGCACAGCGGCCGTGGCTCGGCCGAGACAAATTCTTCATCGAAGCTGCCCAGCCAAACGTGCTGCGCCTGAATGTGTTCCCATCCCGGACACAGCCGCGCCAGGGCAACGAACTCCCTGCCTTCCGGATGACCCTTGTCCCAATCGGCTTCGTCGAGCGTGCTGACGATGACGGCCCAGTCGGGAAACTGGACCGGCACCCGGCTGTCTGCAAACGTTTTGACTTCCCTGAGGGTCGGGAACTCGCCCTGCGCGCTGTCGATCTTCAATCGAAGGTAGCGCAGGCGATGGGTCGACTTGAGGCGATGCAGTCGAAAAGCGCGCCGCTCCGACTCAACGGCTGTCTCGGCGAGATCGATCCATTGCAGGCCGTCCAGGCTCGACTGCCATGTTGATCTGCGCGGAGCATTCCGAAGCCGCAATGGATCGTCACCGTTAATCTGCAAGATCGCGCCGACGTCGCGCGGCTCATCCCACCAGCACTGCCACCACCAACTCCCCGCGCCGGGCCTTCCTTTCCACACGGCCGACGGATTGACCCCGAAATAATCTCCGTCCACTGCTCCGGCCGGCGGTGCCTTGGCCTGCCAGGAAGAGGCCGACGTATGCGGTCCCATAGCGTCGGTCCGGCACGCAGCACACTGCAAAACGATCATCAAACCGAGCTTCGCCCAACCACGCAAGAGGCGCGAAGGCAACGAGAACGAATCGCGGCCCCTCTCGGACGCCATGGTTTGGCTGCGTTTCCTATGATGAATTACCGACAAGGGACTTGGGCCAATTGAACCCAGTGTAGTCAGCCGACGCGCATTGTCACCTGGCGAAACAGTTTGAATCCACCGGTATTATGCTGTAGAGCCGGAGACTGTTGCCAATGACCCGCGACAGGAACCACGGCGCCCATTAGCGCTGGCTGCTTGTTTGGGACGCCGGTCCGCAAAAAATCGTGTGTCGAAAAACGCGTGCGTTTCCGGGACTTGCTCGAGCGTCACTTATCGGTCGTTTGATGGCCTGCCCGCAAAAGGGTTGAGTTTCGCGGAGCGCGACGCCGCCCGTCCAAAGAGGCGATGACTGCCGAAGCGCGGGGGAGAGACCCACATGGCGAGTCCCGTCGAACTGACCGCTTTGATAACGAAGCCCGCTGGCGCGCTCTCGTCGCTCATGCCGTCATTCTAGCGGTTCAATCTCAAACTCGGTCTCCGCTGCCCTGCACCCCCAGGGGAGATCGGAAATCGCGGCAAGCGCATCCGCCTCGGTCTGAAAGACGGCGGCGACCTCCGAGATTCTGACAAGGCTGCGGGACTCGTCCGGCCAGCGCGTGGAAACCCAGACAATTGTTCTGCTATCCAGAGTCGCCTTGACCACGAATGGCATGCCGTCATTCTAGCGGCGGCGGATGCTCCAGACCGCAGCAAAGGTCGTAATTAGAAACGACAAGACAACGGCCAGCAGCAGGTCGACCCGGATATCGTATTTTCCCTGCGGATCGTAAAAGGTGGAGAACCACCACTCGTAAATCGCGGTCAGGCCCCACGCGACTGACGCAATGAGCAGTGGCCAACATCGGTGTGTGTTCCGATACCGCACGTAAATCAGCGCCAGGCCGACGGCGAAAAGCGACGAGATGCCGATCCACATTGGAACGCTCGCGAGCCAACGGAGGCGAACTTCCGTCATTCTAGCGGCGGTATTCGACGGGAATGCCAGCCCCAAGATTTTGCGTCGCAGAGTCGCAGACGGCTTTGCCCAAGAAGTCGCGTTTGCCCAAAAAGTCGGTCGGGGGGTCAGTTAGTGGGCTGACTCAACTGAGTAAATGCGGCCGGTGCCCTTGAATGCCTGTGGCAATTTTGCGGATCGCCAGATTCGCGTCTTCGTAACTCTGAGAGATGCCGGCTTGCTCGCGAGTAGCCAGCGAGCGCAGGCCAGCCTCGTTTGCGGCGCTGAGCCAGCAGACGCCGAGGTCCCGGCTGGTTAGCTTGACAACGAAATCCATGCCGCGATTGTACCGGGAGCGGCGGACGGGGGGCACGAGATCCGAAGTTAGCGGCGCAATAGGTGGTGGCCGTGTTTGAATCACGGTTTTTCGCATTTGACACGGATCGGCCACTACCCACTGGGGTTCGTGCCCTCCAGGGCATAAGCGAGGAACCACATAACAGCGTTGTAGCCGTTGATGCAAATCCCCAACAGCGCGCCCGGGACAATAAGCAGAGCACTCCGCCGAGATCGAATGCCGAAGAGACTGATTGCCGCCGCCAAGACTCCCGCCACGCTTGCCAAAAGGAGAACGAGGCTAAAAAGCAATACGCCGCGTGACCGTTGGCCTCTCATGCCGACATGGTTTGTAACCCAGATCCAGAAGACGACGGAAATGAGAACCGCGACCAACGAACTTGCCCATGCCGTCACGACGTATACGGTCCGGGCAGGGGGGGCGTTTGAAAGGTCGCTCATGCCGTCATTCTAACGACGGTATCCAGGCGGACATCAGCCCCAGGAGTCGAAGGCGGCTTTGCCCAAGAAGTCGCGTTTGCTCGAAAAGTCGAGAGGTTGCCCAGAAAGTCGGTGAGGCGCGAGTTCATGGCTCAAGGGAACGGCTCAGCGCATCCGCCAAGCTGCGATTAGGGCGCCTGCCACCAAGCCGATCGGTCCCGTGATGAACACTCCGACCAGGCCACAAAGATTGCTGTTGGGCATGAGCACATAGCACGCAAGGGCGACCCCGACGAAATAGCCGACGACTAAACCCAACAGCGCGCCAATGCCGATCCCCAGCGCGTATATAAACCAGCCGTCCTTGCCGTCAGGAACTTTCGGTTCGTTGCTCATGTCGTCACCGTTTCGTGGTTTGCGACGGGAGTTTATGCGTCTCGCTTGCGTCGACGGCTAGGCCAGAAGGCGCGGACGATAAGCGCAAGGGTCCAGATAGCCCCGACGATTGCGATGGCCGGAGACAGAACGAGGAGCGATATGGAAAGCGGGTTGGGATTCCGGTCGAAAGCCGCGCCGAGCCCGATCACCCACATGAGGGAGCTGAGCGGCAGCAGTCCGATTGCGACGAGAAACCAGATCCACAGCCGCGATTTGTTCTTGTCGTCGCTCATGCCGTCATTCTGCCGGTTCAACGGTAAACGTCGTTCCCGTTCCCGCGAAGATGGTCCAGATGCCCCCGATTGCAGAACGCGCAGAATGCTCGGTTGGGTAGATAGCAGCCTCGTCTCTCGGCCCCAAGAGGGGCCAAGGCTTATGCGTCCGGAGGCCGGCCACGCCGGCAGCGGACAGCCAAGCGATCCGCCCGTTTGCGTCCGTCACCTTAAGCACGTGATCCATGCCGTCATTCGAGCGGCGGTGACGGGAGCGTTTCGTGCGGCGGGATCAATCCTGTTCAATCATAAAGCGGCATGGGCCAACCGGCAGATGATCGGACAGCCTATCAATCTCCTGCTGTGCTCCCTCGCGGGTTGAAAACACCTGGGCCTTTCGCAGTGTGCCGATGCTTCGGATGCCTTCGGAATTCAGCGTGGATATCCAGGCGCCCCCGCCGGGGTTGTTCGACACCTTAATGACGTAACCCAATTGACTCGCCTCCGTCGTCATTCTAGAGAGCGCCAGACGATCGCCGCGAACCGGGTCGGAAATCCGCGCGCAGCTCGCATTGCTCTTATCGATCAGTCGGGCACACCCGCGCGTCGGCCAATTCCGCCACCACGTCATGCCGTCATTCTAGCGGCGGATTCAGGCGCGAGAGGCCCGCTACGTCACCGACACCTCGAAACCTCGACGGCAGCGGCGGTCGAATCTGTCGGGATCTCCGCCGGTCGCAGCACTTCCTGGCGGAGCACGCGAACGCTCCGCGGGGCGGCGACTCCCAATCGCACTGTGCCGCCGCGAACGCGCAGGACTGTCACTTCGATTTGGCCATCAATGACAATTCGTTCGCCGATTTTGCGCCGCAAGATGAGCATCGTCCGGACGTCGAGCGACGAATTGTGTTATCGGACGAAAGCCCTGCATTGCGGTCTTCCTCGACGACGGCTCGTCATGCCGTGCCGAGCCAGCCCGTCGATGCCGCCTCGGTGGCTTTTACTACAAATCGCATGAGCTTCTCGCTATTTGGGGAAAACTCGCATTCTTCAGACCGCCTGACGAGCAGCCCTGGGAACAACGGAATCGCGTACATGCATCGCTCCTTCTTCCTCGTATGTCTCCACGACAGAGAACCTGAGTCCCGCGCCGGTAAACACCCAATGCATCTTGGCAATCGCGTCGCTCGCGTCCTCAAGGGTCGCAAATACGTCGGCGCTGGATCGAGCCGCAATTGAGCGACCGCCAACACCCCGACGCGTGAGCCAAGTAACGATGCCGAAAGTTGAGACCGCTTTTACGAGGTAAGGCATGGACTCTGAACTCCTCGCAGGCGTGATCGTTTGCCGGGCCGCGCGTCCAAATAAAAAAAACCGACGTGGCTAAACACCCTGAGGTGTTCGACCACGTCGGCTTACTCGCTAACGGACTCCCCAGCGCGGCCGGGTCGCCCTTTATCTAGTCATCCGATGATCCCAACTACCCTACCACGGCCACCCGGCAAACGAAAGTGGAATGGCATGAATGGCGGCACGCAGCGCAACCTAAACGGATCAATGAAGGTTGAATAAAGCACTATGCGCGAGCGGAAAATCCGCTTACATTTCCGCGCCGCGCCGTATAATCAGGATGGTGGGGTTCTGACCACTCCGCTGTGATACCAAGTTGAAGTCGTCGGATGATTAGATAAAGGGCACTCCGGCCAGGTCGGAGGGCCCGTTAGCGAGTATACCGACGTGTTCGAACGCCTCAGGCTGTCGAACACGTCGGTTTTTTTGCGCTCGGTTCTCTCAACAACCTCTACCCAACAGGAGTCGCCATCGTGGGTGGCAAGACAGACGAAGTGAAAGGTCGCATCAAAGAAGCCGTAGGTGCGGTTACGGATAACGACAAAATGCGTGCGGAAGGCCAGACCGATCAGGCAGTCGGAAAGGTCAAGCAAGTAGCCGAGCAGACTGTCGACAAGGTCACACAGGCGGTGAAAAAGCTGCGGGACTGAAGCTTGTCGTAGTGCGCGAACGGAGTCGGCGCGTCGGGATAGTCGCCGCCGGCTCGGATCAATCAAACAAAGGAAAACTCATGAATCTCGTCATCTTGATCGTCGTGTTGGTGCTCTTGTTCGGCGGGGGTGGCGGCTATTACTGGAGCCGTGGACGGCGGTAATCACCGTTCTCTGCCATAAAAGTGCCGTGTGTCGTGCGGGGAGAGCCACACGCTCTTCATCCGATTCTCCGATGCGTCCCACTTTTTTTGGGCGCGAGGGGCCGGCCAGCCATTTACAGACAGCCAACGAGCTAGTGTCTGTCGAGGGCTTGTTTTCCGATTGCCGATTGCCGATTGCGCGAAACCGCTCGACACCCGTGCGGAATTCGTGATTCCCTAAATAGCCGTTAGGCGTTCCGATGCGACTTTGAAAACTGAAAAGCTCCCGGGGTGGCGGATCTCGCACGCCGGCAAGCGGATTCGCAAGGACTGGACGGTGAAGAACTTCACGGCCGGGCTAGGGTTCTTCGAACGTGTAGGCCAACTCGCCGAGGCCGATAACCATCACCCCGATCTACATCTCGAGGGCTACCGCAACATCTGGATCGAACTTTCGACGCACGCGATCGGCGGGCTGTCGGAAAACGATTTTATCCTGGCCGCGAAGATCAACGGACTTTCCGTTGACCTGCAGCCGGCCAAGTAAACGGAGAAGTTCAGCGGCCGGAGCCGGTCCTCCGCGGCGGTGGACGGCGTCGAATGCGTCAGCGTGTGGACCAACCCGATTTTTTTTTGAGCTTTACGAAGTGCGACACGGTCATGTGGGGCAGGGACGACACCATGGGCAAACCGACTTCAACAATGGCCCAGCAAATCTCTCAAGCGGCCAGTGCGCTCCATAGGCAGCGAACGGGCCACATCCCGAAATCGGTGGCCGTGGTGCTCGGCGAAGACACGCTGGTGATCACGTTGCATGAGGCCCTCTCGCCGGCCGAGAAGAATCTTGCCAAGAGTTCGGACGGAGCCGCTCAGGTGCAGGAGTTCCACCGACAATTGTTTGCCAATGACTCTGACTCATTGCGGCAGGAGATCAAAAGAATCACCGGCGTCGAGGTGCGCGAGGCGGTCGCGGAAGTCGAGACGACGACCGGATGCGTCGTGCAGGTTTTCACTACCGGCACTATGGTACAAGTGTTCCGCCTTGCCAACGGTGTGCCAAGCGACACCTGGGGTGGAGGTGAAATGGCTCAAGTGAGGGGCCCCATCAGTTAATACCGTTCCCTAAGGTAGTCTTTCGGCATTCTCAGCTAACGCTGAATCACCTCGTGGGCCGGCGCGGTCGCACAAGCATTCGGCGTTGCGACCGGATGTGTCGATCTGCACGAGGGCGGTGTCCTTGAGCGGACACGAGAAGTAACACGGGCGCATGGACACTGATCCATGTCGTTGTAGCCCGAGCCGAAGTCCCACTGGTTTCGGAGTAAGTCAACTGCAAGTGAACGCACGTCTTCTCAACCGAAAAGCCGTCAGCAGCCGGAGTTGAAGAACCAGGCCATTACACTCTCCTCCACGAACCGGTGAACAAAGTGCCGTTCGGCACGTTGTAGACGGAGAGATGCGTTGGGAGTCATCGGTCGCTTTGTTGATGCCCCCGTGCTTTTCGTTCGTCAAATCAGCGCATTTGTGATAAACTGACTAGCTCGGAAGACGAAATAAAGGGCAGTCCGGCAATGCCGGGACGCTCGCTGCAGAGTAAACCGACGTTGATGGACATCTGACATGTTCGTCCACGTCGTTTTTTTATGGCGGTTGCCGTGAGTCGAGGGGGAAGGTCATGTCTCAGGACCTCACCGACGGGCAGGAAAGCGAGGACGCTCTGAAGGTCGCCCTGGATTTTGCCGAGAGCATCATTGCCACCTTGCGAGAACCGTTCGTCGTTCTCAACCGTGATCTGCGAGTCAAGATGGCGAACCACTCCTTTTTCGAGTCGTTTCACGTCTCGAAAGAAGAAACAGAAAATCGCCTCGTCTACGAGTTGGGCGACGGACAATGGGACATTCCCCTCCTCCGAACGTTGCTGAATGAAGTCCTCTCCAATAGCCATCCCATCCACGACTTTGAGGTGGAGCACAACTTTCCCGACATTGGGCAAAGGGTCATGTTGCTCAACGCTCGCAAGTTTTCTCCGGAGCCCAACACCCCACCGTTGATCCTGCTTGCCATCGAGGACGTGACCGACCACAAGTTGGCGGAGGGCGCGCTGAAGGACTCGGAAATCCGGTATCGGCGGCTCTTCGAATCTGCCAAAGACGGCATTCTCATTCTCAACGCCCGCACTTTGAAAATCATCGACTCCAACCCCTTCATGACGGGCTTATTGGGCTACTCGCACGATGATTTTTTGGGCAAAGAACTCTGGGAGATTGGTCTGTTCACGGATAAGGAGGCGAGCCAATCGGCTTATCGAGAACTGCAGAAAAACGGCTTTATCCGCTACGAGAACTTACCGCTTGAAAGCAGAAACGGGCAGAGGGTCGCAGTCGAGTTCGTCAGCAATGTCTATGCGGAGGACCATCATAAAGTCGTTCAATGCAACATCCGTGACATTACCGAACGCTGCCGATTGGAGCGACAGATGCAGGAACAAGCGGCGGCGTTGGCCGAGTTGGACCACCGCAAAGATGAATTCCTGGCGATGCTCAGCCATGAACTTCGCAACCCTCTTGCCCCCATCCTCAACGCCGTGCAACTGCTTCAACTCAACAAAGGCCAGACCCCCCGTCAGCAAAAAGCGCACGCCATCATTGAGCGTCAGGTGGGGCAACTGACGCATCTGGTGGATGACTTGATGGAAGTTTCCCGCGCGCTCACCGGCAGGATTCAACTTCGCCGAGAACAAATCGCCGTGAACGGCATTGTCGAACGTGCCGTGGAGACGGCTCGTCCTCTAATCGACCAACGCAGGCATGAGTTTACGGTCTCGCTGCCACCAGACCCGATTTGGCTGTACGCGGACGCCGCTCGGCTGGAGCAGGTGGTGACGAACCTGCTCACCAACGCCGTTAAATACACCAACGAAGGCGGTCACATCCGGCTCTCCGTCCAGCAGGAGGGCGACAAAGCGGTGCTGCGTGTGCGGGATACGGGCCTCGGCATCACTCTCGACTTCTTGCCGCACGTCTTCGACCTGTTCACCCAAGCGGAGCGGTCATCTGACCGTTCGCAGGGTGGGTTAGGTATTGGATTGGCCTTGGTGAAACGGCTGGTGGAAATGCACGAGGGAACAGTCAGTGTTTCCAGCACTTTGGGACAAGGCAGCGAGTTCGTCGTCAGTCTTCCTGTGGATCTGTCGATGGCGTTGTCTCAAAAGACACGACCGCCCGCAACCGAAATAGCCAAGCCGCAGAGTCCAGGCTTGCGGGTACTGGTCGTGGATGACAACGTGGATGCGGCGACGGCCTTGGAACTGCTGCTTCAAGAATCCGGTCATCTGGTGCAGGTAGCTCATACCGGCCCGACCGGGCTGGCGGCGGCTCTCGATTTTCAGCCGGACGTGATGCTGCTGGACATCGGCCTACCAGAATTCGATGGCATTGAGGTAGCGAAACGGATGCGTCAGCAACCCACTCTCGACAACATCGTGCTTGTCGCCATGACGGGGTATGGCCGGGAGACAGACCGGCAGCGCTCCAAGGAAGCCGGGTTCGATCACCACTTGGTCAAGCCCGCCGACTTCAGAAAGGTGCAACAGATCTTGGCCAACGTCTCGGAGAAGGCGAATTAACGCCCGTCGATCGGGTTTGGTGCCTCACGATTCGGCGCATGGCCGAATCCGGGTTGGCGAAAGAAAGAAGTATGGCGACGAGGGAGAAGACGCTGCGGGTTCTCGTGGTTGATGACAACCGCGACGGTGCTGATGCCATGGGTTTACTCGTCGAAGAACTCGGCAACCAAGTGCATGTGACGTATGGCGGGACGCAGGCGCTGGACGTAGCGAATGCGTTTCGGCCCGATCTGATGCTCATCGATTTGGTAATGCCCGAAATGGACGGTTGCGGTCTGGTCACTCGCCTTCGCCAGATTGCCGCCTTCGCTCAAACGAGAATCGTGGCCATCACCGGTGAGAAAGGCCCGGAACACAAATCCTCGGCCGTGCAGGCTGGGTTCGATACCGTCCTCTTCAAGCCTGTTTCTTGGACAGCAATAGAAGCGGTCTTAGCCAGTGTCGTTCCTGGGGTCGCTCAATGGCCACGGCAGGCCAACAAGCGCGTGGGTCCCAGATCTGGGCGGCCTCTACCGATTGACGAAGCTCGACGCATCAGACACGAGCGTAAATCCAAGACGCTCACTCAAGAAGAATGCGAAGCGACAATCTGTGATGGGATCATCCGCTTTCAGGACGAGTACCTCGGATGGAGGTCGGAGCGGATTCAGGCGCACCTTATCAATGACCTCCTGGTAGTCCGCCTTCAAGGTGTTTTAACTCTGGCCGAACGACAATTGAGCAAATCGGCGTCGCCTGGGAGGGGAAGGGATCTCATCAAAGCGGTCCGAAAGCAACTGCTAGAGATAGCACGCCCGATGTTGGAATCGCTGGTCCACGAGGTTGCTGGCGTAAAGGCGGTGAGCATGCACCATGACATCAGTACGGTGACCGGCGAAGAAGTGGTCATCTTTTCCCTGGCCGACATGCCTCGCTTCCAATAAGAACCCAGTACACTCCACCGCCGAGATCTCCGGCATCCTGCGAGGAGTCGTCAATGTCTCGCCTAACGCTCGTTCTGAGCACCACGTTGGTCGCATTGGCTCAGTTCATCGTTTGCAGAGGTGGTGATCAAAGCATGTGCAGATCGTCGATGACGTTCTTCCGAGCCCGGCTGAGCGCCAACAGGTGTTCTGGAAGACAAGCAACAGAGTATTCCGCCTGGGCCTCTTCGATACCGATCTCATCACCCTTTAAGTCTTCCGTCCAAAGGTTAGATTTCCATCGCCGATTTCAGGTGCGTGTCATCGGCTCTCGCAGCCTGAGGCGCATTCCTGTCAAAACGCCGGCGCCAAACGTGAATTGATCGTCGATCCGCCCTTGGTAGCGGATGGTTCCCTGCGCATCGATAAGAAGGTTAGGGGCGTGCGGGTCGCGCCGTGTTGGTCGGCCACTTTATTCCCAAAATCTTTCGGAATGGGAAACCTGAGACCGCTAATCCGCGCGAAGGCGTCGATCTGTGTGATCGCATCCTGCCGGTTTGAGTCGAAGCCGATCAGGCGACCCCGTTCTTCTCGAACGCCAGCGGCAGTTCCTGGATGCCGGCCGCATAGAGTTTGGCCAGCGGGCATTCGGTCCCCGAAAGATGCGCGGACGCCCTTCTGCTGGGCGAGCACGTCGTTCAGCGAGTGCTCCTTGCCGTGGAAGACCTTGAACATAATCGGATCGACTTTACGACCCACGGCGGATTCCGCGACTCAAGTCGATCCGGCTAGGCCCACCAACATCGCAACGTTCAAGACCAGCCGCCCCCCGGGAATGTTGCATCGCTCTCCCTCGTCTTCGCGCTGAGTATCCGTCAACGCGATTCGAACGAATGCGCCTGTCTGAGCAAAGGTTCGGGAACCGGTCCCAGTTCCTCGCTCGCGCGGACCCCGCCTTGATCCGAGCGCGGCACAACGGCAGCACAACGCCGATTCTACAAGGTGTTCGTTTGCACAACGATGGGCACTGCCCCTGGCCTCGGTGCGGCTTGCCCTCTGCCTTTTTACCGCAGGGATCGCGCCTGCGCAAAAAGAGAGGCCGGCGTTTGCCGGCTTCTCTCTCAAATCGTTGGCTGAGTTGGGTCCGCACTGCCGCGGTCCAATGTAAATCAAGCCCGCGATGTCGGGGGCCGATGTGAATCAGGCCGGCTTCAGAGTTACCCTCTTACTTGCTGGACCGCGCACCGACGGAGGCGGCCGCGTCGTAAATCGGCTTACCCGCGATCACGCGCGGTGCCACCGTGTTATGAGGACGAGCAGTCGGAACCGGCGTCTGAGCCGGAGTCGTGTTCACGATTGGCGCCGGGACGGGAGCGACTTGGGTCGCCACGAGAGGCTGAGAAAGACTCCACACAATCTCTGCCCCGACGGATTCAGCCGTGTCATACAGATATCCGCCGTTGCCAAAGTATTCCGGCGGGTGGAGGCCGCGCCACATCGGTTCATCCATCGCGTAACGCGACTTGGCCAATTCCGTGCGGTGCTCGTCCATCCAAAACTCCGTCGAACCGGTGAACTGCCGGCGAAACCGCCCGAACTCGACGGCCGCTTCGCGAATCCGATCGCGTTCTCGCTCAGCCATGCTCAGTTCGTCCGGCACTCCATACAGCTTGTAGGGACCTGAGAGTCCCCCGAGCGGTTCCCTGGGCGAACGCGTCGAAGGGGCTAAACTCTTCACGGGCGCACGCGGCCCCCCGTAGTATCCGTAATCGATGTTCGGCTTGGACGGCTGATTCATCGGCGGCTGATTCGACGGTGCCTGAGCGTAAACGGGCACTCCGAAAGCAGCGACACATGTGGCCAGAATGAGCTTTTTCATCACACGCCTCCTCAGCGTATCGAACCCCTGGCAGCCTTGTTTGCCTCCGGTTAAGGGCCCTGTCTCACGTTCCTTCAGTCTCGTTGCCGGCATTTTGAACCGGCCGATTAAGAGGGGGGGGCAAATCCCGCGCCGGAAACAGATAGCTGCTTGAGCGGATGTTCCCGACCTGGGTGGAGCGGGTCGAGTTTTGGGAGGTTGACGACCTCGATTGCGCTGAGCCAGACGAGAAGATCCGAGCGACGACCCGGTCCGAAGCGTTGGCGAACTTATGTTCTTCCCTATTTGGCGAGAGTTAAGCCTGCGAGGGGACACGGTCCGACAAATTCTCGGTTGCTGAACTTACGGCAAATCGCGAGATTTCGTCTGAGCGCACGTCAGCGATCCGGCTCGCCAGCCCAGCGCCATGGAATCAAGAGAGGAACCAGGACCACTCAGAGCACGTATTCGAGTACAGCGTTAGACGCAACGGTCGGCATTCCACCGGCGTCGCCCGAGCGCCCCTTTTCCGCTACACGGGAAAGGGATTGGGGACAATCCGCGTGTTCGAAAAACGTTCGTTTGATGCGCTGCCCTTCAACCCAATTCCGCGGCCATCATTCAGTCGAGAGCGATTCTCGCAAAACGTTTGAGTTCTCGGCACGAAAATCGTGCGTCAAAAAACGTATGTGAATCCGAGACGAGGCAAGCGGCGGCTCCTATCAAACGGGTCCTTTTTTTTCGTGTCCCGGAAAAGGTTTGAGATTACGGGAAAGCGGCTGGAGTGACGACGAAATTCGCTTGTCGCGCAGAGAATGACCGGATCGCACACTCTTGATGCTGATTGCCGAACTCGCGACCCACCGCTCTACCGACCCAGTCTCCATTTGGCCGAACCAATCGCGTACTCACGAACCTCACCTTCAAGGCCCCTTCGCGGTGCTGTCCTGTCGTTCGTTCGAGCCGTCCGTCCTCTCGGGCGGGCGGGCGACGGGGAGCCGCCAGCCGCGGCGGATCGCGAGAAAGCGGATCCCGAAGCAGAGCGCCGCGCCCACGACCATCGCCGCGGTGAACGGGAGTTGGAGCAGGTCGGCGATCACCACCACCGCCGCGCCGGCCAGGGCGGCGACGGCGTACAAGTCGGCGCGCAGCACCGTGGGGATCTCCGCCAGCATCACGTCGCGCGCCATGCACGCCGCCGATCCCGGTCAGCATGCCGAGCAGTGCCGCCGGGACCGGGCCCAACCCTAACGCGACGGCCTTCTGCGCGCCGGCGACGGCAAAGAGTGCCAGCCCGGCGGCGTCGAACATGAGTACGGGGCTGTGCAACCGATCAACGGTGCCATAACAGAAAAAGGTGACGACGCCGGCCAGGAGCGACACAGCCACATAGCGCCAGTTGCTGAGCGCTGGTGGCGGCACAGCCCCGATTAGAACATCGCGGGCGATCCCGCCGGTATTGGCTGCCACAAACGACAGAACTAGCACGCCGAAGAGGTCGAGCCGGTGCTTCACGCCCGCCATCGCCCCGCTTATCGCGAAGACGAAGGTGCCGGCAAGGTCGAGTGCCAGGGGCGTCTGCATCGTGAGTGTCCTACGCCGACAGCCAGGCCCGCGCAGCGACAACCAGCGTTTCCACTCCCGTTTCCAAGGTCGGATGAATCACCGGTGCGAAATGCGGGTTGTGGTTGGTCGGCAGGTCGTTGAGCCGGCCCGCCTCTTTGGCTTTCGCATAGACATCAGGGTCCGTGCCACCGACGAACCAGAACACCGACGGGACGTGCCACTCGGCGCCAAAACACCCGAAGTCCTCGCTCGCGGGCGACGGCCCGGTCTCCCGGACCCGCTCGGATGGGAAGTATTGTCGGAACGCGTCGGCGACGCGATTGCTCGCCGCAGAGTCGTTCTCCACCAGGGCGTAACTGTCAAGCGGAGTGATTTCCGGGGGCTTGGGCGCCCCCGAGGCCGCCGCCTCCGCGTTGACGATCCGCCTGACCGCGGCGAGGACGCGCTTGCGTACGCCGCCGTCGAAGGTGCGTACGTTCAGCTTGATGACGGCCTCGTCTGGGATGACGTTCTCCTTTGTGCCGGCCTGCAGCGAGCCAACGGTGACCACGGCGGCTTCGGTGGCGGCGAGTTCGCGCGAGACGATGGTTTGCAGCCGCAACACTGTCGCCGCCGCCATGACGACGGGATCGACGCAGGCCTGGGGCATCGAGCCGTGTCCGCCGCGCCCGAACAGCCGGATCTGCAAGCTGTCCGCGGCCGAGGTGATGACGCCGGCGCGCCCGGCGATGACACCAGCCGCCCCAACCATGACGTGCTGGCCGAGGACCACACTGGGTTGGGGGAAGCGGTCGAACAGCCCATCATTGATCATGGCCTGGGCACCTTCCGCCGTCTCCTCCGCCGGCTGAAAGACAGCCATCAGCGTTCCCCGCCACGCCCCGCGGGCCTGCGCCAGCAGCGTAGTCGCGCCCGTGAGCCAGGCGACATGCATGTCGTGGCCGCATGCGTGCATCACCGGCACCGTCTTCCCTTCACGGTCCGTGGCTTTGACTTTACTGGCGTAGGGCAGGCCGGTCGCCTCCTCGACCGGCAGGGCGTCCATGTCAGCGCGCAGCATGACGGTCGGCCCATCGCCGTTGCGGAGCAGCCCGACGACGCCGGTCTTCCCGACCCCCGTCGTCACCTCGTAGCCGGCGCTGCGGAGCCGGTCCGCTGCCAGGCCGGCCGTCCGAGTTTCCTGCATCGACAACTCGGGGTGCGCGTGGACATCGGTGTAAAGCGATTCTAGGTCCGGGAGCAAACGGTCGAGGTTTGAAAGTACTAGGTCAGCAGAACTCGTCTTGGCCGCGTTCACGGGTGTACTCCTTTGATCGTTCGAAGGGACTGAGATTATGGACCCAAGAACCGCAAGCAAATCGGAGGAACATGATGACACAACTTTACCCCGGCCGCGGAGCAGGAACTGAAGGAACGTCAGCGGGCACCGCTGAGCACGACGACCGATCTGACGGCACATGACAGAGGAGTAGAGCCGTGGCGACCTTTTCTTTGCCGACCGACTCGTTGTACCTTCGTACTTCATCGGCCACGGCAACCCGATGGACGCGGTACTGACGAGCACGTACACCGAATGCTGGACCCGTCTCGGCCAGGAGACGCCCTGGCCGAAGGCCATCCTCGCGATCTCTGCGCATTGGTTCGTGCCCGGCACCGGCGTCACCGCAACGCGGTGACGCGCCATTCCCGAAATTGGTCATTTTCCGGGTGTTCGAGAAAACGGTTGACATTACCGGACGACGGCGACGGCAACGCGATCCGCCCGCGCGACCGACGGGCGGCATTTATTTCGCTGCAGTCTGCGATTCGAGCAGAAACTTGCGGATGATCTCCATCTTGTAGGCCCGCAGAGTCGCGTGTGGAATGGTCCGGTCGTCGAGGAGAACTTTGCCTTCCGGGGAAATCAGTACATAGTCGGGGTAACCATCGGGAATTCCGTGCGACTCAAAGCGGGCGATCGTGCGGCCATCGGGATAGTCCACGGCGACCGGAAACGGCAGTTTGATCTTGGCGACGTGTTCCCGGACCGCCTCGGGGCTACCGGAGTTGTTATGGACGCCGATGACCACGACGCCTTTGTCCTTGTATAACTCGTGAACCAGCTTGACCGATGGAAAGTCGGCGTGGCAGGGGCCGCAACCTGTGAACCAGAAATCGAGCAATACAAACTTCCCCCGCAGATCGGCCAGCCTGAGGGGCTGGCCTCCGGTATTCAACCAGAGCGCCGCCTCAAGTTCAGGAGCGGGGCGATCCCTCAAGGAAATCGCCGCAAACCTGCCGGCTTCGTTGGGCGAAACCCCGCCACGCTCGCCGTCCCTCGATCCTGTGCGAAACGCCGACAGGAGCCAGTCGGGATCGTGGGGCTCCAGCTTGAGGACGACCGCTTCCGGTTTGTCGAGCCGCACTTTGGCACGAGCCGCCAGGGGACGGAACGGATCGAAGGCAGCCAGGCTCTGCACGAAGGCTCGCTTGTGTGTTTCCTCGTCGAGCGGAATGAATGCCGGCCGAAGCTCGAATCGTCCGGCGGCATTCGTCAACACGGGCTGTAGTGCCGTCATGTACTTTCCACGGAGACGAACGACGGCGCCAGCGGCCGCGCTGCCATCCGGATTCTGGACAATTCCAACGATCTTCGGCAGCCGGCGGACCTTGATATCTGGAAGGACGGTCGACCCATTGGCGGTCACGTTCAGCTCATAGAATTCCTGTTCCGGCAGAAATTCACGTTCTTGAAGTGAGACTCGCGCACTCCCAGCGGCAAGGTCGATCGTGTATTCTCCCTGCTCATCGGATTCGCCCCATCCGGCAAGACTCCATTCGTCGGGCGGCGGATCATCCCATCCCCTTGGCACACGGTGCTTCAACTCCCCCATCACTGCCATGTTGCGCGGCGGCTTTCCGGTGTCGGATTCGAGGATCCGGCCGCGAACAGAAACTTTGCGGTGGATATCGAAGTGCAGGTCCTGGTTTCGTCCCGGCTCGATGCGAAGCATTTTCTGATCAAAGTTTGCGGAGTAAACCGGTGTCAGAAAGAAATCCTCGTGCTGCAGCAGAAGGAACGAATAATTACCTGGCTCGACGGTCAGCCTTGCTATGCCTTGGGGATCGAAATACGCCTCGTATTGCCCGAAGGTCGATGGATCGTGAAAGGGCTCGTGCCGCAGATCGACGACAGCGCCCGTGATTCGCTCAGCCGGACGATCGACCGGCACTCGCAACGTAACGGCGACACCCGGTCGCATCGTCACCCTGGCCTCGGCGCCGGAGGCTGCCGGCAATTCATCGATCCGCACCGGCGCAAAGTCGGAATGATCGATGATGACATCGCAAACCACGTCGCCGTAAGGGAGCGGCGGCAGTTGAAGGCGACCGCTCTTGTCGCTCGGCAGAATTGCGATTCCCAGTGTGGCCAGGGAAAGCTGTGGGAGTCGGAGTTGGCCATTGACACCGCGCAATCGGAATTCGCGGACCCGCGCGCCAACGATTGGTTTGCCGGCTTGATCTTCAATTCGAATCACCGGCGACGCCGGGGGATTCAATGTAAGATTCACCTGCCGTGCTTGTGCATCTTTGATTCTCGTGTCAGAGAAGCCGCGCGCGAACCCGGTGCATTCGACCGACAACATGAAGTAGTCGTCAGCCAGACCTTCAAATCGATAGGTCCCGGCTTTGTCAGTAAGGACCGGGTCGCTCGCGACTTTCCAACGTCCCCAACGCCCGCTTGGCGATTGCCAGCGATAGAGGGTTACCCGCGCCCCGACGACCGACGAATTGAGCCGATCAACGATCTTGCCCGTGATCACGCCTCGGCGGTCTGCTTTTAACGGCTTTTCTTCCGCGCCAATGTCATGCGTTCGACCACCCGCGAATGCGAAGAGCAGAAGCAAAGCCGCAACGGCCATGCACCTCCATCGGTGCCACTCGTGAATCGTTCTAAGCATTGGAAGTCTCTCGGCGAAGTGGAGGCGAATCAGGCGGCGAATGCAGCACACGGGATCCCCATGTGAAGATGGTTGAAGACACGACATTTGTCCACAAATGTTCCCGTGAATGGAGCTAAATGGCTGTTCCGAAAATGGTTCGATTTACGCCGCCGTTTTCCGGGCGTTTCGCCCACTCTCACAGCCTGCGGCCCGATTCCGCCAAAACGTATGGCAATCTGGCGTCCTAAAAGCGTCCGGAGAATCGTATGAGTTTTTGGCCCGGCGGACCCGGTGTGTCGGCGTCAACGAGAGTGATTCCGCGACCGAATGACCCGTCCTGTCGCGATCTCCACATAACGGTACAGGGTGGTCTTCGAAGTCTTCAACGTCGCGCAGATGTCATCTGGATCCACTGACTTGTCGGCGAAGAGTTTATTCGCGAGCGCAACTTTGGCGTCGTTTGGAGTCAGTGGCGGCCGACCACCCGTAATGACCGCGCGCACGAGCGGCGGCGAGCCCGGCATTGGTCCGCTCCTGGATGAGTCGGCGTTCGAATTGCGCGAGCGATGAGAAGATGTGAAAGATTAACTCGCCCGAGGGCGTCGTGGTGTCGATGGCGCCATCGCAGACGGACCGGAATCCAACGCCAAGGTCCTGAAGCTGATCGATCAGCGTGACCAGGCGGACCGATCTTCCCAGTCGGTCGAGACGCCAGACCAGCAAGATGTCGCCGGAGCGAAGCTCGCGGAAGCAGGCATCTAGCCCTGGTCGGTCACGTTTTGCGCCCGACGCCTTGTCGGTGAAAATCAGCTCGTTCGCGACTCGGTGATTTCGCAGGGCATCGAGTTGGAGAGCCAGCTCTTGGCCTTCCGTGCCGACCCGAGCGTATCCGACAAGGCGACCGCCGTCGGAAGAGGCGATCACGGAATTGCTCTGTTGTCAGACTTGATGTGCGTCTCGATATCGGACGCCGACTGTCTTCACAGCGTTCCCAGATCCTGGGCAACGAGTTTCAGAAACTGGGTCGATTAACGGGAATGGCAGAAAACGGTTGAGATTATGGACACTTCAGTGCTGCGATTCTTGGAGGAACCCCCGCGCAAATAGTACCGACGATTACTCTGAATCACGTAACGGCAAACGCGACCTCCGACAGGGCCTCGTCGAGCCTAGGTGCTCGAGCGCTATGGCACTGCAAGGCCATTTTGTGTGCCGGCAAGAAGCGAGACTCCGTGAGCCACGGGATTGGCAGTCGAAGTAATAAAAGACAAGAATGCATGGGGACTCCGAATCCGAAGTCGAGCTTGCAGCAAGAGGATTGGCCCAATGCGCCAGTTTCTGTTCAACATTTACTCGGGGCCGCTCGTTGCGCTTGGGATTCTGGTCGCGGTCGCTTGCCTGGCCGGCTCTTGGTATATCAATCGACTTCAGGCGGAGTTGGCGCGGGCTGTCAGCCAGGACGCAGCCGCGAGGGAGGCCGCCGTCGATCTTCAGCTCCAGCTCCGGCACCTGCGGGTCCATTCGCTGGTGCTCTTTGCGGATCCGACGGACGCTCGTCGCGAGACCGTGCGGGCTGATCTGGCGCATGTCGACGCGGCGCTCGCGGCGATTCAGCAGACCGCCACGACTCGGGAGGATGCCCAACTGTCTCAAAGAATCGTGCAAGACTACGCGCGGTACCGGGAAAATCTCGCGATCGACCGACTTCCCGCCGCGGCAAAGATTAGCAACAGCGATGTGGCCCGGTGGTCGGACGCGCACCACATGCGCGACCTGCTGGCGCCGTGCGTCGAATTGGCGGATCGCCAAAGCAAGCGAATGAGGGACAGCCTGGAACGAAGCGAGACCCAGACCGCCTGGGCCGGTCGGGTGCTGTTCTCCCTTGGGTTCGCAGGCGTCCTCGCGGGTCTCTTGAGCGGGTACGCGACCGCCCGGGCGCTGACGCAACGCGTCGCTCGCTTGTCGATCCGAGTCCAAGCAGTTCAAGCACACCTGGATCAGGAGGTCGGTGAAATGACCGTCCAGGCGCCGGCCCACTTCGGAGATCTTGACAAGCAACTGGACCGAGTAGTCGCCCGGGTCAGCGCAGTCTGCCAGCGGCTTCAGGAGCAGGAGCGGGAGTTGCTTCGGGCGGAGCAGCTCGCGGCCGTCGGGGAACTCGCAGCCGAAGTCGCGCACGAGGTCAGAAACCCTCTTACCGGCGTGAAGTTCCTGCTTCAAGCTGCGGTACGGCCACAGAACCCGACCCCACTCACGGTGGACCGTCTGCACCTGCTGCTCCAGGAAGTCGCTCGGATCGAAAGGACTGTGCAGGGGCTGATGGATTTTGCCCAGGCCGGGCCCCGCGACCTCCGCACACACGACATTCGGACGTTCGTCGAGGCGGCCATCGACGTCGCACAAAGCCGGGCGGAGACGAAATCAATCTCCGTGCGGCTGAATTCCTCGCACGAACCGCTCCGCGCCGCCATCGACTGTGATCAGTTTTTGTCGGTCCTCACCAACCTGCTGTTCAATGCGATCGATGCCACCCCGCCCGGAGGCGAAGTCACTGTCTCCACCGGAACAGGCAAGCGCGGTATGATTCGGGTCGAGGTGAGCGACAGCGGTCCGGGGATTGATCGAACACTCGTGGGTAGGCTGTTTACCCCTTTCGCAACCACCAAGCCGACCGGGACCGGGCTCGGTCTGACTGTTGCCCGGCGGGTTGCACGGGAGCACGGGGGCGAACTGACTGCTGCCGACCGCTCCGGTGGCGGCGCGTGTTTTACGCTCACCCTGCCAACCGCAGAAGAGTTGCATGCCGAAACTGCTGGTCATTGATGACGAACCGCTGATCTGCCAGTCGTTCCACTGGGTCTTTGCGACGGTTGATGTCGAGGTGGCCTCGGCCGGAACGGTCGCCGAGGCTTGGCAGCGGGTCGAGGAGGACCAGCCGGACGTGATCGTGCTGGATCTCCAGCTTCTGGATGGATCCGGCCTCGATCTATTTGATCGGATTCGGGCGGCCGATCCCAAGCGTCCAGTCATCTTCTTGACCGCGCACGGAACGACCGAGACGGCGATCGAGGCAATGAAGCGGGGGGCGTTCGACTATATCGGCAAGCCCTTCGACCTCGAGCAAATGAGCGGACTGCTGGAGCGAGCATTCGAAGCGGCCCGTCTCAGGATCGAACCCGCCGTCCCTCCGGATGACGCGCGCAAGGAACGAATTGTCGGCCGGTCTCCTCTCGTGCGGGAGATCTCCAAACAGATCGGCCGGGTCGCTCCGTTGGACGTGACGGTGCTGATCCTGGGTGAGAGCGGCACCGGGAAAGAGCTGGTTGCACGCGCCATTTACGAGCACAGTCAGCGAGCGGACAAGCCCTTTCTGGCGATCAATTGCGCGGCGATTCCCGAAGGGCTCGTCGAGAGCGAACTTTTCGGTCACGAGCCCGGCGCGTTCACCGGCGCCGACCAGCGGCGGATCGGCCGATTCGAGCAGGCGGACGGGGGCACCCTCTTTCTGGACGAGATCGGAGACATGCCGGCGGCCGTCCAGGCGAAAATGCTCCGGTTTTTGCAGGATCAAACGTTCGAGCGAGTCGGCGGTGGCAAATCGATCAGCACCAAAGTCCGGGTGCTGGCAGCGACCAACTATAACTTGGAACAACTTATCGTCGATGGCCGGTTCCGAAGCGATCTCTACTACCGTCTGAAGGAGATCACGATCCGGCTCCCTCCGCTCCGCGATCGGACCGAAGACATCGAGGAGCTGGCTCACCATTTCTTGGCTCAGTTTGCCCGCGAGTCGGGGCGAGACGTTCGTGGCTTTGCGCCCGAGGTGCTGGAAATCTTCCGACGTTATCCGTGGCCGGGCAACGTTCGCGAGCTGCGCGGTGCGATCAAGGAAGCGACCCTGAGGACGACCGGACGGACGATCCTCGCGGAGTTTCTTCCGCCGGGGCTTGTTGCGGCCGGAGAGGATTCAGCCAAGGTTCCAATCGTCGGCCAGAGCCCCTCTGATCTCGACGTCGTGGGAACCATCGAGTCCATGCTGAGCGGCGGCGAGAAGGAGATGTACCACAAGGTCCTCACAGCGGTCGAACGGGAGCTGATTACTCGAGTCCTTCGGCACGCTCACGGACATCTGGGCAACGCCTGCGAACGGCTCGGCATCGATCGGAAGACGCTTCGCAATAAGCTTCGCGAACTGGGGATCACCCCCGCCAAGGGAGCCAGCGACTTCACCGGGATGCCGGACTGAAAGCGACGCTCTCCCACCTTCGCGGTCTCGCCCGACTTTTGGGAATAGATCCCAACCATTTGGGATTTTCTCCCGAACCTTCCGCTTGGATTCGAGACCGCCGGTTCAAGCCATTTTCTCCTTCGATCGCACAAGTCATTCGCTGACTGTGACTTTCGGACATGCTCTCGGCATCCATTCATTTCGGCCTGTCCTTTGCTTAAGAGTCCGTGCCTCGGCATCGTCTCGAGTCGGGATCCAATCACGAAAGGTCGGCCGTCAGGGTCGTCATTCAGTCCATGCGTTCATCAGGCAAGAGGAAGCGGTGGTTGTTGGCTCTCGCGGTGCTGGGAGCGGTCGGCGCCGGCACCGGATACGTATTCGTTCGCGGCAAGGCCGCTGCTGAGGTCGTGCGACCAACGCAGCTCGACGGCGCCAAAAACGGCGAGACCTCGGCGGCTATCTCGGTCAAAGTCATTACTCCTCGCTCCGGTGGTATCGATCGTCTGTGCACCCAACCCGGATCGGTCGAACCATTCGAGTGTGCCGACTTATACAGCAAAGTCTCCGGCTTCCTCGTTGAGCAGAACGTCGATATCGGCTACCGGGTGCACGCCGGCGATGTTCTGGCCCGCATCTCGGTCCCGGAATACGAGAAACAGATAAAAGAGGACACAGCCAATGTCGCCCGGGCCGAGGCGCGGGTGGACCAGATGAAGGCCGCCATCACCTCGGCCAAAGCTGACCTCGGCGTGGCAACCGCGGCGATCTCGCTGGCCCAGGCCGAAAAGAAGAGCAAGGAGTCGTACCGGGCATATCGTGAGAAGCAGCGGGACCGGATTAGAGACCTTGTTGCCAGCCGCTCCCTTGAAGCCAAGCTTGCGGATGAGAATGAGGACCAATTCCAAGCGGCCGTGTCGAGCGATCTGGCTGCGGCCGAGGCAGTGAACGCGGCCAGGCAGAAGGAAGCCGCCGCCCGGGCCCGGGTCTCGCAGGCTCGGGCCGATCTGCGCTACGCAGAGGCGGAGATCGAAACGGCCAAGGACAAGCTCGAGCAGTCGAAAGTCCTGCTCGATTACACCATCATTCGCTCTCCGTATACCGGAGTGGTCACCCAGCGGAATTTCCATCCGGGTGATTTCATTCGATCGGCTGACGCCGGCTATGCGAAGGGCGAGCGGGTGCCGGTGCTGGCGGTCGAGCGCACCGACGTCATGCGCGTCGTGATTCAGGTGCCCGAACGCGACGTCCCGTTCGTCGACTGCGGCGACCCGGCGGTGGTCGAGGTGGATGCGCTGCCCGGCGTCGTATTCAAGACCCGCGGCGCTGACAAAGTGGAAGTGTCTCGGCTGGCCGCATCCGAGGATCCGCAGACCCGGATGATGCGAACCGAGGTGCATCTCAAAAACCCGGATGGGACGCTCCGTCGCGGAATGTTTGGGCGCGTCACTCTCAGCCTGCAGGTTGGGGCGCCGGGCGCATTCCGAATCCCTTCAGCCGCTCTGTTCGGGAAGGCAGGTGACGGAAAGGGAGTGGTTCGGCTCGCCCGCGGCGGTAAAGCCGCGTTCGTCTCGGTCCAGCTTGGGGCCGACAACGGGTCGGAGGTCGAGATCCTCTCCGGATTGACCGCGGGGGATCGGGTCATCGTTCGGGCTGCCGGACCGTTGAGCGAGGGCAACGCCGTTGCGGCGACCGACTGAAAACAGACCTACGCGAGCCATCAATCGGCGATCGCACGCGACACGCCATAACTCACCCCATGACTGCTCCGGCCGGAGTACCCCGATTCAGGATCAGGCCGTGAGACGACCTGATCTATGAACGGTTTGATCCGCTTTTCGCTCAGTAATCCCCGCGCGATTACTGTGTTGATCCTGACGGTGCTGTTGGGCGGGGCCGTTTCGCTCTTCGCGATTCCCGCCGACATCTTGCCGGTGTATCGGAGCCCGGCCGTCCAGGTTTTGACGTTCTACAACGGCATGGCCGCGACCAGCGTCGAGTCCGGAATCACGGCCCGGATGGAGCGCGGCAGCGGGCAGGCCGCCGGGATCTTGCGTCAGGAGTCACGGTCGCTCCTGGGCGTCAGCATCGTCCGAAATTTCTTTGCCGGCGACGTCGATCCGTCCGGCGCTTTAACCCAAGTGAACTCTCTCGTAACCGTCGAAATTCCGACGCTGCCTCCGGGAACCCTGCCACCGGTCATCTTGCCCTACGATCCCACTTCGTCGACGCCGGTCTGCCTGGTCGCTCTGAACAGCAAGACCCAGAACGAGTCGGTCCTCTACGACACGGCTCGTTATCAGGTCCGAATGATGATTATGTCGTCGCGCGGCGCGAATGCGCCCGTGGTGTATGGGGGAAAGATCCGCACCATCCTCGCATACCTCGATCGGGACCGGCTCCAGGCCCACGGCCTTGCTCCGACCGATGTGATGAATGCACTCGATCGGTTCAACATCTTCATCCCGGCCGGCGACGCGAAATTCGGCAAGTTCGATTACACGCTCGACTCCAACGCGATGTACGACACCGTGGAGCGCATGGCCGACGTGCCGATCAAAACCGATGCGTCCGGGCGAACGATCTTCCTCAAGGAGGTGGCGGTCCCGAAAGACGCCGCCACGATTCAGACGAACGTGGTTCGGGTCGACGGTCGCCGGCAGGTTTACATCCCCGTCTACCGACAATCGGGCTACAGCACCCTCAGCGTGGTCGACAGCCTCAAAGAGAATCTGCCGGACATGAAGGAGCGGCTGACCACCCCCGACGTCGATCTGCAAGTGGTCATGGACCAGTCGGTGTATGTCCGCAAGGCCATCGAAAGCCTGGCGGAAGAAGGCGTGCTCGGCGCCATCCTTTGCGCGTTGGTGATCCTCTTGTTCCTGGGCGAGTGGCGGATGACGATGGTCGCGGTGATGACCATTCCGGTTGCCGTGATGGGAACCGTCGCCTGCCTGTACGGGCTCGATCAAACGATCAACCTGATGACCCTGGCCGGGCTCGCGCTCGCCATCGGTCCGCTTGTGGACAGCGCGATCATTTGCCTCGAAAACACACACCGCCACCTGGGCCTGGGAGCGAATCCCGTCGAGGCCGCTTATCTGGGTGCCAGCGAGGTGGCGCTGCCGGAGTTGATTGCCACCCTCTGCACCCTGCTCGTCTTGCTTCCGCTGGCGTTGATGCCCGGGCTCGGGGCGTTCCTGTTCCGCCCGATGTTCCTTTCCGTCGCGTTTGCCATGGCAATCGCTTACGTCTTATCGCGGACGTTCGTCCCGGCTCGGTGTGCCGTGTGGCTAAAAGCGCACGGTCATAAGCCGCTGGAATCCCATTCCGAAGATTACGAGCACCGCAACGACCACGAAAACGCTCCCCCGAAGGGACGGCTCGGCCGCCTGTTCGAAAAGTGGGAGGCCGTGATCGATGCCGGAATCGTGGTTTATACCCGAGTCCTGGCCTTGGCATTGCGGACCCGCAGCCTCGTGATCGGAGTGGCCTTCGCGGCTCTGGCGGCCGTCATCGTCTTGCTTGGCCCGGTGCTTCGCCGCGAGTTCTTCCCGGAGGTCGACGCCGGTGCATTTGAGATCTTCGTCCGGGCCCCGTCCGGCACTCGAATCGAGGAAACAGAAGAAAAAATCGCCACGGTGGAACAGTTCGTGAAAGACAAGATCGGCGGCGACCTCGAGCTCGTGATCAGCGAGATTGGACTGACCCCCAACTGGTCGGCCGCGTTTACCCCGAACGCGGGGCCGATGGATGCAGTCGTCAAGGTCCAGCTCAAGGGCGAACGGTCGCGGTCCGCTCAGGAGAGTGTCCAAGTCTTGCGCGAGGGGTTCGCGGGTGAGACGCGATTTTCCGACCTGGAGTTCGCCTTCGACGCGGGCGGCATGGTGCGGGCGGCGATGAACGAGGGAAAGTCGACCCCAATCAACGTCCGGATTACGGCCAAGAACATGCTGAAAGCCCGCAAAGTGGCCGAGCGGATTTTGAACCAGGTTAAGGGCATCGACGGAGTGGTTGACGCCCGCATTATCCAGCGGCTCGACTATCCGCAATATGTTCTCGAGGTCGATCAGGCGAAGACGTCCGCTCTCGGGCTGAATCAGGCCGACGTAATGCAAAACGTGGTCTCGGCATTCAACTCGAGCGTCCAGTTCAACAAGAAGAATTTCTGGATCGACCCAAAGAGTTCCAACCAGTATTTCGTCGGAGTGCAGTATCCGGAGCAGGACATCTCGTCGGTCGATACGTTGCTCGACATTCCGATCACTGGCCCCGGACAGAAGCAGCCGATCCCGCTGCGGAACATTGTGAAGGTCCCGCTCCCGCGCGTTGAAGTGCCGGCCGAGATCAACCACACGAACCTTCAGGCCACGATGGATCTCACGATGGGGGTTCATAGCCGGGACATCGGGCATGTGGCTGAGGACGTAAGCCGCGTTGTCGCGAGATTCGGCAAAGAGCGGCCTGATGGTGGCTGGAGCCCGTTCGACCCAGAGGACCCCGCCCAAAAGGTGATGGAGGGGGCACGAATCGTCGTGGTCGGCGAGTATCAAAAGATGCAGCAGACGTTCCGGTTCCAGGCACTGGGAATGGCCGGGGCCGTGCTTTTGATCTACTTCTTGATGGTGGCCCTCTTCCGGTCGTACTTGACTCCGCTGGTCGTGCTGTCGGCGGTGCCGGTCGGCCTGGTCGGAGTGATCCTGATGCTGTACTTCACGGGCACGGCTCTAAACGTCCAATCGCTGCTGGGGGTGATCTTCATGGTGGGGATCGTGGTTTCCAACACGGTCCTCTTGATCGACTTTGCGGAAAACGTGCGCAAAGCGGACCGTGTGTCCCCGATGGAGGCGATCCGCCGCGCGGCCGCGGTCCGTGTGCGGCCAGTCGTCATGACCGCGCTGGCGACATTCTTCGCCCTGATCCCAATGTCTTTGGGATTGAGCCGGGGCAGCGAAGCAAACGTTCCTCTCGGCCGGGCAGTCCTCGGCGGCCTGATCGCCGGTCTTGTGACCACCCTGTTGGTGGTCCCCTGCGTCTACTCGCTCGTTGTGCCCAACAAATCTGAGGACGACCTCCAATCGATTCCAGGAGAGCCGGCATAGAATGCCACGGGATCCTCCGAACCAGACTGTGAGCTCGAATGTTTAACCTGCTGCCCAAACACGTCCACTATTTCGACTCCTTCGAGCGTGCGGCCCAGAACGCAGTGCACTGCGCCGAGCTTCTGGCAGATTTAGCCAAAAAGGGGGATGACCAGGGCAACAAGTTGGTGACGGCGATCATTGACGGGGAACGCGAAGGGGACAAGATCACGCACGAGACGCTCGATCGACTCGAGCGTCGTTACTTCGCGCCGATCGATCGAGAGGACGTCTATGACTTAATTTGGCGGATCGACGACGTGGTCGACAGGATCGACGCTGCCGGCCAGCGGATGATGTTTTACAAGATCGTCGTGGTTCGCCAAGACTTTGTCAGCCAATGCGCTGTTCTCCTGAAGGCCACCCACCTGATGGCCATCGCAGTGTCTGGCCTGCGCCACATCAAAGACCGGAAACCGCCGGAGAATACCGCGTCGGTCGATGAATTAAAAATCGTCGTCCATCAAGCGGAGGAGGAGGGCGACAACATCCACCACCAGTTTCTGGCACAGCTCTTCGATGGCGGCCTCGACGCCTTCCAAGTGATCAAGTGGAAGGAGCTCTACGAACTAGTCGAGCAGGCGATCGACTACTGCGACGACGTCACATGCGTGGTGCACCGAATCGTGATGAAGAATCGCTGAAACGGCGGACGCCCATCCTGGCCACAAACACTGAACTGGAGCCTTGCCCCTTGGCTCCTTCGCCGAACCGATGTGATCCATCCACAAGGGCACGCAAAAGGGGCCATGATGCACGGCGATATTGAGCCTAATCCAATCGATGAGCGCCCTCGCAGCACCAAGCAACGCACATGCAGGGGATTTTTCCTAGTCTTGATCCTCGCGCTGGTGGGATCCGTCATTCTCTACGTTTGCCGCAGGGGGCGGTGACAACAATCGTCAACTAGGTTCGCCCCAGTCGATCGCGCTGATCGGACGTCGGTCACGTCGAATGTGGGCCGGCGGACGCCGTCGAATAACGTTCGAATTCTGCTGCCGATTTCAGCGTGTTCGATCCGCCCTCGCAGCCCGAGTCTGCATTCCGCGAAAACGAATGGCAATCCGGTCGTTTTTTGGCGTGTCCGGAAAAAGGTTTGAGATTCGGGCGACCGGCAGCTGCGAAGGACGAATTGGCCTGCCGCGGCCGAGACCCAGTGGGTCGCAGCTCGCGTCGCGCTGCACGTCTGTGTGAACTGGAGTTAGAGCGATTGCGTGGTTGAATTGGCTCCACATCTAGCCGAGATCTTGCAGGCGACCTTGTTTCGGCAATTAGCCTGAACGGACCGGTCGGGCCAACTCAAGAGCAAGCCGGCACGCCGGGCTCGGCTAACGTTCCGCCCAATCACAGCGGCCACTTTGCCCTTGGATCGAAATTGATAATCTGCGTCCCGGGTCCAGTCGGGATCTGCGGTCGCAGGTACGGCTTGTCCGCTGCTTTGTGGCACGCGTAGCAGCTCTCCAGCGAGAACTTGTATGCTGCGACAAAACGTTCGTCATTCTTTGATTTGATCGCCGCCTCCAATTGCTTCAAGGCGCCGTTTTCCACCGACTGCAGGATTGAAACCAGGTCGACTTCGTGCCCGGCGCGGTCTTTGCGCTTCGGGATGATCCGCACGGCCCAGCGCAGATGGTTGCGCGTCTCCCCGAGGTAGAAGTTCGCCAGTTCCCAGTGCTGCTTTCCCTCCGCGAACCACACGTTGGTGAACTGATTCGCGACGTCCTGCATCGCATGAGCCTGATCCGGCACCCTGTCCTTCAGGACCTGGATTTCCGCCTTGAGCGCGGCGATCTCCGAATCCTGAACCCTAGGGCCGTCTTTCGCTTCTGTCCGGCGACCGGTGCCGTGGTCGTCCAACGCGATCCCAAGGCACAGCCCGCCAAAAAGGGCGGCGACGATCGGCCAGTGGCGCTTCATGACATTCTCCCTTTGGAGCCTGATCGGCGGTCTATCGAAAGGCGACGCGATCGGCGAGTGCGCATCCTGAGTTCTGCCGGGTGCGCACTTGCCGCGGACAAAGTGGCTGCGATATTATGTCGAAAGTCAACATCGAAGTTCAACATTATGCCCAATGATCCGGTTACCCGTCATTTTTTCCACGGCTTCATTCGCCTGCATATCCTCTATCACGCGACGAAGGAACCGATTTACGGGGCCGAAATCACCGAGGAGCTGGTGCGGCACGGATACCGGCTCAGCCAGGGGACGCTTTATCCAACGCTTCACATGTTGGAGGAGCTCGGCTACCTGAAGAGTCGCCACGAAGTCGTCGCGGGAAAGCAGCGGAAGTATTACCAGGCGACGAGCGCCGGACGACAAGTCCTCGCGGACGCGCGCAAGAAGCTCTTGGAACTCGTCTCGGAAGTCTTGGAGGACAAGGACGAGCCGTTTCAGGCCTTGCGGCGGAAACGAAATTCCCCACAGTCCCACACGCCGCGAAGAAAAGACCGTGCAAAGAAGGCTTAGGGAACCTGCGTTTTCTGCCCGCGCTCAGGGAGTGCCGGCGGTTCCGTCATCGTGCCACCGGGACGGGGTCTCAGTTCCGTGAATCCCATCGTCTTCGCGCTGCGTCATCCGATCACCGTCATGGTAGGGATTGCCGCGCTCGTGGTCGGCAGCGGCCTCGCCGTGATGCGGATGAAGGTCGACATCTTTCCCGCCCTCAATCTGCCGGTCGTTTATGTCGCGCAGCCTTACGGCGGGATGGACCCCGGGCAGATGGAGGGCCTGCTCACCAACTACTACGAGTATCACTTCCTCTACATCTCCGGCATTCATCACGTCGAATCGCGGAACATCCAGGGCGCCGCCCTGATGAAGCTCTACTTCCACCCCGGCACCGACATGGCGCAGGCCCTGGCCGAGACCATCGGCTACGTGAACAGGGCGCGGGCCTTCATGCCGCCGGGCACGGTGCCGCCGTTTGTAATGCGCTTCGACACGGGCTGCGTTTCGGTCGGCTATCTGGTCTTGTCGAGCAGGACGAAGACCATCGGCGAGATTCAGGATCAGGCTCTGTTCAAGGTTCGGCCGATGTTCGCCAGCCTGCCGGGGGTCTCGGCCCCGCCGCCGTTCGGGGGCAACCAGCGAACGATCGTGATCCGCACCGACCCCGACCGGTTGCGCTCCTACAACATTTCGCCCGAGGAAGTCGTTCAGGCGCTGGTGACCGGGAACACCATCAGTCCATCCGGGAACATCCGGGTGAAGGACCAAATGCCTATCGTGCCCGTCGACGCGATGGTCGTGAATCCGAAGGATCTGGGAAGCATTCCGGTGCGCCCGGGCACCGACGTCTACCTACGCGACCTGGCCACGATCGAAGACAGCACCGACATCCCGACGGGTTATGCGCTCGTCAACGGAAAACGGGCCGTCTACATCGTGGTGACGAAGCGAGCCGACGCGTCGACTCTATCCGTGGTCAATGCCGTGAAGGCCAACCTTTCGAACATGCGGGCCGCTGTCCCGGAAGACATCGACGTCAGTTTCGAGTTCGACCAGTCCCCGTACGTGACGCGGGCCATTTGGGGCGTCGGCACGGAAGCCCTGTTGGGAGCGGTGCTGACCGGGCTGATGGTGCTCTTGTTCTTGCGCGACTGGCGAAGCGTGATCGTGGTCGTGCTCAATATCCCGTTTGCCCTTTTGAGCAGCATCGTCGGGTTATGGCTGACGGGTCAGACGATCAACCTGATGACGCTGGGCGGGCTCGCGCTGGCGGTCGGCATTCTCGTCGACGAGGCAACGGTCGAGGTCGAAAACATCCACACGCAGTTTGAGCACACGCCCAACATCGCCCGCGCGGTCCGGCGCGGAAATCATGAAACGGCGGTACCGCGACTGTTGGCGATGCTGTGCGTGCTGGCCGTCTTCATCCCGTCGTTCTTCATGGAGGGCTCGGCGCGGGCCCTGTTTGTGCCCCTTTCGCTGGCGGTCGGCTTTGCGATGGTGGCGAGCTATTTTCTGTCGAGCACGTTCGTGCCCGTCGTGTCGGTCTGGCTGCTGCGGCACGTGCACCAATCGCAAGCAAGCCATGAAAAGGACTCCGGCCGCGAGCGCGGCGGACTGAGTGCGGCCTATACGGCACTCGTGCGCAGCCTGATGCCGCTGCGTTGGGTCGGCGTGCCGATCTACTTGGCGGCGGCCGTGGGGCTGGTCTGGTTTGCCGGCGCGCAACTCGGTCGGGAGATTTTTCCGACCGTCGACACGGGGCAGTTCCAGCTCCGCTTGCGGGCACCGACCGGCACCCGCATCGAGGTGACCGAACAGCTCGCGATCGAGGCACTCAACGCGATCAAGAACAAAGTTCGGCCGGACAACGTGGCGATCTCGCTCGGCTACGTCGGGCTGATCCCTTCCAGCTATCCGATCAACACCGTGTATTTGTGGATGAGCGGACCGGAAGAGGCCGTGCTGCGCGTGGCCCTCAAGTCAGGCAGCGGCGTGCATGTGGCCGAACTCAAGGAGGACCTGCGTCACGAGCTGCCGGATATTCTCGAGCACTCGCTGCGCGAGAAACTGGCGGCTGAAAAGGTCTCAACCGAGGTGGCCGCTCAAAGAGTGCGCGGGATCAAACTCTCGTTCGAGCCGGCCGATATCGTTAACGAGGTGATGAGTTTCGGCTCGCCCACGCCGATTGAAATCGCGGTGAGCGGGCCGAAAATGTCCGACAACCAGGCGTTCGCCAACAAGATTCGGCAGGAGCTGGAAAAAATCGCGTCGCTCCGCGACCTGCACTTCGTTCAGTCCCAGGACTATCCGGCGGTCGAAGTGACTGTGAACCGCGAACTGGCCGGCGCGAGTGGCATCACGGCGCAGGGAGTCGCCAACTCGCTGGTCGCGGCGACATCTTCCAGCCGGTTCCTTGTGCCGAATTACTGGCGCGACTCCAACACGGGCATCGGCTATCAGGTGCAGGTGGAAATTCCGATCGCCCGCATGGACTCGGCCGCGCAAATCGGCGTGGTGCCCATTGGAAGCACGAATACGGGCTCTGGACGAAGCCGACGCGGCTCGGGCGTCCCGATGGACCATGCCGGACAGGTCTTTTTGCAGGATGTCTCGCGAATTCACGAGGGGACGGTACCGGGCGAATATGATCGCTACAACATGAAGCGATTGATCAGCATGACCGCGAATATCGAAGGCGAAGACCTGGGCCGAGTTTCGCGCCGAGTTTCGCAGGCGTTGCAGGCAGCCGGCGAGGTCCCGCGCGGTGCGACGGTCGACGTGCGGGGCCAAATTGTGCCGATGCAGCAAATGTTCGGAGCGCTCGCCGGTGGGAAAATTTATGAGGGCCTGACGGCCGGCCTGCTGTTGACGGTGATCGTGATCCTGCTGTTGCTGACAGCCTATTTTCAGTCGTTCCGCTTGGCGCTGGCGGTCGTGTGCACCATTCCGGCCGTGCTTGTCGGCGTCGTGCTCGTCTTGTGGGCCACGCGGACCACGCTCAACATCCAATCGTTTATGGGTTCGATCATGGCCATCGGGGTCGCGGTCGCCAACGCGATCCTCTTGGTCACCTTTGCCGAACGCGCGCGACGCGAAGGGACCGCCGCGAACGACGCGGCGATCGACGGCGCCCGGCACCGCGTCCGTCCGATTCTGATGACCAGCTGCGCCATGATCGCGGGCATGATTCCGATGGCCTTGGCAATCGGCGAAGGCGGAGAGCAAACGGCCCCGCTCGCGCGGGCGGTCATCGGGGGGCTCTCCGGTTCCATGATTACGACGCTCCTTGTGTTGCCCGCGATGTTTGTGATGTTCCAAGGACGGGCCGGCGTCCAGTCGGCCTCGCTCGATCCGGACGACGCAGGCAGCCCCTATTGCGATCGGCAGCAAGGGAACCATGTCAGCCGTGAGTAAGCGCCTCGTAACACTTCGTCTGATCGGCGGCGTCCTTGTCGCGGCCTTCCTGACGGGCTGCGAGCAGGGCTTGCCGAGCGCGTCCAAGACTGGCGCAAGCGGGGCGCCATCGGCGGCGGCCGAACAGACGGTGCGCCTTGTCAGACCGGAGCGAAAGACTGTGCTGCATCCCTTCGAGCAGCCGGGATTCAATATTGAGCCGTTCCAGGAAACGTCGATTTACGCCCGCATCACCGGCTACGTGCAAAAATGGAACGCGGACATCGGTGACTATGTGAAAGAGGGCCAGATTCTGGCCGTGCTGCACGTCCCCGAGATGGAGGTCGAAGTGCAGCAGAAGCAGGCCGCCGTTCGCCACGCGGCCGCACAGGTCGCACAAGCCAAGGCGGCCATCCTCACGGCCGACGCTCAACTCAGGCGTGCACAATCTCAGTATGAGCGGCTGTCACGAGTCGGAAAGAGCGGCGTTCTCGATCAGGAAAATGTCGACGAGACCCAGCTGGGATTCGAGGCCGCTCGAGCCGGCGTGGTGAAGGCCAAGGCGGACGAAGCCACGGCCGAAGCGCAGCTCGAAGTCGCCAAGGCCAACCGCGATTACGCTCGGACCATGCTGCAATACGCGGAGATTCGGGCGGCCTACAAAGGCGTCGTCACGCAGCGCAACATCAGCGTGGGGGATTTTGTGCAGCCAGCGACAGGCACCACGCGTCAGCCCCTGTTTGTCTTGAGTCAGATCGATCCGGTGCGGGTCTTTGTCAACATCCCGGGCAGCGATGCCCCGTGGATTAAGGACGGCGACCCGGTCAGCCTCCAGGTGCAGGGCGCGGGAGGAGAGCCGCTTCACGGCACGGTCACCCGCAACGCGCGGGCCCTTGATCCGCGGTCACGCACGCTTCGCACCGAAATCGACCTGCCGAACCCGCAGGGGAAACTGCTGCCTGGCATGTACGTTCAAGCGAGCATTGTCGTGCAGCACGCCAACGTCTGGACCGTGCCCGACGCGGCCATCCTCACCGAAGGAAATCAGGCAGTCTGCTACCGGGTCCAAAACGGCAAGGCGATTCGCACGCCTTTGCAAATTGGTCTCAAAGGGGGCGAACTCATCGAAGTGCTGATGAT
>Ga0210390_10000445_pt1 | contig 45101 bp, 38 predicted proteins | sample IncBWH11OmetaG_FD_161050 | JGI IMG/M metagenome (GOLD analysis project Ga0210390, IMG submission 161050) | Forest soil microbial communities from Barre Woods Harvard Forest LTER site, Petersham, Massachusetts, United States - Inc-BW-H-11-O ... | reverse complement strand
CGGTACGCTGGCTGCGATCCAGGTGCGCGGCCCGCCGACACCAAGGGCGCATAGCTCAGCGGAAGAGCACTCGCCTTACAAGCGAGGGGTCACTGGTTCGAACCCAGTTGCGCCCACCAGATTTTTGCAGCTAGGCGGCCTTTTTGAAACCTTAATCGGAGGCCAATACCACAGCCGGGAACCACCTGTGCATATTCCCGGATGAGCGGAGGGTGCCGAGGGAGCATGGCACTGTTCCCTTCGACCACCAGGGCGCGCCGTCCACCTACGGCAGGCACCACCGGCACTGAAGCGGCACGCACGGCTGAAGGATCTGCGTCGATTAGTTCGCTACTGCATGCCTACGTCGTGGTGAGCCTGATGGCTGGCGTTCGGCGCGAGGAAGTGCTAGCGATCAGTGAGAAGGACGTCGACCTCGACGACAATCCTCCGTCGGTCGCGGTGCCGACATGCTATGCGCGGTCGGGCCGTAGGAGACACGAAGACCCCGAGGTCCCGCCACGCGAGGAAGTTGGCGCGGGTGGCCGTCGTCGCGCTCAGGGAGTGGCAGCCGGACCAGGCGGCCGAGAAGGTGGCTGGCCGGATCCCGTTGGTGGGATACCGGCCGGAGCGTCGGCCTTGGGCACGACGACGCTGCAGAGTCCGGCCAGATCAGCGAGTTCGACGATGCCGCGCTCATAATGCGGCGTCGAGCAAGCGTTGACCCTGACCCACGCGTTGCTGCCCTGGGCGAGCCACTGCGCTACGTTGCGCCGAGCCTGGTCCTTGTCGCCCCCGGGGGATGGAGTCCTCAAGATTGCAGATTACTTCGTCCGCGCCGCTTCGCGGCCTTCACGAACCGGTCAGGTTGGTCTTCCGGTACGAACAGCTATGACCGGGCCCTGGGCTGTTCGTCCTGGCCGGTCACGAGGCGAGCGGGTTGCGCTGGACCAGCTGGCGGGCGATGATGTTCCGCTGGATCTCGTTAGTGCCCTCGCCGACGATCATCAGCGGCGCATCACGGAAGTAGCGTTCCACGTCGAACTCGGTGGAGTACCCGTAGCCGCCGTGGATGCGGACCGCATCTAGGGCGACCTGCATCGCGGTTTCTGAGGCGAACAGTTTGGCCATGCCCGCCTCCATGTCCGCGCGTCGCCCGGAGTCGTAGCACCGCGCGGCATACATAATGAGCTCGCGGGCTGCGGTGAGCCTGGTCACCATGTCGGCGAGGTAGTTGCTGATCGATTGGTGCTTCCAGATCGGCTTGCCGAACGCTTCCCGCTGCTGGGCGTAGCGCAGCGCGTCCTCCAGCGCGGCTTGGCCCACGCCGAGCGCGCGGGAGGCGACCTGGATCCGGCCGATTTCCAGGCCGCGCATCATCTGCGCGAAGCCGTCGCCTTCGCGCTCGCCAAGCAGCGCCGAGGCCGGCACCCGGAAGTCCTCGAAGGAGATCTCACAGCTCTCGATCCCCTTGTAACCGAGCTTGGGCAGATCGCGGGACAAGATGAAACCGGGGCCAGGCTCGGCGAGTACGATGCTGATGCCCGCGTGCGCCGGCCGTGCCGCCGGATCAGTCTTGCACAGCAGCGCAACCAGCCCGGAGCGCCGGGCGTTGGTGATCCAGGTCTTGGACCCGTTGATGACGTAGGAGGCGCCGTCACGGCGCGCCGTGGTCCGGATCGCCTGCAGATCCGACCCGCCACCCGGCTCCGTCAACGCCATGGTCGCCCGCAGCTCACCGGAGGCCATCCGCGGCAGGTAAGTACGCTTCTGCTCCTCGGTCCCGTAGGCGAGGATCAGCTTGGCCACGACGGTGTGGCCGCCCATGGCTCCGGCCAGGCTCATCCACCCCCGTGCCAGCTCCTCGGTGATCAGCGCATAGCAAGGCGTGCTGACCAGCGCTTCCCCCCAGGGCTGTGGGATCGCCAAGCCAAAGACGCCGAGATGCTTCATCTGCTCGATGAGTTTCTCCGGGTAAATGTTGGCGTGCTCAAGCTCACGCACGACCGGCTTGACGTCGCGGTTAACGAAATCGCGGACAAGCTCGACTATGGTCCGTTCGTCCTCGTTCAGCTCATCCATGCTTGGTCCCTTTCTACTTCCAGGCGCTCCTGCGCCGTAGACGACTGCGACAGCGACCGCCGGAGCGTCCCTGCCGCGTTCTCCCAGGTCCATGACGCCGTTTCGGTGTTAAGCCCCCTGTGCGCGTCGGCTATCTTGGCCTGCAGCCGGGCCACGGTAGGCGCCCGCGCCGGGAAGCCCCGCGCCCCGGGCCGTGATCCAGCTGTCGAGACGGCCGCAGGTGTTCTGGCCGCTCCTATCCTCGCCTCGGCCGGTAACTGCGCCGGGTTGATGTCGGTCGCCAGGCGTGTCATCGGTCAGGACGGACCCACGGAATCCGCGACATAAGAGATCGTGCTGGGCTCTTCCGGCTCTTGGCTTCGTGGCCATTGATGTCAACATCAGACGCTGTCTCGTACTGCGGGACGAATAGGAGGTGCATCCTTCCAGCTCGGTACCCCGTGTTCCGGGCTCCCCAGCGCCTGGCCATTCTCGTTGACCTCGGCCCAGTGCGCGTGGTTCAGCTGATGCAGCGAAAAGCACGCCTGCAATGCGTTGTAGAACCCCATGCAGTCCACGGACTGGTTAACCGACTCCTTGATCAGGAGAGCAGCAGCCGTAGGGCGGTCGGCGATCCGCTCCGCGAACTCGAGCGTCCGGTCGGCCAGGTCGTCGTCATCGAACAGCTTGGATACCATCCCGATCTGGTAGGCCTCCTCTGCCGAGATGGAGTCGCCGGTCAGCAGTAGCTCTTTCGCCCGGCGAGGACCGAACTCCCACGGGTGGGCGAAGTACTCCATACCGCACATCCCGAGGCGGACGCCGACCGGATCGGCGAAGACGGCGTTCTTCGATGCGACGATGAGGTCACACGCCCACATGAGCATGAGACCCGCGGCATACACCGCTCCGTTCACCTGCGCGATCGTGATCTTCCGCAGGTTCCGCCAGCGCAGGGTGTTTTGATAAAAGTAGTGCCACTCCTGCAGCATCCGCTTTTCTGCTCCGAGCCGCGTCCCGCCGTCCATCCGGATGGTCTCATGCTGCATCGGACCTGGCTCACGCTCGGACCGCTGCTGCGCGGACCCCAGGTCATGACCTGACGAGAACATCGGGCCCACACCGCCCAGGATCACGACGCGGATCTCGTCGTCCCTCTCTGCCTGCCGAAACGCGTCATCCAGCTCGACCAGCAAGCCCCGGTTCTGGGCATTCCTGGTCTCAGGCCGGTTGAGGAGGATTCGTGCGACCCTCCCGTCCGCGAGCTTCTCATACGTAACGAACTGGTAATCCGGCACGATGTTGTCTCCTACTGAACACGATGCTGATGTTTCCCTTCCCGGTCCGCTGGCCGCGAGTCAGGTGCCGTCCAAAAGTTCCGCGGCGAGCTCGCGACGCAGCAGCTTTCCGGTCGCGGTGTGCGGCAGCTCGCCACGCCACACCACTTCATCGGGCGTCCGGGACCCGCGTAGCCGCTCTCTGGCGTAGGCCCGCAACTCGTCGGCGGTCACCTTCGCATCCGGTTCGCGTACCACGACCGCAACGATTCGTTCGCCCCACTCCTCGTCCGGTTTGCCGACGATGGCGACATCCTTCACCGCACGGTGCTCGCGCAGCACATCTTCGATCTCGGCCGGGGCAATGTTCTCCCCAGCGCGGATGATCGTGTCGTCGGCCCGGCCTTCGACATAGAGATAGCCGTCATCATCGAGCCGGGCCCGGTCGCGGGTGTTGAACCATCCGTCGGCGTCGAGCGCTGACCCTTGCCCCAGATACTCGCCGGAGACCTGCGCGCCGCGAACGTAAAGGTCGCCCGCAACGCCAGCCGGCGCCACCGCGCCGTCCTCATCGCGCACCTGAATCTCGACGCCGGGCACCGGCCGGCCTGCGCTGCCCAGCCGTTCCCGGTGTCTCGGATCGGCGGATTCCAGTGCGGTGCGATGATCCTCGGGGCCGAGCAGCGTCAGGGTCGAGCTGGTCTCTGTCAGGCCGTAGGCGTTGCAGAACCCCGCTGTGGGGAAGGAGCGAAGTGCCTTCATCAGTGCCGGGCGCGGCATGCGCGCCCCGCCGTAGGAAATTAGGCGGAGGTCAGGGACATCAGCCGGATCGTCGCCGAGTGCGTCGACAATGCGGACCAGCATCGTGGGTACGACCATGGCCGACGTGACCCGTTCCCGGCGGACGATGTCGAGCCACAGCGGTGCGTCGAAATCGGGCAGATATACCACTCGCCGACCCACGTAGGCATTCGACAGAGCCGATCCCACCGCGGCGATGTGATACGGCGGTACGGCCACAAGGGTCGCATCGTTGACCTCGGCCGAGCCGAAGTCCGCTGTGGAGAACACGTACGCCAGCAGGTTGGCGTGCCGGAGCACGACTGTCTTCGGGCGGGCAGTCGTTCCGCTCGTGAACAGGAGAACGGCCGGTGAATCGTCGAGCACCTCGGCGCCTTCGAACCTTTCCCCCGGCGATGAGGCGCTAAGGAATTCCGCGACAGACACGGTCTGGTACGTCCCGCTGACGAGTGGGACATATTCGGGCTCGATGACGAGCATGGGTTTTTCAATGCCATCTAGCAGGTCCAGCACCGCGTCGCGCGTCAGCCGGTAGTTCAGAGGGACGAACGGAACCCCCGCGAGAGCGGCCGAGAAGAGGAGCAGCGGAAATACGGGCCCGTTACGGCCGATGAACACTACGTGCTGAGTCTGGTCGGCGGTTATGAACTGTGCGCCTGCCTGCGCTCGCGCCGCGAGTTCGGCGAAGGTTATCCCCCCGTCGGTACTGCCCAGCGCAATCCGGTCCCCGAAGCCGGATGACGCCATCTCGAGTATCAGAGCGATGCTCATCTGCGATCACTGTCCTCGGTACACGGGTACGCGCTTTTCGAGATAGGCCTTCACGCTCTCCCGGAAGTCGCCGCTATGCGCCAGTGATCGGTCGGCCTGGCGGCGGCTCGCGAGTTCCAGCTCGGCTAGCCGCAAGCGGCGCGCGCGAACCACGCTGCGCACCGCCAGCGGCGGATTCGTGAGAATCTGCGCAGCCAGCTCCTCGGCAACCGTCAGATAGTTCTCGGCGGGAGCGATACGAGTGGCAAAGCCGGCAGCAGCTGGTTCCTCGGCCTGCCAGCGACGCCCCGTCATGCAGACATCCGAGGCGAACTGGGAACCGGCTCGATCGCAGAGCATGAACCAGACATCGGTGCAGTCGAGGCCACGCGAAACCTCAGTGGCCTGGAACTGAGTGCCTTCGGCCGCGACGAGCTGATCGCAGTAGAGCGAAAGCTTGAGCCCGGCGCCGAGCGCATAGCCGTGCACGGCCGCGACGACCGGTTTCATCCGGGTCTGGCCCGCCAGCACCTCGCGGATGCTGGCGCCCCGGGCATGCAAGCCGCCGAGCTTCGTGATTTCCTCGCTGGTCCGGTCCTGGCGCTGCCGGACGTCGGCACCGCTGCTGAAGGCTCGGCCGGTGCCGGAGACGATTGCGCACCACGCCTCGCCGTCGTCATCGAAACGATCGAAGGCCGAGCGGAGCTCGGTGACCATATCGTCGGTGAACGCATTCAGCTTGGCTGGCCGGTCCAGTGTGATGCGGGCGATTCGCCCGGTCAGCTCGTAGCGCACGTCGGTCATGGGCAGCGCCTCCTCGAGGGTCGCATAGCCGGGAAACGGAACCGCCAGTCGGCTCCGGCGGCCAGCCGGACGTCGCGACCACGACATCCACGGCGACCACGCCCCGTCCCTCGGACAGGACCATCAGCGGATTGAGGTCTAGTGCCTTGACCTCGGTGGAGCGACAATCAAGCAGTTCGGATGCCGCTACGACAGCATCGAGCACAGCGCCCACGTCGTAGGGCACGGCCGTCCGTGACCCGCGCAAGATCGCACTAACGGCGAGACGGTCGATCATCCGCTCAGCCCTGGCCCGGTCTACCGGAGCGAGGGCGAACGCGACATCCTTCAGGACCTCAAGCTCCGTGCCGCCGCGCCCGACCATGACCGTAGGCCCGAGCTCGTCGTCTACGTAACCGCCCACCGCCAGTTCGAAGCCCGAGACGAACTCCTCGGCTAGCATTTCCCCGCCGGACAGGCCTGCTCGCTCGATGCTTGCCGATAGTTCCGCTAGGCGGTCGGCGGCGTCCGCAGGCGAGTGAACCAGCGTCAGGAGGCCGTGCTCGCTCTTGTGCACCACCCTTTCGTGGTAGTACTTCAGGAAGATCGGGTACCCGACCCGCTTGCCCGCCTCGATCACGTCCGACGGCGAGGTGACCCGCATCGATCGGGTCGTGCGGATGCCGGCCGCGTTGATGACTTCGGCTGCGTCTGCGCCGGTCAGGATACGGGTACCCGCCTTCCCGGCCAGGTCGGCCCCTGCCGCCGCCGCAGGGATGCGTGCCTCGCTCTCCGTGGCCCGAACCTCACGGCTCGGGGCCGCCAGGGACGCCAGCGCGGCGCCGACGTCGGACGGGTACTGATACGGGTAAACCCCCACGCTCCGTAGCCGCGCCCTTGTTTCAGCCGAGAAGCTGCCTGACAAGTAGATCGGCTTGTGATAGCGGCCGAGCACGTCCGCGAAGCACGTGAGCTGCTTGTTGACCTCGCTGGGACGCTGGAGGACGGTCGCCTCGGAGAGCACGCAGAGGTCGATGTCGGCCTGGCCCAGCACGTACTCCAAGGCGATCCGCAGCCGCTCAACCGAGGACGGCTCTCCGGCCCTTGAGTGGTAACCCCCGAGATCGAGCGGGTTGGCCGGGTGGTCGGATCGGAAGACCATGGCTTCCTCGGCGGACGGGGGGCGGCCGAAGGCCGGTAGGTCGAAGCCGCGCTCTGCGCAGACATCAGCGAGCAGGACGCCGAATCCTCCCGACCAGGTCACGATCCCGACCCGCGGTGAGTTGCGGACGACTAGCCGGGCTGCGGCCGGATTGGTCACGGCCGCTACGAAGTCCCGTTCATCACCGGTTATGAACGCCCCGAGATCTTCGAGCTCGTGCCACAGCGCGATACTGCCGCTCGACAGCGCACCAGTATGCAGGTCGGCCGCGCCGCGCCCCGGGGCGGTGCGACCCAGACGCAGGATGACGACCCTAATCCCGCTCATCATGGCGCGGCGCGCGGCATCGGCCAGCTTCCGGCCGCGCTTGGCGCTCTCGATCACCAAGCCGATCGTGGCGGTGTCTGTGTGCTGATCGAGGTAGGCGATGCAGTCCCCGCAGTCGACGTCGAGCTCGTTGCCCGTGTCGATCAGGTACCCCGGTGAATGTCCCGCTGGCAGCAGCATCTCGCTGCCGACGTAGGAGGTCAGGCCGCCGCCTTGTCCGATCACCGCGAGTCCGCGTGTGACTCGCGCTGTCTGTGGTGCGCTGAGATACGTGGCCTGCAGGCGTTCTCCCCGAGCATGCGCGACGAAGTACCCCAGCGTGTTGGGTCCCATGACGCGTATGCCGGTCTCCTGCACCACGCGGCTCAGCGCCGTTGCCCACCTGGCCCCTTCTCCGCCGTGTTCACCCATTTCGGCGGCGACCACGAGCGCGGCCGGGACACCGGCCGCGGCGCATTCGCGTACCGCTGTCTCGACCGCAGGCGCCGGCACGCACACGATCGCGAGATCAGGCACTGGCTGGCAGTCCGCCACCGACAGGTCGTAGCTGACGCCATAGGCGGTTCCCCCCTTGCGATTAACCGCACGGACCGCCCCCCAGTAGCCGCCGGTCGCGAGATTCCGCACCATGCTGTTGCCGATCGTTCCCTCCACGCGGCTGGCGCCCAGCACCACTACCGTCTCTGGCTGGAAGAACCCGGTCAGGCCGGCCAGGTTCACCGCTTCGTACTCACGGGCCGGACCGGGGTGCGGGCTGACATCGGCAGCGTCGGTCACGCGACACCTCGGCTCAAGGCTTCCCTGGCGATGACGTGCCTGTGTACCTCACTGGGACCCTCCACCACCCGCGCGACGCGCAAGCCTCCCAGCCAATGCGAGAAGGGCATTTCGAGGGTCATGCCCATGCCGCCGAACAGCTGCATCATCGAATCGACGACCTTGAAGGCCGTTTCGGAGGCATATACCTTGGCCGCCGATACGAGCGTGCGCGCGGGGGCGCCCCGGTCAACCTCCCACGCAGCCTTCCAGGTGAGCAGCCGGGCCGCCTCGATCTGCACAATCGCGTCAGCGATCGCGAACTGGACAGCCTGCCGGCTTGACAGCAACGCCCCGAAGGTCGAGCGCTGCTGCACCCACTCAGTGGCGAGACGCACCGACTCGGCGGCGACCCCGATGGAGGTGGCGGCAATCTTGAGCCGGTTGAGCCCGAACCACCGCTGGGCCAGCGCGAACCCGTCACCCTCGTTGCCGACGAGGTTCTCGGCGGGCACCTCGACCTCTTCGAAGGTCACCGCGTTCGTCCAGTGATCGCGGAGCACCGGAACCTCGGTGCGAGTCATGCCGGGCGTGTCCAGGTCGACGATGAGCGCGCTGATACCCGCTCGCCCGGCACTCTTGTCCGCGGTCCGGCAATAGACGACCCCGTATTTCGCATTCTCGAAATTCGTGGTCCAGAGCTTGCTTCCGTTGATCACATACTTGTCGCCGTGCCGCCGCGCCGTTGTGCGTATCGCCCGAGCCGGATCGGAGCCGCCCGATGGCTCACTCACCGCCGTGAACGTCCGCCACCCGTTCGCGATCGCCGGCCGGACGTATTTTTCTATCTGCTCGGGGCTGGCGTCGTAAAGGATGAGCGGCGGTTCATGCCCGAACACGCCGTCGCCCGGCGTGGGCAATGAAAACCGGTGCTGGCACGCAGCTTCGTATATTACAACGGCCTCGAACCTGGTCAACCCGCAGCCGCCATATTCTCGAGGCGCTGAAAACATCCAGTAGCCTGCTTTGCGGGCCTGCGCAGAAAGCGCGGAGACAACCTCCGGAGGCAAGCCGCGAGTTGCCGGTGAGAGCTTGGCTTCTTCGGGAAGAATCTTTTCCTTAACGAAGCTGCTCACCCCATCGCTCAGCATGATCAGCTCATCGGATAGCTCTACGAAAGGACGGCTCATTGCTGATGGCCTCCCCTTGACCGTATAGTTGCTTTCATCTGGTCCGTGTAGTTACGGAACTCGGGTCGCGATATCAATGCGACCTGATACTCGAGAGCGGCATTCAACGTTGCTTCCCACGAGTCTTTCGACACGCCCCGGACGAGCGCCTTTGCGGCGATAATCGCTTGCCGGTCGCGTGTGGCAATCTGCTCCGCAAGTTCGGTGACCGCCGCATCCAGGCCATTGTCCTCAACCACATACTCGGCCAGGCCGAGCGTGGCGAGCTCGGCGCCGGCCACCGCCCGGCCAGTCAGCAGCAATTCCAGGGCGCGGCCCGGTCCGCACGCTCGTTCGAGGACGCAGGCACCGCCGAGCGCCGAGGTGGTGCCTAGGAGGATCCAGCTTTCCCGCAGGTAAGCGCTCCGGCCCGCGACTCGCATGTCGCATGCGAGCGCGACGTCCGCTCCCAGGCCAAGCGCCCCGCCGTGCAGCCGCGCGATGACCGGCACGGGACAGTCCGCAATGGCGCGGACGAGGCGTTGAAATGAGCCGTAGACATACTGCCGGATCTGTTCGGAAGCCTCGCGCGCGCCGAGATCGGCCACGAAGTCGAGGTCCACGCCAGCGCAGAATGTCTTTCCCGGGCTGCGAAGCACGATACAGGCCGCGGACTGGCCCGCCTGCTCAATCGCCGCCGTCAGCCGAGCCGCGCCCTCGGGCCGCAACGCGTTTGCCGAAGCGAGGTCGGCGAACTCGACCACTCCCACGAGCCCCTGCGCCAACCACGAGGTCGTCACGATCGCCATCTTGTTGTCACCTGCTTTCATTCCTTCGCATCTGGCCAAGCACCGCCTAGAAGTCCCAATCGCCCTTGAGGATGCGATTTGCTATCGTTCGCTGCATGATTTCGGCCGATCCGTCCGCCACTCGGGATATCCGCGATTGGTGCCAGGCGCGGTAGAGGTGGAGCTCGTTGGTGAAACCCATGCCCCCGAACACCTGCATGCAGTCGTCCAGAACCTGATATGAGGCCTCTGTCGTGTGCGCCTTCACCATGGCAAGCTCCTTCCGTAGCGGTTCACCCTGTTCCAGGCGGCGGGCGCAGTCGAGCGCGATCGCCCGCGAGGTGTAAATACGGATGGCCGAGTTCGCCAGCAAACGTTGAACAGCCTGGTACTCGGCGATCGGCTTGCCGAAAGTAACCCGGTCGTTTGCATAACGCGCCGCCCGCTCCAGTGCCCAACGGGAGAGTCCGACCGCGCGACCCGCATTGAACATCCGTCCGAGCGAGATCCCGGCCAGGGCCAGCGCAAACCCCTCGCCTACCTGGCCGATTACGTCCTCGGCGGAAACCTCCACGTCGTTAAGCGAGATGATCGCCTCGTCGCCGCCGATGGAGCCGAAGAGCCGGATCACGCTGTCTACGCGGAAGCCCGGCGCATCCGTGGCGACGAGGAACGCGGTCACCCCGCCGCGGCGCTGGCGGACCAGCGCGGCGTCAGTTACAGCGAACACCAGAGCGTAGTCGGCGGTCGGACCATTAGTCGCCCACTGTTTGATCCCATTGAGGCGCCAGCCGTCGCCGGTCGGCTCGGCCATCGTCCGGAGGTTCCAGCTGTCCGATCCGGCGTCAGGCTCGGATAGGCAAAAGCACAGCGAAACCTCGCCGCGCATCAGCCGTGGCAGCACTCGCTCCTCCAGTGTCTGGCTGGCGGCTGCGAACAGGTGGCTCGGCCCGCGTGCCCAGTGTGCGATTGAGCTGTAGGGCAGATGAGACCCGGGCCCGTATCGGTGGTAGAGCCGTTCCCACGCCAGGTAGTGCAGCAGAGGTCCTTGGCCGCCTCCGCCGAGCGCGGCCGGCACGCACATCCCGTAATAGCCGGCGTCCGCTGCCGCCATCCGGGTCTGCCTGTGCAGGTCTTGCACCAGCGGGGCCATGGCGCCGGACGGCGCATACCCGGCACGGTCATCTTGGAAGATGTCGGCGTGCGTGGCCTCCAGCGGAACGACGACGCTGTCTATGAAGGAGACAAGGCCGCCGAGCAGGTCCTCCAGGCCGCCAAGGTCGGTCGATAGGGAAGCCGCGCCCGTGCTGGGCTTCGGTGTGGACCGCCTCGCCGATGTGGTCATGGCCTGGCCTTGGAACGGAAGCCGTCCAGAACCAGGCAGCCGGGATCTGGCCGTCCGTCCGAGTCGAGCCTCGGCTCCGTGTTCGCAACGACGTAACCGCGTGCCGAGTCCACGCCAACCGACAGCCGCAGCCACGACATCGCCCACGTCAGGTTGACCAGTCCCGCTTCGGTACAGAAACCCAGCGCGCCGAAGGACTGATGGCACACCGACGTAACCAGCCGTGCCGCCTGGGCTCCGTTGAGCCATGCCAGCGCGCTGGAGACCGGCCACAGCTCATGGCCGAGATCTCGGCGTAGGGCAGCGTCGAGGACACTCAGCCGCAGGCCCTCGCACCACATCTTCAGCTCGGCCAACGGGAACTGAACGGCCTGGGCCGCGGCGAGCGGCTTGCCGAACTGGTGCCGGACAGATGTGTGCTCGACCGTCAGCTCGAGAGCACCGGCTGCCAGCCCGGCCAACAGCGCCGCGCCGAAGAGCCATCGCTCGGCTTGCAGCGGGTCCCCTCCAGGAGCCGAGTCGCGCACGATCCAGCCATGCGGCAGCGCGTAGGCAAACTGTGCCGCGGGCAGCGCGGCGGTCGCGAGTACCGCGCCGGAAACCTGGTCGACCACCAGATCAGCCACCGCGCCCCAGCCGACCAGGGAGTTGGCGCGCTCGGCCGGACCGACGCTGGTAACGACCGACCCTGCTCGCAAGGCCGCGGAGCACTGGCCGCTGCTGTCGGCAGAAACGGCGAGATAGGCCTCCAGCACCGGGCCTGGCAGGCCTCGGCGTGAGACTTCCATGAACCCCACGCAACGATGCAAGGTGTCGCCGAAGTCCGGGCTAAGCAGTTCCCACCTGAGAAAGTCGGTCCAGGACTCGCGCGAATAGGCCGTCCGCGGATAATGGACGCGGCGGCCGTCCGTCGACCATCGCGCGAGCGCGTGCTGCAATTCCTGCGCGGTGTCAGGAAGCGTGAAGTCCATCGTGACCACCTTTCGCTAGGTCAAAGAGCGCGGGGCAGGCCGAGCGCCCTCCGAGCGATCGTGGACAGCTGCACCTGGTACGTGCCGGCCTGGATGGTCACCGTCGGGGCCTGGCGGGCCACGAACGACTCGATTTCGCCCCCGGCGGGTGCGAGGTCATCGCCGCTGGCCACGAACGCCTCGAACCCGTACACTCGCTCGGCGAAGGCGGCCACCCGCTGCTCGTAGGTCGCGTTGGCCACGAAGGCCATCGACGCTTGCCAGTCGAGCGTCCCATTCGCCTCCTTAATCGCTGCAGCTTGATAGTTGAGAAGCTCGGCCATGCGGCCGAGGGCCAGGATGTCGGCCACCTCAGGTTCGTCCGCATCGCTCGCCGCGCGGCGAGCGGACTCGGCCAATCCGAGCACCCGTGTCGAGCGGGCATAGCGAGCGTTGCCAACTCGTTCCAGCGGCAGGGCGTGCATGGCGACAGCCCATCCTTCGTGCAAGCCGCCGAGAAGCGCCGATCTCGGGACGCGCACGTCGGAAAACGTGACGCCGTGGAACCTGTGCCAGCCGATCGTCGACTCGATCTCCCGGACCTCGATGCCCGGCGAATCCATCTCGATGAGCAATGCGGATATGCCCTTGTGGCGCGTCGAGCCAGGCTCGCTGCGCGCGAGGAGGAATCCGTGCTGCGCGGTATTAGCGTAGCTAGTCCAGACTTTCTCCCCGTTTATGACGAACTCGTTGCCGTCGAGCACAGCCGTGGTGCGTATGGCTGCGAGGTCCGAACCCGCGTCGGGCTCGCTGAACAGCTGCGCCCAGAAACCTTGGCCGCTGGCTATTTCAGGCAGATATTTCTTCTTCTGCTCGTCCGTGCCGTAGGTCATGAGGGCGGGCCCGATCCAATTCACGCCCATGTACTGGCTGCCGCGCGGCTCATGATGCGCGAAGAGTTCCTCCTGGATAACGACCTGATCCCAGACAGTGCCGTCAGCCCCGCCGTACTCGGCCGGCCAGTAGTAGGTCAGCCAGCCGCGCTCGGCCATCGCCACCGTGATCGCTTCGCTCTGCTCTATGCTCCGCGCGTCCTGCCATACGCCTACCCATCGCGGTGGCAGCTGCTCGGCGAGAAATTCCCGCAGCTCCTCACGCAGCGCCTGCTGGTGCGGAGTGAAATCGGTATTCATGAAGGCGAGCTCCACTGGGCTATCGAAACGGCAACTGGCAGGCAGAGCAACCGGCTAGTCCTCCGATGCCGGCTCCGAAGATGAGGTTTCCTTTCTTGTGTCTGCTCGCTCAACCTCGCTGAGCAGCACGGGCAGGCCGACTGCCACCGAATGTATTCCAATAACCGAGACAGCCTCGAGCACTTCTAGGATCTCGCGCTTTGTAGCACCAAGCGCCAGAGCGTTCCTGATATGGATCCGGATGCCTGGCTGGAACAAATGAGTCGCGGACGCATCGATCGCGATATAGATAAGCTCGCGCGTCACATCGCTAAGGGTGCGCGTATTGCTCGGCACTGAGAACTGCAGGTAGGCCGTGAAGAAATCGGGATCTTCTTCGAGCAACTGATCCCAGAAGGGATTCCAATAGCCTCGCTTGGCAACGAACTCCTCTTTCAAACCGGCACCGTTGGTACCGTTTGCTCCGGCAGCGGTTGGCGGCATGGCTATCTCGTTTCTCCGGCCGACACCGAACTCCTGATGCGGTACGCCTCCGCACTCCTGGTGCGGTGCGCCGCCGCGGAAGCTGGGCTCGCGACACGGGCTAGAGTTTCAAGCCAGACGGTTGCGAACGCAGCGACTGACGCGTCACTCACAAAGTGTGTAACGGTGGCAGCCGGTCTGTCAACCCGCCTGACCGGCCACGTCGCTGACGATCCCACTTCAGACACGTGTGCCATGGGCTCTTGACACACGGCGGGCGAGGATTAGACTCCATCTGACATGGGATGACGCGTCAGTCAGTGGATGGCCGTCAGCGCCAGGCTCATCCGGAGTTTAATTCGAAATCAGGGTCATAAGCCCGAAGCAGTCAGAGCCCCTCCGGCGATGGTGTGGCCCGGGAGGAGCGCAAGCTAGGTGTCCAGGAGCGATAGGCCCGCGCGGACATGGGACCGAATGGTCGTCTCCTTGCGGATCTAGATGAGGAGCAGGGCAGTGACGGTTCGACTACACCACGTGTGGATAGGGACCACGGAAGTACGGCAGATGCGGGACTTCTACCAGCAGATCCTGGGCCTCGAGCCGATCGTGCATCCTGGACGCGCCGCGGGTAACGAAACAGATTCGAGCGGGGGAGAGATCCGGTCCGCGTTGCTGGCCGCGGCCGAGGACCCGGACGAGCTTCAGGTGCATTTCGGGGTCCCCGATCATAATCTCGTCTTCGCTCGCGAGCAGATGGTGAACCCGAAGTCGTTGGCCCATGTTGCCTACCGTTGTGACGACATCGAAGAGATCAAGAGCCGGCTGCGCTCGGCCAACGTGCCGTTTGCCGATTTCGGTGAGTGGGCCGTGAAGGGTTGGTACCAGATCTATTTCTTCGATCCGGCCGGCACCATAGTCGAGGTCCAACAGGTATTGCCGTGACGGCCCCGGGCTCAGCGTCGGGGTCCGGAGAACGGGTCGATCCTCCCGGGCCGCTGGCCGGGATTCGTGTCCTGGACGTCTGCCAGCTGGCGGTCGGGCCGCTCGTAGGCGCCTGGCTCGGCATGCTCGGCGCCGATGTCATCAAGGTCGAGTCGCCGCACGGCGACCCCATCCGCAAGCTTCTGCCGATGCTGAACGGAGTAGCCACCTACTACAGTGCCGTCAACCTGAACAAACGGTCGATCGTGCTCGATCTGAAGGCAGCGGCCGACCTGGCTGTCGTACGGGATCTGGTGAGCCGGTCGGACGTGTTCATCCAGAACTTCCGCCCCGGTGTGATGGAACGGCTCGGTCTAGGCTACGACGCGCTGAAAGAGGTCAATCCCGGCCTGGTCTACGTGGCCTGCTCTGGCTACGGATCGCAGGGCCCCCGCCGTTTCGAGGGCTCGGCGGACGTATACATCCGCATGTTCACCGGATTTGACCGGCTTAACGGTCCCGAAGGCGACCACTGGGAACGGCTGCGCAACCGCGGTCACGTCGATCACGTCACCTCGTCCTACACTCTCGAGGCGGTTCTGGCGGCGCTGCTGGTGCGGTGCCAGGGTGGCCCGGGGCAGCTGGTCGAGACGTCCATGCTGCGGGCCACGATGGCGGCCCAGCTGACCTCGTTGCATGAGTTCATGGTCTCCGGCGCGCTGCCGAAGCCGCGCGGCAGCGCCGGCCGCTGGTGGTTTCCTGACGAGGCGTTCCGGGCCCGGGACGGGTACGTCGCGATCAGCGCCCCGGGATCGGCTGACTGGCGGGGTCTGTGTGACTGCGCCGAGATCGACACGGCAGCCGAGATCAGGAACCTGGACGGCGCGCAGCGACTCGGGCGCCGAAGCGAACTCCGGCCGCTGATCGCCACCTGGGTGTCGGCCCGCACAGTTTCGGAGGTGCTCGAAGCGCTGGCCGCACATCACGTCCCGGCCGGGCGGTTCACCGGAGTGGGCGAGCTACCCGGCCACGTTCAGGTGTCCAGCAATGCGATGGTGCAACGCGTACCCCACCCGTGGGGTGACGTACAGGTGTCGGCACCGCCGTGGGAGTTCGCGGCAGGTGCGGTGTCGATCGCGCGCGCCCCCGAACGTGACGAGCACGACGCCGAGATCCGCGCGGAGCTATCTGCGGCGACACGACCGGAGCGAGCACCGCAGGCAGCCGTCGCGGACGCGCCGTTGAGCGGCGTGCGTGTTCTCGAAATCTATTCTCGTAATTTCGCCGTCCCGTATGCCGGCCTGCAGCTCTGTCAACTTGGCGCTGATGTCGTGCATGTCGCCGCCGTCACGGCCGATGAGCAGCGGGGCGAGGCCGTCGGGACTGGCGGGCTGCCCTCGGATATGTTGCGCGCGCTCAACCTGGGCAAGAGGTGTGTCACCGCTAATCCCGGTGACCCCGCCGACGCGCGCTTCTTGGCCGCGTGCGCTCGCGATGCCGATGTCGTCCTCTACGAAGCCGGCCCGGACACCGAATGGCTGAGGGAACTGCCGGACATGCCGTCCTCAATCGTCTGGTGTGAGGTGAGGACATTCGGCCGCGTGGGCCCGTGGGCGGAGCGTTACGCCCCGGATCTCGTCGTGCAGGCAGCGTGCGGCCTCTGGCAGTACCTCGGCCAGCCAGAGCGCCCCCCGCTTCGGGTAGGTGTCGAGGCTGCCGAGATGCCCGCCGGTGTAGCCGCGGTCCAGGGCATCTTGGCCGCGCTCGTCCAGCGCAGCCGTACCGGGATCGGGGATCGCGTCTGGGTCTCGAGCATGCAGGCCCTGGTGGCCCTCGAGTCGCATCTGCTGGCTGCCCTGAGCCGTCCGGACCTGACCGGTGGATGGCACCTAGCCGCACCGGGGCTGCCGCCAGATTATCCGGCCGAGGCTGCGGACGCGGCCGTCGAGTTCTCGCTCCCAGATCGATTTACCTACGAGGAGTTCTTTCGCAAGATCGGCGTTCCGGACGACCTGAGCGCAGACGAGCGCTTCGTCGAGAAGGCCATGCAGGTGACCCACTGGACGGAGTACCTGAACGAGATCGGGCCCTACTTGCACCGGCACCGGGCCGAGGAGCTCAAATCGCTCGTGGAGACCTACGGCGGTATCGGCGTGGTCGGCAACACGTACGCCCAGTTGCTCGCCGATGCACACGTGCTTGCGTCCGGCGCCGTCAGCGTGGACGCGGCGAGCCGCCAGCCAACCGCTCTACGGCCACCGTGGGATTTCTCGGTGAGCCGGCTACCGGACGAGACCGCCGAGCCATCCAGCGACTGGCCGCCAGCCTCATCACTGACGTTCGTGACGGAGGGCTAACGGAGATGCCCGAGCAGACTGCCGACGCGGTACCGGAAGTCGGCACCCGGATTATCGACTGTCACGTCCATCTGTGCGTGGACGAGAAACAAGAGCGCCTGGTTTTCCCAAAGAAGGGATGGCCGCTCGCCTGGTACTGGGCCAATCCGGCGGATGCCGTCCCCTACATGGACGCGCGCGGCATCAGTCACATGGTGACGATGAACATCATGGACGTCGGGAAAATGACCGACGCCCGGATCGCCCGCTTGGAAGCGGAGCAGGGATCCCCTGCCTCGGCGGTCGCGAAGGAGCAGATCCGGGCAGACATGCGGGCACGGATCCGCCGATTCAATGACTGGGCCTGCGGCGCGCACGCCAAGCAAGAACGGCTCTTGGTGTTCGCGATGGCTGACCCGGTCCTGTTCGGCGAAGATGTCGTGGCCGAAATCGAGCGCTGCCTGGATCTCGGTGCAACGGGAGTGAAACTGCATCCGACGTTCTGCCGTCACCTGCCTGATCATCCCGCGCTCCTCACCCTCTACGACTTCTGCCAGGACCGTGGCGTACCGGTGCTGTCTGACACTAATAGCCGGGAGGTGCCACCGGGTATCGGCTATGGCTATCCCGCGCATTGGCGGCCAGTGCTGAAGCAGTTTCCCCGGTTGCGCCTTATCATGGCGCACCTGTGCGCGGGCATGTGGGATGAGCGAGTCGAGCTGGCCGGGGAATTCAAGGACAACCTCTGGTTCGACATCTCCGGAGGGTTTGTGGACGCGCTGCATCCCTCGAGCGGCCATCGCCAGCTGCCCCATGAGCAGGCGCCGCGGGTCCTCAAGAAGATCGGTATAGAGCGAATTCTATACGGTTCGGATTCGCCCGCCTTCGGCGAGGATGTGCTGGACAGCGTGTGGCAGGTCCTGAAGCTGACCCTCTCAGACGACGAGAAGGAGAAGATCCTATGGCGCAACTCGGCCACGTTGCTCGCTATTGAATAGCGGGCCACAAGAAACCTGGCAGGCTGCTGGCCGACGGTTAAATCCGCAGCACCCATGTGAGGTAATCACCGATTATCCGGCAATTCAGTTACCAGAAGAAATCCGCACCAAGGGTGGGAAGAGATGAAGGTAAAGAGACGCTTGGCGCTGTTCCTAGCGGTTAGCACTGCACTCGCACTTACCGCCACTGCATGCAGCAGCTCGTCCGGCTCAAGTGCTACCGGCGGCGGCGCAAGCGCAGGCGCGGCGCCATACAAGATCGGCTTCATCACGTCGCTGAGCGGGCCGTATGCCTCGACGCTCGACGTGTCCCTCAAAGCGGCCCAGGCGCGGGTCGATCTCCAGAACGCACAGGGCGGCGTCAACGGTCACAAGATCCAACTGATCGCTGCCGACGACGGCGGCAGCCCGACAACCGCCCTCACGGCCGCCCAGGAGCTGGTTGAAAGCAAGGGCGTTCTCGCGGTCGCGCCGGTGAGTTACGTGACTTCGGCGATGGCGAATTACCTGCACTCTGCTGGGGTCGCGGTCGTAGGCGCGAACATCGACGGGCCCGAATGGGGTACGCAGCCGAACACCAATATGTTCGGGACCATGGGCTACATGAGCCCCGATTATCCGGCCAACACGACCATCGCGCTGCTCTTCAAGAAGATGGGTGCGACAAACGTAGCCTGCGTTGGAAACAATAACCCATCCGGCGCCTCCGCCTGCGAGGGATTGAAAACGGCCGCCAAGGCGGTAGGTGTCAATCTCGTTTATACCAACGTCAGCCTGTCGCTCACCTCAACCGATTTCACTAGCCTGGCCCTCGCCCTCAAGAATTCGCATGCGACGGGCATGATGCTCAACCTGGCAAGCAGTCAAGCTCTTCCGCTGATGGTTTCGCTCTACCAGGCCGGCGTGAAAATCCCGGCCGAGATCCTGGCCGAGGGCTATGGGACCCAACTGCTGACCAGCTCGTCGTACGTCCAAGCCGGGCAAGGAGTGCTCTTTGAGTCCCAGTTCACCCCGGTCGAGATCAAGAATGCGGGCACCGAGCAGATGCAGGCTGCGCTGAGCAAGTACGAGAATATAACCGGCATCCCGGACTTCAACGCGTACGAAGGATGGATCGCGCTCGATCTCCTCATTCAGGGACTGAAGAATGCGGGTCAAACGGCCACCAAATCCTCGATAATCTCCGGAATGCAGCAAGTCACGAGCTACAACGCGGACGGTGTGGAGACGAGCACGCTCAGCTTCGCTCCCTCCGGGTTCGGAAAGGGCGCTGCTACGCAGGGCGCAAATGGCTGCACTTACTTCGTTAAGCTGACCAACACAACATACTCATCGGTAACGCCTCAACCGATCTGCGGGCAGATAGTCGCCGCAGCCGGCGAATAATGGCCAGGCGCGCCTGAGCGTGCTGGCCTGGAACAAGGTCGGCATAGGCCGCGGCCCGAGACAATCGGAGGTTCTGGTGCAGGCCATGGACTGTCCTGTATATGCCGAAGACTGTCTCGGGTGCGGCCTGGCCAAGCTTTGTCGATCTGTAGAGGCTTGCATGTCGCATGGTGCCAGGAATGCCGCCAAGGCTGGGTCGGGAGTACGACAAGTATGGGTCAATACCTAATCGCAGGTCTCGTCCTGGGCGGGCTATACGCGATCATCGCAGTGAGCCTGTCGATGACCTATGTGTCGGCCGGCGTGCTCAACTTCGCGTTCGGCGCGGAAGCGTACTTCGTCGCGCGGATCTACTACTACCTGCATAGCCAGATCGGCTGGCCGATAGTAGCAGCCGCCGTGGTCTCGATCTGCCTCATCGGGCCAGCGCTGGGGTTTGTGCTGTGGGCGGTCCTATTCCGGGCGCTCAAACGAGCGTCCTCGATAGTCAAGATAGCCGCCACCATCGGGCTATCGGTGATGATCCCGGCCGTCGTAGCACTGATCTTCGGAAATACCGATATTGTCAGCGCGCCCGGGCTGGCACCCGAGCCGGTGCACGTCGTGCACGTCTTCGGCACCCCGGTTACCCTCGACCAGATTCTGGTGCTCGCGTTCGTGTTGGCTCTAGGCATCATCGGCGTGCTGGTGCTCCGCTATACCGACGTCGGACTGCGGGTGCGGGCGACCGTCGACTCGGAGGCGATGACGTCCCTGTTCGGCACCAATCCTTCAGTCGTGTCGGCGATTGTATGGATCGTGACCACCGGTCTGGCGGGCCTGATCGGGGTGCTTGTCGCCCCGATTCTCGGGCTCCAGGCTAACGAGTTCACCTTGATCATGGCGGTATCGTTCGGCGCTGTCGTCGTCGCGCAATTCCGCCGGTTCGGCGTGGCCGCGATTGTCGGCCTCGCGTTCGGACTGGCTACCGGCCTGGCCGACTGGCGGCTGCCCTCCGACAGCACGTGGACCGCGGCGGCGACGGCCAGCATCCCGTTTATCTTCATGGCAGTGGCGCTGCTCTACTTCTGGCGGCGAAGAGGGGGCGCGACCGAGCTCAACCGCTCTGGCCTGTTGGATGCGGCGATCGCGGTCAGCGACAACGAGGGCGTTGCCCAGCGGCTCGCTCGAGAGCGGGTCGTCGTACCCCGAAGCGGCGAACGTCAGCCCCTGATCCAGATTACGGCCGGCCGCACAGGCCGCATCGTCCTCGTCCTGGTCCTGCTAGCCCTGCCCCTTCTCGCCCGCGGCCTATGGGTTGGGCTAGTGGCCGAGGGGATCATCTTCGCCATCGTGTTTCTCGCCGTCACGGTCGTCACGGGCGAGGGAGGGATGGTGTGGCTCTGCATGATCTCGTTTACCGGGCTGGGCGCGCTGTTCACCGCCCAGCTGAACAACGTCTACCGATGGCCGGTGCTGCTTGGGATAGTCCTGAGCGCGGTCGTGGTAGGTGTCCTCGGGCTCATCGTCGGGCTGGCCGTCGCCCGGTTCGGCGGCCTCTACACCGCTCTGGCCACCCTGACCTTCGGCTTCCTGGTCGAGAGCCTGGTTTACCCGGTGCAGCGTTTCGATAATTTCGGAGCGGGCGTGGTCGTGAGCTGGCCGTCGTTCATCACCTCCGACCGAGCCTTCGCCTACGCCGCCATCATCGTGTTCCTGCTGGTGGCGGCCGGCATCGCCAAGCTGCGCCGGTCCACCGCCGGCCTCGCCTTGGCCGCGGCGCGCACGAGCGAGGTCGGCTCGAGCGCAATCGGCATCAACGTCGGCTGGCTGCGGGTGCTGATCTCGGGGCTCGCCGCGCTGATCGCCGGCCTCGGTGGCGGCCTTCTCGCCTCGTACTCGCAGGTAGCTCTGCCTACGACCTATGCGACTCTGACCGGGCTCGTATGGTTCGCCGTCATCGTCACGGCCGGCCTCCGCTCGACGCCGGCGGCCCTAGTCGCCGGCCTCAGCTACACGCTGATACCCGGTCTGTTCCTCGTCTACCTGCCGCTCGCCTGGAGCAGTGTGCCGTCAGCGCTGTTCGGTCTTGGCGCGATCATGGTGCTGAAGGACCCTGACGGCGCTGTCGCGGTGAACGTCCGCCTGGCCAAGACGACGTTCCGCCGCGGTTGGGCCCTCGTGAAGCGCACGCGAACGGCCGGGCCCGCTAAGGGACCGGGCCCTGGTGACGAACTGGCCGTGGAGCCGCTGCCCAGCCCGGCCGACCCGGGCCAAGGCATTGCTGAGTTCCGTGCGGTACAGCCCGTGAGCGCCGCCCCAGTGGTCCGTGCGCCTGCCAGCAGGCAGGAAAAAGCGCTTGAAGCGCAGCGAGTGTCGGTGCGGTTTGGCGGCGTGCAGGCTCTGCGGGCCGTGGACATGACTGTTCCGCTGGGCGCAATCGTCGGGCTGATAGGACCGAACGGCGCCGGCAAGACCACTTTGTTCGGGGTGCTGTCCGGGGTGATCCGGCCGGCCGAGGGACGGATCATCCTCAACGGCACAGACGTCAGCCGCAGATCCCCGGTCTGGCGAGCCCGGGCCGGGCTAGGCCGGACGTTCCAGCATCCCGAGCTTTTCTCGGAGTTGACGATTCGCGACCACTTCGTGCTCGCTGATCGCATGAGCCGTGCCCGCGGTCGGCTGTGGACCGACCTGGTTGTCCCGGTGCGGGTCGGCGACATCGCCGATCAGGAAGCGCGGAGAGCCGATGCGCTGGTGGACATGCTCGGACTCCACGATGTGCAGTACATGTCGGCCGTCGGCCTACCTCTCGGCCTGACCCGGCTGGTGGAGGTGGGCCGGGCGCTCGCGCTCGACCCGAAGGTGGTGCTGCTCGACGAGCCGTCCGCCGGGTTGGATTCCAATGAGACGAGCCGTCTTTGCAGCGCCCTGGAGACAGTACAGGCGGCAAAGGGCATCTCGATGGTGATCGTAGAGCACGACCTCAGCGTGGTCAGCCGGCTGGCCGAGCTGGTCTACGTCCTCGATTTCGGGGAACTGATCGCCAGCGGCACCGCCGAGGGTGTCGCCGCCAACGAACGGGTTCGGACCTCATACCTCGGCCATGAGGGTGTTGACGCAGCGAAGGGGGATGCCTGATGGCCGGGGACCTGGCCGGCACGACGAGCGAGCTAACGGGAGCGCTGCTGTCCGTCTCGGACCTGCACGTCAACTACGGATCGGCACGGGCGCTGTTTGGCGTGTCGCTGTCCGTCGGCAAGGGCGAGGCTGTGGCCCTGCTCGGGCCGAACGGAGCTGGCAAGAGCACGACCGCGCGTGCGATATCCGGCCTGGTGCAGCCTCTGAGCGGTCAAGTCCGCTTCAGCGACGTCGAGCTCCAGAGCCTGCGGGCGCATCAGATCCGCCAACTGGGCCTGGTCTATCTCCCTGAAGGACGGGGGATCTTCTCGACAATGTCTGTGCTGGACAACCTGCGCATGGCGGTGCGCTGGATCCGGCCCAAGTCGGCCCGCGTCGAAGCGCTGGAGCAGGCCTGCCAGATGTTCCCGATCCTGTACCAGCGCAAGAATCAGATCGCCTCCAGCCTCTCGGGAGGCGAGCAGCAGATGCTGTCGGTGGCGTCTGGCCTGGCCATGAAGCCAAAGTTGCTCATCGCCGACGAGCTGTCGCTGGGCCTGGCACCGAAAGCTGTCGACATCGTCATCGAGGCGCTGAATCAGGTGCGCCGGGCCGGCATCAGCGTGCTGCTCATCGAACAGTACGTCACGCGGGCCCTCGCCTTTGCGGACCGAGCGCTGATCCTGCAAAAGGGCACCGTTCGCTGGTCCGGCTCTGCGGACGCGGCAAGCCAGGCCGTCATTGAGCACTATTGGGCGACAACAGCACAGGAGTGACCTGCGCCTGGCGCTGAGCTGCCTTTCTCGGGGAGGATACCTGATCATGAAACCGGGCATAAGACTACGCAGCGCCGTCTGCGACACCGAAGTCATCGTCATCAAGGCTGGCGCGGAAAATCTGGTGCTGGAGTGCGGGGGCTTGCCCATGATAGAGGCGGGGATGCGGCCCGGTCAGCGGTCTAAACTGGATCCACGGCTGAGCGGCGGAAGCGAAGTCGGCAAGCGCTACGGCGATCTCAGTCGGGATCTGGAGGTCCTGTGCGTGAGATCCGGCGCCGGCACGCTCGCTTTGTCCGGTCAACCGCTGCCGGTGATATCCGCACGACCGCTGCCGTCCGCGGACTAGCGGCATTGCGCGGCGGAAAGCACTACCACAACATCACCCGGCGTACTACCCGGACCGAATCTTCGGTCTCAGTAATTCCGGGCATGCTGCGATCCAGCCCAACTCGACCAATAGCGGCCTGGTCTATACCATTGATCAGGATCCGAAAATGTCGACAGTAGAACAGAAGGAAGTGAGTAGTGGAATTCAAATTGACCTGGCGGGGGCGCGGTGCCTGACGCAAGCACGCCTCGTTATCTCAAGCCGGAAGTACGGCGACGGCAGATCCTCGACGCCGCGGCCCGCGTCATCGCCCGGCGGGGCTTTCCCGCCACGCGAATCTCTGACATCGCCAAGCAGGCAAAGGTAGCGCACGGCACGGTTTACCGGTTCTTCGATTCGAAGGAGGACGTGGCCAGCGCGCTGTTCGAAGAAGGCGGAATGGCGTCGCGCACGGCTCTGGAGCAGTTGCTACTCGAGGAGCCGCAGATCGGCGCGATGGAGGTCCTGCGCCGGTATATCAAGTGGTACGCGACCTACCTGGCCGAGCATCGTATGCTCGTCATCGCCTTGTTCTCGTGGGAGCTCGATCCGCTCGGCCGAAGCGGGGGAGACCTGGGTGACCGCAAGTGGATATCGGATGAAATAGACGGCCTGGTGGCCAGGTCGGGACTCGATCCGCTGCCCACCGTCATCCGCGTCGGTTCGTTCGTCCCGCTCTCGGTGTACGCCTTCATGGCGCTGTCGGCGAACTACACCGCGGTGCACACCGATGCTGATGCGGTAGCCGACGGAGTCGCGCTGCTCATCCAGCGGATGCTGAGGATGCCTTCTGAAAAGTGATCCAGGGCCAGGCCGATCCCGGCCACTCACCGCCACGGCCGCAACTAGGCCGCTAGTGGCCGCTGGTATAGCGTTCGATCGCTTCCAGGTGACGGCGCATGCGATGGCGGGCCAGTCCTATGTCGCCCCCGACTATCGATTCGGTGATCTTGCTGTGCGCTTTGTGCACCTCCTCGGCTTCTTCCCGCGGGGCCGGTATCCGCAGTTCCCGGGCAATGGCGGCGGTATCCATTGTCAGGCGGGACAACGCGGTGATGAACAGGGTGAGCGCCGGATTCTCGCTCATCTCGGCGACGAGGATGTGCCAGTCGTGGCTATGAGACGGGTACTCGCTCGGATCCGTCGCCGCCTCGCGGGCCAGTTGTGCTCTCAACTTGTTGATCTTCGTCTCGTCGATCCGTTCGGTCGTCATCTGCACCGCGACTAGCTCGAGCGCTATGCGTGCCTCGAAGACAACAGTGGGCGCTGCCCGCTGATATTCCAGGTACATTGCGACTGCACCGGTTACAGCGGCCGCATCCGGCGCGGTCACGACCAGGCCACCACCAGGACCCGGTCGCATTGTGGCTACCAGGTGATGCTCGAGCAGTCGCACCGCCTCCCGCAGGATTCCGCGGCTGACCTGGTGCTTAGCGAGCAGTTCCTTCTCCGAGCCGATGATCTGGCCTACGGGCCACCCGCGCCGGAGGATCTCACGCTCGATGTCGAGCGCGACCTTCTCCGCAAGCTTCGGTTTGTGGATGCGCGAGTTGATGTCATGATCGCGACGGGATTCGCCGTCCAGCGTCCGTACCGTCTTCGCCAAATTAACCTCGCGTGAGTAGCGGATGCCTACCTAGAAAATAGCAGCCTCAGTTATCGGCGCCTGCCGCTGACATGTCAACGTGACCAGACCAGCGGGACGAGGGTAGCCGCCGAGAGCCACTGGGCGCTGGCCTCGCGGACAAGCGCGGGCGACCCGCCGCCGTCGGCGACCATGACGAGGGGCCGGGTACCGCTTGTTCGGCCCCCCGGCAGGCGGGAGCGAGCTGTGAATCGTCCGAATTAGGCTCCTTGTCAGGGTCATCTCCTTGTCGGGACCCCACGGATATGCTAGAAAAGAATCCTGAACTCGTCTAGTCAGTGCAGAAATCTGCGAGTTGCTGCGGGCGGTCAAGGAGCGCCGATGAGAGATTCTTGTAGCGCGACCCTACCCACACCCGACCGCCTTCCCAGGGCGATATGGCAGGCGGTGGCCGGTTGGTCGAGCACCAGACCGGGACATCGGCAGCAACTCGGAGTCTTCTCCCAGCGGAAGGCCAGTCAACGAGGTAGCCGATGATCAGTGACCTTAATCGCCAGGCAAGCATCGTGGGTGTCGGCGCGACACCCCAAGGCAAGGTACCCGGCAGGTCCGGCGACGACCTGGCGATCTGGGCGTTGCGCGAGGCGCTGTCCGACGCAGGAATCGCGGCGCAAGACCTGGACGGCCTGATCGTTCAGCACAGCTTCGGCGGCAACGGGGAGCTGGGCGTCGTCGGGCACCGCCTGGGGATCGAACCGCACGTCGCCTACAACGTCGCCTACCAGGGCCAGGCCCTGCAAATTGCCGTGATGGCCGTTGCCGCGGGCGTCTGCCGGCACGTGGCCTTGATGTATGGGACAAATCAGCGCTCGAACCGGAACGTGTTCGGCATGACGAGCTTCCATATCGGCGGGAACTTCGAGACCGTGTACGGCCTGGCGAATCCGGGCAGTACGGCGGCATTCAACTACCGGCGCCGGATGCACGACTTCGGCGCGACCGAAGAGCAACTGGGGGCGGTCGCCATCGCGCAGAGCAAGGCGGCGGCTCTCAATCCGCTGGCTGTCTATCGTGATCTGATCACGCCGGAGACCTACCTCAAGGCACCGTACGTCATTGCGCCGCTGCGGCTGGTGGACTTCTCCATGGTCAGCGACGGTGGCTTCGCGATGATCATCTCGGACTCCGAGAGAGCCAGTGACCTGCATAAGGCGCCGGTCACCATCGAAGCGATGAGTTACCAGTCGAACTTCCGGGAGCTGGAAGATCCGCAGGCCATGTACCACCCCTCGCAGGTCCCGAACGCCGAGCGACTGTGGTCTTCTTGCGACTACGGGCCGAGTGACATGCGGGCGCTGTATGTCCAGGACGCCTACACGCCCAACGTCTTGTCCGCGCTCGAGAACTACGGCTTCTGCGAGTTCGGCACGGCCCACGAGTGGATTCAAGGCGGCCGGATCGAACTGGGCGGCGAGCTCCCGGTGAACCCGAACGGCGGGCAGAACCGCATGACCTACATGGTGGGCTGGCACAACACCTACGACGCGGTCCATCAGTTGCGCGGCACCGCAGACTCCCCGGAACGTCAGCTCGCCGACTGCAACCTGGTGCTTTCGACCATGAGCCTGGGCCACTGGCAGAACACGTGCTCGATCATCCTCGGCAAGTGATCTCGGCGGCTGCTGTGAACAATATGCAGGCCAGGCTTCGCCCGACGCGGCGCAGTCACGACAGACAGGGCTAAGCTGACATGAACTCAAACCCCCGGGAGGGCCTTCCTTCCCCCGAACTCGACGAACGTAACCAGCCGTTCGTGCAGAACGCAGCCGCGGGCGTGTTCGTCCTTCCGGTATGCACGGACTGCGGGGCGATCATGGCGCCGCCGGTAGCGAACTGCACCACCTGCCTGTCGGACGCCATCGAGTGGCGGCCATCGAGCGGTACCGGCACGGTCTTCTCGTTCATCGATTATCACCGCGCCTGGGTGAAGGAGTTCGAAAGCCTGATCCCGTACAACGTCAGTATCATAGAGTTCGACGAAGGTCCCAGGATGATCTCGAACGTCCTGACCGACGGTTCGCAGCCCGTAGAGATCGGTGCACGCGTACGCGTTGCCTTCGAGACGAGAGGCGAAGGCCGGGCGGTGCCGGTTTTCGTGCTCGACAACGGACCCGCCAGTGAGGACAACTAGGTGGACGCTTTCGTCAGTCGGCTCACGATGAGCCGAGCGGTCGTCAGGCAATTGCTCGGTCACGTCGAGGCTGCCGCTGACGCCGCCGGCGGCGTCGCCCTCTCGGCCGCGGTCTGCGACCAATCGGGCGTGCTCCTGGGCCTGATCTGCACTGATGGTGCGCGACCCCACAACGTCACGCTGGCCCGCGTTAAGGCGCAGACCGCAGCCAGCTTCGGCATTCCTACGTCAGCCTGGCAGGACATGTCGGGCGGCGGCACCGAGCTGTTCTTCGGGCTCGTGGCCGGCCTCGGTCAGGTAGCGCTGTTCGGTGGCGGCGTTCCGTTGGTGGTCGACGGCCAGCTCGTGGGCGCGCTAGGCGTGAGCGGTCCGGACGAAGCGCAGGACCATCAGTTCGCTGAGGCGGCGATCGCTTCCGCGCTGACCTAGCTGCCCGTTAGTCCGAAGCAGGCAGCGGCTTGGCGGCCTTCATCTGCAGCACCTCGTCGCCGTCGGCGAGCGAGCCCGCGCCCGCCTTCGTGACCAGGACTTCAAGATCGTCGGCCGCGTTCACGTATCGCTTGCCTAGCTGCGCGCCTGCTTGCCCGCCCGGGACGCCCGCCTGACGTTGATCAGGCCTCGGGCCCTTGGCATCGATCATCGGCGCCCCGCCGCAGCGGACATCCAGCTCCCGATCCGGCGCGCGAACGACCACGATCGTCGTTTCGTCCACTGTGCTGATCAATGAGGTGCCCGCGCGCGCCCTCATTCGCCTCTCCCAGCTAGCTGTTCCCACCAGAGCTCGGCCAGGTCGCACTCGCCCAGCCGGGGCGCCGACCCGGCCTCCCGGATGCTGCTCGCACCGAAGTCCCAAGGTGCGCGCAGCCCAATTGGCTGGTCCGTATCCGCGGCCCGGCGAAGAAGCGCAAGCGCTGTTACCTGAGGATCAGCCATCAGAGTCTGGTAGGAGTGCCCGATCACCCCCATGCCCTCGAATGTCTCGACGAAGGCCTTCACCCGCTCCGCCGACCAGTTCTTGATGAACGGCCCGATCAGCTCCAGGTACTCGTCCCAGTGCATGACGAGGTTGAGCTTGTCGAGGAATCGAGGATCGCTGCACAGCTCGTCCGGTTTGACGCCCAGCGCGCGATAGAACTCTATGTACGCGTACTCATCCGGAAACGAGACCTCGACGGGGCCATCGGCCGCCATGGAGGGGTACTCGGGCGGCAGGTCTGGCGCGGGCAGATGCCAGCCGCCGGTCAGATCGGGGTTGCTGTGCGCAGCCAGCAGATGAGATGCGAGCGCGCACATCATGCCCGCCTCCGATACCTGGACCGCCTGACCGTGGCCGTGCCTTTCACGAGCCACGAGAGCGGCGAGGATACCCTGGACGGCGGCCAGGGCGCCGGCGATCTGCGCGGCGTCGACGCCGAGGCGAAGCGGCGGATCTCCCGTCCGGCCAAGATACTCCCAGGTCGAGCTGAATGCCTGGATGGCCAGTTCGGCGGACGGCCTGCCCGCCCACGGCCCGACCGCGCCGAAGGCGCTGATCTCGCAGAACACCAGCGCCGGATACTTGCGCGCCGCGTAGGCGTCGTTGATTCCGCGCAGATCCTCCGCGCTGCAGTCAGTGATCACGACATCGGCCCCGGCGAGCTTGGCCAGCATGGCTTGGACATCCAGCGCGCGGCCGGGATCGACGATAACCGAGCGCTTGCCCCGGTTCAGCTCACAGAACGGCGCCGTAAGGTCAGGCTGGTTCGAACTAGCCGGTCCGAAGCCGCGCGTGGGATCACCCTCGGGACGCTCGATCTTGACGACATCGGCTCCCAGGTCTGACAGCTGCATCCCGGCATACGGTACAGCCAGGCCGCTCGAAAACAGCTCGAGGACGCGGATGCCCGCCAGCGGAAGGCCCAAGCGCTCGGCGGTCATGTCGGCGCCGGCTGATAGGGCCGGGCTCCCCGGCTCCGCGAGGCGGCTGTCGGCGCGGATCTGCTTACCGTGCTCGTCAGCAACTGGCGCGCGCGTGACCGTGGCGACGTCCCGGGAGAAGTGCCAAGGGGGCGCCGACAGCTGCACCGTGCCCCACGGATGCTCGACCACCCGCACCATGCCGTTCGCACGGACCTGCGGGTGATCGACGAGCTGCCCGAGAGTCAGGAACGGCGCGCACGGAATCGCGCGGCTCGCCAGCATTTCCACCCAGTGATCGACGGGTCGCTCCCCGAGGCGTCCGGTCAGCAATACCGCCAGGCGCTCGCGCTGCGCTAGCCGCTCGACCCGGTCAAGGTGGACGACGTCCGGCTCGTCCGAAAGTCCCACGCACTCGCATAGGGCCCGCCACTGCTCATCCGACCAGGCGCTGATCGCAACTGGCCCGTCTTTGGCCAGGAAAGCCTGGTCCGGGAACCACCAGCGGCCAGCACTCCCGCGCGGTACGAGGTCCAGTCCGGTCGCGAGATACTCCGCGATCGAGGTGACCTGGTAGGCCATCGTTGCTTGGAGCATCGACGTCTCGACCCGCTGACCCCGGCCCGACCTGGCCCTTGCCATCAGGGCGATGAGAATGGCCTGGAGGATGTAAGACGAGGTGACGTGATCGACGTGGCCGAGATTCCGGAACCGTTGCCAGGGGCCGCCTTCCTCGCCGTTGAGCGTGTCGAACGCGGTGAACATGCGGATGAAGTTGTCGGCGCCGCCCTCCTTCCGGCGCGGCCCCCGAGTCCCGTAGCCCGAACACGACATGTAGATCAGGCCAGGGTTATGCCGCGACAGCTGGTCGTAGCCCAGCCCGAGTCGTTCGATCACTCCAGGGCGGAAGTTCTGGATGAAGATGTCGGCGTCTTGCGCCAGCGCCAGCGCGACCTCGTGGTCGGCCGGATCCTTGAGATCCAGCACGATGGAGCGCTTGTTCGCGTTCACCGCGCTGTAGTAGGTCGCTACGCCGTTCAGCTCCGGGCCCAGCCTGCGGATCGGGTCACCCTGGGGCGCCTCGACCTTGATCACGTCCGCGCCGAGCTGGCCCAGCCAGGCCGCCGCGAGAGGCCCGACTGCGAGCTGGCAGACGTCCAGCACGCGCAGCCCAGCCAGCGGACCGGAAGCTTCTGAAGACGGTGGGTTCGACAAGACGGACGTCAGCTCCATTCTGCTCGGGCCAACGGTGGGTGGAGCAGGTATCAGGACCCGTACCCGTCCCGCAGAGGCTACTGGGGATACTTAACCTCGCCAAAGTGCCGGTGTCAAGGCCGATGTTGACGCGTCATCGCCGAAAGGCGTATCCTTTTTTACGAAGACGGTAGGTACGTCCGACTCAGCTGCTGAGCATCGAGTGACGGCCCGGCTGTCTCGGCATGTCCTAGTCCGACACGCTTCCTGACACGGCCCAGCTCTCGCACGGATACGGACGGCACAACATGGTTGGTGACTACGTGGTCGTCGATGGCGTAGTGCACGGTTACAACTGGACCAAAGAGAACTGGGCGATCCCGGAGGCCGCCATCACGTCCGCGGCGGGCGCTGGCTTCCACAAATTCCTCACCAAGGACGACGACAGCCGGCTGACCGAGGAAGAGTTCCTCCGCAACTGGGGCGCCGACGAGCTCGAGGAGATCCTCTTCCTGGAGGCGGGCGTTGATATCGCTGCCTATCACGGGACGCCGATCTGGGATTTCTATAAAGATGGGCACTCGGACACCGAGAAGGGATTCGTCCTGCGGGAACGCAATCCGAACCGGGTGATCGTCTACGGGGCGGTGAACCCCTTCGACGGCGCGGCGGCCCTGGACAGGGTGCGATACCTGGTGAACGAGCGAGGTGTGGACGGGCTCAAGGTCTATGCCGCCAGCTATCACGACCGCGTGACGCGTAATCAGCCACTGGACGATCCCGGCTATGCCTATCCGTTCATCGAACTGGCGCTCGATCTTGGCGTCAAGGTCATAGCGACCCACAAAGCAATGCCATTCGGCCCTGTCCGGGCCGAGCCGTACGGCGTGGGCGATCTGGCGGCACCTTGTGCTATGTACCCGGAGATGAACTTCGAGGTCGTCCATTCGGGCTTCGCGTTCGTCGAGGACACTGCCTTCCTGTGCAGCTTTCCCAACGTCTGGCTCAACCTCGAGGCGTCCTTCGGCCTGTTGCTGAATGCTCCCGACCGCTTCGCCCGGTTCTTCGGCGACTTCCTGAACGCGGGCGCGGCCCGCAAGATGTTCTTCGCGACCGGCTGCGCGCTGGCCCATCCGCTCCCGGTGATCGAGGCGTTCCTCGACTTCCAGATGCCCCAGCACCTGGTCGAGGGCTACGGTTACCCCCTCATCACCGACGAGATCAGGCGAGATGTGCTCGGCCTCAATTTGCTGCGGCTGCATCAGATAGACCCGGCAACGCGACTAGCCGAACTGGCCGGGGACCAGTGGTCGGTCCGCCGCGCCAGCGAGGGCGGCGGGGCTCCCTACTCGCACTTCCGGGCGGCTCAGGCTCGGGCGAAGGACTGAGGCGTGCAGCAGACGACATCCGCGGTAGCCAACCAGATAGCCAGTGCCCTGGAATCGGTCCTTGATCCGTGCAGCCGCTTCAACGGTACGCGGCTGAGCCTGGTCGAACTCGGCATGGTGAGTTCGATCGAGGTAGATGACCACGGTCATGCTCGGGTCATCCTGCTGCTCGACGATCCAGTGTGCATTTACGCGGCAGTGATCTGCCAGGAAGTCGAGACCGTTGTCCGGCGGACGGCGGGGGTCTGGAGCGTGGAGATCAGCATCCGGGCGGACACGCTGTGGACACCGGAGCTCATGTCGCCCGGGGCGCAGGAGAAGCTCAGTGCGTGGCAGGCCGAGCGGCGCAGATCGCTCAGCCTGGCCAGGTCCGCCCCGGACATGCATGACCGTGGGTAAGGCATAAGGACATGGACTCACCTAAGGCCGCGTTGATCGACGTGCCGCCCGGGATCAGCGTCGAGGCTGAGCCCGACGGGGTCCTGGTCGTCCGCCTTGACCGGCCCGACCGGGCTAACGCCGTCGACAAGGCGATGCACACCAGACTGTGCACCCTGTGGGCGGACATCGCCGGCGTGGACTGCGTGCGAGCGGTCATCCTCACCGGTACCGGAGATGTGTTCTGCAGCGGCGGCGATCGCGACGGCTGGCCCGAACTGGTGGAGAACCGGCGATGGCGGGGCCAGAAGATGGCAGAAGCCCGGCAGATCGTCCTGGAGATGCTCAGGTTTCCCGTTCCCCTCATCGCCGCGGTCAACGGCCCGGCCGTCGGTCTCGGCTGCTCGCTGGCGATCGCCTGCGACGTCATGCTGATGGCCGAGGATGCCTACCTCAGTGATCCGCATGTGCCGCGCGGGCTGGTCGCCGGCGACGGGGGCGCCGCTCTCCTGCCCGAACTTCTGCCGCTGGCCGTCGCGCGCCGGATGCTCTTCACCGGTGAGCGCCTCACCGCCGAGAAGGCCCGGGATCTGTGGCTGGCGAGCGAGATAGTTACCCGTGTCATGCTCGACGAGCGGGCACGAGTGGTAGCACGTCAGTTCGCCAGCCTCCCGCGTGAGGCCCTGGTTGGTACCAAGCGTGCCGTGAACCTGGGGCTCCTCACCCGTGTCGGCGCCAACCTGGACTTTGCTTCTCAGGCCGAGGAGCAATCCTTCGACTCGGACGAATTCCGCGCGGCGTACAACCGGTATAGGGCGTCGCCTGCCAGACGATCATCGCCCGAATGAGCAGGCCGCCGGGGCCCGCCGATGCGGCGATCGCGTCGTGTGCTCGTAATGCGCCCGAGCGTCTCGCGATTGCCGACGACGGCACGCAGTTGAGCTATGCGGACCTCGACCGGGAGATCACACGATTCGCCCGTGCGCTGACGGCAGCAGGCGTCGATGCCGGTCATGTGGTATCCATCTGGTTGCCACCCTGGTGGGCGTCCTCGGCGCTGTTCAACAGCGCCATGCGGTTGGGCGCCGTCAGCCACGTCATGTCGCACGGCTTGGGGAGCGATGAGGCCAACGGCATACTTCAGGTCGCTCGCCCACGCGCGATCGTGGTCGGCGGCGAGGATGTCGCGCACCTGGCGCAGATGCGCGAGGTGATCGATCAAGCCGCACCGGACGCGGAGGTGTTCATTGTGCGGCGCACGCCCGGAGTCCCGCTGGAACACGTCCGGGCCAGGCCAGCCGGTTCCGGGCAAGCCGCCGGGGCTCGTCGGCTACCAGGGGCCCAGGCCCTGATCTTTACTTCGGGCACGACGGGCACCCCGAAAGGCGTCATCCACACCGCCGCATCGCTCACTGCCGTCTGCACGAGTGTTGCGGCCCGCTTTGAGCTGGGCCCCGGCTGCGTGATCGGCCTGGCGTCGCCGATCGGGCATATCAGGTGGGTCATGTATGGCGCCACGATGCCCTTCCAGTTGCGCGGCACGTTGCTCACCGCGCAGCGATGGATTCCGCGTGAGTGGATCGATATGGCCCGTGCGACATCGTGCGAGTTCGCGGCGTTCTCGCCCAAGCACGTCGCCGACCTGGTCGAGCTGCGCAGGTCCGGGCATCCGCGTGCGTGGCTGAAGACGATCTCGCTCGGGGGCTCGTACCTGCCGACCGACACGCTGCTAGAGGCCGAACGCGTGCTCGATGCCCGAATCGTGCGGTCGTATGGTTGCACCGAGTTTCCCAGCGCGACATCCGGTTCGCCGCGCGAGCCGGTCGATCGCCGCTGCTCGCTGGATGGTCATCCATTGGATGGTGTCGAGCTGGCGCTGGAACCGGTCTCCGACGACGCGTCTCCCGTGGCGCGCATCTCGGGTCACATGATGTCGCGGATCCTGCTGCGCGGCTCCCATGCCGCGGCCGGGATCATCAGCACCAGGGATGACGAACCTGCCCGCGTAACCGGCCCTGACGGCTGGCTGCGGACCGAAGATTTCGCCGAGATGGTCGGCAACGACGTGCGCATCGTCGGCCGCAGCGCCGAACTGATCATCAGGAACGGCGAGAACATCAGCGCCCCTGCCGTCGAATCGGTACTCATGGAGCATCCGGCCATCGCCGAGGTCGCCGTGGCCGGGGAACACGATCCGATTGTCGGCGAGCGACTCGTCGCGGTACTTGTCCCCAGCGGGACGGCGGCGCCCGAAGTGGCCGACCTCGCCGAGTTCCTCAGGCAACGAAATATCGAAAGACATAAATGGCCTGAGCGGGTGGTGGTGGTGCCGCAGATCCCGCGGACCTCGTCAGGAAAGATCCGGCGCCGCTCTGTCTGGGAACTGGTGAACCGGCGCCCCGGCATGCTCGTGAACCTGGAGGGGACGTGAACGTCGCGGTTGGCTCGGCGAGACGTCGGGCGGTGAGGCGCTCGGTCCCCGAGCCCGAGGAATGGAAGCTGATCCGCGCTACTGTCGGGCAGATCCTTGAGACTGAAGCGCCGTCGGCGGCGGTTCGCGAGTGGGACGCGACATGCACGTATCCGGCCCACCTCTTCGAGATTCTCGCTGGGCAGGGTTTTACCGCCATGCCGTTCCGAGCCGAGAACGGCGGTGCCGACGCCGGGCCAGCCGAGATGGTCGTCGTCGCCGAGGAGCTCGGTCGCCGTGGCATGGACATCGCGGCCGGCTTCGGCATCAGCGTGTTTCTGGGCCTCATGATTGAAGCGCACGGCACGCGGGAACAGCGGGACACGCTGCTGCCGGGCGTCCTGCGAGCGCAGCAGCGCCTGGCGCTGTCTATGACCGAGCCCGGGGCCGGCAGCGATGCCGGGGCCATTACCACCACCGCCCGGCTTGAGGGCGACGCCTATGTCATCAGCGGGCAGAAGGTGTTCACGACCGGCGCAAATCTGCCGAACACGACGCTCGTGGTCTCTGCCCGCGACCGGTCCAGCTCGCCTGCCAGCCGGGGGATATCGCTGTTCCTCGTGCCTACTTCCACCGCCGGCGTCGCCGTGAACCGGCTCGACACCGTAGGTCGGCACATTCTGGGCACTAATGAGGTGTTCCTGGACAACGTCCGGGTACCGCGTACGGCCTTGATCGGGCCCTCTGGCGAGGGCTGGGCAGTGCTGCGTGAAGGAATGACCCTGGAGCGGCTGTTCACCTGCGGTGCTTACATCGGCGGGTTCGAGACGGTCATCGACATGGTGCTGGACTACGGGAGCCAGCGCGAGCAATTCGGACGCTCGATTGGCGAGTTCCAGGCCATTTCACATCCGATCGCCGACATGTATGCCGACCTCGAGGCTGCGCGACTGCTGACTTATTCCGCTGCCCGCGCCGTGGCACAGGGCGAGGACGCCAGAACACTGGTCTCTGTCGCCAAGCTATTCGTGACCGAGAGCTATCAGCGGGCAACCAATCACGCGATGCAGGTTTTCGGAGGGTACAGCTACATGAACGAGTTCGACGTGCATCGATTCTGGAAGGACGCAAGAATCGGAACGGTGAGCGCCGGCACCTCGCAGGTCCACCGGGAGATCATCTGCCGGGCTCTCGGGCTGAGGCCATGAGCGCGAGCGACCTCGATGACATCGTTCGTGGAGTGCACGCATTCGTCGATTCCGTTGTCGTCCCGATGGAGTCAGCCAACACCGGCCTCCTGGAAGACCCGCGCAGTCTCTACGGCACGGATGGCAAGATGGTCGCCGCGGCGCAGGCGCTTCGCCGTCAAGTCCGGATGCGCTCGGCCGAGGCCGGGTATTACACCTTGTTCGCGAGCACCAAGCTGGGGGGAGCCGGGCTGGGCATGCGGGCTCTCTTCACGATCTGGGAGTCGCTCTACTACCGTTGCGGCCCGGGCCGGATCCTGCCCTACGACGCGATCGGGCACTGGACAAGCGGCCCTGGGCTCATTCTTGAAAACGTGTCGCAGGGACAAGCTCCGGACGTCATCGACGATGTGATGTCGGGCCGGAAGGTGATGTGCTTCGGGATGTCCGAACCGGACGCCGGATCGGATGCGTGGGCGATCCGGACTAGGGCCACGCCTGACGGCAGCGACTGGCGGCTCAACGGAACTAAGCAGTGGACGACCAATGGTCCGACTGCTGACTTCATTCTCGTCTTCGCGGTGACCGATGACGTCGAGCGACGCACGAAGAAAGGTGGGATTACGGCTTTCCTGGTACCTATGGATGGCCCGGGTGTGAGCGTCGACAGCGTCGTAAAGCTCTTCGGTGAGATCGGCGGGAAGGAAGCCATCGTCTCCTTCAACGACACCCCTGTGAGCCACGCGCAGATCGTAGGGGATATCGGACAAGGTATGCGGCTAGGACTTAGCGGAGTCGGCATCGGCCGCATCTATAATGCGGCTCGCGGTGTGGGCCTGGGCCGCTGGGCTCTGGAGCGAAGTATCGCGTATGCGGATATCCGAATGACGTTCGGGGTGAAGATCGGCGACAATCAGGGTATCCAGTTCCCGTTGGCCGAGACGGGTATGGAGCTGTACGCTGCCTCGACCATGGCGCTGGACTGCGCCGATCGCTTGGACAGCGGGATCGCCTCAATGAAAGAGCTTGCGATGGTGAAAGCGTATGCGACAGAAACATGGTTCCGGGCGTTCGATCGGGCCATACAGGTGCATGGGGGCATGGGCCTTACGAATGAGCTCCGCCTCGTCGACGGGTTCATGCAGGCGCGAATTGCCCGGATTGCCGATGGGAGTGCGGAGATGATGCGGCGAGCGATCTGGCGCGAACTGCGGCGTGGTGATGTCCAGATCGGAGCGCGTCCGCGTTGACCGCGTCGGCCTGTGAGTGACAGGCGAGATCGTCCAGTCGTCGTTATCACCTTCGAGGCTAGTGATCATCTAGCGGCTACTACGCAGGACGTGAGGGAAGGGATGTCGACACTCGAACGGAAAGTGGCACTGCCGTCTGGGCGCGAAATGCCGACGATTGGACTCGGTACGTGGCCTATGAATGACGCTGAAGTGAGGCCCGTGGTGGCGAACGCGATCGAAATTGGTTATCGACTGATTGATACAGCTGCTAGATATGGAAACGAACGAGGTGTCGGCGAGGGCATTCGGGGCTCTGGCATCGACCGGACGGAAATATTTATCACGACAAAGATCCGCGGTGCCGACCATGGAGCGAGCCGGAGCCGCCAAGCAATTCTGGCAAGTCTAGAAAGATTGGGAACTACATATCTCGACATGGTCCTGATACATTGGCCGCTACCGCGTCTTGGTCTTTACATCCAATCATACGAGACAATGTTGGATCTCGTCCGAGAAGGGCTGATTTGCAGCGTAGGCGTCTCCAACTTCAAGCCGCACCATGTCGCGCGATTGGTGCAGGCGAGCGCCGTCGTGCCCGCGGTGAACCAGATCCAGATGTCAGTTGCACTACCGCGCACCGAGAGCCTGTCCGCGCTGCAAGCGCAAGGGGTACACGTGCAGGCTTGGGGGCCTCTCGGCCAGCGGCATGCTCTAATTGGGTCTCCGGTGGTACGCTCCATAGCTGAAGTTCGTGGCGTCACATCCGCCCAGGTCTTGCTACGTTGGCTCATCCAGCGCGGAGTTTCGGCAGTCCCGAAGTCTGCGTCTGAGAACCGGCAACGGGAGAATCTTGACATCTACGACCTTGTGCTGACGAAGTGCGAAATAGCGAGATTGGCCGGTCTAGCATGCAGCGAGAGTGACGCAATAGATTCTGACATTCACGAGGAATTTTAGCGATAGAGCCGATCGGCGACACGGACCGGAGCTGATCTTGTGCCGAGACCATGCCATTTTCCCAAGGTGAGTTTTAGTGGAGAACGGCGCCTCCAAGGCGCGATGCGTCGGTACTTGACGGCGTTTCGCAATCATTCGCTTATGTGCCGCTCGACGGTTGAGAAGTGCCGCGAGCGCTACGGGGATGATCCCACGAGCCGATCGGGCATAACTGCCGGCGGGCAGAGTCGCGTTCCTCGGCCAGCGGCGTTGCATTACGGGTCTGAAGGGTCACGAGCCATGGTCGGAGGGAAACACCTGTGCACCGATGATGCACGCCCGGACGCCTTCGGCGGAGGGTTGAGCTAGGAATGGTCGCAGGGGGACTCGCAGCACGCACAAGTCGCCAGGCTGGCCTGGCGCCACCGTGCGCGCCCGACGCGGATCCTCGGGTGCCGTCAGGAACAGCTGCAGCGCCTGCTGTGGCGACATCTGCTCGGCCGGGCCGAGGACTTGGCCGGCCGGTGTGCGCCGCGTCACCGCACTGGTTACACAGCGCCACGGATCCGACGGGCCAAAAGGCGCGTCAGTGCCAGCTGCGACGGCGACGCCAGCCCTGGCCAGCGTCGCGGCCGGGTACAGCCAGGCCTGCTCCGTCAGGGCGACGTCACGCAGGTAGTCGTCGCCGCGGACGCCGATGAACCCGGGCTGGGTGACGACCACGACACCCAGCTGCGCCAGGCGGGCCGGATAGCCGGGCGGGACCACGCTGGCATGCTCGATCCGATCCCCCTTCGCTCGGCCGAGCTCCTCGAGCGCAGCCACCGTTATGAGCAGCTGCTCGGCCGTGACGCAGTGAACCGCGAGGCGGGAGCCGGCTTGATGGGTCGCCCTGGCCAGGGACGCGAGCTCCGCAGCCTCGGGAAGCGCCGCGTCGTCCAGGATCACCTTCCTCGGGCCCAGGCTAACCCGGTCGGCCGCCGGTTCCCGCAGGCCGGGAGGGGCCATCAGTACGAGTCGCTGCGGGATAACCCCGGCGGACGACAACTGCGTGAACTCATCGACATCGGGTTGGTCCCGGTTCGGCGTAGTGTCCGTGAATCCGGTCACGCCTAGGCAGGCGGACCGGCGCGCGAAGTCGGCCAGCTGAGTGCGGAACGAGTCAGCGGACAGGCTGGAGCCGAGGCGGTCGCGGAGCCAGCCGTCTAGGCGCAGCAGCCGACCGGTGGGCACGCCGCGGTCATCCCGCTCTATCCCGGCGAGGTCGCTGTCGGCCGCACTAGCCTGGCGCAGGGCGGCCGAGTTCAGGACCCACATCGCGCCGCTGCGATGCTGGACCCGGGCCAGGTTCGCCCCGGTCAGCTTGTCCAACCGGTACCGGTCTAGGTATCCAGCTGACGTCTCGGTCCAGCCGGTCACCCTCAGCCAGGCGCCAGGACCCAGGGCTGCTGCCGCCTGGGTAATGATCCGGTCGAAGGCGGCGGGATCCGCCGCTGCGGATACGTCCACGGACTGCCGGGCCGCCACCAGGGCGCGAAGGTGCACGTGGTGGTCGTGCAACCCAGGTATGACAGCCCCGCCGGCCGCGTCGAGTACTGCCTCGCCGTGGCGGCGGGCCAATCTGGCGCCAACCTGCAGGATCCGGGCCGCGCTGACTCGGATTTCCCGCCCCGCCTGGCCGCCGACCTCAGCGTTGATCACAAGCAATGACTGGCCGCGGTTCACAGGACGGCGACCCGCTGAGTGAGCTCGCCGTGCCGTACAGCCCAGGTCCTGCCCGCCTGGCAGATCCTGTGTCGCCACACCTGGCCGCTGGTCGGCCTGGCGAGATCGGCGGATACCCCAGCCATCGCAATATCGAGGAGCCAGCCGCCGCCGTCGGCGTGCGCAGCCAGCGCTGCCAGGCCTGCGTACAGGCCGCTGAACGGGTCGGCGATGGCGTCGCCGCAGAAGACCGGTGTGCCGTCCGACGCGCGCGCGACTAGGCCGCCCGCCACTGCGGCGTCGTCGCCGAAGGCTACTCTCTGCTGCGGGTCGTTGCGCCCATAGCCGGTCACCGATACCCAGACGCGTCCTGGCGCTGCGGTGAGCCAGTCCGCGGCCACCAGGCCCAGCCTGTGCAGCGCCCGAGGCCTGCTGCTCTCGATGACGATGCCCGCGCTCTTGGCGATCCGGGTCAAGGCACTGCGGCCTTCGGGCGTTGCGAAATCGAGGATCACCGTTTGGCTTCCGGCGTGCAGGTCAGCGTAGAAGGCCGGAGGCCCGAACCTTGCGCCGTCGGGTCGGCTAACGTCCTCGACCTTGATCACGCGCCAGCCTGCGCGGGCCAGAATATGGGCGCAGAGCGGGCCCGCCCACATCGCGGACAGATCCAGAACCAGGCGGGACGCCTGGCCCGCCGCACCGATTCGGCTCAGAATGACCGGCGGGGGCGTTCCCGTGCCCAGCGCTGCGGCCGGCACTCCGAGGGCTTGCGCCGTGGTGGCCAGTTCGGCGGCCGGTCGCAGCGCTGCTTCCGCTCGCAGTTCGTCGGCGGAATTGCCACGCAGATCGCGCCCGAGTATGGCTGGCACGCAGGCTAGATCGTCCGGGCGGGCAAGATTCACAGCGAGCCAGCCGTCTGCGGCGCGCAGGATCTGGCAGGTGCCGTTGGCCGACACCCTCCCGCGCCTGCTCCATCCGGCAAGGGAAGCCCGGAAGGCAAGGACGCGCTCTAGGTTGATCCGGACCGAGGCCGGACCCGTCAGCTCGGTTATGGCTCCCGCGATTGCCGCGGCGCGAGGTAGCACAGGCGCAGTGGGAGCTAGCGGCGGCCCGCAGGCCAGCCCGGTCAGGTGCATCAGGCCGGACTGGGCCCAGGCCAGGACTGCGCACCTTGGCGGTTCATCTAGCTTGGGTACGTCCGCTCGCGGTGGCAGTACCCCAGACGGCAGCATGGAGGCCAAGTGGTCTCGCTCTTCCTGCAGGTCCGGAAGGCACGAAACGGCCAACTCGTACTCGTTCATCACATCGCTGTGCCTTCTGCTACAGCGTCGATCAGACCCCAGCGCAGCGCCTCGTCGACGTCGAGGACGTGGTCGGCCAAGGCCAGGTACGCGGTGCGCCAGCGGCCGATCCGCCGTGGCAAGCTGACAGTCCCGCCGGCGCCGGGCACCAGTCCCAGTCGCACCTCCGGCAACCCAAACCTGCTGCCGGGCGCGGCGACCACACGGTGGGCGAAGGCCGGTAGTTCGATGCCCGCGCCTATACATGCGCCGTGCAGCTGGGCCGTGGTCCGCGCGGCCACCATGTGCGCCAACATGGCAGGGCTGCGGGTCAGCCTGGTGACGTGAGCGATCGCCGGGTCAGGCCGGGAGCCAAACTCGTCCAGGTCCCCGCCAGCGCAGAAATCGGGGCCGCGGCCACTCAGCACCACCCTGCGGCCAGGATCTCGGGCCGCGCTAGCCAGAGCGCTGACTAGCGCATCGCGCATGCGCCAGTCGACCGCGTTGCGCCGGGTCGGTCGCGACAGCACGATCCGAAGCTCGCCGTCAGCGTGCTCGACCACCACCCGCTCGTCGCCCGTCTCCGGCGGCCGGGGCGAGTGCCTAGACCGCCAGCGACGGAACTCTGCGCCCTCCTGCAGGGCCGAATAGGTTGCAGACTCGGCGATCAGCGCTGCGGGTACCGTCAGCCCTGTGGAGCTGCGCAGCAGTAGCGCTAGGGCGGCGCCGGCCACCGGGCTGGCGGCCAGGACGGCCGCAATCCTCCCGATCGCTTCCGCGACCCCCTCTTCAGGCGCGACGAATGGAGCACTTGCGAAGGTGTCCTCAGTCAAGATGATATCGGCCGCTTGGAACCCGGCAACGGGCAGGCACAGTGGATCGCGGGCGACTGCCACGACTACGGACGGAACAAGTGTGATGTCTAGGTCGGCCAGCGCAGCGCCGGCTTGGACGACCACCAGCGGGCTCCCTGAGACAGCCGAAAGTTCTTCGGCCGCTGTCGGATCCGCCAGCAGGTCACGAAAGCTCTGTGCGTCGAGGTTGAGGCTCATCGGCCGGCCGATTCTTCAAAGTGGAAGCTTATTAAGCGGAATATTATGACGCCGATGATCGCATCAAACTCTTCCTCGGACAGCAGCCAGGTCTTGCCGTATGTCGTCAGCCCGGCATTCGCGCAGACAACGTCGATGCGGCCGAACGCGTCCAGCCTTCCGCGACGACGACATCCACGGCGCCCGGCGAGCGTACGTCGGCGATTCCGGTCACGACCTCGCGGCCGCGTTCCCCGACCAGCCTTTAGTCTCGTCCAAGTCTGCCTCGGTGGCCATCGGACAGCCGACGTGCTCGACGTTGTCGCAGGTGTCCAGCGCGATGATGTCCGCCCCGTCGGTGGCCAGTCGCAGCGCGTAACAGTGTCCCTGCCCGCGGGCCGCACCGCTGATGAACGCAACTTTCCCAGTCAGGTCGCTGGTCACTGTGCCCCTTATCGTGCGCGTCAATGACGGTGGGCACGCAATCAGGACCGACGCAAGGACCGCAGGATCGCCAGGCACCGAGTCGGCCTGCAGGGCTATTCTCCTGCCACTGGTCACAGTCCGTGCCTATCGGCTGATTAGAAGTAACGTCTGGTCACAGGCTGCGTGATCTGGTCCGATAGATGCATTCGGGCCGTCATACCGGACGGGCCTGCGCGGCTCCTGCCCTGGAGGACCTAATGCGCGACGCAGTTATCGCGGACGCCGTCCGCGCGCCGATCGGGAAGCGCAACGGCGGTCTCAGCGGCGTGCATCCAGTCGACTTGTCGGCACTGGTGCTCACCGCACTGCTCGAGCGCACCGGAGTCGAGCCCGGTCAGGTTGACGACGTGATCTGGGGCTGCGTGACCCAGATTGGTGATCAGTCCACGAACGTTGGCAGGCAGGCCGTGCTGGCCGCCGGCTGGCCTGAGTCGATTCCTGGCACGACGGTGGACCGGGCCTGCGGGTCGAGCCAGCAGGCCGTTCACTTCGCGGTGGCTGCGGTGATGTCCGGCCAGCAGGACGTGGTCATTGCGGGCGGAGTCGAGTCGATGTCGCGGGTGCCGCTAGGCTCGGCCCGGGAGACGGGCTTGCCCTACGGGCCGCTGGTCCGGGCGCGGTACCGGACCGACAGCTTCAGCCAGGGCATCGGTGCGGAAATGATGGCGGACAAGTGGAACCTCAGTCGGCTGGAGCTGGACGAGTTCTCCGCGCGCTCACATCAGCTGGCCGCTGAGGCAATCGATATAGGGGCATTCGACGGCCAGATAGTCCCGGTCCCGACGGAGGCTGGTGTCGTGCGCGTCGACGAAGGCGTCCGGCGGCACACGACGACCGAGGTGCTTGCTACGCTGCGCCCGGCCTTCCGGCCAGACGGCCGCATCCATGCGGGCAACTCGTCGCAGATCTCTGACGGAGCCGGCGCGCTCCTGATTACGACCAGCGAGCGCGCGGCCGAGCTGGGCCTGCGGCCGATCGCGCGGTTCCATGCCGGGGCGGTGCGCGGGGACGATCCGGTCATGATGCTGTCGGCCCCGATCCCGGCCACGGCAGCTGTCTTGAGCCGGGCAGGGCTCCGCATCGGCGACATCGGGATCTTCGAGGTCAACGAGGCGTTTGCGCCCGTGCCGCTGGCCTGGCTGGCTGAGACCGGCGCCGACCCGGCTCGGCTCAACCCGCTCGGCGGGGCGATAGCAGTCGGACACCCACTGGGGGGCTCGGGCGCAATCCTCATGACACGCCTTGTGCACCGGATGCGGGACACGGGGACCCGTTACGGCCTGCAGACTATGTGCGAGGCAGGCGGCATGGCGAACGCGACGATACTGGAACTCGCCGCCTGAGCCTCCGCTGGCCACGTCTGCAAGGTCAGCAGCCTGGTTGCTGAACCACTTCGGCCGCGCGAACAAGTCGGGCGATCTGTGGTGGCCTGCTGGAGATCCGCTCGCTTGAGTACTTCCTGGCCGTCGTGGACCACGGTGGCATCACCGGGGCCGCCGCGGTGCTGTTCATCTCGCGGCCCTCGCTGTCGCAGGCGATCCGCGGCCGGGAACGGGAGTCGAAGGTGTGTGCCTGTTCCATCGGGTGGGCCGCGGGCTCATCCTCAGCCCGCCCGACGGCTGGCGCGGCCTGATCATGACCTCGCCAACCTGCCGTGGCGGCAGCCGCATGTCGGTGCCGGGATTGTCGGCGATTACCACCTCGAACTGCGCAACGGACGGCCCGAGCTACCGGGAACGAGCGGCTCGTCTGGCCGACGGTAGGTCACGATGCCGAGATCGGTCAGGCCATAGCCGTCGACGCGACGCCGAATGCTTCGATGACTCCGGACTGCTGTTCTTCCACGACCGGCTCAAGGGCGTGATCAGGGTTCGGGGCGAGAACGTCTTGTCGGCCCAGCTGGAGGCCGTTCTCCGGGCCCACCCGCGGATCGCCGAATGCGGGAACGTCGCGCGGCCAGCTGAGCGCGGCCACGACCAGTACCGCCCGTGCCGCTGGCTAGGGATGCGACGGTGCGTTGACCGCTTGCCCTTTCTGAGCGCCCGGGGCTGGCGCCCGGTTGTGCTCTTTCGTCATGTCGCTGCCTGGGCGTGCCGAGGGCCAAGAATGGGTCTCCGAAGGCCCTAACTCCCTCTTCGAGCGAGGGGTCAAGAGATGCGGTGGCGGGCGCCCGTTCCTATGCCGAGCTATCGCCGATCTCCGATGCTGCTCCGGGAACCACTTGCGGGAACCACCGTGCAGACTTTCCCAGGCATCCCGGGGCACCTCAGGGCATGGTTTTCGCAGGTCAAGCGCATGAAGCCGACTCTGTGAGCTGGACTTTATTGTGGGCTGTTTTCGCCTTACAAGCGAGGGGTCACTGGTTCGAACCCAGTTGCGCCCACCAAGTGGTCTTCACGTTTCAGCGAGGCCTATTTTCACGTTTGGATCCGACATTTCGGTCCGCATCGCGGCCCGGCGATAGTTGTCCCCGTGTCATATATCTGTTTCGTATGTTGCTGGTGACTTTTCGTG
>Ga0210390_10000442_pt1 | contig 45234 bp, 49 predicted proteins | sample IncBWH11OmetaG_FD_161050 | JGI IMG/M metagenome (GOLD analysis project Ga0210390, IMG submission 161050) | Forest soil microbial communities from Barre Woods Harvard Forest LTER site, Petersham, Massachusetts, United States - Inc-BW-H-11-O ... | reverse complement strand
GTCCGTGCGCCACACCCTGGTTCAGACGTTCCTTAATGCAGGATCTCGCGGTAGAGTCGATCGGCGGGTTGATGCCATTGCGCCGGTTGCGAAATCATACCAAAGGCCGAAGCGGATTTTGCGGTTGCTCATGTCTTGTCTCTCGTGACTGAGGGGCGGCATCCGCCGCGAACCGCATTCCTCAAATCTGCGCTACACCGCCGTCGACGAAGAGTTCGATGCCGCTGACATAGGCGCTGTCGTCGGAGGCGAGGAACACTGCCGCCTTGCCGAGATCGTCCGGTATCCCTAGGCGCCCGAGCGGGACGGAAGCGGCGGCCGCTGCCTTTACGTCATCGGTCATAAACTGAGCGACGCCGGGCGTGTCCGTGTATCCGGGGCTCAATACATTGACCCGGATGTCCCGCCCCTTGAGATCGACGATCCAGGTGCGGGCGAACGAGCGCACGGCCGCCTTTGACGCGTTATAGACCGAGCAGGCGGTGAAGCCCTTGATCGACACCATCGAGCCCGTGAGGATGACCGACGAACCCTTGCCGAGCAGCGGCAGGGCCTTCTGAACGGTGAAGAGCAGGCCACGCACATTCGTGTTGAACGTCTTGTCGAAATGCTCCTCGGTGATTTCCCCGAGCGCGCCGAATTCGTAGAACCCGGCATTCGCTACCAGGACATCGATGCGTCCGGCCTGAGCCCCAATATCCGCAAAAATGCGATCGAGATCGGCAAGGTTTGAAACATCGCCCCGAACGGCCGCGGCGTTACCGCCGATCGCGGCGACCGCCTTGTCGAGCTCCGCCGCACGGCGGCCGGTGATAAACACGCGCGCGCCCTCCTCGGCGAGCCGCTTGGCGATGCCGAGGCCAATCCCCGCGCTGCCGCCCGTCACCAGCGCAACCTTGTCTGCGAGCTTCCCAGTCATTCGGACCTTCCTGCAGATTAACGCTTACCGAGGGGGAACAGTCGACAGCGGCGGGCCGAGCCCTTCCGCCATCGTCAGATGCGCGATGACCGCGTCGCGCAGCCGCTGGTAGGGCAGGCCGGCCAGCATCGCGGTCTGCACGCCGGCCATGACCTCGCCGGGACCTCGCCGGCCTCCGAGCCTATCATCGTGAAGCCGAGGATACGATCGTCGGCGCCGACTAGGACTTTCATGAAGCCTTGTTTTTCGTCGGTCGCCTCGGTGCGCAGCACTGCGCTCATCGGCAGCCGCGCGACGCGCACGGACACCTCTCGGGCCCGCGCCTCGCTTTCACGAAGCCCGACGTGCGCCAGCCGCGGGTCGGTAAACATGCAATAGGGGACGAGCCGAAGGGGACAAGCCGATCGCGGGTGCTGCGATTGCCGCCCGAGAGATTGTCGCGAATGATCCGAAAATCGTCGACGGAGGCGTGCGTGAACTGCGGGCTCCCGGCGCATTCACCGAGCGCCCAGACACTGGGCGCGCTCGTCTCCAATCGCTCGTTGACGCGGACGTAACCGCGCTCGGTCCGTTCGACCCCGGCCTGTTCGAGGCCGATACCGTCGATGTTCAGCACGCGCCCCGCGGCGACCAGAAGGTCGCTGCCCTCGATCGTCCGCTCGTCCGAGCCCAGTCGCACGCTGACCCCGACCTCCTCGCCGGAATGGCCGCGCACGCTGAGGATCTCGACGCCGAGCAGAAACCGGGTGCCTTCGGAGACTAGCTAGGGCGTGTCGTCAATTGAGCCAAATGATAGCGGCGGCGAGGTGGATGGCGGCGAGGAAATTGCGCGCAGTTTTGTCGTAGCGGGTGGCGATGGCCCGGAACTGTTTGAGTTTGCAGAAGAAGTTTTCGACCAGATGGCGCTCCTTATAGAGGTCGCGGTCAAAGTCGGCAGGTGCAAGTCGGTTTGGTCGCGGCGGGATGACGGCGGATTTGCCGGCGCGCGCCAAGGGTTCGCGAACGCGCGCATCGGCATCAAAGGCTTTGTCGGCGATCAGCTGATCGGCCGCCATCGGCGGCAGCAGCGCGTCGGCGCCCACGAGATCGTGGGCCTGTCCCGCGGTCAGCAGAAAGGCGAGAGGATTGCCGAGCGCATCGACCAGAGCATGGATTTTGGTGCTCAACCCGCCTCGGCTAAGCCCGATCGCCTCATCCTGGTCTTTTTTTGGGAGCACCGGCACTGTGCTGATGCGCCCGCACGATCGTGCTGTCGATCATGGCGTATTCGTTGTCAGCATCGGCGGCGAGATATTCGAAGATTTTTTGCCAGACCCCACTCTGCGCCCAACGGCTGAACCGGCGATGGGTGTTCTTCCAATCGCCGAATCGTTCTGGCAAATCGCGCCACGGGATGCCGGCGCGGTAACGGTACAGCACCGCTTCGACGAATCGACGATTGTCTTGGGCGGTTACGCCGACATGGCCGAGCCGCCCTGGCAGCCAGTCTTTGATCCGCTCCCACTGGTCGTCTCGCAGTCCATATCGGGTCATCGGTCAGCCTTTTGCCAAAGCCGACCTTTCATTGATCACACAATTTCTGGCGGAGGTAGACTCGTTTTACGTACTATTCCTCAACGATGACTCGTTTTACGTGCAGGATCAAAATAATTGACGACACGCCCTAGTGTCCCATCCGGGAAATACGATGACATAGTCGGGTAATTTTTTCGAGAATGCATCGGCGGTAGCGGTCCAGAAAGGCTGCGGCGTCAGGTTATAGCCGGTGACGAACAGGTTGGGGGCGCCCGGTGACGAGCTCGCCGGTTTCCGGGTCGACAACGCGCTCGGCGGTTTTCGTCCAGCCGGGGCCGAGCCGCGCGCCGCCGAGCCGCCGGTAGCGCCAGCGTTCGACCACGGCGGCAACGGCCACTACGAAACCCAAAGCGCCAATCGCCACGACAGCACCATGCACCCGGCCGCGAGGAGCGCCACCGCAGCCGCGATCATCGCGACCGCGACGACAAAAGACCGGCGCGCGGCACCGTGCCGCTCACCCCGGCAGGCGCTCGACCACGGCCGCGGTGCCGTATGCGACGATCTCGCTCATCGTCTCGCCGATCTCGGCCGAGTCAAAGCGCATCATCAAAACGGCATTGGCACCCATCGCGGCGGCGTTTTCGACAAGGCGGTCGATCGCGTGGCGCCGCGCCTCTTCGAGCAGCTGCGTGTACTCGTGGATCTCGCCGCCGACGATCGAGCGCAACCCGGCCATCAGATTGCCGCCAAGCCCGCGGCTGCGCACGACGACGCCAAAGCATTGGCCCTTGATCTCGTCGACCCGGTGGCCGGCAATCGTTTCGGTGGTCACGACGAGCATGATTGGTGTCTCCGTTTGGGGTCAATTCGGTGGGTCGGCACGGCGGTGCCGCGCTTCTCGTAAGCATGCTGATGATCTCGGTCGCTTACCACTCTGCAACCCTGCAATGAACAAACGGCCGGTTGCGGGGCCGGGCGGCGAGGCGCTAGGCTGCGTCGGGCCAGGGATCAAAGCGGGGCGGCGATGGCGGCGGCGACAAATTGGAACGAGAGCGAAGTCGAAATCGCCGGGGCAAAGCTGCATCTGGCGCGCGCCGGCAGCGGGCGGCCCGTGCTGGTGCTGCACCATGACATCGGCAGCCCGGATCGGCTCGACTTTTACGACGCGCTGGCGAGCCGGTTCGAGGTCCTGGTCCCGCATCACCCGGGCTACGGCAAGTCGGAACGGCCGCAATGGCTGCGCAGTGTGCGCGACGTCGCGGTCATCTACCAATGGCTGCTGTCCGATCTCGGGATCGAGCGGGCGTCGCTGGTCGGGCTCGGCTTTGGCGGCTGGATCGCCGCCGAGATGGCGACGATGTCGCCCGACCGACTGCACCGGCTGGCGCTCGTCGGCGCGATGGGGCTGAAGCCGCCGCAGGGCGACATTTTCGACCAGGCGATCGTCAGCTATCTCGATTATGCCCGCGCCGGGTTCCACGACCAGGCGGCGTTCGCCCGCGTCTACGGCGATGTGACGACCGACCAGCTGGTCGACTGGGACATCTGCCGGGAAATGTGCTTCCGCATCGCCTGGAAGCCGTACATGTACAGCCAGACCCTGCCGCATTTGCTGGGCGGGGTGAAGGCCCCGGCGTTGGTCGTGTGGGGCGACGACGACAAGGTCGTGCCGCGGAGCGCCGGCGAGCTGTACGCGGCGGCTTTGCCCAACGCTCGTTTCGAGATCCTGCGCGCGGCCGGTCATTGCACGGAGATGGAGCAGCCCGACGCGCTCGCCCGGCTGATCGGCGGCTTCATCGCCGAGAACTGACGTACTTTGTTGCCGCGCCAGCGTCGCGCACAGCGTAGGGAACGCGTCGCATAGCAAAGGGAACAGGAGGAAATCATGCATGTGATGTACTTCACCGAGCAGCCGATGTCCGCCTATCCGGCCGATATCGGGCTCGAATTCGGCGCCACCGCGCTGATGTTCTCGAACAAATATTTCGATCCGGTTGCCGGCAGCCGCCTCTACAACGAATATCTCGAGCAGTACATCTACGCCGAAGAGATGGGCGTCGAAGGCTTCATGCTGAACGAGCACCACAACGCGCCGTTCTGCATGCAGGCCAAATGCAACATATTTGCCTCGATTCTCGCCGCGGTGACCAAAAAGGCCAAGATCGTGCTGCTCGGCAACCCGTTGCCGTTGGCCGAGAACCCGGTGCGGCTCGCCGAAGAACTGGCAATGATCGACATGATCTCGAAGGGCCGGTTGGTTTCGGGCTTTGTGCGCGGCGGCGGCCAGGAGCAGCTCGCCAACGGGGTCAGCCCGGCCTACAACCGCGAGCGCTTCGAGGAGGCCCACGACCTCGTAACCGCGGCGTGGACGCGCGAGGGCCCGTTCCGCTGGGAAGGCACGCACTACCAGCATCGTGTCGTCAACCCGTGGGCCGTTCCGTTGCAAAAGCCCTACCCACGCGTGTGGATCCCAGGTGTGCTGTCCAAGGAAACCATCATCTGGGCGGCCAAGCAGCGCTATCCCTACATCGCGCTCAACACCTCGATCGAGGCGACCAAGAATATCTGGAAGCTCTATGACGAGGTTGCGCTTGAGGCCGGCTATGTCGCCGGGCCGGAGAACCGCGGCTACCTGCAGCAGGTCCACGTCTCCGACAGCGAGGAAAAGGCCGAGAAGAACGCCCGCCAGTTCCTGTGGATGCAAGGCGAGTTCACCGGTCTGGCGCACCCGGTGTGGTCGAGCCCGTCAGGCTACTCGTCGCCCGAGCATCGCCGCAACTTTGTCGAGTTCGCGGTCGGCCGGGCCGAGAGCCCGCGCGGCCGGCCGACCTTTGAAAAGCAGGTCGCCGACGGCCGCGTCATCTATGGCACGCCGGACACGGTCATCCCGAAATTGCGCCGCGTGCTTGAGGAAACCCGGCCCAGCATTTACGGCCTCTGGGGCAATGACGGCAATGTCAGCAACGAGGACGCGCGGACCTGCATCCGGCTGCTCGGCCAGGAAGTCATGCCGGCGATGCGCGAAATCGGCAAGGAGCTCGGGTTGAAGGACCCGTTCGAGCTGAACTCGCCGGTGCATCTGCGCTATTCGACCGACCTCCGGCAGATGCCGCGCGCCGCGGAGTAGCACAACACGCCGGTCCGACCGGGGCCGGCTGGCGGATTGTCGATGATGCCGCGCCGCGCCAAGGCGTGCGCCGGCGGGGTGTGCATAGCGTCGTTGCCGATCATCCGCATGCCGACCTTAAGGGTCCGCAACAGCGGGCCGTCAAACGCGCGGTCGGCGCCAAGGCCGGCAAGCAGGTGTGGAAGATCTCATTCATCCCGCAGACAGCGAGGGCCGCCCGCGCCATAATGGTGAACCTGGCGACTGCGGCCGCCCGTCTAGCGCCGACGACGACGGGCCTTGACCCGCTCTCGGCGCGGCCGCGCGACCTGTCTGTGAGGTGGGCCGACGGCTTGTTATTAAGAGCCCCCGCGTGGAGAACCAATGGAAGCAGGATTCGGCAGCACCCCGTTTGGCAATGCGCGGGGGCGGGCGGCGCGGCGCTACATGCTCGGCAACGATCGACTCAAAGCCGCCGTCACCGACTATGGCGGCGTGCTGGTCTCACTCGAGGCGCCTGATCGCGACGGGCAACTCGCGCATGTCGTGCTCGGCTTTGACGATGTCGCGGGTTACGTCGACAACCGAGGCTCGTTCGGCGCGTTGCTCGGGCGCACCGCCAACCGCATCGCGAATGGCCGATTTACGATCGACGGCGCGCCCTACGAGCTGTCAAAAAATGAAGGCGCGAACACGTTGCACGGCGGGGTCGCCGGGTTTGGCAAGCGGTTCTGGTCGGTCAAGGAGGCCTCGGCGGTCCATTTGACCTTGGCGCTGACCACCGCCGACGGCGATCAAGGGTTTCCGGGCGAGGTCGCGGTTGAGGCGACCTGGCGGCTCGACGGCACAGACCTGTCGCTGCTGTTCACGGCCGAGACTACGAAGCCCACGCCGTTGTCCTTGAGTGCGCACCCCTATTTCAACCTTGACGGTCCGGCGGCGCGCGACTGCCTCGACCACGAGGTCCAAATCTTCGCCGACGCCTATCTGCCGACCGACAAACAGCAAATCCCGACCGGCGAAATCCGGCCGGTTTCCGAAACCCCGTTCGACTTGCGGCGCCCGCAGCCGATCGGTGCGCGTATCCGCGAGTCGGACGCGCAACTGCTCTATGGCCGCGGCTACGACCATTATTTTGTGCTGCATGAGCATCAAGCGGCGACGCCGCGTCCAGCGGCGCGCGTCCGCTCGGCGACCAGCGGCCGCGTCCTCGAGATCCTGACGACGCAGCCGGGTGTGCAGTTCTACACCGGCAACAATCTCGACGGCTCGGCGCCGGGGCGCGGCGGGCTCTATCGCCAGTCGGCGGGATTTGCGTTCGAGCCGCAGGGCTTCCCGAACGCCCCGAACCAGCCGAATTTCCCGTCGACGGTCTTGCGGCCCGGCGAGGCCTATCGGCAGGAAACCGTCTATCGCCTGACCTGCGGCTGACCGGAGCGGCGCCGCCCCGCCGCGCTTCCGCTCTGTCTACTGTCGCGTGTACTTGACGACGCGCCGCACGCGGCCCCAGGCGCCCGGTTGGACGACATAGAGGTCCTTGCGCGAGTCGACCCAGATCCCGTGGCACGATCGGTTGACCGGGCCGTCGCCCCAGCGTGCCAGCCGCTCGCCGTCCAGGGTCACGATGCTGATCATGCCGCCATTGTGCTCGGGGATGTAGACCGTGTCCTCGTCGTCGACATAGAAAAACGCCGGGCCGATCAGCTCGGTCGGCCAGACTTCGAGCAACTTGCCCTGCTGGTCGAAGACCTGCACCCGGTCGTTTTCGCGGTCGGCGAGCAACAGCCGGCCGCGGCTGTCGACCCACACCCCGTGCGGTAGGTTGAACTGACCCGGAGCGGTGCCGGGCTCGCCCCACGAAAACAGATGCTTGCCGTCTGCGGCGAATTTGTGCACGCGGGCGTTGCCGTAGCCGTCGCTGATAAAGAACTCGCCGGAGGGCGCAAACGCGATGTCGGTCGGCAGGTTGAACGGGCCGCCGCCATGGGTCACCTTTTTCCACGCCGACGAGCTGAAATCGTCCTCGGGGACGCCGGTGTCCGAGCGCTGGCCCTTGACCCCGATCGTGTGCAGCAGCTCGCCGTCGGTCGTGAACTTCATGAACTGGCCATGGTATTCGTCGGTCAGCCAGACGAAATCGTTTTCGTCGATACGGATCGCATGCGGGAACGAAAATAGACCCGCACCCCACGACTTCACGAAATTGCCGTCGCGATCGAACACGACGACCGGATGCTCGGAATTGCGGTTGAAGCAGTAGACGCGGTCTTGTGAATCGACGCTGACCGCGCACGCTCTGACTTCCAGGCCCTCGGGCGGGCGGGCCCATTCTTCGTTCACCTTGTAGGTGTATTTGCCGCTGCCGACGATGGGATCCATCATTTCCCCCTTTCCGTTTTCTGTGATCGTGGAGGATTGCGTCCGCCGGCATTATAGCAGCCGCGACCGCCCGCGGATCGATAAACCTTCGACTGGCAGCCATGGTGTTCCGAGGGCGTCGCTCGCCTAGCCGGCCGGGTTCTGGTAAAAGAACGATCAAGCGGCCGCAGGCAAGGAGTGCCTAGATGGAGTCCGGGAGGGGTGGCGCCGACAGGCTATGAGGCGACAAATGGCGTTAACACGCAGCGCAGCGAACGACGAGACCCCGGCGACGACGCGGCTTTATCTGATCACGCCGCCGGCATTTGATCCCGACCGGTTCGCCGGTGAGCTGGAAGAGGCGCTGGCCGGCGGCGACGTCGCCTGCCTGCAATTGCGGCTCAAGGACGTTGCCGACGACGTGGTTCGCCGGGCGACCGCGGTATTGCAGCCGATCGCCGAGGCGCACGATGTCGCGTTTATCATGAACGACCGCCCCGACCTCGCAGCGGAGCTCGGCTGCGACGGCGTCCACGTCGGCGAGGAAGACATGCCCTATGCCGAGGCGCGGGGGCTGCTCGGCCCCGAGCGCATCGTCGGGGTGACTTGCGGCGACAGCCGCCATCGCGCGATCGCCGCCGCCGAGGCCGGCGCCGACTACGTCGCGTTCGGCGCGTTCTTTCCGAGCGTGACCAAGGCCGGGACCAAATTTCGGGCCGACCCCGAGGTGCTGCGCGACTGGAGCGAGACGACCGTCGTGCCGTGCTGCGCAATCGGCGGCATCACCCAGGAAAATTGCGGGCCGCTGGTCGAAGCCGGCGCCGATTTTCTCGCCGTCATCTCCTCCGTCTGGTCCTACCCCAAGGGCGCGCGCGCCGCCGTCGCCGACTTCAACGCCGTCTTCGCAAAATACGGCCGCGCCTATCGCGGCGGCTGACGACCGCTCACCCGCCGGCGTCCCGCGTGCGGCAGAGGGCGAAAGAGGTGCCGCGCGCTATGGCGCGGCGCTTGTGGGGCGGCGTGGCGTGCCCGAGCACCGCGATCGGACATGGCAAGTATCGGTGCTGTGACGCGGCTCACAGATAATTAGCGACGGGCGAGTTATCGGTGAGGTGCCCTGATCTGGGCCGGCGAGGCTTCCGCGTTGTTGCGGGACATCCTCTCGCCGGTGATGGACAGGGCGGCTCGGGCGCTCTTCGCATCAGCAAGGGCGCCGAGCGTAACGCCGCTGTTCCTTTCGAGGAGAGGAATGATGAGCTCGATCACGGCACCCTATCATCGCATCCCGCGGTCCTTCGCCCTGCGCAACCGGGCGGCCGGGCACGACGCGTATATTCCGCCGCCGGCCCAGGTCGACAATGGCGACGAGGCGCTTTATCCGGACAAGTCCGGCACCTACACAAAGGGCGTATTGCAGACCGGCGTCGGGCTCGTCGACCTGGCGGCCTGGCAAAGCTTCAAAACGGCGCTCGACAGCGGCAAGCCCGCCGACTTCGAAAACATCGTGCTGGGCGGGCCGCGCACCTTGAATGGCCCGCAGGGCGGGCTGGCGTTTTATCTCGCCTGCCTCGACGGCAGCCAATTCGGCGCGCCGCCCGCGCCCGCCGTCGCCAGCGAAGCCTATGCGAGCGAGCTGGTCGAGCTCTATTGGGCGTCGCTGTTGAGGGATGTCGCCTTCCTCCACTATGCCTCGGACCCGGTGGCGGTGCAGGCGGCCGCCGAGCTGTGGGCGATGCCAGCCTATGCCGGCCCGCGCGATGCCGCCCACAAGGTTACCCCCGAGCTGTTGTTCCGCGGCAATTTCCCGGGCGAGACGATCGGCCCCTATCTCTCACAGTTCATCGTCCAAAACACGACGATGGGCGCGCTGCCGATCGTCCAAAAATACACGACGTTCCTGCCGAATGTCGATTTCATGAAGGACAAGACCACGTTTCTGCAGGTGCAGAACGGGATCTCGACCGGGCTGTCGCTGACGCCGCAACCGCCGCTCTTTTTCCACAATGGACGCGGGCTCGCTGCCTACACTCATTCGGACGTGCTCTACCAGGCGTATTTTACCGCGTACCTGGTGCTCAACACGATCAACGGCGGCAACCCAGCGCCGCTGAACCCCGGCAATCCCTACGTCACGTCAAAGACGCAAAACGGGTTTGGCACGCTGGGCCAGCCGGACATTGCCGCGACCCTGGCCGCCGTCGCCCGCGAGGCGATCAACGCGGTGTGGTACCAGAAATGGTTCGTCCATCTTCGCCATCGCCCAGAATCGGGCGGTGGGATCGTTTATTTGAACAAGATCGGCGAAGGCAACACGATCAACGCCCAGCTCAGCCCGACCGTGCTGAACTCGCAGGCGGTGCAAACCAGCTTTGCGACCAACAACAGCTATTTTCTGTCGCAAGCGTTCCCCGAGGGCTCGCCGACGCACCCAGCCTATCCCACCGGGCACGGTGCGGTCGCCGGCGCCTGCATCACCGTCTTGAAGTTCTTCTTTGACGGCGGCTTCATCATCCCCAACCCGCAGGTGCCCGCGGCCGACGGGACGACGCTCGGCAGCTACACGGGCAGCGGCGCCGGCAGCCTCAGCGTCAACGGCGAGCTCAACAAACTCGCCCACAACATCAGCTTTGGCCACGGCATCCACGCCGGCATCCACTGGCGCAGCGACAGCGACACCTCGATCGAGCTCGGCGAGGCGGTCGCGTTGAGCTATCTGCGGGACCTGGCGCACACCTATAACGAGAAGTTCACGGTAACCTTGACCAAGGTGGACAATACCCCCGCGACGATCTCCAACGAGTGAGGCGCGCAGCCGCGGCGGCGCTTTTCGGCCTTCCCGGCGCGAGGGGAGAAGCCGGCTTCAGCGCACCGGCGCCCACAGCACGTCTTCGATGTCGGAGGCGCCGGTCGCAAGCATGACGAGGCGGTCAAAGCCGAGGGCGATGCCGGCCGAAGGCGGCAGCCCGGCTTCGAGGGCGGTGAGGAAATCTTCGTCGACCGGGTACGCCTCGCCATAGAGCGCCTGCTTTCGGGCCTGGTCGGCTTGGAAGCGGGCGCGCTGCTCCTGCGGGTCGGTCAGCTCGCCAAAGGCGTTGGCGAGCTCGAGACCGCAGACATAGACCTCGAAGCGCTCGGCAAGGCGCGGGTCGGCCGGGTTGCGCCGCGACAGCGCGGCCAGCGACGCCGGGAAATCGCAGAGCACCACCGGTGCGCCGATTCCGAGACGCGGCTCGATGCGGTCGAGAAAGATGCGGAAATAGAGGGCCTCCCAGTCGTCGCCCGGATGCGGCTCGATGCCGGCCCGCCGCGCCTCGGCGGCGAGCAACCCGACATCGGGATCGAGCGGATCGGGAGCGGTCGCCAGGATGTCGATATCGCAATATCGACGGAAGGCCTTGGCGACGCTGAGCTCCTGCCACGGCCGCCGCGCGTCGGCGCTGTGCCCGCGCCACGTAAGGGCTTTTGCCGATTCAACCGTCTCGTCCCTGGGGTCCGTGATTCGCCGGCTCGAGCCCGGCCATGAGGACGAGTGCGCTGCGTGCTGGCAGGCGCGCAAGAGGCAGACGCAATCGGGGATCAGATCGCGCCACGAGGCGCCGGCGCGATACCACTCCAGCATTGAAAACTCGGGATGGTGGGTCGGGCCGCGCTCGCCGTCGCGAAACACGTGCGCCAGCTGCCAGATCCGCGGCATGCCCGCCGCCAGCAGCTTTTTCATCGCGAATTCGGGCGAGGTGTGCAGATAGCGCCGTAGGGCGCGGCCGCTGCCGGGGTCGTGCAGTTCCGTCGCGAACGCCTTCAGATGCGGCTCGAGGCCGGGGCTCGCCTGCAACGCCGGGGTGTCGACCTCGACAAACCCTTGGCCGCCGAAAAACGCCCGCATCGCCGTCACAATTCGGCCGCGTTGCGCGAGACGCTCGCGGCGCAGCGCAAAGCGCTCCGGCCGCCACCATTGCTCCCCCGGCCGATCCATCGCCGGCGCTCCCTCTGGTCATAGGGCCGTCTTGTCATAGGGCCGGCTTGCCGTAGGCCCGGCCCGTGCTAATGTCTGGGCAGCAGCCGCGCCCGAGCGCGCCCACCGGGATTCCAAATTCATGAAGATCAACGCCATCGACATCAAACCGGGCAATGTCCTCGAATACCAGGGCAAGCTGTGGCTCGTCATGAAGCGCGATCTGGTCCAGCCCGGCAAGGGCGGCGCCTTTGCCCAAGTCGAGATGCGCGACCTGCGCAGCGGGATCAAGCTCAACGACCGCTTCCGGACTCAGGAATCCGTCGAGCGCGTCCGCCTCGACGAGAAGGAGATGCAGTTCCTCTATACCGAGGGCGGGCAGGCGACGTTCATGGACAACGACAGCTTCGAGCAGATCTCGATCCCGACCGAGACGATCGGCGAGCCCGCCGACTTCCTGCGCGACGGCATGGTGTGCACGGTGATGCTGTACGAGGGTTCGCCGCTCTCGGTCGAGTTGCCGCAAAGCGTCACGATGGAAGTGGTCGAGGCGGACCCGGTCGTGCGCGGGCAGACCGCGTCCTCCTCCTACAAGCCGGGCAAGCTCGAGAACGGCCGCCGGGTCATGATCCCGCCCTACATCGAGACCGGCACCCGCATCGTCGTCAGCACCGCCGACGGCAGCTACATGGAGCGGGCAAAGGACTGAGCCGGGGCCGGGCGGAGGGCGCGGCAATGGCCCTGCGTTCGCCGGTGCTGAATGTCATGGCGGGCGCGGCGCTGAAGGCGGCGCGCGGGCTCTTGCGCGATTTTGGCGAGGTCGAGCAGCTGCAAGTCTCGATCAAGGGGCCTGGCGAGTTCGTCTCGACCGCCGACCTTAAGGCCGAGCGCACGTTGAAAAATGAGCTGGTCCGCGCCCGCCCCGGCTACGGCCTGCTGTTCGAGGAGGGCGGCGCCCAGGCGGGCAGCGATCCGCGCCACCGTTGGATCGTCGACCCGCTCGACGGAACGACCAATTTTTTGCACGGCATCCCGCATTTCGCGATCTCGATCGCGCTCGAACGCGATGGTGAGATTGTCGCGGGGCTGGTCTACGACCCAGTTCGAGACGAAATGTACTCGGCCGAAAAGGGCCTCGGCGCCTATGTTAACGACCGGCGGTTGCGGGTTTCGGCGCGCCGCCATCTCGCCGAGTCGGTCGTCGGCACCGGCATGCCGTATGGCCCGCGCGCCGATCATCCGGCCTATCTCGCAATCCTGCCGGCGGTAATGACCGCGACGAGCGGTGTGCGCCGCCTGGGTGCCGCGGCGCTCGACCTCGCCTATGTCGCGGCCGGCCGCTTCGACGGGTATTGGGAATTCGCGACCTCGCCCTGGGATATTGCCGCCGGGATGCTGCTGGTGCGCGAGGCGGGAGGCTATGTCAGCGACTTGTCGGGCGGCCAGACGATGATGACGAGCGGCGATGTGCTCGTCGCCAACGATCATCTGCATCTGCCGTTGGCAGCGCTGATCCGCGAGGCGCTGCGCACCGCGCGCGCGACGGCACCGGCGAATGCGCACAAGGAAAGGTAGAGCGCGATAGACGGGGCTCACGGCACGTTGGTTGCCTTCCGACATTTGCTGCGTTAAGCTTGCCGCACGCGACGCAGCCTGCGGAGCGGCGCGTGACCGCCGCCCGGTCCGACACGGCTCAGGGGTAGGGTCAAGATTATGCATCGTGCCCGGCCGGCAGACGCGCCGCCCGCGGGATCCGCGTCCGGCCGCGCTGCGGTGAACCCGGTGAGCGCGTCTTTGGTCGCTTTCTGCCTCGGAGCGGCCCGGTGAACCGCCCGCGCCGTTTCCTCTTGCGGATGGCGCTGTTCCTGGTGCTGGTCGCGGCGCTGGCGGCCGCCCTCGGCAAATCGCTCGCCGCCGCGTTTATGGGCAACCCGGCGGTCAATGGCGTGATCCTCGGCATCCTCGTCGCGGGCATCGCCTATATCTTCCGCCAGGTGCTGCTGCTCGAGCCCGAGATTGCCTGGATCGAGAGCTTCCGCCAGCGCCAGACCGAAAACGAGGCAATCGTCGCCGGCCGCCGCGACGAGCCGCGGCTTCTGGCGCCGATGGCGCGCATGCTGGGGGCACGGCAGGGTGGCCGCGTCAGCCTGTCGACAAGCTCGCTGCAAACCCTGCTCGACGGCATCGGGTCGCGGCTCAGCGAAACGCGCGAGACCTCGCGCTACCTGATCGGCGTGTTGATCTTTCTCGGCCTGCTCGGCACCTTTTACGGGCTCCTCGAGACCGTCCGCTCGGTCGGCGGCGTGATCGGCGGGCTCAGCGTCGGCGGCGGCGATCTCACGCGCGCCTTTGCCAGCCTCAAATCCGGGTTGCAGTCGCCGCTCGCCGGCATGGGGACCGCGTTCAGCTCGTCCTTGTTCGGGCTCGCCGGCAGCCTCGTCCTCGGCTTTCTCGACCTGCAGGCGGGCCAGGCGCAGAACCGGTTCTACAACGATCTCGAGGAGTGGCTGTCCGGCTTTACGCGGCTCTCGGGCGGCGGCTTGGGCGACGCGGGCGACGCGCCGATCCCGGTCTACATCCAGGCGTTGCTCGAGCAGACCGCCGACAGCCTCGAAAATCTGCAGCGCATCCTCGCCCGCGGAGAGGAGAGCCGGATCGGCGCCAATGCGACCTTGTCGAGCCTGACGGACCGCCTCGGTATTCTTGGCGAGCAGATGAAAGCCGGGCAGATGCTGATGCTGCGGCTCGCCGAAAACCAGCTCGAGCTGAAGCCTGTCTTGGGCCGGCTTGCCGACAAGGCCGACGGGTCGCCCGGTCATGACGACGCGCTGCGCAACCATCTGCGCAACATCGAAGCCTATACCGCGCGGCTGATCGAGGACATGGCGCAAGGCCGCGCCCAAAGCGTGCAAGAGCTGCGTGGCGAAATCCGCATCCTCGCCCGCACCATCGCCGCGCTGGCCGAAGAGGGCCGGCGCTGACCCCGCAACAGACCGGCTGACCCATGGCGATCGCCCCGAGAAACTACCGCCGGCCGAGCATCGACATCTGGCCGGGCTTTGTCGACGCGCTGTCACAGCTGTTGATGGTCATCATCTTCATTCTGCTGGTGTTCACGGTTGGTCAGTTCTACTTGTCGGCGGCCCTGTCCGGGCGGGAAGAGGCGCTGCACAAATTGCAGCAGCAGGTCGATGCGCTCGCCAGCCTGCTCTCGCTGGAGCGCACCGCCAACGGCGAGCTGCGGGAGGGCTCCGCCCGGCTCCAGGCGCAGCTGAAGAGTGCCAGCGCCGACCGCCAGCGGCTCAACGCGCAGGTGAGCGACCTCTCCGTCAAAGCCAAGGACGCGGAGAAGCTGCGCGACCGCTCCGACGAGCTCGAAGCAAGCCTCGCCGCCGAGCAGCAGCAGGCGGCGATCACACAAAAGGCGATCGCCGACCGGGATGCGCGGCTGCAGCAGCTGACCACCGCCGCCAGCCAAGGCAAACAGGCGCTCGCTGCCGAGAAATCGGTCAGCAGCGAGGCGTTGGCCCAGGTCGACCTGTTGAACCAGCAGATCGCGGCGTTGCGCCAGCAGCTCTCGGCGATTTCGGCGGCACTCGACCTTTCCCAGGCCAAGGTCAAAACGCAGCAGACGCAGATCGCCGATCTCGGACAGAAGCTCAACATCGCGCTCGCCAACAAGGTCGAGGAGCTGGCGCATTACCGCTCGGAGTTTTTTGGGCGGCTGCGCGACATTCTCGGCAACCGGCCCGACATTCGCGTTGTCGGTGACCGCTTTGTGTTTCAGTCGGAAGTGTTGTTCGCGCCGGGGAGCGCCGACCTGACCGACAACGCCAAGAAGGATCTCGACCCGGTCATCACCGCGCTAAAGCAGATCACGGCCGAAATTCCGCCGGACATCAACTGGGTGCTGCAGGTCAGCGGCCACACCGACCGTAACCCTATAAAGACGCCGCAGTTTCCGTCGAATTGGGAATTGTCGACCGCGCGCGCGATGTCGGTCGTGCGCTACGCGATCAGCAAGGGGATTCCGGCTGACCGGCTCGCGGCGGCGGGATTTGCCGACACCCAGCCGATCGATCCCGGCACCGGCCCCGACGCCTACCGCCGCAACCGCCGCATCGAGCTGAAGCTGACCGAGCGCTGAGACGCCGAAGCCGCCGGCGTTCGCGCGGCCGAGGTCGATCCGCGCCCGCAAGGAGCCCGGTGCACGGGAAACTCAGCCCGGGAAACTCAATCCGGGAAACTCAACATGAGGAGACCACGATGCCCGCGCCCTACGAACAGCACCGCGCACAGCTGAAAGCCATCCTCCTCGCCTGGGGCATGCCGGAAGACAACGCCGAAACGACGGCGGATATCCTGTCGTGGGCCGACCTGCACGGGGTCGACAGCCACGGCATCTCGATGATCCCGGGCTACGACCGAGCGCGCCGCAGCGGCCGCGCCAACATGGCGGCACGCCCGCGGATCGTCAAAGAGACGCCGGTCTCGGCGCTGGTCGACGGCGATCGCGGGCTCGGCCACGTGCCGGCGCGGTTTGCGATGCAGGTCGCGATCGATAAGGCCAAAGAGTCCGGGATCGCGATCACCGCAGTGCGCAACTCGGCGCATTTCGGCGCCACCGGCTATTACACCTTGATGGCGGCCAATGCCGGGCTGATCGGCATGGCGTGCACCAGCAACACCGTGGCCCAAGTCGCCCCGACCTTTGGCAAGGAAGCAAAGCTCGGCACCGACCCGTGGTCGTTCGCCGCCCCGGCCGCGAATGGCGAGCCCTTCCTGCTCGACATGGCGACGACGACCGTCGCCGCCGGCCGCATCCGCAACAAGGCCAACGAAGGGCTCGAATGCCCGCCCGGCTGGGTGCTCGACAGGGACGGACGGCCCAGCACCGACCCGGACGAGGCGCGCGAGAAGGGCGGGTTTCTGACTTCGCTCGGCGGCGCGCCGGAAACCTCGAGCTACAAGGGCTACGGGCTCGCGGTCATGGTCAACATCCTTGGCGCGTGCCTGTCGGGGGCGACGTTGATCACCGACCCGATGAGCGGGAAAAAGCTGCAGGGCAACGACATCGGCCATTGTTTTATCGCGATCGACCCGGCCTTGTTCCGCGACCCCGACGATTTCGCGGCCGACGTGACCCGGTTCTGCAACGACCTGCGGGCAACCACCCCCATCGACCCGGCACAGCCGGTCATGGTCGCCGGCGACCCCCAATGGAACAACGCGAAACAGCGGCTGCAGCACGGAATCCCGGTTGGCCCGGGGCTGTTGAACCAAATCCGCCAGGTTGCCCAGGCCTGCGCCGCGCCCTGGTTCTTGGACTGAGGAGATTCGACATGGCCGAGCCACATGGTCCCCTCCAGGGGGTAAGGGTCGTCGCCTGCTCGACGGCGCAGGCCGGGACGGTGCCGTACATGCTGATGGCCGATCTCGGCGCCGAGGTGATCAAGGTCGAGGTGCCTGAAATCGGCGACAACTCGCGCGGCTCGACCGTGTTGCCGGGGCTCCCCAGCACCTATTTCGAGACCAACAACCGCGGCGTGAAAAGCATCACGTTGAACCTGAAGAGCGAGGAAGGCCGCGAGATTCTGCGCAAGCTGGTCGCGGAGGCCGACATCTTCGGGCAGAACTTCCGGCCCGGCGCCGCGGATAAAAACGGCTTCGGCTATGACGAATTAAGGCGGGTCAACCCCAGGCTCGTCTACGTGTCGGTCTCCGGTTACGGGCCAAAGGGGCCGCATGCCGACCTGCCCGGCACCGATTCGATGGCGCAGGCGTTGGGCGGCATCGCCGAAGCCTATTCGACACCGGGCCAGCCGTTGAAGACCGGCATTGTTTCGGTCGCCGACGAGACCTGCGCGATCCTCGCCTTTGGCGGAGCGCTTGCGGCATTGACCCATGCGCGCGCGACCGGCGTCGGGCAAAAGGTCGACTGCTCCTTGCTCGGCGGGCAGATCCGCTTGATGGGCTGGACCTTGACGACCGCGATGTGGCGCAACCGCGACCCGGTCACCGGCCAGGCGCGCGTCACCGGCACGCCGCAGCGCCCCGGCCTCAGCGCCAGCTTTAACGACAGCGACGGCAAGCCGTTGGTGTTTCAACTGAACGGCGCTCGCAAATGGCGCGACGCGATGATGGCGCTGGGCTTTTACGAGGCGCTCGAAACAGCGGGCTTTGGCGATCTCGGCGTGATCATCGGGTCGGAAGAAATGCGCGCGGCGTTGTTGCGCACTCTCGACGAATTGTTCGCGACCGGGCCGCGCGACGACTGGGTCGAGAGGCTGCGCGCCGCCGACATCGTCGCGGCGCCGATCAACACCTTGCTCGAGGCGTCCAACGACCCCGACGTATTGGCCAATGGATATGTGACCGAGGTCGACTACCCGGAATACGGCAAGCGGCTGAAGGTGCATGGCTCGCCCTGGCATTTTTCCGAAACGCCGGCGCGGGTTGGCGCCGCCCCCAAGCTCGGCGCCGACAATGACGAAATCCTCGCTCAGCTCGGCTACACCCCGGCGCAAATCGACGGTCTCCGCGAGCGCAAAATCATCTGACCGCGCCGGCCCCCAGCGTTGACAATGCCGGCAGGTGGGATATGAGTTGGGTCGAGATCCGCGAGGCGCTGGCCGCTGTCCGCACCCTCTCTCGGGCGATCCTGCCGGTCGGTGTCGCCACCCATAGCGACGCGTTACGCGTGGCCGAACGTTATGGATGCGCGGTTTATGATGCGCTGGTGATCGCCGCGGCGCTGCGCGCCGATTGCGGCGTCCTGTGGTCGGAGGACATGCACGACGGCCTCGTCATCGATCGCCGGCTCCGCATCGCCAACCCGTTTCGTTAGTGGTCCGATCGAAACGCTTGGTTCCCAAGCGTTTCGTGAATCTGCCCAGATTGATAGGTTTGGTGGTGCGATTCAGCCAACGGATGGGAATCATCCGTTGGCATCGCACCACTAGCCGGGTCGACCACCCGGCGCTTTGGTGCTATCGCCGATGAGCGCCGCCGCCGATGCGGCGAAATCGATGAGCTTGCCAATCTCTTCGGGAGGAACCCGCATGCGTCCACAGGCTGCTGCGATGAAGGCGTTGCTCGACGCGCCCGGTCTCCACATTATGCCCGGCTGCGGTGACGCGATGGGCGCGCGGCTGATCGAGGAGACCGGCTTCCGCATCGGCTTCGTCTCGGGTTCCAGCATCGCCGCAATGCGCTTGGCAATGCCGGACATGGATTTGCTGACGTTTCCGGAAATGGCCGACGCGGTCGAGACCATCGTCGCCACGGCGCCCGGCGTGCTGTGGCTGGCCGACGGCGACACCGGCTATGGCAACGCGCTCGCCGTGCAGAAGACGATCGGCGCCTATGCGCGCCGGGGCGCGGCCGCGGTATTGATCGAGGACAAGGCCTGGCCGCGCCCGCTCGGCCACAACGGCGCCAAACTGGTGATCGAGCGCGAGGCCGCGATCCTGCGCTGCCGCGCCGCGGTCGAGGCTTGCCGGGAGGAGGGCATTTTGCTGCTCGCCCGCACCGACGCCCGCACCTCGCGCGGGTTCGACGAGGCATTGACCCGGCTGAAAGCCTTCGCGGCCGAGGGCGCCGACATCCTGTTTTTCGACTCGCCGCAGTCGGAGGCCGAATTGCGCGAAGCGGTCGCGGCCGCCAACGGCAAGCCGTCGCTCGCCGTCGCCTCCCCCGCCGGCCGGCATTTCATGCCCGGCGACGCCGCGTTGGAGCGGCTTGGGGTCAAGCTCGTCGTCTACCCGCAAGATATTCTCGCCGCGACCGTGCATGCCGTACGCGCGGCGCTTGCCTCGCTGAAGGGAGGCCCAAAACCGCCGATGGCAAGCCCGGCGGAGCTCGCGACCGCGATCCGTGCGGCGGACTACCTCGCCCGCGACGCCCGCTGGCCAGACCCGCGCTGATCCGAACGGCTTTCCATCCGGGGCGTGCGATGCAATTCTGACCCGATGGTCCCGCTCTCGGTTCTCGATCTCTCCCCGATTGTCGAAGGCGGCGACGCCGGTCAGTCGCTGCGCAACTCGCTCGACCTCGCGCGCCATGTCGAGGCGCTCGGCTACCGGCGCTTCTGGATGGCCGAGCACCACAATTTGCCGGGCATCGCGAGTGCCGCGACCGCGGTGGCGCTCGCGCATGTCGCGGCCGGCACAACCAAGATCCGGATCGGCGCCGGCGGAATCATGCTGCCGAACCATGCGCCGCTGGTGATCGCCGAGCAGTTCGGCACGCTCGCCGCGCTGTATCCGGGGCGGGTCGAGCTGGGGCTCGGCCGCGCCCCCGGCTCGGACCAGGCGACCGCGCGGGCGATCCGCCGCAACCTCTTTGGCGGGGCCGACGAGTTCCCGCAGGACGTCGTCGAGCTGATGGGCTATTTCGAGCCCGCCAAGCCCGACCAGGCGGTGCAGGCGGTCCCTGGCGCCGGGCTCGCGGTGCCGGTCTGGATTCTCGGCTCCAGCCTCTACGGCGCGCAGGTCGCGGCGTATCTCGGCCTGCCGTTCGCCTTCGCCTCGCATTTTGCGCCTGCCATGATGACGCAGGCGATCGCGATCTACCGGGAGCGCTTCCGGCCGTCGACGCAGCTCGCCCTGCCGCATGTCATGCTCGGGGTCGTCGTCGTCGCGGCGGAGACGGACGAGGAGGCGCGGTTTCTGTTCTCGTCATTGCAGCAGTCGACGTTGAACAACCGCACCGGCCGGCGCGGCCGGGTCCCGCCGCCGGTCGTCGATTTCGACGCGCGGCTCGACCCCTATGCGCGCGCGATATTGGACGAGGCGCAGGCCTGCGCGGTGGTCGGCGACACTGACATGGTGCGCCGCGGCCTCGACGACTTTGTCGCCCGCACCGGTGCCGACGAGCTGATGGTGACCGCGAACATCTTCGACCACGACAAGCGCAAGCGCTCGTTCGAGATCGTCGCCCAACTATACGGCGGGATCAGGAAACCCGAGCCGGATAAGCAAGACTGACGACGAGAGATTGGCGCGAGCGGCTTAAGGGTCGAAATCGGGAAATCGTTGGCCGAGAACCCTGGGCACGACCCCGTCGTCGCCGCCGCGCCAGCGGATACGGGGCTACAGGTACTTCGCCGGGCGGATCATCGCCCGCCACATATGCGCGACCGAGCTGTTGTCGAAACCGAGGCCTTGCTCCGGCTGCTTGAAGTTGCGGCCGATCACGTCCTCGAACTCCTCAAGCTCGACGTGCACATTGGGGTCGAACGAATAGATGTCGTGAACGGTGATCTGGCGGCCGTACATGTACCATTTGTGGTCCCGCATCCGCTTGTAGTCTTCCTCGATATAGGGGTCGGGACGGTATTCCTGGCCGAACGAGGTGATGTAGGACTGCGGATATTCATAGCCGACCGACTCGTCGGGGTAGAAACGCAGCACCTGGTGAGCACGGATCGCCCAGGTCACTTCCTCGTCGACATAAGGCTCGACCAGCTGGGCGCCCCAATAGCCGTGGTCGCCGCGGATAAAACCGATCGTCGAGATGTCGTGCAAGAGGCAGGCGAGCACCATCTTCTCGGGCAAATTGGCGTTAACCGCGTGCCGGGCGCTCTGCAAGAGGTGCATGCACGGGCCAAAGCGGTATTTGAAAAAATCCATCAAGTTCGGCTTTTCCGGCATCGCCGGCAGCCGCGGGTCGTCGCCCATCAGCACGCGCGCGTTCGGATTTTCCTTCATCAACGCACCGGCGTTTGGCGCCGGCCCCATGTCGCCCTCGGCCATCGAATAAAGCCGCGACTTGATGACGATATAGTCGAGCTCGCGGGCCATCTTTTCTTCGAGCGCGTCGGCGCGCTGCGACAGGGTCATCACGTCGTTCACTGCGTCTCTCCTCGGTCCCTTGCGGCTCGCATCAGCCTAGCAGATCGGAGCCGCCGGGCGCGCGCTTTTGTCGTGGTCGTTTCGACCCGCGGCTTCGAGCGCCGTCGCGCCGACCTATCGCTGACCGCACATCCGCACAACGCGGCGATGGAAAAAAAGCACGCCGCCCGCGGTCCAATCGCATCCATTAATAAGAGCACCGACGACTTCGACAGGATACGCGAATGGAGCCTCAGCCCGCAGTGCCGCATCAATGGGACGCGGAGGCCGATGTCGTCGTCGTCGGCTTTGGCGCGGCGGGTGTCGCGGCGTCGGTCACCGCCTACGATCTCGGAGCCGATGTCGTGATCCTGGAAAAGGCGCCCGAGGGCGAGGAGGGCGGCAACACGCGGGTCGCGGGCCAGGGCTATCTGAACACGTCCTCCGCCGAGGAGGCCGCTTCCTACCTGGCCGCGCTGTGCGGCCCCTACACCGTGCCGCAAGCGATCGTGGAGGTGTGGGCGGACGAGATGTGCCGCAACAACGCCTGGCTCGAAAGCCTCGGCGGCGACCCGCAGGAGCACCAGCATCCGCCGGTCGGGATCGAGTTTCCGGACCTGCCCGGCGCCGGGTGCGTGCACAAATTCCACGACGGGCCGACCTACGGCTATTCCTACACCTGGCAGCGGTTCGAGCGGCTGGTCAGGGACCGGCCGATCTCGGTCCTCTATGAAACCCCGGCGAAGGAGTTGATCCAGAACCCGCTTACCGGCGAAATCCTGGGGGTGCGCGCCCGGCGCCGGGACGAACCGATTTGCGTCAAGGCGCGCCGAGCGGTGGTGCTGACCTGCGGCGGCTTTGAGAACAACCAGGAGATGATCCGCAACTACCTGCCCGGCATCCCCTATTGCTACACCTCGGGCTCGCCACACAACGAAGGCGACGGCATCGCGATGGCGATGTCGGTCGGCGCCGATCTGTGGCACATGAACAACTATGCCGGCCCGTCGATGGCGCTGAAGGTCCCGGAAATCCGCACGACCTTTTCGATGCAGGCCCTGCACTTCAGCAAGGTCATGCCGGGCGGCATGATCGTGGTCGGCCCCGACGCGCGCCGCTTTGCCGACGAAAAATTCAAGACCCGCCACGGCAAGATACCGGTCAACGGCCGCTGGCTCCCATTGTCGACGCCGTGCCCGATGTTCCTGATTGTCGACCACACCCTCTTTTCGGCGGGCCCGCTCTACGACAAGCACCCGAGCCACGGCTGGACCCAGATCATCGAGCGCTACGAGTGGAGCCCCGACAACCGCGCCGAGCTCGCGAAAGGCTGGATCAAGACCGCCGACAGCGTCCCCGGGCTCGCCGAGGCTCTCGAGCTTGACCCCGCAGCGCTGTCCGAAACTGTGCGCCGCTGGAACCGCTGCTGCGAGGAGGGCCGCGATGCGGATTTCGGCCGCACCCTGATGCTGGCGCCGATCGCCGACGGTCCGTTTTACGCGGTCGAATTGTCGCCATCGATGCTGAACACCCAGGGCGGCCCGCGGCGCAACGAGAAGGGTCAGGTCGTGCGCCCCGACGGGACGCCGATCCCGCGGCTCTACAGCGCCGGAGAGCTCGGCTCGATCTACAGCTATCTCTACCAGGGTACCGGCAACATCGGCGAATGCCTCGCTTTTGGCCGCGTCTCCGGCCGCAACGCCGCCGCCGAAGCCCCGTGGGATTAGCAAAAGCCGGACGCAATTCAAGTAGGGCTCGGCGCCGGCGGGCGACCGGGCTTGGCCGGCCCCTCGGTCATTACGCCAAATCTACCCGCGCGTGATGGCCGCGGGCGGCGGCGAGGCGGCGGTCGCAGGTCAACAGCGGCGCATCGAGCGCCTCGGCGAGCGCTACGTAAACGGCGTCGTAGGCGGTGAGGTTGTGCCGCAATTCCCAGACCCGCGGCAGCAGGACATCGTGCGGGTAGCGGGACAGCGGGAGATCGGACAAATCGCCAAGAGCGTCGCGGCAACGTGCGGGTTGGATTTGCCCGGTCGCGGCATAGCGCCGGAGCACCTGCGCCACCTCGACATCGATCAGATGGGGCGCGTGCAACGTGTGTCCCGCATCAAACAGCCGCTCCTCGACAGAAGCGGCGGCCGGCGTGCGCAGCAGCATTTCCAGCAGCGCCGAGGCATCGACTACGATCACCGGGAATCGCGCTCGGCGCGGATCGCCTCTTCCGGCGAGACCGCGGGCGCGGCCACGGGGCGGCGCTGCAGGCGCTCGCGCAGTTCTGCGAGGGTTGGCCGCTCGGCCGTGCGACGCAGCTCGGCGAGAAGATAGTCCGAGAGGGACATGCCTTCGAGGGCGGCGCGCGACTTGAGCACGCGGTGGAGTGCGTCGGGAACATTGCGGATCTGGATCATCACGGACATGCGCCCTGCATAGAAGCATGTGCAGGACATGCATGTCAGGGCGGCCTCGAAGGGGCGGTCGCCGGGTTTATGCAGGCGGCGATCTGGGGCACCCCCGACCGCATCCTGCGCGAGCTGGAGGCGCGGCGCGGAGTGATCGGCGATTTCGAGCTCAACGCCGCGTTCCGCTTTGGCGGGGTGCCGTACGAGCTTGCCGAGCGCGGGCTCAAGCTGTTCGCGAGCGAGGTCCTGCCGGTATTGCAGAGCTGGCGGGCGGAGGGTTCGGCGCTCGCCGCCGAGTGAGGGTCAGGCCCGGGTCATAAGGCCGCGTCGGCGATACGGCCCAAGGTTTCCTCGCGGCCCAGCACCTCCATGACAAAAAAGATGCCGGGCGAGGCGGCGGAGCCGGTCAGTGCCGCGCGCAGCGGCTGCGCGACGGCGCCGAGCTGCACGCCCTCTTCGCCGGCAAAGGCGCGGACCCGGTCCTCCAGCGCCGGAGCCCGCCAGTCACCGCCGTCGAGCGCCGCGCCGAGCGCGCGCAGCAGCCGGCGGGCTTCCGGCGTCAGCAATTTTGCCGCGCGCGCGTCTTGCGAGATCGGGCGCTGTGCCATCAGAAACCGCGCATTGGCGGCAAGCTCGACGATGGTCTTCGGCCGCAGCTTCAGCTCCGGCATTGCCTGCCGCAGCCGGTCGCGCTGCGCCTCGTCGAGCGGATGGCCGAGCTCGGCCTCTAGCGGCTCGGCGACGAGTTCGGCGAGGCGGGCGTCCTCGGCCTCACGGATGTAATGCCCGTTGAGGTTGTCGAGCTTGGCGAAATCGAAGCGGGACGGGGCCCGCCCGACGGCGTCGAGGCCAAACCACCGTATTGCCGCGTCCGTTGAGATGATTTCGGCGTCGCCGTGGCTCCAGCCCAGCCGCAACAGGTAGTTGCGCATCGCCTCGGGCAGGTAGCCCATGTCGCGGTAGGCGTCGACGGCGAGCGCGCCGTGGCGTTTCGACAGCTTGGCCCCGTCGGCGCCGTGGATCAGCGGCACATGCGCGAATTCAGGCACCGGCCAGCCGAGCGCGCGGTAGATCTGCGTCTGGCGAAACGCGTTGTTCAGGTGGTCGTCGCCGCGGATCACGTGGGTGATGCCCATGTCATGGTCGTCGACGACGACCGAGAGGTTGTAGGTGGGGGTGCCGTCGCCGCGCAGGATGATCAGGTCGTCGAGCTCGGCGTTGGCGACCGTGACCTCGCCCTGCACGAGGTCATGGATCGTCGTCGCACCCTGCTGCGGCGCCTTCAGACGGATCGCGGGTGCTACGCCGGAGGGCGCGGTGGCGGGATCGCGGTCGCGCCAGGTGCCGTCATAGCGCACCGAGCGCTTTTCGACGCGGGCCTTCTCGCGCATCGCCGCGAGCTCGGCCGGGCTGCAGTAGCAATAATAGGCTTGGCCGGTGGCCAGCAATTGCCGCGCGGCCTCGGCGTGACGCGGGGCGCGAGCGAATTGGTGGACGATCTCGCCGTCCCAGTCGAGGCTGAGCCATTCAAGCCCGTCGACAATCGCCGCGACGGCTTGCGGCGTCGACCGCGCGCGGTCGGTGTCCTCGATGCGCAGCCGAAAGACGCCGCCCTCGCCATGCAATTGGTGATGACGGGCGAAGAGCCAGTTGAACAACGCGGTGCGCGCCCCGCCGATATGCAGAAACCCAGTCGGCGACGGCGCAAAGCGGACGGTGACGGTCATTTGCCAAGGATGGGGCGGGGGGCCGGCGATATCAACGCGCGACCGCGGCGAGCCGGCGGCGATCCCCGTGCTGCGGGTCGGGCCGGGCGCGGCAAGTCGCGGCGCCTGGACGCGTGCGAGCTTCAGCCGGGCCGAATCAGGGGGCGGTTTCGATTTCCTGCAGCAGCTTGCGCAGCTCCTGAGCGAGGTCGGGCTCGCGGTCGCGCCGCGCGCCGCCGGCGTCGCCTTCGGCGGCGGCGGCAGCTTCGGCCGCGGGGGCGCTGCGCAGCCGCTCCAGGACCGCCGTCAGAGTCGACACCGCGTCGCGCAGCTGTGACATGGCCGCCGCGTCGACGGCGCCGTCCTGCCCCGCCGTTTGCTGGCGCAGCTCGGTCGCGCGAAAGGCGGTCTCGAGTGCTTCGAGCGAGGAGGTTGTGGTGGCCGCGAGCCCTTCGGTCGTTGTCGAGAGGCGTTCGATCGCGGCGGACAACGCGCGGTGCCCCTGCTCGAGAACGGCCGCGAGCCGATCGGGGACTTGCAGCGCCGCGACGGGTGCGGCGGCGTCGCGGGCCGGGTTGGCCGGCGCGGTCGTGTCGAGCAGCTCGGCGGTGCGGCGCAGCAGCCCGGCTTCGGCCGGCTCGGCCGGCAGGCGCGAAATGATTTCGATCAGCGGTTCGGCGGTCACGTCGACCGCGATCCGGGCGAGAACGGCGAGCAGCGCCAGCCCGACCACCGCCAATGCCGCGGGTATGGTCGGAATGGGTCCGGCCGGCATAGGCAGCGGGCCATGCTGCTGTGCCGCACCCAGCACCGCGGCGGCCGCCAGCACGATCAACGCGCTGAAAAAGTGCGTGCGCGCGGCGCCGATATAATAGAGCCGGGCGACCTCGCGCCGCGCCGCGGGGGCGCTGAACCGGCCGTGCAGCACGACCGTGCCGTCGGCCGGCGGGGGTCGCGGCTGCACCGCGGCCGGCGCCGGGATAAGCCGCCGCAGCCCGCTGCCGTCAAACGCCGCCGTCCAGCCGGGCCGGGCCGGGCCGCGGTACGGCGGATTGCGGTCGAGATGGCGGCGCAGGCGCAACGCCTCGGCGATCAGGTCGGCCGAGGTCAGCAGAATCGCGAAGAGCGCGTAGACCGCAAGCCAGGTCACCGCCAAGGTCGGCAGCAGCGGCGCCAGGCTGGGCAGCAGCGCAGCGTGCGGGATCGAGGCCAGCTCCGGGCGAATCAACGCCGCGGCCGCCACAGTCCCGGCAATGGCGCTCGACGCCACGATAATCCAAGGTCGCATTGCGGATTCCAAACCCCGCGAGGGAACTCCAATCATTGGCCGGCGCGACGCCGTACGGCACCCCGGCCGTGACCTATCGCGCGACCGTCGACCGCGCCAAGCCGGCCATCGACTGCGGCCGCGAGACGGACCGGCAGCAGGGCTGTGCTGATCGGATTATACGGCGACGACGACAACAAACCGTAAATAATCGTCCTAAATCGGATGGGGCCGGGTGCCGCGCCTGGTGTGTGCTCGGCGCGTCGCCCGTTAATCGCCGACTAAGGGTGAATGACGGTTTCGACGCGGCTGATGACAAAAGCCTCGTGGCGATTGAGAAAATCGGCGACGACCTCGGCGAACGCCTCGGGGCGCTCGGTGCTGATCGAATGACCGGCATCGTAGACCAGGACGAGATGAGAATTCGGCATCAGCTCTTTATAGATGCGCCCCAGTTCGGACGGCATCAGACGGTCGAGCGTGCCGAACAGAACCAGGGTGGGGGTAGCGAGTCCGGGCAGCAACGCTTCGAGCTCTGGGTCGCGATCGGGCCCGCGCAAGCGCTCGAGCAGGCGCGCCTGCTGCCCCTGGATCGCGGCATCGGGCGTCGGCAACGGCGGCATCCGCTCGGGATGCCCATACATCAGGCGCGCCATCTCCTGCGGAGTACCCGCGGGCGGCCGCGCGCTGGCCGGCCGGATCGCCGCCGGCGCTTCGAGAACCAACGCGCTGACCCGCTCCGGCAGCCGCGCCGCCAGGTACAGCGCGGTCCGCGCACCGAACGAGGTCCCCATCAGGTTGTAGGTTTCGAGGCCGAGCCCAGCCGCCGCGGCAGCCATCGCCGCCGCCAGCTCGGCCTGGTTTTGCGTGCGCGTGTTCTCCCGCGACGTGCCAAAGCCCGGCATCTCAAACGCGATAACCTGGAAGTGGCGGCTCAAGAGGTCGTGACCGGGGGTCAGCCGCAACCCGCCGGCACCGTGCAGGTGCACCAGCGCCGGCCCTTCGCCGGCGCTCATGTAGCGGATGCGGAAGCCGCCCGCCTCGACGTGACCTTCGCGAAATGCCCCGCGCGCTTGCGTCACGATCGGTGTTTCCTCTTTAACGACAGCCCGCTCGACCCCGCGCCCAGCCGCGACGACACCTATCGCCGGAAGGTGCATCACCGCTGTGCACGCCTAGCCGCCCCTCCCAGCCCTGTCAATAGCCTGCTGCGACCCCTCTACCGGTCGACCGCCGAGCCCAGCCACACTGACTCGCGACACCGCGGGGCATTCGCTTCGCGGGCCGCGTTGCGGCGGGTTGGAGTGCAGCCTTGCAACAGCCGGTCGGCGCGACGCACCTCAGAATGGGCTTGCCGGGACTACATGGATTGTAAATCATCGTTAGCTAATCACTAAATATTGACCTAAAGATGATTAACTTCATTTTTTTTAAGCGACGCCGCTTCTTTCGTTGACGTCGCTCGTCGGTCGAGTAAGCTTGCCGATCCCGTCATTTTCGGTTGGTCTGGGATGTGCTGCTTCCGGTCGGCGGTGATCGCTCTGTTGCTGAGCTTGGCAATGGTCCCTCCGTCCCCGGCGGGCGAGCGCAAGGCGCCGCGGCGCTCGATCGCGCCGGTCGCCAACCCGCTCGATCGCGTTGCCGATGCGGTCGACGGTGCTGAGTCCAGCCACGGTCTCGATCTGTCGATGTGGCGTCCCGATCCGGCGGGCCCGCAAGGGCCGATGCAGGTAAGCGCCGCGGCCGCGGCCGATGTCGGCGGCGGCGACCGGTTTGACCCCGACGCGAACCGCGAGATCGGCCGTGCCTATTTTGCGCAGCTCTATCGCCGCTACGGCGACTGGCCCGATGCAATTGCGGCCTACAATTGGGGCATCGGCAATCTCGAGGCGTGGGTCAAGGCGGGGCGCCCGGTTGGCGGGCCGGAATTCGGCGTCGCCGCCTATCTTGGCCGAGTGTTGCGCGACAGCGGCCTGTGCGACGGGCCTCGCGTCGCGCACCCGCGCTCGACAGCACTGTCGCCAGGCTGCGCTGATCTCGGCGGCGGGCGCGGGCTCGTTCCGGACGGGCACGATCTTGCCGGCGGCTCCTCGCGGTTCCGCAACGAGCTCGACAAGGCGATGCAGCTCGCCATGGAGCACGCGCATTCGCCGTAGCGACCCCGCTACGGCGACCCCCCGGCGGCCCAGCGCCCGAGCACGAGCGCCAGCCGCAGAGCGAGATTCCACATCAGCAGCAGGAGCGCAAGGTTCGACAGGATCGCGGTCGAAAGCGGCAGCCTATCTTCGAGCCGATGCGTCTGCGGCATGCCGATTTCTCCTGCGCCAACCCGATCTTGACCTGATCAAGCCGATCGGCGCGACAGCAGCTGTGGCCACGCCCGGCGCAAGAACTGTACCAGCCTGCTATCCGGCTGCGATTCCACCCGAATCTTAGTAACAGAACCATCGGTTGTAAAGCATTCCGACGCCCGCGATTGATCCGCGATCCAGGCGCCTTCAGCATTTATGTAACGCGTTGGGGGTATACGTCGCCAACCGAGCCGCCATGCGGCGGCGGACGGTCACCGGGGGCAAGAAATGGGATGAGCGAAATCCTGACCGTCGAAATGGCGGCCTTGCTCTGCGCGCTGCTCAGCGTCGGCACCGCCGACTAGCTTTATCATTGCGGGCGCATAGGCCGGCGCGTTCACTCGCTCTGGGTGTCGCTGTCGCTGGCGGCGATGTGCCTGCCGGCGCTCGCCTGGGTCGCAACCGTTTTCATCGGCCGCGGCGTCGCCGCCCGCATCCTTGTCGGCGGCGCGGGCCTGGCGCTGTTTTTCGGTCTCTACAGCGGTTTGCGAACCGTGGCCCCGATCCGCAAGCTCGCGCCCGGCCGCCCTCCGGCGCCGCTCGCCGCGGCGTTTGCCGCATTCACAGTCAGCCCGGAGGATGGGCGCTTTTCCGGGGCGGGCTGGGTCAGGCGGCGGCGTGGCCCGCCGGCGCCGGCTCGTCCTTGTCAAAGTCGAATTCGACCTTCGCGCCATGCGGGTCGTGAAAAAACAGCTGCCAGATGCCGCCGCCGGGCAGCCGCCGCAGCTCGTACTCGATGCCCTCGCGCTTCAAGGTCTCGACCGTGGCCGGCAGGTCCTTCGCGCTGAACGCCATGTGGTCGAGCACCCCCGCGCGTTCCTTGGGCAATGGGTTCTGCTGGATGACGTGGAGGATCGCCCGGTCCTCGCCCTCGGCGTAAAGCCACCAGCCGGGGAACTGGAAGGGCGGCCGCCAGCCCACCTTGAAACCAAACAGGTCGCAGTAAAACCGGCGCGTGGCTTCGAGGTCGTCGCTCAAGACGGTGAAGTGATTCATTGCCGCTACGCTCATGCGGAAGCTCCTTGGCTTGCAATACGCGGACCCGCACGGCTAGTGGTCCGATCGGAACGCTTGGCTCACAAGCGTTCCGTCAATCGGCCCACCCGATCGATAGGTTGGTGATTGCGATTCAGCCAACCGATGGAAACCATTCGTTGGCATCGCACCACTAGCGCCCGCCGAGCCCCGGCAAGATGTGGCCGAACCGGCGCCCTTCGTCAATGACCGGAGCCCGCCGCCGTTTTCCCTGCGCGAATTTTGTGTGCAACCGCTGTGTCGGCCCAGGCCTTGGGCCGACCGTCGGCGTGGTGGGCGCGACTGGGATTGAACCAGTGACCCCTACGATGTCAACGTAGTGCTCTCCCGCTGAGCTACGCGCCCTTGCCCGCGACCGTGACGGCGCGCAGAAATAGCGAAGTTGCCGGCGTCAGGCAAGCGCAGCCCGTGCCGTGCCAGCGGTTGGTGAGGAGACAGCAGATGGCGAACGGCGCCGGGGATGCAACCGTCGTGGAGCGTGACCTCTACGTCGCCGCGCGCGACGGCGTCGGGCTTGCGACGGACGTCTACCGTCCGGCGCATGGCGGCCCGTTTCCGGTGTTGCTTGAACGCACCCCTTACGACAAATCGGCGCCGAGCCGTTCGGAGCGAACCGCCGACGCCGCGGTGCCGCGCTCGCGCGCCGAGGTCGCGGCCTATTTCGTGCGCCACGGCTACGCGGTCGCCTATCAGGACTGCCGCGGCCGCTACCGGTCGGGCGGACGGTTTACAAAATATCTGAGCGAAGCCGAGGACGGCTGTGACACGCTGGCTTGGCTGCTGCGTCAGCCCTGGTGCAACGGCCGCGTCGGCACCTTTGGGCTGTCCTATGCGGCCCATGCGCAGGCGGCGCTCGGCTGCCTCGACCCGCCGGGGCTCGCCGCACAGTTCCTCGACTGCGGCGGCTTTTCGAACGCCTACCGCAGCGGCATCCGGCACGACGGCGCCTTCGATTTGAAGCAGGCGACCTGGGCCTACAACAACGCGCTCGCCGACGCCAAGGACCCGGCGGTCTGGGCGGCGCTGAAAGCGCAGGACATCAAGGCCTGGTTCGCCGATATGCCGTGGCGCCGGGGCGATTCACCGGTCAGCGCCGCACCCGACTACGAGGACTACCTGTTCGAGCAATGGTCGCACGGCACTTTCGACGAGTTCTGGAAACAGCCGGGGATCTATGCCGAGGGCTATTGGGACAAATACGCTGACGTGCCGGTGACCCATCTCTCCGGCTGGTACGACCCCTATGCGCGCACCGCGGTCGAGAACTACCTTGGCCTCGCAAAGCGCGGGCGGGCGTCGAGCCGGCTGATCCTCGGGCCGTGGACGCACGGCGACCGGTCGCTGACTTATGCGGGCGATGTCGATTTCGGCGGCGCCGCGCCGGTCGACGGCAACCTCGCGCAAGATTTTTTCGATTTGCGGCGGGCCTGGTTCGACCGCTGGGTCAAGGGCATCGACAGCGGGGTCGAGGCCGAGCCGCCGGTGCGGGTCTTTGTCATGGGCGGCGGATCGGGACGGCGCAACGCCGCGGGGCGGCTCGACCACGGCGGCCATTGGCGCAGCGCCGCCGCCTGGCCATTGCCGCGGACCGAGTGGACGCCGTTCTACCTGCAGTCCGACCGCGAGCTCAGCCGGGAAAAGCCGCGATCTTCGCCGCCGCTCAGCTACCGCTTCGACCCGCGCGACCCGGTGCCGACGATTGGCGGGGCCTTGAGCTCGGGCGAGCCGGTCATGCGCGGCGGCGCCTACGACCAGCGCGAGGGCCCGCAGGTCTTCGGCGCCCGCGAACCTTATCGGCCGCTCAGCGAACGGGCGGACGTGCTGTCGTTCGCGACCCCGCCCCTCGACCGCGAAATCGAGGTGGTCGGGCCGGTGACGGTTCGCCTCTGGGTCGCCTCGGACGGCCTCGACACCGATTTCACCGCCAAGCTCGTCGACGTGCATCCGCCGAGCGCCGACTACCCGGAGGGGTTTGCGATGAACGTGACCGAGGGGCTGTTGCGGCTGCGCTATCGCGACAGCTGGGAGCGGCCGGCGCTGATGACGCCGGGAACGGTCTACGCAATCACGATCGAGCTGTTTCCGGTCGGCAATGTGTTTGTGGCGGGGCATCGGCTGCGGATCGACATTTCGAGCAGCAATTTTCCGCATTTCGACGTGAACCCGAATTCCGGTGAGTCGGAAGGCTCGATGGCGCACCCGCGTATCGCCGAAAACCGCGTCTTTGTCGACCGCGACCGCCCCTCGCACGTGATGTTGCCGGTCATTCCCTGAGCGCGCGTTCACGTTCGCCCGCATTGCGATGGTTGCAGGCGACGGATAATCTCGGCGCCGCGAAGGACGCGGGGTGGGTCGTGCGGAAACGCCTGTTGCTGCTGGTGGTGGTTCTCGTCGCGGCCGGCCTAGGTTGGGCGGAGGCGAATGCGGCGGGCTCGGGCAACCCGAGAAACGACCGCCTGCTGGCGGCGACCGAGGCGCAACGGGCGCAGGCGCTCGGCAACAGCTTCCACCGCGGGTGTGTCGGGGTCGAGGCCTTTCCGATGGGCGTCACGGTGAGCGGCCGCGCCAAGGGCTACGCCTATTGGAGCGTGCGCTGCAAAAACGGCAAGAGCTACGTCGTGCAAATCCCGCCCGACCCTCGCAGCCCGGCGGTCGTCGCCGACTGCCACGTGCTGCAAGGCACCGGCAAGGAATGCTTCAAAAAATTTTAATATAGTTGTCAGGGGGGCTCACCAATGCATCGGCTGTCGGCAGACCGAGTACCACAGGCCCAGATTCTTGTCCTTCCATTGCGGGTCGGCGCAGTTCTTTTCGACCATTGCCGCCGATTCGGTGGCGCTGGCCGGCGCCACCGGCGTCGAATCCGAGCAGGCGGCCAGGAACAGCGCCATCAAGGCCAGGACGCCTAATCGCATTGCCGCGTCTCCTCGCGTCGAGCGGCCGAGGCAAAACCAGGACCGGGGTTCGATCCGGCCGTCGGTCGCGCCCGGCGGCGAATTCTCGCCTCCCAACTTTGGCGATTGCAAGGCGCTGCCCGCCGCGGCGCGGCGGCCGTTGCACGGCGGCCCTGGGCGCGCGTCGCTGGCCGCGCTAAAAGCCTATGGCCGGCTAACCGGTCGGGGTTAGCGGCAACCTTGCGAGGGCGGAGTAGACATTTATGAAAAACGACGACCGGCCGCGGAATTACCGCAAGGACACGCTCTTAGCCCATCTCGGGCGTCACCCGGAGGCGCATCACGGCGCCGTCAACCCGCCCGTCTATCATGCCTCGACGATCCTCTCGGCGAACATGGCGGAGTGGGAGGCCAAGCGCGCCTCCGGCAGGCGCTTTGACGTGATCCGCTACGGCCTCTTGGGGACGCCGACGACCTTTGCCCTCGAAGAGGCGATTGCGGCCATCGAGGGCGGCTACCGTGCGATGCTGATGTCGTCCGGCCTCGCCGCAGTCACGGCACCCTTGCAGGCGTGCCTCAAAACCGGCGACCACCTCCTGATGGTCGACTCGGTCTACGGCCCGGCGCGGAATTTCTGCGACAAGGTGCTTTCGCGCTGCGGCGTCCAGACGACCTATTACGACCCGCTCGTTGGCGAGGGCATCGCCAGCCTGATCCGCCCCAACACCAAGGTGGTCTACGTCGAGTCGCCGGGCTCGCTGACCTTTGAGGTGCAGGACGTGCCGGCGATCGCCGAGGTCGCGCACGCCGCCGGAGCCAAGGTGCTGATGGACAACACCTGGGGCTCGCCGTGGTTGTTCCCCTCGTTCGAGCGCGGGGTCGACGTGTCGATCCACGCCGCGACCAAATACATTGTCGGCCATTCCGACGTGATGCTCGGCGCCGTTATCACCACCCGCGAGATATACGACGAGGTGCGCACGATGGCCGCCGACATCGGTCATTGCGCCGGGCCAGACGACGTCTATCTGGCGCTGCGCGGGTTGCGCACCCTGAGCGTGCGGCTCGAACGCCACCAGAAAAACGCACTCGCGGTGGCGCGCTGGCTGCAGACCCGGCCCGAGGTCGCGCGCGTGCTCTATCCGGCATTGCCCGAGGACCCCGGCCACGCGCTGTGGAAACGCGATTTTCTCGGCGCAAGCGGCCTCTTCGGGGTGGTGCTGAAGCCGGCCTCGAAAACCGCGGTCTATGCTTTGATCGACGCGCTCGACCTGTTCGGCATCGGCGCCAGCTGGGGCGGGTTCGAAAGCCTGGTCCAGCCGACGACACCCGCGCGCATTCGCAGCGCCACGAGCTGGGCGCCCGAAGGCCCGAGCCTGCGCCTCCATATCGGCCTCGAAGACCCGCAGGATTTGATCGAGGACCTCGACCGCGGCTTTCACGCGCTGCACGCCGCCGACGCCTAAGCCGGCGCCGCAGACCGAAAACCGTGTTGGTCGAGAGACTTGGCGCAAATCTGGAATTGCCGCCGTCAAACGCGGCACCGGGCAAAATCCCCGGCAGCAATGTGCGAAACCCGTTATCTACGGTCGAGGCCGAGCCAAAGCGTCGGGATGCCGATGCCGGCGCACGGCTGTCCGGTTCCGCAAAGCCGCTTGCAAGGTTAGTCCACAGCCTCTACTCACGGTCGTCATCACCGGGCTTGTCCCGGTGATCCACGCCCTTTTACAGTCGGAGCGGGTGCCTGGATGGCCGAAACAAGTCCGGCCATGACAACTGGGGGGCAGCCGATATTCTGACTACCCCGTTAACTTCAAGGCAGACCTAAACCGGCCGGCTGTAATGCCGGGGCGGGATGAACGATACCCGGCGGCCCAGGAATTGCCTGGCTTAAATCGCGGCGGGCTCGGGACAGACGGCGGGCGGGAACGACGGCAACAACGACGGCAACAACGGGAGGAAGGTCATGGATCTCGATTTCACCGGCAAGGTGGCGCTGATCACCGGTGCAGGAAATGGCATCGGGCGCGCGGCGGCGCTCGCCTTCGCGCGCGGCGGCGCCAAGGTCGTCGTCGTCGACCGCGACACGGCAGGGGGCGACGCCACCGCCGGGATCATTCGCCAACAGGGTGGCGAGACGCGCTTTGTCGCCGCCGATGTGACGAGATCGGCCGATGTGCAGAATTACGTAAAGGCGGCGCTCGACGCCTATGGCGCGATCGACTGCTTCTTTAACAACGCCGGCGTCGAGGGCAAGTGGGCACACACCGCCGAATACGACGAGGACATGTTCGACACGGTCATCGGCGTCAACGTCAAGGGCGTGTTCCTGGGGCTGCGCCACGTGCTGCCGGTCATGCTGCGGCAAAGGCGGGGTGCGGTCGTCAACACCGCCTCGGTCGCCGGGCTCGTCGCCACCCCGGGGATGCCGGCCTACGTCGCCTCAAAGCATGCCGTGATCGGGCTGACCAAGACCGCCGCCGGCGAGGTCGCGCGTCAGGGTGTGCGCGTCAACGCGGTGTGCCCCGGCCCGGTCGACACAAGGATGATCCATTCGCTGGAAGCCCAGATCAACCCGGCCGACCCGGCGGCCGTCAACCGGCGCTATCAGTCGTCGATCCCGCTCGGCCGCTATGTGACGGTCGACGAGATCGCCAGCACGGTCTTGTTCCTGTGCTCCGATCTCGCCGCCGCGATCACTGGTGCCCAATATGTGGTCGACGGCGGACGCACCGCCACCGGCGGGGCCGTCACCACCGCGATGCAAAGCTGACCGCGCCGACCGCCGGACCCTCCCGGCGCCGACCGTCGTGGGCGACGACCGAGGTCGCGAACGGACCCGTGCTGGCGCTAGTGTCCTGATCGAGAAAATTCCGCATATCTCCACCACTGCCATCCCGACGAAGCCTGCCCCTGGCAGCGAACAGGGTTCGGGACCCATTTTGGGCATGGGTACCGGCCTGCGCCGGTATGGTGAGAAAGAAGTTGGCGTAACCAAATCGCTCGAATTCTCGATCACAAAACTAGCGAAGAAGCCGATTTCCTCGGCCTGCCAACCTGCCGGGAGGCGCGAGTTGCGCGGCCCGGCCGCTGGCCCGCGAAGCACCGGGGCGAGCCGAACGGCCGGGTGCCGCCGCGGTTACGGAACCGAGGCAGGGCCGCCGACCGGGTGCTCGGCGCAAAACCCGTCGTCGCCCTGCCCGGCCTGGGTCACAAAGGTCGTGTGCGGCGCGACCGAGCTTCCGTCGGGCGCCTCGCCCAGCGGGCAATAGCAGGTCGCGACCGGGACGCCGTTGACAAAACGCTCGCCATTGCACGCAAAGCTGAAGCAATTGGCCAGCTGATGACCGAGGTTGAGGTCCTTGCTGCAGGTCAGCAACGGTGCCTTGGCGAGGGGTCCGGTCGGCACCCATCCGTTGATGTATTGCGGGATCTCCTTTTTCGGGTCGTAAAGCGACCAGATTTCGCCCTCCCCCGGCGGCTTGCACGAACCCTTCATGTTGCCGCCCACAACGTCGGCAATGGCCTCGCCCGATTCGATCGGACAGGCGCACGCGACCTCGGGATATTGCGCGGTCCCGCCGCCGCTGAGGTTGACCGTGATCGTCTTTCCGGTCGGCGTGCAGGTCGATGCCGCGCACAGCGCGTAATAGCCGTTGCAGATTCGAAACTCATGTTCGGGTGCCGCCGCGGCGCGCTCGGCAACCGCCGCACCGCCGAACAGCACGACGCCCAGTGCGATCATCGTCTTTAGCGGCAATGCGGCGCGCCCAGACCGATCACGCGCCGCCTGGCGCGCTGTATTCGACCGGTCGCGCCGAACATATTTGACCTTGCCGTGCATTTTGCGTTCCTTGCTCCACCCTCGGCTGATTTGCCAAGTGCCGCGAAGACTTTGACCGTCAACGGTTGAGCAATCGCCAACAAGAGGTTTATTTAGGGTTAACATCCGCCGGCAATTCGAAATCGGCCGAGGCCGCTTATCGGCGTCGGCGGCGGGCCGCCACGACCAGGTACCCGCCGCGTCCGCGTGCCGGCTGGCGGCCGGAGCGCGGCTGCGCTATCGTCGTCCCGATACAGGCGAGGCCGGAAGGGGAGCAATGGCCGAAACTCGCACCCTCGCGATCGACATCGGCGGCACCGGGGTCAAGGCCGCCCTGCTCGACGAGGAGGGCAATGTCGTCGGCGAGCGCGAGCGCGTGCCGACCCCGGAGAAGCCCGTCGCTCCGGATGTTTTGATCCAGGCGATCGACAAAGTCGTGACCCCGCTCGGCGCGTTCGACCGCGTCTCGGTCGGGTTTCCCGGCTATGTCCGCGACGGGCGGGTGGTGACCGCTCCCAACCTGGGGACCGACGCCCTGGGCGGCTTCGACCTGCAACAGGTGCTGAGCGACCATTGGGGCAAGCCGGTCCGCGTTCTGAACGACGCGGACGTGCAGGGGTTTGGCGCGATTTCGGGCCGCGGCATCGAGATGGTGCTGACCTTGGGGACGGGTGCGGGGACCGCGATCTTTCGCGACGGCGAGGTCATGCCCCACCTCGAGTTCGCGCATCACCCGGTCAGCGGCAAAAGAACCTACGACGAGTATGTCGGCAACGCCGCGCGCCGGAAAAAAGGCAAGAAAGCCTGGAACAAGCGCGTCGCCAAGGTCATCGACATCCTGCGCGTCGTGGTCCAGTTCGATCATCTCTACCTTGGCGGCGGCAACGCCAAGGACGTGATCTTTCGGTTGCCGCACGACGTGTCGGTCGTTCCCAACACCGACGGCTTGACCGGCGGCATCGAGCTGTGGCGGCGGCTCCCGTCGCACAGCGCCGCTGGACCGCAGACGACGGAGCCGGACAAAGACGGACCCGGCGAGCCGGCGCACGCGCCGGCCGGCGACGACGGCGACAGCGGTCCCGGCGAGGCGCCCCAATAGCTGTCAGTCGGCCGATCCCCCAAGCACGTTGACGAGGCATTCGATGCGGCAAGCGGGCGCGATCCTGCTGGTTATGGCTTTGGCCGGCTGCGCGGCGGCACCCGCGCCGACGGCGCGCGGGCATCTCACCCCGACGGGGGCGGCCGCCACCACGGCCCACATCCCGCCCTTCGCCCGAATGCCGTTCGAGCCGTTTTCGCGCGAGGCGGCGGTGCAGATCGCACTTGGCGAATGGCGCGCCTTCCGCCAGCCGGTCGTCTACCCGAACGTCGAATTGCCCGAGGACGAAGAGCGCGAAGAAGGATTGTGGCAGCGGGTCGGACTTTACTGGTGGCTGGCGCTCGACCCGAACTGGCCGCAAAGCGGGTGGACCGGGATACACGACGAGAACGGGCAGGTGTTCCCTGCGGGTCAAGACGGCAATTTTGCGTGGTCGGCGGCCTTTATCTCGTATGTGATGCGGCTCTCCGGCGCCGGCTACAGCTTTCCCTATTCGGAGACCCATTCCGACTACATCGACGCGGCGGCCCGCCACGACCCGGGAGTGGCGCTCCAGGCCGAGCGCGTCGAAGCCTATGCGCCGCAGCGCGGCGACCTGATCTGCCTGTGGCGCGGGGCACGCCCGGTCACCTTCGACCAGCTGCCGGCGGGGCGCTTCCCCGGCCATTGCGACATCGTCGTCGACATCAAGCCGGGCCAGCTCAGCGTGATCGGCGGCAATGTCGACAACGCGGTGGCGATGAAGTTCATCCCGGCCACCCTCGACGGCCACCTCGCCGGCCCGGACGGCGTCGTGCTCGACCCCGACCACCACTGGTTCGTCGTCCTCAAGGTGCTCTACCAAGATAACACCCCATATACGCCAGTGAGTTAGGGGTGTGTCCACGGGTCCGCAGTCACAAACGGTGGCATGCGTCGAGCGCATAGCAGGAATGTGCTCGGCTCGCCTTCCTCGGGGTCGCCACCGGGTCCGGTGCGCGTTCCACCAGCTCTGTCCCGATGAAAGGGTCGTGTAAGGTTTCACCTCTTGCAAGAGGTGAAACCTTACGTGGGTCTGAATATGCTTTCCAATAGCGGGCTTGATCGTCCCGCATCGCTTCATCCTGCTTCACCGGGTCCGTGGTAGACAGCCGGTCGATATGCGTAAGCACCGTTGTAACAGGGTCGACGGGCGCCACCGGGTCCGGTGCGCGTTCCACCAGCTCTGTCCCGACGAAAGGGTCGTGTAAGGTTTCGGGCCCGGCCGGGCCCGAAGTCTGAACCCTAGCTGAACGTTCGCCCCTAGGTGCTTCCGCTGCACGCGATTGCGCTTGGGCGGCAGCGGCAACAACCGGGTCCGGTGCGCGTTCCACCAGCTCCGTCCCGACAGTCGTGTAAGGTTTCGTGTTCACGTGAACATGTTTTCTTACGCCATGCTGACGTGGCGGCAACCTTCTTTGCCATATCTTCTTTTGCGGCTACCACCGGGTCCGGGGCGCGTTCCACCAGCTCCGTCCCGACAGTCGTGTAAGGTTTCAGCTCCTGCAGGAGATGAAACCTTACGTGGGTCTGAATATGCTTTCCAAGAGCGGGCTCGATCGTCCCGCATCGCTTCATCCTGCTTCACCGGGTCCGGGGCGCGTTCCACCAGCTCCGTCCCGACAGTCGTGTAAGGTTTCGGGCCGCTGACGGCCTGTTTCCTGACGACCATGTAAGGTTTCGGGCCGGGACCCGGCCCGTTTCCTGACGACCATGTAAGGTTTCACGCCTCCGGGAGACGTGTTTCCTTACACGCGGGTTCGACCAGGGGCGGCTTCATTGATAGGGGCCGCGTATGGCTGGGGTGCGCACGAGATACCCGGCATAAGTGTTGACAGCCCAGCCGTGTCGTAGGATGATACTGAGAGGCGGGGAAATCCGCCAAGTCGGCTCATGGGAATGCGGCCGGCGAGCGGAGAAAGAGCCGATCCCGCGCGAGCGGAGCTACCATGGATCGGACGCGAAACGCGGGCACTCAGTCCCGTAGGTGTTCCTCTTACAACAGAGGGCACCATCATGCCTACTTACATCCCCACGAATGAACTGCTCAAGCAGGTCGGGAACGTCCATCCCGACACCCTCAAGCGCTGGGTAAAAGCCGGCAAGTTCCCCAAGCCCGTCCGCGTCGGACGGCAGCGCTTGTGGCCAGTCGACGAGGTTATGGCCGCGCTCGAAGCGTCTCGGGAGGCCGCGTAAATGGCCGCTCGCAAGCGCACCGGCGCGCCGCCGCCGGCCGATCCCGTGCCGACGCACCTGGACCGGATCGAAGCCAAGACCGATCGGCTTACTGACATGCTCGAAGTGCTCGGTGACGCCTTGCTCGACGACCCATCCATGGCCGATATCGTCCCGCTATTTCCCGAGCAACCAGCACCGGAGTTGACCCCGGCTCAAAAGCGCAGGTGGAACCGCGATTTCGACAACATGCTGAACGGCACGCCACGCATGATGGCCGGCTACGTCGTCGAGCGCGCGCGGTACGCCGCATATACCGCCGAAGAATAAGACCGCGCGCGGCGGTTCCCGCGTAAATCAGTTCCTACCACGACTGGCCCAAGAGTTCTGCGGTAAGCTGAAAATCGCCCGAAGAATGAAGGACAACTGGAAATGGAGAACACCATGATGAAAGGTAGAGTAGTAACATGTCAAACGAATGCATCGATTGGCCGACCACGGCCGAAATGGCGAAGTACCGGGTAGAAATCCCTGATCGTCTGCAACCGCGCGGAACTTCACCCGGCGCGCCCTACTACATCGAAGGTTTTCTGGTCGCTGGCGCCGTATGGGGCGTCACCGCGAGCGGATACTTCGACTATCTCGAAGCGGCGTAGCCAAAAAAGAGGGCCGGTGCGCTACCACACGCCACCGGCCCTAGATTTCCTTTGGAGATGAAGCCATGAAGGAGAACCCACATGTCACACAATCAATATACTACCGGACCCGACGAAGATCAAGAGCATGATTTCGTCGGCACGTCTAATGAACTGCTGAACGCGGCGCTGGAACTTGCCGAAGCCGGCTTTCATGTCTTTCGCCTGCGGCCAAACACCAAGTTTCCTGTCGCGAAATGGCCGCAGGAAGCGACCAACGATCCGGCGCGCGTGCGTGAGCTATGGGCGGACGGCGCACCCTACAACATCGGGCTCGCGACGGGGCCGAGCGGCTTGGCCGTGCTCGACTTGGACCGGAAGAACGGCAACGATGGCGTCGCCGGGTTCCGCAGGCTGTGTGAGGCGCACGGCACAAGCATCCGCGACCTGCCGCCGACGATCAGCGTCGCGACAGCATCGGGCGGCGCCCATGTCTACTATCGCGGGCGCGCCGGCAATTCTGCCCACAAGCTGGCGCCGGGCATCGATACGCGCGGCGAGGGCGGCTATGTCGTCGGGCCGGGGAGCCTGATCGACGGCAAGCCCTACGTGCTGACAACACGCAGCCTGCCGCTCGGCAGCGCGATCCCCGAGTTGCCCGGATGGATCGCCAGCCTGATGGCCAAGGGCAAGAGTGAACCACGGAAGGCGTCTGGTACGATCGACACGCCTACCCAGCTTGACCAGGCGAGGATCGAAGCACGGGCGGCGCGGCCGGCCGTGGAGGGCGAGGGAAGCGACGATCAGGCAAACAGGCTGTGCAACCGGATGCTCGACCTGGTGAGCCCGGAGACGGCCGAAGAGCTATTGACGCTCTATTGGCTGCCGCGGTGCCAGTTCAGCGGCGATGACGGCCTGACACCCGAAGATTGGCTGCACAGGAAAATCGAGAGCGCGGCGAAGACCCGGCAGAATGGCATTGGCTGTGACACGGCAAGCTCGATCCCGGCCAACCTGCCGAAGACCGTGGGCGTTGTGACCACGCTTCCGCGCATAGTGCTGCGCCGCGCCCTGGTGAGTGACGCCAAGGATGTCGAATGGCTTTGGGACGGCTGGTTGCCAAGAGGCAAGATCACGCTGCTGGCGGGCATGCCCGACGACGGCAAGACGACTGTGGCGATGAACCTGGCCGCAGTTCTGTCACGCGGCGGCAGATGGCCGGACGGCAAGGCAGTCGAGACAGCCGGCGCGACGCTCATATGGTCGGGCGAAGACGGCTGGGATGATACGCTGGTGCCGCGTTTCCTGGCAGCCGGTGGCAAGGAGCGCGACCTGATCCTGGTCGACCAGGTGTCGGACAATGGCGTCATGCGCGAGTTTGATCCGGCGACCGATTTGGACCGCATCAATGACGCGCTGGACCAATGCCCGGACGCGCGGCTGCTGATCCTCGATCCCATCATCAACACCTTCAATGCACAGGCCGGCGATACAGCCAAGATCAGGCGCGCGCTGACGCCACTGAAAACCCTCGCGGAGCGCCGCAACATCGCTGTTCTAGGGCTCACGCATTTCGCCAAAGGGACGCAGGAATTGACGCTGCTGGAACGTCTGATCGGCTCTCAGGCTATCGGCGCCGCGGCTCGCTCGGTATGGGCAACGGTGCGGAACGAGAAGACAGACCAGCGCCGCATGATCAACGTCAAACACAACCTCGCCAAGGGCGGCGACGCAGTGGACTATCAGCTATCGGGCCGCAAAGTTCCGGGACGCCCGGAACTGCGCGAGCAACCCGGCGCCGTGTGGATCGGCAAGGCCACCGGCAAGAGCGCGAGAGAGTTCTATATGGAAGTTGCCGGCGACGATCAGGTGGCGCCGCGTGTTCAGGCTCGCGACTTCATACTGAACCTGATCCCGAACGTCGGCGATCAGATTGCCTCGGTACGGCTGAATGAAGCGGCGTCCGAACACGGGATCGCCACGGCGACGATGAAGCGAGCCCGGCAAGAGCTGGCGAAGGACAACCTGATCACGGCGCGCCAGGTCGGCGAGGCATGGTTTGTGTACCGTCTGCCAGGGGATCAACCGTCAGCGGTTCCGGCCGGGTTGCCGTGATCCCCTGAAACTATCTCAGGTTGCCGTGGACACGGCGTTTTCAGGGTATCACGGGTTTTCGGTAAGCCTCTGATTTTCCGCCAGAGGCTCACCCCTTCTCTATATAGTATATTGATACTCTGTTACTACGTAAGGTTTAGTGGGTCTAGGATCAGGGTATCAGGGTATCAGGGTACAGGGTGTGAGCCTCGCATGATCCCCTGCCGGTCAACATCATGCTGATTGGCCCGCATATAACCATATATCAGATATGGTAGGAGCGTGGACACGGACCCGCATATAATCTGCATATGGCCGATGGTGATTGCGGCACCGGCGCCGACCGTGAAACCCGGCGACCCATTAACCCCGCTCCCTGCTACGTGTCTCTCCCTCTTTTCATATGCTCAACCTGAGCATAACTCATGTTCGATCTTTCAACGAATATCGTAATGATGGTGGATCGGGCTGGTTGGCGCGATTGACTGTGACTGTGACGGTTCGCGGCGCTGCCGCGACCCAGCAAATCCGCCATCGTCGCGGTGATCCAATACCAAGACGCCGCCTTTTCGATCGGGGGTGAGGCGCCTATGCTAACCTCGCGATCCGCCGCCTGATGCGCGCCAATTCCCAGCGCCCCACACTAGCGCATTGATAAAGCATGCTTAGTCGCTAGAGACCGGGGCCGGGGTCGTGGCGGGGCATCCCTTGCATGTGGGGCGGGGCGCTGTAGGTGCGCTCTCGAAATCGAGGCGACGAAAAATTTTCGACGACTTCACGGTGAACGCTCGCCTCACAGTGAAAAGTGTTGACACCCTACGACATTTCGACGATAATGGGATTATGGAAACGAGACACACACGATGATCGCCGGCCATCAGCAGCTCCTAACCGAGCGCCAGGCCAGATTTGCCTTCTACCTGAAAGCCATCACCGGCGGCCGGAAACAGGCTGCGGCGCTCTTGGCCGGCTACTCCCCGCCGAGCGCCGCGAACGCTGGCACCGCGAACACCGGCAACCCACTCGTCAAGCAGCTCACCAAAGCCCTCGACGACGTGACCGCCGCCGACGTGATGGACGAATACGCGTTCATAGGGGTTGCGGTCCAATGACCTACCAACCCCGTGAAGCCGTCCGCGACCGCAATGGCAACGTCTTCAGCATGGAGCACCTTGCGCCGCCCCCGAGCCCTGCCGAGGCGAATTTCAACCGGCTCAGTCAAGCCCGGCTCGACGCCGACCTGGACGCGGCCCACAAGCAACGCGCCGTCGAATGCATGAACATTCCCGCCGGCCAACAGGCCACGCATGCCGACGCGGCAGTGGCGAACCGCAATTGGGCAATCGCCGCGAAGCGCGCCGAAGCCTTCTGGACCGCGCGTCGCGACACATTCTATCTGCGCGAGCTGGGCAAGCTCCCGCCCGGCATGAGCCGCCCGCCCAATGGCCAAATCGTCATGAACCCGTTTCCTCCCTTCCTGCGTGATAAGTGGGGCGCCGAGAACGTGCCAAACCCCGAGCACCAGCTCCGCACGGATGCACTACAGCACGCCGATGCTTGGCTCGCCCGTCACAAGGCCGAAATCAACGCACCGCCTCCCGCGGCCCCCGTCGCCAGCAAGGCGGACATAGCGGCGATCAAACAGGAAATCATCGACCGCTTGCTCCGCGAGGAATTGGTGAAGCGAGGTTTCGCGTCATGAGCGACACGCACAGCGATCCGACCTTTGGCAATACCGATCCACCGCGCGGCAAGCACAAGCCGAGCACTGCGCCATTGATCGACAAGCGGCCTGCCAGCCCAATGCAGTTTAGTGGCCCCGACTTGCCGCCAGCCGCCGGTACGACCAAAAGCTTTGTCCCGAACTACTACGGCGACGACGAATTTATTGGCACCAAGCCAGCCGAGCCCCTGACGCCGGTGCAGCTCAATCGCGAGCTTGTTCCCGGCCTGAAAACGCGGGGCAAACGCTGATGATGGCCCGCATCCCAGCTTTCGCGCCCCTGTACCACGGACACCACCCCAACGGCATGCCGAGCCCGACCAATCCGG
>Ga0210390_10000441_pt1 | contig 45364 bp, 47 predicted proteins | sample IncBWH11OmetaG_FD_161050 | JGI IMG/M metagenome (GOLD analysis project Ga0210390, IMG submission 161050) | Forest soil microbial communities from Barre Woods Harvard Forest LTER site, Petersham, Massachusetts, United States - Inc-BW-H-11-O ... | reverse complement strand
ACGCTCAACGCAATGTTTCCGCGGGGAGCGTATTTTGGGCCAAAGTTTGCATTCATCGGGCCGGCAAACTTATTGGATCTCCAGCCGCAGTTTGTCTTTCATCCCGTTCAGAACCTAACCGGAACTTTCGAGTGGATATGGTTCTGGCGCGAGAGCACGAAAGATGCCCTTTACACTTTTGGAAACGTGCCATTGCGACCGGCGAATCTTAGCAGCGCACGGTATGTCGGGAGTCAACCCAATCTGGAGATTCGTTGGGCTATCAGCGAGCATTTCCTGGCAGCATTGAATGTCGCCGGTTTCATCACGGGGACGTTCTTGCAGCAGTCTCCCCCGTCCAAAGAGATTGTGTTTTTCAATGCTGGCCTTACGTATCGATTTTGAAGATAAAGGAGATCGAGGATGAATATGACACCCTTCAACAAGACAGGACTCGCGACGTTGCTGACGCCCGAGAACAGCGCTCTCATCCTGATTGATCATCAGCCATTCCAATTTGCGAGTCTCAACAGTCATGATCCGCAGACGATCATCAACAACGTCGTCGGTCTCGCAAAGGTCGCCAAGTTATTCAAAGTCCCCACGCTTCTGACGACGGTCACGGAGGAGCGAGGTGGGTACCTCCTCAAGCAACTCCAAGACGTCTTCGCTGACCAGAAGCCCATCAGTCGCACGTTCATCAACGCCTGGGAGGACAAGCGGATCGTTGATTGGGCGGCGAAGACGGGAAGGAAGAAGCTCGTCATGGCGGCTCTCTGGACGGAAATCTGCCTCGCCTTCCCGGTGATCCATGCGCTCGGGGACGGCTACGAGGTCTACTTCGTCAGCGACGCGTCGGGCGGTGTCACCCGTGAGGCGCACGAGATGGGTATCCAACGGATGATCCACGCTGGCGCGGTTCCGCTGACCTGGGGCGTACTCTCAGCGGAGTGGCAGCGCGACTGGGCGCGAGAGGCGACGGTACCGGGACTGGCCCAGATCGTCGTTGAACACTACGGTGCAACCGGCACGTCATTTCTCTGGGAACAGCAACTGCTCAATCAGGGCGGATCGAATCGCCGATAGGAAGGAGATGCACCATGTCACGAGTCATTCAGCAGGTCAGTCGTTTTGCCGCCATTACCGGCGCGGGTAGTGGGCTCGGGCGAGATATTGCGCTTGGTCTCGCTGCAAAGGGCTACCGCGTCTTTGGAAGTGCTATCACACCAGAGGAAATCACTGACCTCCAACAAGCCTCTGGCGGCGCCGTTACACTGACCAGCTGCGATATCACCGACGAGCCAGCTGTCAAGCGCTGGGCTCGTGCCGTGAGCGCGCAGACAGATGGCGGCCTCAATCTTCTCATCAGTAACGCCGGAATCTTGACTCCCGGACCTATAGAGACGCTCCCACTCGACTCGATCAGACGCGAATTCGAAGTGAACGTTTTCGGCGCGCTCTCCGTGGTGAACGCATTCCTTCCGGCTTTGAGGAACGCGCGCGGTCGTATTGTGCAGGTCAGCACTTGGACGGCGCACCTGCCACTTCCGTTTAACGGTCCATCAGGCGCTTCAAAGGCAGCCATGGAGGTATTCGCGACCGTCTATCGAGAGGAACTGAAGCGCTTCGGTATAGATGTCGTCGTCGCGGTCGCCGGAAATATGAAAACCGGGGGGCCTGCCAAGACAGCCGCCGCGCTTGCGCGCACAGCGGAGAGAATGACGCCGCAAGAGCGCGATCTTTACGGAAAAGTGTTCGGTACCTTTGCAGCCAAGCTCAACAGCATGCAAGACAACGGGCTTGCCTCGGTCGATGCCGCCGAGCGCGTGATCGAGATCGCCGAGCACAATCCTGCACCGCGTATTGCGGCGGTTGGCCAAGATGCGAAAGAGATTCTTCGCGTTGTGCGCGAGAAATCCGACGATGAGCAAGACGCTCTTCGTCTCCAAATCGTAGGGCTGAGATAAGAAATCCAAGAAAAGGAGAAACCCATGATTGAACTCATTGAAGCCACCGACAGCCGTGCTGTCCGCAACAAGAACAACGTCCTCGCGCTGTACGATCTGATGATCAATCGAAAGCGGTCCGAAGAGGCTACCGCGAAGTTCGTCAGCCCATCTTACATCCAGCACAACCCTCTGATTCCGGACGGCTCTGTCGCGCTGGGCCGGTTCTTCGGCAAAATCACCAGTGAGCGGCCTCGGGCACGCGTCGTAGTTCACCAGATCATTGCAGTCGGCGACTACGTGTGGGCACATTTGAACTTCCTCAACCTGTTCAACGATGATCCCGACGACACCGGCATTGCTGGCGTCGATATCTATCGCATGGACGCTGAGGGGAAAGCCGTCGAGCACTGGGATACGTTGCAACTCGTGGGCACGCCTCAAAACTCCGCTCCGATCATTGCGCCGAACATTCCGCGTGCGAATGCCAACGGCATGTTCTGACCGCACGGCGGGCAAGGCCAAGTAACTTCGTTCGCCACGAACTAGCCATAAGTCTTAGTGCTGTATCTGAAGCGCCCCCGAGGGAAGAGCTGGGAGTTGAGACGCTGTGTAGGGGCGCTTCAGATACAGCGACTTGAAGGAAGCCGCCCCCGGGGGACTATGGGATTTGTATCTGGATGAGTCGGTCTTGATGGTTTGCGAGTGTGACGTTGCGGTGGGAGTGCTTGGGTTTCAGCAGCAAGTTGCAGAGAGAATGGGCGTGGGGGGGCATCGGAGAGTCCGAACTGCACCACCATACCGGCATTCTGACAAATGCGAAACATAGAACCAGTGTGCGCGCCGAAGCAGGAGCGAGATTCGAGGCTGGAGATGTGGATTCAAGGGGAGCACCGGCTGAGATGAGGCGGGGATCGGGGGAAAAGTTGCGCGGCGGAGAGGCGCTCGACAACTTGCATGGTTCCGCCGCAGAGTGGGCATTGCCACAGCGAGTGAATGGGCAGTGCCAGCGAGGCGGTACGCGCTGCTGGCGGACCGGAATGCTGGAGCAACCGAGAACAGAGTGGAAGAAGTTCTGCTCGCCTCCGGTTGGCGAGGAAGCCGAAGTTGCGGATGCGCATGAAACCGAGCGGCAACAGGTGCAAGAGGAAGCGGCGCAAGAACTCTTCGACGGGAAGGGTCATGAGCCGCTTCTTGTTGCCGTCAGCGGAGTCGCGCCAACGAAAGGTTACGTTGTCTTCGGAGAGAGCAACCAGCCTGCTGTTGGAAATGGCAACGCGGTGGGTGTAGGCGCCGAGATAGCGCAGCACATGTTCTGGCCCGCCGAAAGGCCGCTTGGCGTATACGACCCAGTCGCGGCGGAACAGAACCCGCAGCCACGAGGCGAAGGCGCGCGGTTCCGCAAGCGGTAGGAGATGTCGGTAGTGGTGCAGTTTGAAATCCGCAGGTCTAGCAATCGGCTCGGGCCTGTGGGAAACTATGGGCATGGAAAAGAGAAAGCCAAAATATCCCGGTGATGATCCTAAGGGTGTAACAGTACCACGTCTGCGGCGAACCCCTAAAAAGGGTGACCGTGTAGGGGCTCAAGGCCAAAACGGAGCGTTTATTGTCGTGGCTGTGAACGGGGCGGTTCGGACGGCAAGAATTGAAATTGATGGGGAAACGCAGACTTCACGTTGAAGAATATTCCTTGGGGAAGCTTAATCTTTCTCGACGAAGAGGACGCCAACCAAGCGGCTGCGGGGATCGTGCGAGAATCAACGCAGGATAAATAAATTCTCTGTCGAGCGCGGTAATGTCGACACCTTCCGAAAGAATTCAGTTTCTGTTATTTCGGCAGGCCACTCAAGGCGTGCCCACAATATCATCTTGGAGCCGTCCTTCCCTCCTCGTTCTGCTATTCCCTCATGTCTGTAGCTGATCGCCCTCAATCCCAGCAAGTGATTGAGATCACGGCTCCCGCAGAGATTTTATTCCTGCTAAATCGGATTCTCCTCGAAAAGGCGAGCAAGGTTCTGGCCACAATTGACCGTTCCCGTCGGGTTCATTCCTCGCGCATCAACTACAAGTCCAAACGAAATCAATTGGAAATTGGTCAGGGCCGTATTTATTGCTTGGCAAATGTCGGTCGTTCCCAACTGGCTTGCGTCAACGAACGCATAGGATGATACTGTTGCCGATGGACCCGAATAGACGGCATCCAGCCTGCCTGTGGCGCCGTTTGCGCTTGCACACCCACCGGCAGCATCGAGAGCGTCAGCAAAACACAAGCAGCCCTGAGATCCAGAAACGTCAACAGCGCTCCTCTCGATTCTCTCCGCATTCGCATACAAATTCTCCTTGATAATGCTTTATAAATTAGGGGATCGAAGTCCATTGTAAAGAGCCATTACTTTGAACAGCGCAAACGTAGAGCGATTCAGTTTGACCGATTGCGGTATTAGAGAACATCGCTCCAGGCGTGTAGCATTGTAATCCCGAAAAACCCGAACTGATTGTCCCAATTCCCCACGTGGGTACCACTGTACTGCGGTGCCATAAACGGCACTATTCGCCGGGTTGGTCGGTAGTGGTGCCGTCTGATTTCCACAGAGATTACGCTCCTGCCGCCGAATGCGCTAGACTGCAATCATGCCGAAGCGCAACCTGCGGATCGTGAAACACACCCATCCCGCCATTGGCATCTGCGAACGTTGTAACGCTCAGTTTAAGTCCAGTCTGTCCGATATGGAGCTCGATATTGCCCAGCAGTTCGATGCCCACAAGTGCGAACCAATGGACAGTAGCCAGAATGCTCTGCGAACTCAACGACTGCGTTAAGAACCTGCGCGATTGGACAATCCATCCGCTCGGTATCGGGACTTCTGAAAATGTCGGACGCGACCTTTGGATCAAACCTGACCCAGCATCCCCAAAAACCATAACGTTGGCCATCCGGTTAAAAGCCACACTGAAATCGATGGGGATTCCAGTCGATGAATCTGAAAACGGATACAAGGGAGGGATATCTCCCGGAAAATTACAGATTATTGTCGGCCTTGCTCCGGGTCCCAAGAGCATCAGGCCAATGAAATAAAGAACTCCAAGAACAAAGAGCAGCCTTTTCCACTGTGGATGCCAAATGGCACCACTACCGGTTGGTCGCAAAGAGCGGATAGTAGCTAAGCCCCCCAGTAGATCCAACTTGATTGCCGCCGAGAGAGTACATAGCAGTGGTTAGTGGCAGGCTGCAACCGGGAGACCCGCAGCTAGCTATTACTGTTCCCGTCACGTCGTCTAGCACTGTGTTGAGAGTGGGTTTTTCGTTTGCTGCTTGCAGGATGGTTACGTTTGTCACTGCTCCAGAGGCGCTGTGGCATGCTTCTTGCTTAGCGTTAGGACCGCATAAGTGCACAACATTGGTCACAAACCCTGCGGTGCTGCCGCAATTATTGCTGTGACCGCCGTAAATGTTGGAAACATTAATGTTCCCCAGACTTGACGTTGATGCGGGGTCCGCTATCGCAACTCCATCCAAGAAGGCCTCCACGTGAGCATCTTTGATGGAATTGTTGCTTGCATTCACAACGATCCCAGGGCCTCCGCCCCCCGTGGTTGCGGCGGTCTGCTGATCTCCGAGGCAAGTGATTCCGTGCAGTCCTTGGGTTTGGGCTTCGATGTCAACACAGCGTGGCGAAGCGAAATTCATACCGCTACAACTCCCCGATACCGCGATGTAAGTAATGTTCGTATACGGCCCTGAACCGTCGGTGGCTATCATCAACCCCGTCTCATTCAGGTCTTGCATTCTCACCTCATTCACGAAGCTAGACGGCCCAGCAAACTGGTCAAAGATGCCACCGAAAGTCTGGGTTGCAGACATGATGTTGTTGCCCAGAAGGTTCCTCTGAAGCTGAAGACGCTCAACGGATATCCCGGAACAAAGCTGTGACGGGCATGAGGATGACCCCAAATTTATCAAATATGGCTGGCTGAAGGGACAATGCGTCCCGTTTTGGTCTGTGTAGCAGTAGTCTTCCAGGATTGTAGAGATGCCTTCTCCTGCTAGCCTAGTGTTGGAGGGTAAAATCCAAGTAGTCTGCAGATCAATTGTCGATGCCGGTAGAAGTACCGTTATCGGCTTAGTGTCTGTCGATTCGCAAGTTCCCCGACAACATTAGCCACAAGAGCAAAATCGAAACCAAAGCAGCGGCCACAAGTATCAAGAGGCCTTGACGGTTCGTAAATTTCTTGACGATCCTCTTTCTACTGACCTGCCCCCGTTTTTCGCGCACGCGATCATACGACATTTTCCAGTTGTGATCGGTCCCCTTTTTCTGTAACACTTTCAAGGTGAGTTTCCGACAGTTTGTGAGCCTGACAAATCGCCCTTCAAAGCGATTTGACAGGCGAACTCACTCGGCGTTCGTTCTCCCAGAGATCGGTGAGGACGACTCTCATTGTATTCCCGCCTCCAGTCCTCGATGACTTGCTTCGCCTCGGTGAGTGTCTCGAACCAATGTACGTCCAAACACTCGGCTCGCAGGGTGCCGTTGAACGACTCCACATGCGCATTGTCGGTCGGCTTTCCCGGCCGCGAGAAGTCGATCTGCACCTGGCTGTGATACGCCCACAGATCCATGATCTGACTGGTGAACTCCGACCCGTTGTCACAGAACAACAGCTTTGGCGTCCCTCTTTTCTGTCGGATCTGATTCAGAGCGCCCACCACGTCTTCTCCTCGCAACCTCTGTCCCACTTCGATGGCAAGACTTTCCCGCGTGAATAGATCCAGCACGGTCAACGCTCGGAAGCGTCGCCCGTCCGCTAACTGGTCGGCTACGAAATCCAAACCCCATACCTGGTTGGGTGCCGTGGGCCGGAACCGCTCGCGCCGATGCATCGCGGCACGCCGCTTCCGTCGCGGCTTGTGTCGCAGCGTTAAGCCCTCTTCCTTATACAGGCGATACACCAATTTCTTCCCCACCTTCCAGCCTTCGCGGTTCAGCAGCACCCGAATCTTCCGATAGCCGTATCGAACCCGAGTCTGCGCGATCTCCCGAATCCGCATTCGCAGCGCCGTCCTCGGCTCCTGCATGCTCTCATAGCGGAAGGTCGACACCGGCAGCCGCGCCACACGACACGCACGCCGCTCGCTCACCCGGTAGGTGTCATGCCAATAGCTCACCACCGGGCGGCGCCGCGAGGGCGTCACAGTTTTTTTGACAGCACATCCTGCAACATCACCTTGTCTAGCGTCAGCTCTGCCACCAACCTCTTCAGCCGGCCATTCTCCTGCTGGAGCTGTTTGAACTGGCGGACCTGATCGGTCTCCAGCCCCTTGTACTGTTTCTTCCAGCGATATAGCGTCTGCTCCGTGATTCCTACTTGGCGGATCAGCTCTGCCACCGGGACTCCCACCTCGGCCTGCTTCAGCACCCCCACGATCTGCTCCACAGAAAAGCGCTTCCTCTTCACGGCTAATCCCCCTTCCTCAGGTACTAGATTTTGCCGGAAAACTAACCTTCACTGTGTGTCACAATTCGGGGGGCCGATCAAGTTGAGCGGCTGAGGACGACGCAGCCCCTAAAGCGGAGTCGGCCTCAGCCGCCCCTACCCGTGCAGCAAATTCCCTGGGGGTTTGGTATCCCAGGCTGCTGTGCGGACGCTCCTCGTTGTACTCTTTTCGCCAGGCTGCGATCTTTCGACGCGCATCGAACAAGTTCTGAAACCAGCTCACGGTCAAACACTCTTCCCGCAACCGTCCGTGGAAACTCTCGACGTGCGCGGTCTGCGTCGGCTTGCCTGGCTGAATGTGTACCAACTCGATCTGTCGCTCCACGCACCACGCTAGAAAATGCCGGCTCGTCAGCTCTGGCCCGTTGTCGCAGCGAATTGCTTTCGGTTGTCCGCGCTCGGCCACGATCCCGTCTAACACTCGCGTCACTCTCCGACTGGCGAAACTAGTATCCACTTCCAAAGCCAAACTCTCTCGCGTATAAGCGTCCACTACGCTCAGCACCCGGATCGCCCGTCCGCACTCCACCGCATCGTGCAGAAAGTCCAGCGCCCATTCCTGGTTCGCCGCCGTCCACACCCGCAGCGGTTGTCCCACGCGGGCGCAATGTTTCCGCTTCTTCCTCCGGATCATCAACCCGGCCGCCCGATACACTCGATGCACTCTCTTGTGGTTCACATGCTCTCCCGAGCGGCCCAACAACACATGCAGCCGCCGATACCCGAAACGCGGTTTCTCCCCCGCCAACTCCACCAGCCGCGTTCGCAGCGGCTGCCCGGCGTTAAACGACGCCAGAAGTAACCCGCCACCACCCCAACGATGCTCTAGGATCGGTTGCTTCTAACGCGTCTCGTGGGGGTGTTCCATCGGGCGCGGTCGGATGACTTCTGTTTGTTTCAGCCGTGTCTAGCACTCGAAGGTTGTCGTTCAACACTACGACTTCTTCCGAGCGACCCGCGTTCTTCACTCTAAGGCCGTCCTCGAAGCCTCGCACAGTTGCGTCAGTGGGGAAATGTTCGGCAGTTTTCTTAAGTGAGCTTACTGTTTCCGTTCAGAATGATTAGTGACACTCGCATAGAGGGTCGGTATGCAAGTTCACCACGGGAAAGCACGCGGTTCGAGCCGACTGGCTCGGACCGGCGTGGAGCTCAGCCGGGAAGCCCGGGTTCGGTTGTCCTGGATGGATTTCTATCGCGACAGTCACAACGCGGCCCGTACCTGCCGTCACTTCGGCATCAGCCGCCAGACTTTCTATCGCTGGCAGCGCCGCTATGATCCTTTGGACTTGAGCACGCTGGAATCTCGCTCGCATCGTCCTCATCGCCAACGCCAGCCGACTTGGACTTTTCCTTTCGCAGAAAAGGTTTTGTCTTTGCGCTTGCAGTTTCCCCGCTGGGGCAAGGACAAACTCGCCGTGCTCCTGCGCCGCCAGCGCCTGCCGGTTTCGACTTCCATGGTGGGCCGCATTCTCACGCAACTGAAACGACACCGCACTCTCAACACGGACGGCCGCCAGTGCAGTTGCCACCGCCCTCCTTGCACTCTGAAGCACTGTGATGGGAATCCGTAGCAAGCGAATGCTCGAGTCTTTTCTAGTTGTCACGTTAACTGCAACCCCATCGGATTCAGGAAATGGATCGGAAACGACTTCAAACTCTTCGCCATAGAGCCGAATGCGCCTAGCGACCGCATAGCCAAGATGCTTGACTTGTGCGCTGATTCTCGAAACTGGGGAAAAAACTAGAGCACAAACAGTGTCACTTTTTCAAAGTCGACAAGGTCATTCATCTGCTGCTCGGTCATGTCGGGCAGTGGAGGCATGGCTGAGCCCGCGTTGCCAGCTTTCATTCCCTGCACTACTTGCACCAATTGATCTCGGGACAGTCTGGCCCCGACGTCCGTAACTCCGTACGCGGGCTCGGACCGGCTGTCAAACATATCCTCGGTGCTCTTTAAGTGACGCGCCACGAGGATGCCCGCGATGATCCCAAGCCCTCCTGACAAGAAGAAGGACGAGAAGTACCTCTCGCATACCGAATGGCACTGTTGCGTAGTCCTTCGGCACTCTCGGAGTTCGCCAGCACGCTCACGAAAAGTGGGCCGCTCAGGCTACGTCAATCCAATGCTGAACGTCCACCCACGCCCCTCCACGCCGTTCTTGGAACCGCGTTACCTTGCCACGAACAGGAATGCCTTCGCTGTCCGGGCAATGTTGGATGACGAGCGGCGTAGCACTCGGCTCCGGGGCTTCGGAATCAATCCGGCACTCAATATGACAACTATCGCACTGAAAGAAGACCGTACAGATCACGAGCGATCATTTTAGCTCCGTACCCCACAAGATTCGTACGAAATCGAAGGTGGATGTCAGTTTGAGCGACGCCAGTTTGGTAGCACCTCCCGAGCATCTGCAATGGCTGTCGGAATGGCGCCCAAGCGGCCCAACCCAACTCGTCGCATGAACCCTAGCAGTTTCCACGTCCGGATTCCAACGTCAGAGACCGATCAGCCGAAGCGTCCCACTTGCTCTGAGGGAACGAAGTGATCCACTACCCAACAATACTGAATCTCCGCTCCAAATCTGCAGCTCTCGTTAGCGACTACTCGTAAACTATCGGAAAACTTGGATTTGCGGACTATTTTGGAACCTGCTTAGCCTCGGTTAGATGCAGTCCGAAGTCCTCGGTCACGTAAATCATATTCCCGTTGCGGACGACCGCAAATCCCGCCACCTCGTAATCGGGATCGAGCAGATTCTCGCGGTGATGCGGAGAACGCATGAAGCCCCGGTGCATCTCCGCTACGCTCGAAGCCAGACCGACGTTTTCTCCCTCCGCACCGAGCCACAGGGTACTCGTCGCCGCCAAACGCTGTGGCAGCGCGGGCTCTCCGGGCAAGTCATGCGAAACCCTGCTTCGTCGAAGCCATGAGCACCGAGCGCAGCCCGCATCAGGCCTTCATCGACTTGCAACGGCGCGAGGTCGACTTCGGCCCGGGCCTGATTCGCTCGCTTTGTTTCCCTTCTGGGCTCCTCCGCTTAAGACAAGTTTGCATCCGCATGTCGGAGCAGTTTTGACAGTCTGCTTGAATCATTTCAGCATTGAGGCAGCCGAAGTGATCCCGGTCAGGGATGGTGAGACTAGGCATCCGTCCCAAAAAACTCGACCGGTTGGGGGGAGTGCGAGGTCAATTCGCCTGGTTCTTTGGTTGTTCCGCTGGTTCGCTCACACAGCCAGAACAGGTAGAACGACGACACGATCCCGAGTGGAAGCCATGCCATCAATAACAGTCGTAACAGATGCATTTCGGTCACCCGTGCGATGTACTGCTGAACAAGTGCTCGGCAAAGATTTTCCCTCCCAGCCCGCCGCGCAACTGAGAGCTTGGGGGTCGAGTACGGAAAGAGCAGTCGTGAGGGTCTGAATGTCGATATTACCAACCGACACTAACCCATGACTGCCCGGTCGAACAGGCACAATCATACATTGCCCAAAATGGGCCGACTGTTCAAAATTGCACAGTTCTGAAGAAAATCGGAGTCTAAACTGACACGGTTCGTGACAAGGAGCGGTGGCCTTATGGCTCTCACGTAGCCGGGTCTGCACACACGAGTTTTGTGGGCGGATGACGCCGGCGCTGTGATGAACCATTTACTTCAACGCAAAGGGATTTGGGGCGGTGGCTGCCGCCGGGGTGACAGAAGCTCCGCGAAGTAATGGTTCGCGCATTTGGAGTGATGCGGCCATTGCAGTACGCAAGTGCTTTGGGTTTTTCAAAGCTTTGCAGTTTCCGATAATCTTGGAGGCTTCATGCTGGCTCGGCCAAGCGACCACCACAGTTCTGCGAAGTTAAATCAAGGTTATGGTTCGCAGCAGTGTCCGTTCCCAACTAGCCGATTGAGATTTCTGCGCTTCCTCTGGTTGATCTCCTTCAGCCTGTGCGCTGCCCTTGCGAGTACAGCCGCGGACGTCGTTACCTATCACAACGACATTGCGCGGACCGGTCAAAACCTTCAGGAGACTATCCTCACAACAGGCAATGTCAACTCGTCGACCTTCGGGAAGCTGTTTACCGTTCCCGTGGACGGCATCATCGATGCTGAGCCCTTGTATCTTTCGAGCGTTTCCATTCCCGGCAAGGGAACCCACAACGTCGTCTACGCCGTGACCGAGAACGATAGCGTTTACGCCTTCGATGCCGATGCCGGAACTTCGCTGTGGCAAGTCTCCGTGCTAGGATCGGGCGAGTCTCCTTCGGATGATCACGGCTGCGGCCAGATCAGTCCGCAGATCGGCGTCACTTCCACTCCGGTCATCGATCGCGCCAGCGGTCCGCACGGCACCATCTATGTGGTCGCCACGAGCAAGAATTCCTCCAATACCTATTTCCAGAGGATCCACGCTCTGGATATGACCACTGGCGCAGAGGAGTTCGGGGGGCCAGTTGCGGTCAAAGCCAGGTATCCGGGAACCGGCGACAACAGCCACCATGGTTACGTCATCTTTGATCCCGGACAGTATGCCGAGCGACAGGGGTTGCTGTTACTCAACCACGTGATCTATACCGGATGGACTTCTCACTGTGACCAGCGGCCCTACACCGGTTGGCTGATTGGCTACGACGAAAGCACGCTGACGCAAACCAGCGTCTTGAACCTAACGCCCAATGGCAGCGAGGGATCGATTTGGCAAACGGGAAGCGGGATCGCCTCCGACGGGCAGAATCTTTTTTTTCTTGACGCCAACGGTACCTTCGACACGACCTTGAATAAGAAGGGTTTTCCCAACCAGGGCGATTATGGAAACGGTTTCCTCAAAGTCTCAACTGCGAATCGCAAGCTTCGGGTCGCCGATTATTTCAACATGTCCGGCACGGTGCAGGAATCGAATAACGATGAAGACCTGGGTTCCGGAGGCGCCATCGTACTGCCGGGCATGAAGGACTCCACGGGAAAAGTGCGGCGCCTGGCCATCGGGGCGGGCAAGGACCAGAACATCTACATTGTGGATCGCACCAACATGGGGAAGTTTAATCCCAGCAATGACAATGCCATTTATCAGGAGATTGACGGAGTTCTCGGAGGCGGCGAATGGGCCACGTCGGCTTATTTCGACGGAAACATCTACTTCGGGCCGGTCGGAAACAACCTGTTGCAATTCCAGTTCTCGAAAGCCAGACTCTCGACCTCGCCGCATTCAAAGAGTGCAGCTTCATATAATTATCCAGGGTCGACGCCAAGTGTTTCCGCCAACGGTTCGAGCAACGGAATCGTATGGGCAATCGAGCATGCCGATCCCAGTGTGCTGCACGCCTACGATACCACCAACCTGGCGAACGAACTCTACAACTCGAGCCAGGCGGGAAATCAGCGGGATCAATTTGGAAGCGCCAGCCACTTCGGGACGCCCATGATCGTGAACGGAAAGGTCTATGTGGGCACGACCAACGGTGTCACGGTTTTCGGGTTGCTAGGACACTAGAATAATCTAGTCTTCCGCAAGGGAGATCCAGTATGACAGAGCATCTGGCACACCGTTGGGGCTTTGCGTGGGACTAACGTCGATACTTGGATTGAGTATTGTGGCCTGGTCTCAAGGTGGCAGCGGAAAAGAACATCAGAATGCGTAACGCAGGGACTCGGTCAGGGAATTAGCGTGAAAATAACGGGACGCGGTGGGCCCGACAAACGAACCCTCGTTGTACTGGTAATAATTCCAGCCGCTATTCCATGCAAGCTTATGGCCCAAATCCACGGTCAGGTTGGCCACCGGTTGGCAGTAGCTGTACTGCGAGGAGCCGAGAGGCTGCAGAATGTTGAATTGCGGTATGGTGCCATCAACCTTAGTGATGCTGTACCCGAGGTTCGCGGTCAATCGCGGCACAGGCTTAACTCTGACAGCGGCCATTCCGAAATTCGTGTGGTTGGTGTAGAACGAGTTAGCCAGCAGAGGGTTGGCCGGATCGTTGGCCGCACAAGAAGCAGCATTGTTTACAAAAGGAAGGCTGACCCCTGGCGGCGGCGTATCGTTGAAGCAGATCAGGGCGTTCTGGATTACGTCGTTGTAGTTGTACGCTAAATCTAGCCCAAAGCGCTCGCGCGGGGTGAGCGAAGCGGTGAGTCCGTAGTTTCGGTTGTGTCCCAGATAATTCGTGGAGGAATCACCATTGGATTCTTGCAGAATGTTGATGGACCCGCCCAGGACCGCCCATGGCCGTGGTGTATAGATCGTCTGGAACCTGTACCGTGATTCCTTGCGTGGCGCCATCCGAACAATCACGTTATCGTAATTAGTGTGCTCCAGATTGAAATTCAAGCGCAAGGCATGGCTGGGCCGTGCCCAGAATCCCAGTAGCGGCGTGTACCCGTGAACCACGAAATGGTCCTCATCTCCGGGTAGAAAATCATTGAAGTGGTTGAAGACCTGATCGCTGTAGCGGAAACCAAGGCTGGCCCCCATTTTCTTCGAAACATCCCAAGCGACTTCGGTCTGGTTTGTCTTCCACGTTTGGTTGAATGACGACTGGGTCAAAGTATTTGTCGTGGCTGGCGCGGCAGCGCTCAACGGAGTCAGCAGCGTGCATGCGCCCGTACACACACTGTCAACCTCGGTGAAATTCGCATTCTCCGGAATGCGGAAGGCCCAAAAATAGAATTTCTCGATCAACCGCAGATGTTCGGTCGGATGAATGGTAACCCCCAGATCGAGCACGTTGGAAATTTGCTTCGCTCCGGCTGTCCCCGTGCCGGTGAAGGCGCGGGCATTGGTACGCGTTTCCAGACCGTTGAAGGACTCCTCCAATGGTGTGTTCATATCGGCAGAACTATAGGCAAAAGAAGCGACCAGGTCTATGCGCTGGAAATAGTTGCTGCGCAAACTGAGGCGCTCTGTGGGTGTGGAGGTACGAATCCGCTGGTTGCGGAAGTAGTTGAAGTAAGCGCTGCACGTGACATTGGTAAGAGTTCCACTGGAACTAATCAGACTGGCTGCTGGTGGCTTTACGGCGCAGGGCGTTTTGTTTCCAGTATCGATGGGCAGACCCAACTCAACCGAGCCGCCACCGGGCAGCAGCGCCGGCGCGAAAGAATTCAATCGCGTGTCCGTATCTCCCCGATAGTAGTTGAGGAATTGGTCGTAGCTAAGGACGGTTCGCGGCAACATCTTCCAATCCACCCCCAAGCGGTACGAGTTCATCGTCGTGTTCCAGGGTTGGAGGAGCAAAGCGTCGGTACCGAGATGGATGCTGCTGAACGAAGGCCCCGTCATGTTGTTATGAGAGTAGCCGAGCCGAAAGCTCACCCGCGCCTGCGGCAGCAGCGTCAGATCGACGTCCGTCATGCGCCGCGTGGTCTCAAATCCGTGGGTCGAGTTCAACACCGGAACCGATGGAGTGGAAGTCGGGGGATTCAGGGGATTCACCAGCAAGTCGTAATCAAAGAAATTCTGATCGCGACGGAAACTTCCTTGCAGGTTGTACCATTTACCCTTGTCTGCTCGAAGCCGCAAGACGTTGTTGGGATCGCCTCCCCATCCAAAACTGTTGACGGAAAGATCGTCGAACAGCAAACCCTGGTGATCCAGCGATTGCATCGAAAGGGTCTCGTCGAGAAACCGCGGGCCAGTCTGGAGATTCACCATGGTGTCGTATATATCGTTGCTGCCGGTCACGTTGGTGTACCGGTAGCCCACCTCAAATGAGGAGTGAATCAGGTAACCGCCGCTGGTAACGCCTTCCTGCCCGGCGGGCGGGTTTGGGGTAGCGCTGGAAGATTGCGCCAACAGTATTCCGGGTGACGACATCATCAGACCGGACACCAGCGCCATTGGGAACAGTGCCGAGAACCAATTTGCCACCAGCCGTCGCCTCGGTGCGACGGCTTCGGTTCTGGGAGAGCCGAAACATTCCAGGTCGAGTCTTCTTGCCGACGCCATCGGTTCTGCCTCACTTGAAAAAGACATTGCTGAAGTTGGACCCGTGAATCTGCGTGTGACACATCGTGCAAGCCTGGTACTTCGCGGACTGATTGTGCGCAGGTCCGGCCGGTCCCTGAGTCGGGAAGGTATGGCACTGTAGGCACAGCATATTCACCAGACTCACCTTAAGGAACCGGGGATTGGTGGAACCGTGGGGCGTATGGCAACTGGTGCATCCTTCGGTCTTTACGGGCACATGCTCGTAGACGAAAGGCCCCTGCTTGTCGACATGGCACTTGTAGCAAATGGCATCGCCGCTCGGCATTGTCCGGAGCTGCCGCACCGTCGCTGTTCCATGAGCGTTATGGCAGTCATTGCATTGCAACAGACCTTCGTTCACCCGGTGGTGGTAGGGTTTGGCGAAATCCGCTTTGGCCGAGGTGTGACATCCATAGCACAACTGGGGCTGGCTCAGGACTAGAAGATGATCACTTTCCTTGGCGTGGTGGGGAGAATGACAATCGAGACAGCCGACATCGCTACTGGCGTGGGCGGACTCCGCAAAATGTGACTGCTCATGCGCTTCGCCGTGGCAGCTCAGACAGCGGGCGCTGGTCTCCCGCCGCGACCGCCCCTCAAACACAAATATCTTGCTTTTGTCGCCGCCCCCTGCCACGTGGTCGGCACCGGGACCGTGGCAGCCCTCGCAACCTTGCTTCGGGGGACCACCTTCTTTGTTCAGTGTGGTCATCCAGTGCGGCGTTTTTTTCCAGCCGTCGTAAATCTCCTCGTGACAGGTTTTGCAGGTCTCTGCTCCCAAGTACTTGGAAGCCTCGGAGGAAGGTGCGTTGCCTCCGGGTGCGCTGGCAGATTGAGAGCTATTGCCCGCCTCCCGCGCCAGCGAAGCGGTGGGCGCCAGGAGCGTGAGCGCCGCGACCCCGACTGCTATGGCTAGTCGGGTTATCGACCACACATGTCTTTCTCTAAGTTTCGTCATGGATACGTTTCGCTGCAAGCTGCTCCAGTTCGCCAGATGACTGGATTATCTGGACAGCGGATTGGGAATTCACGTGATCACCAGAGGCCCCGCATTCGGAATCGGCAACTCGGATTCATCAAGTGTTATTGATAGTTCTCCGAAACTCGATAATCTACTGCAACTTTTCATGCGGGCCCTTCGTTGCCAGCTCTTCGACGAGCTTGTGGGCGTTCACGGAGTGCTCGTGCGCTCGTCGGCTGAGTTCGTGAGCGGTTAAATGATCGCCTTTCTCGTGGGCGACGGCGGCAGCCACGTGGGCGTGCGCCGCGAGGTTGTGGAGCTCTGCGATTCGATTGTGCGGGCTCTGGGGCATAGCGTGGTTCTCCTCGTGAGTCGGTTGCCGTTTATGGCGAACGTCGCCTTGGTCCACCTTAGTCACTTTCCGGGCAGGACCACAAGGAATCTAGAGTGGGCCACCTTTGCTCCCATACTTCATGCGATGCGAACTCATCAACCCGTCGCGCCATTTGTGAGAACTACCTTGAGTGCGCCCTCTTTGGCCGCATTTGCAAACGTGTCATACGCCTTCATAATGTCGTTCATCGCGAAACGATGAGTCACCAGCTTGCTCGGCTGCAGTTTGCCCGAGCGGACAACTTTCAGCAGCATCGGCGTAGTGACCGTGTCCACCAGCCGCGTGGTCAGCGAAATGTTACGGTCCCAGAGGTTCTCCAGGTGCAATTCCACCGGTTTGCCGTGGACACCCACATTCGCGATGCGTCCGCCAACCGCGACCATGGCCTGGCAGATAGCAAAGGTAGCTGGCATTCCGACAGCCTCGATAGCCACGTCAACTCCGGCCCCCTCCGTCAGTTCCATCACCTGACGGGCGGCCTGGCCGTTCGTGCTGTTGACCAGAGTGGTTGCGCCGAGCGTTTTGGCGATCGCCAGACGCTTGTCGTCCAAGTCGATCATGAAGATCGCCGCCGGTGAATAGAATTGCGCCGTCAGCAAAACGGCCAGCCCGACAGGACCCGCGCCCACTATTGCAACCGTGTCTCCTGGCTTGACTTGCCCATTCAGAACGCCGCACTCAAAGCCCGTCGGCAAAATGTCGCTAAGCATCACCATGGCTTCTTCATCGCCGCCAGCTGGGAACTTGTAAAGACTCCCGTCGGCTTGAGGGATGCGCACGTACTCTGCCTGTGTTCCATCGATGGTGTTGCCCAGAATCCATCCACCATGACGACAATGGGAATACATGCCTTTTCTGCAGAAGTCGCACTTAAGACAAGCGGTCACGCACGAGATGATGACCTTATCTCCGACGCGAAACTCCGAGACCCCAGTTCCGACTTGCTCGACTATGCCAATGCCCTCATGGCCGAGAATCCGTCCGTCGGTCACTGCCGGAATATCTCCCTTCAGAATATGAAGATCGGTCCCGCAGATCGTCGAAGTCGTGATCCGCACGATGGCATCGCCCGGTTCCCGAATGACAGGACGGGCCTTGTCTTCCCACGCACGATTGCCCGGACCGTGATAGACGAGCGCTTTTATAAGAGCGCTGCTTGGGGCTACAGCACTCGTGGTTGTCGGTTCGAGTTCAGCGGTTGTCATTTATATTTCCGCGAAAAGTGAATAATTTTAGACCGATTCAGAATGCTTCGACTGTTCAATCTTGCACACTCTTATGAAATCAGACACGGATAGCCTCTAATGCAATGACTTGTCGGTATTGCGACTTCTTATGTCCCTGGATTTCCTGGACAGCGGGATTTGGCCAAGTCCTCTAAGTAATTTCGCAAGTGTGCGACCGTGTAATCCGAATTCTCGGAGGCATTCTCTTTGGCTCCGGTGCTGTCTTTGGACGTGCCACAATCATGGAAGAGGTTAAGTCAGCAAGCACTACGCTCCCCCGAGAGTCGCGGGTAACTTATTTGGAATCACTGAACCCTAGGATCGGACCATCATCCCTATGGGTGGGCCGCAAGGAACATCGGAACTCATTGGAAATCGGCCGAAATCAGCATCTTTGTGCCCGAACTGGGTTGTCATCGCGCGCCCGGCGGCTCTTGGGTGGTTGGAATTCCGACTAGTGAGCGATAGAACGCAACCGCCCGGTTAACCGAGGAAGATTCATTTCCTGCGATCAGCCTATTGACGTTCTTTCCTATACGCACGATGCTGTAGTAGCGCCAGACCTTATCCGATTCGCGATCCAGAAAGTACATCGACTGTAACTCACCGGAGTGGAGGACAGGCATAAAGTAATAGCGCATCGTGCTAACGTTTTCGACCTCGAAGACGAGTCGGCTCGCCGAAGCCTCGATTATGTGTATTCGGTAAATGGCTTTGCCAGAAAGGTTATCGACCTGTTCGAAATAGAGCACCCTGCCTTCCTTCATCTCATTGGACGTGAAGTCTTCGCGGCGTTGACCAGGTTTGGAGTCGGTCAGAGCGTAAGCGTCGACGATTAATGTTCGCCACTGTTTGTGGGTAGTCGACCAGTAGCGCATGCCTGCGAGTCCGGAAATTGCCCCGATGTGGCGAAGCAAGCCTTCAGCTCCCGAGGTATGGGGAAATCGCGCCGCTATTGTGACCAACGTCGTAAAGCCCACTTCAGCCCAGCCGGTGCAGACGGGCGGTTTCCAGTCGCGACCCAAATCAGACTTGCTCCATGATTTCACGATCGCCTGCTCATTCACGCCCGGATACGCCGGAATGGGTTCCTTTCCACATGGCGGCAGCGGCCCTGCCTGAGCCTCAACATCAACGGGGGGCCTCGCCCGCAGCGCAATCGGAGAAAGCAGGAAGCAATCTGCCTGTTGAGCGAAGACACCGGGCGCTATTAGAGCGATGAGGAGAACCGTACCGCCACGGAATCGCTTCAGGTCGATGCTCATTCTGTCATTTTATGACCTAACTGACGAGAACCGCTGACACCTCTGGTCTGGTGTTCGACGTAATTCTAAACCGTGCTCCTGTTTCGCCCAGACGCCTGAATTCTCAACTGCCTCCTCGGCTCGAAGATGTCATCGCCAGACGAGCAACGTCGACCATGCCATAAGGAATTCTTGCAGCAACCACCGCCGAGTGGGTTAGTCGGAGAAAAATGCAGGAGAGACTTATGAAATTGTTCAAGATGCTTGCAAGTGCACTCTGCCTGTTTGTGCTTTGTCTCCTCGTCGTGCCGGTCTCAATGGCAAGCTTTCCATGGGATTGCTTTAATCGAGTAAGTGGAAACATCATCTCGAAGTTCATGCTGGAGACAAGGCACAATCTCGCCTTCAACCTTGACTCAGTAGGACGGGAGATGAAAAGGATGCACGCTCTGGATCAACTACCTCGATGAAGCTGTAAGGCAGGCGAGCTGAGTGTTTGTGGAGAAACCGGGTCGATTCTCGGCTTATTGTTTAGGCTTTCGATGACAGCGCCCGCCACATAACACAATGCGAGCCCAGCGATCAAAGCAACTAGCACAACAACGAATAGTATCGGCCAGAGATTCATCTTCTCTCCACTCTTATCTCGGTCAGTTGTAATCGGCTCGTGAGCGTTGGCAGCGCGCTGGTCTGTTCACAACTTGGGTAGTTCGTTCGAGGACGAGGCTCCACAAGCCATTTACTTGCCCAACCTTCAGCCCCCGTGAATTGTGATCGAATACCGGCGCGTCTCGCACGCGCCCAGAGCGCACGATAATAACAATCAGCAGAACGACACAATCGTTCCGAGCAAACCGTAACCGCGCAAGGTGGACTTCCCCTCAGTTGAAGATCCCCAGCATGTACGCTACGAGGAGAATTAACAGTATGGTTCCCAGCCCCATGCCCGCGCCCCCACCGTAACCCCAGCGGCTATGGCCGTAGTATCCTCCACCGCCCCCTAAAACCAACACCAAGACGATAATCAGTATCAACATGTGCATCCTCCTTTCCAACGTGTGCCGCACAACTCGCTACGTACACGTCCGACACCCCGCATATATATCCCCCGGTAACCGGGAGTACACAGGTTACGAACGTTAGTCATTGCCTTCTGCCTCGTCGGCCGCCTGGTTTGACGCGCAAACATCCGGCAATCTTGCAGATCAACTTTGAGCGCCAAGGAAAGCGATGAGCTTGGCATTGCGCTAATCGTAGGAACCTGACCTTAGAGGTAAGCGCCGCCATCCGGAACGCAAGAAAGGGGCTCGCAGCACTTGCTACGAGCCGTCTTGTTGAAGCAGTCGGGTTTGCTACTGTTGTCGCCGTTCTTCTGGAGCAGCCTCTTTCTCTGGCTTTGGAGCGCTCTCTGGGTGGACCGCAGCCTGTGGTCTGGCAGCAGCCTCCTGATGCGTTTGGGCTTGCGGATGTGGCGCATTCTCGGGTCGAGCCGCAGCTATCGCACGAGGCTTGTTCTCTGGACTGGGAGCTGCCTTCTTGGGAGCAGCCTTTGCGTGCGTTGCATTCTGCGGTTTTGGTGTGCTCGCCTTGGCGGTCTCCGGACTAGGCTTGCTTTCAGGCTTTGCGGCGCTCGCAGCCGGACGAGGTGTGTTCTCAGGACGTACCGCTGCTTTCTGAGGCGCAGCCTTTGCATGCGTTGCATTCTCAGGTTTTGGCGTGGTCGCCTTGGCGGTCTGTGGACGAGGCTTGCTTTCGGACTTTGCCGCACTCGCTGCTGCCTTGTTCGCAGCCGTTTTGCTCTCGGTAGCTTTACTTTCAGCTGTCTTGCTCTCAGCTGTCTTGCTCTCAGCTGTCTTGCTCTCAGCCGCCTCTTTGGCCGCTACCGCACTCTCGCCGGTAGATTCTCCCGGCTTGGACGTTGCAGCCACTGGCGGCTTCCCTTGGTTCGCCGAAGCTCGTTGCTGCGGGTTGGCGCGGGCAGCAGCCACCTGTTTCGTTTGAGCGGCTACCGGGCCGATATGCTTTTCGTGGGCCGCGGCCTCATCTTGAGCCGTCGGACGCGCGGTGATCCCACCTTCGCCACCGTTATAGCTGACGCGGTTCACGGTCGTATTGTTGGTCACTGTGGTGTTATAAGTGTTGTGAATGTTGGTGACGTTCACGTTATTCACCGCACGGTTGTATTCGAACTGCCCGTTGTTCCAGCGGCCGCCTTCATAACCTTGACCGCCGTAACCAAAGCCATAATTGATCCCGCCGTAGAAACCGACATGCGTACTCCAGTAGCCTTCATTGAAAGCAAATCCGGCGCCACCCCAGCCCCAATAGCCTGGAGTCCAGAGGAAACCGGGTTGCGGAGCCATGACCCAGGCACCTGGCACGAAGAAGTAACCACCGTCGCCGTAAGCCCAGTAGCCAGGTGTCCAAAGATAACCCTGGGCGGGGACAGGCGGCTGCTGGTAGACAGGCAGCGCGGGCGGGCCAACCGAAATGGATACACCGATTTGCGCGAACGATGCCGCCGAGACGGCCAGCATTATGAACGCGAACAATAATGAACGAAATGAACGAATGGTGGGGATGATACGCATTGTGCTTCCTCTGGCCGGTTCATCTTAGGCTTGCCCGGTAGTGCTCTGCTGCTGCGGGTTGCGTGGATGGAGAGGCACGACTGCCGGACGAAACGTACGGCACACTTCGTCTCGCTCGCGGATCGTTCCGTAATGAACTTTCTCATCTCGGGACTTTAAAGTCTGATCAAAAACGCTCACAACGAATTCGCAGCGGATGTACACGAGCAGGACGCCCAGGAGCTGGGACTGAAATGAATGGAGGCGATCCGCAGGCTCTTTTGTGGCGGCCCAGAGTTCACATTTCCGGAGCATTTGATCGCCGCATGGGCTTACCCTTGACCGGTTTGCTTTTTCTTGCGTCAGGACATCGTGGAAAAGCAACGACGACGCTGGATGACGACCAACCCCACAGGCACCCAAATTACTGACGTGAAAAGGAGCGATATAAGCAACGAAACTGACAAGAAACCGCGGCAGCAGGGCCCACAAGACCGACCGGCTCGGTGAACACCTCGGATTGCAAGAACGACCCCTTCACACCGAAGTCAGGGCCAGAGCCAGAGCAACATTTGACAGAACACTTCCGAGAATCCGTGGCAGGCCAGCGACTCTCAGCACAAAGGTGAGCAGAAACCAGAAGATGAGAAGCGGCGTGCTTCCTGAGCAATTCTTCTTGGGAAAGCAGTGTAAAGGATGAAGCTCCCCGGCTTAAAGCGCCGGAGCATTCTTGAGTTGAGTTGGGCACACTTTAGTCGACAACTTTTTGAGTTGTTTGGCTTGCGTGACTGACTGGCAACAGGAAACTCGCAGTCATTGTTTTTTCGATGTCGCGTCAGGATGACCGGAGCGAAGAGTTCAAAACTTTTTCACTTCCGAAATTGAATGTTGTGAGATAGGAATCAATCGCTCTAGTCCTGAAGAGAAAGCCAAACTGCAACCATCCCGCCAAACTCTAATCACAGGGTGGGCCGTCCACGGTTTCCTGCGTGGAAATCGTCACCGCTGCATTCCGGGCTAACGCCTTGCCCCGCAGGGTGCCGCCGCCCAGCGTGATGCTATCAAGAGCCAGGATTTTTCCCACAAAAAGGCTTCCGCCGCCAATCGTAGCCGAAGTGCCGACCTGCCAATACACATTGCACCCTCTCTCACCTTTGGCCCAAGGCACCTTGTCACCCAGAACCATAGCGACCTTGGAACCCGAAGCCGTAATCAGGGTGCTGCCGATCTGGAAAACCCATTGTGCATCGGGATTGCCATGCGCATCCAGGGTTAGGGTGCCTGTCAATCCAGCCGATGTGGAAAAGCAATAGACGCCGGGCCCGAGTTTCATGCCGCCCAAATCCTTACCCGTAAGGTCAGTGCCACAGGGGGCGTTTTGCGCTTCAATGTAGCCCGCTGTGAGTCCTTTTTGCGCCTTAGCGGTCACCGGGCTGGCCTTGAGGTAGAGGTGTCCTTTGACTTGCGCTGGCTTGAGTCCGATTATTGTAGGGGTAGGGGAACTCCCCACATCGCCGATTATAAGAGTGTGGGCGCTGATGTTTGTGACGCCAGAGCCCGCCAAGACGCCAAATTTGTCAGCCGTACCAATACTGATTTTCGCTGTATCGGTGTCAGTTTGGGCATAAGCTTCCATTCCAGACAGCGACAGAGCTAGTAAAAAAATGCTAAGCAGTTTCATGTTGTGCTCCTTTCTTCGGTCCCTTTTCCCCGCACTCTATTACGAGCACACGGTTCAGTCTGTGCAATATTGACCACTTTCACGAATCCACTTCCCGTTTTCCAAATTTATAGTAAGCGTCCGGCATCAATCGCTCACGCGGACAAAGCGCCTACAGGAATCAACCACTCGCTCGTGCCATGGGGGATGCGAAGGACGATTGGGACGCGGGCCCACGAGTCAGCTAAACAAGACGGCATCGAGGGTTCGTGGGTTCAAGCCTACTTGCATCGCAAGTAGAACGATCAGGGCAACGCGGTTTACGAGCGGAGACCAGCGGGCTAGCGGTGCAGTTTGAACCTAATGCGCCTTGCGGTTGATTGTTGGCTTGGGCAACAGGATGCGCCTCACGGATGGGGGCATTTTGCGCCCCATGACTTCTCGAAAAATGCGCTCGATGGTAGTTTCTTTGCGGGGACCCATGCAGCACCTCCAAATCCCGAAATGGTACACCTCGGGAAGAGGACGCACGAAACGTGACAACACGGTGGGGTCAGAGTCGCATGTCCATCCTCAATCTCTGGCAGGTTCTGTGACTGCGGTTTGGCTGGCATCCTCACGCTTGCACTTGTGCTCGGCAAATTGAACCCGAAGGCTCTCTTGCGCGTCTGCAACTCTCTTGAGGGCGGTCATGGGGACCTTGAACTCACGATTGCAAGAGGTGCAGGCTCCGATTGCGGGAACCTGACCAAGCCATTTGAGCACCCGGAGATTTCGCTTTTGCATACCTCCAGTGTCCCACAGGTGGATACGGATGTGAGCTTTATAGCTCAGAAGCTCAACTCTCAGGCGAATACCGTAACGCTTAGCCGTCCCCGAGGAAGCGGAGTGATGGTCTTCGCGTTGGATCGAGGCGTCCAAAACACGTGGGATGCATCAACCCACGGGTCACAACGGGCTGCTGTTTTCACAAGGAGGGAAGGGTCGTGCTGCGTGCGATTGTCGCTGTATTTCTTATCTTGTGGCTTTTAGGTTTTGTGTTGCACATTGCGGGAAACCTAATCCACTTGCTGGTACTGGTTGCCCTAATCGTTTTGGTTGTCGATTTTATCGGCAAAGGTCGAGGCAAAACGTAGAGCGTTTACTTAGCACTTCTCACCATCAGTTGCACGCCCGAAGCCATCCTGCCGCAGGTGTTCGGTCGCCGCTGACTTCCACTGCTGAAATGTCGCCATTTGCTCACGACTGGGTTTCTTAAGCGCAAGCGCCCTGTTGTGGCAGCTATCCGGTGGATAGGAGTTCTAGTAGCGCAAGCCACACCTCCACAAGTGGAGGCATTTTGCGGAACGAACCCGAATGGGCCAAACATCGAAAATCGCAACCGTTGGTTCTGCGACCACTGTGACATGGTTCCCTGATTGAGTCACCGCGGCCGCCTGAGGTTGGTTCGCGTCTCCTGTCGCAAGCTGGCTTGTGTACACCAGAGAGTATGAGGTTACCGCCTCGTTGCATCCCCGGCACTCGTATTGGGAGTTTTGTGCACTCTCCAATGCGGCTTCTTTCAGCATGGCATGGCCGCTTGCTATCACTGCCAACTCGACGCTCCCGTCTCGCCGGACGCCGACCGTAACTTCCACGTCGCCTTGGATTCTCGCTTGTGGTGCCAGCGGTGGATAGCGAGGCTCAGCCAGCTTGGTGAATACAACCACTCCGCTTTGTGCCGCGTCGGAGCTTTGAGCAGGAGATTGGGCGGAAGCAAGTTCGACGACGGTAAGGGAGCTTGCAGCCCCTACCGCCAACAGCATTGATATCAAACTGCACTTCATACCGGAGAGCGTAGAACGGGCTAACATGCGCTGCCGGAACCGCACTGAGCGTTCAAGCGTTTCAAGATGGCTATCGTTTTGTTGGCATTCTTCATGATGGCCGGATCGCCTGACTTGTCCGGAATGAATCGAAGCCAGTGTTGGTAGCAGCGAAATCAACAAGCCCGGCTCCGGTGAAGCACACGATGTCGGCAGCCGCTCGTAGGAATGTCGCGGCGTTTCAGAAAGCGAGATGGCAGAAAATTAAGGCGCAACAGAAGAAGGCGGCGTAGAACCGAGGGAGCCTGCTGCGAGTCTGCGGCAGGCTTCAGTCCAGCAAACTGAGGGATTCCAGACCAAACAAAACGCCACCGCTGAGTATCATTTCAAGAGTGCGGTCGCCGTCCTTGGCACAGTTGTTCCTTTCTACCAATGATCCGAACCACCTAACGTTATCAACAGCCACGTGGATTGTCCCGTTCACCTTGGCAACGATGAAATCAGGCGATTCGCTGGTTTCGATGAATGCTTCCATTTCGGTGTTTCTCCCGCCGCTGACTGGCGACTGATGAATCGTAGAGGCAGGGCACAAACCGCACAATGGCTCGTTGATACCCAGAATTCGGACAGAAGTAACGTTACCGATGTTCGGTTGAAAACGTGGCTCTTTTCAACCGCAGCCCGGACTGGCATCCGGGATTTTCCAATTCTTAGGCGTCTACGGCCTCTCCATCTGCGTCTGTGCCCGCGATTGTGATCTGATCCTCCCTGTAACTGCCATTTGAAATTAGGTCTTGCTTGTAGCGTTTTGCTCTGGCCAGTCGTGGCGTGTTCGTTCATTGCCCTAGCTGCTTGGGTTCGGCGGCTGCCATTCTGCCTACTGAAGTCCAATGTTGTGACGGAGTATTTGCAACATTGGCATGTGAACGTGGCCAAGCCATTCATCACTTTGATGGTGTAATGTCTCACAGCTTCAAGTCTAGTCCCTTATCCGGGTATGACTCCGAACCAAAGTTACTAAAGCTGGAAATCTGCGTCCAACCCGTGTGCCTAGAGCGCGAGTCAGTCGATCCCAGTCAGCACTTCATTTTGTGCAGATAAGGTGATGGCAATCGCATGCGATTTCTGTCTCCTTTGACCCTGCATCTTTGCAAAACTGGGTGCAATATTTCTCGCCTGCAGGTGGAACGCAACGCGAGGCAAGTGGGCGCATTTCGATTGAGTGTTAGCCATTGTTCTTCTCCTATCAGAAAGTGAGAAATCTCTACGTTCCCGATTCAGTCAGCCAGCGGTAGCGGCAGCGTGAGCACGGTCGGGGGAGACCCGTTTTCGGACTTTGTCACCGAATTGCCGAACGCTACCCGCGATGGCTCTTCGAGTATCTTGACCGCTGGCGGGCGCAAATAGCAGGCCAAGGCCGATGCCGCCCCCTATTCCCGCCGCAAGGCGCACCGCGTTGCCGAGGGCTGGGTTGTCCTCTCCACGAATGGCTCTGACGCTTTTGCGACCCCATCCTCGTACTTCTGCTGAACAGAGAGTCGCGGAAATCATCAATCTTACGGGCGGCGCGGTCACGCATATCGTGTGTGATCAGACTGCTCAAGTAAATACAGGCTGGTACCAAGTAACGTCCTTGTTTCCTTGAGCCCGCCCAATTCACTTCAGGACGGTTCCGTATACGACGACCTCAGATCCCATCGTGGCTGTGAGTGTTTGGCAACCTACTCTGCGGGCGCGGCCGTTGTGAAGAACCGTTCATGCCTGATGGAACGCTACCCAGTACCTGCATGTAGGGCGCGCTAGACCTTCTCGTGTCGAGGCTATTTCGGCGTCAGCGATTTCTGCCACTCTTATGACTTAGCAGCGGAACTTCTGTCCCTTCGCCAGTGGGCAACGCAGTTCCCGTCCGGTTGATCAGCAAGGTTGCGCGTATAACATCCAGCAATTCGCTATTGTCCGCAGGCCTCTGGAAGAAGGCTGTGGCCCCCGCTTGCGGTGTTTTCTGTTCGTCGGTGTGGGGGTCACGGGGTCAAGACAATCACGGGAATGTTCGACAGAGTATCACTTTCCTTTAGCCGCTCTAACACAGTGAAGCCGTCCCCTGCGGGCAGGCCGAGATCGAGAACAATTAGATTGGGCTGTTTCTTCTGCGCGACGGAAATGACCTAATAGCTATCTGAGGCTTGCACCGTGTCGTAGTGGCTGGTCCGGCGACGTATTTTCAGCGCTCTTAATCAGACGGTGTACTGAATGCAAAGGGCAAGTTCCAAAAGATGGTTCTAGTAAACTAGAGAGGCAGCGTCTGTCGCACCGTTATCAACTAGCACTGACGTGCAGAGCATGGCTCCAATGTGCGATTGCCTTCTCTGCAAGGGAAGCCCGGATGCTTTTCAAGCAAGACTTAGGTTGCTGAAACAAGCGCCATGTTCACTTTGGCCCGTCGGACCCCCCCTCGCGACGGGTCTTTTTATCATCTCGATCAAGCCCGGCAGAGCATTTATCAACGCAAGCGAACTGGCAACTTTCTCGTCCTGTGAACGCCCCACGATATCCCCCATCCTGCCCAAACAGCGCACGCGAAGCCCACAATAGCCATCGAGCCGAAAATTATTTTCACAAATGATCGATTCTGGACAGGTACCCTCATGTGCAATGTGTGCGGGAAGTCGGCGAATCATCCGCTTGCAAAATTGGGTCCTTGCGAAGTTAAAAGACTTGAAACAATGCCAGGCAGAGAACCCGTCGTTGATCCCGAAGAGTGGCCTGAAGCTGTGGATCTCATCTTCGTCACGGAGTTTGGAAGGCCAGTGAATGTGAACAGCTTGGTCTATAAGCACTTCAAGCCAATCTTGAAGAGGGCCGGGCTGCCGAATATACGGCTCTATGATCTGCGACATACCGCAGCAACGCTTGCATTGATAGTCGGCGTTTCCCCGAAAGTTGTCTCAGAGCAACTCGGGCACACGAGCGCAGCATTTACGCTGGATGTTTATTCACACGTGTTGCCACACATGCAGGATGATGCCGCCACAAAAGTGGAAGCCGCGCTACTTGGGAACCCTTAGCGAGGGTTGAGCAAAGAGTGATTCACAATTTCATTTGACTAACACTAGATAACGGTAGTATTAGTTCGAGAGGAGTTGGCCGTGGCTTGTGAAAAGGCGCTTAGTTCCGGCCGAGGACTCGTTGCGCGCGTTCAACGGCTGCAATAGCGACAAAGCTGCTGAGGCTCCGATGTTCAAGCTTCGCAGCCTTTTCGACGAGTCGCCGTTCATCCTGAGTGTAGTAGGAGAACACTTTTGCTCCGAGTGGTCCTTTACCGGTGCGCCTCGAAGGAATGTAGGTATCCTTTTTGGCCACCGTTGCTATGCTACCACTAAGCAAGATAACGCAATATAAGATGAGTGAGTGAGTGACTGATTGCCCGAACGGTGTCGAGGTAAATAGGCAAAGGTAAGACTGAGTCCGGTCCCGGCAAGATAGCACTGTAAGTAATTGATACTAAAACATTTACATGTGCAGCAAAGTGTGCGAGTTGACGAACGAGGGCGGACTCCAATTCATTTAATTAATGATGATGCCGAAATATCGGTACGGGCAACATGGACGCTTTTGCCACAATTCGGCTCCCAGATTTGGCCGCACCCAAAACGGACAAGCGTTCCGCCAGTTCTCCCGCCACGTCTTCCGTCCTCTTAACCGAAGTCTCCGATGAGACCCTGCTGGCTTGCGTCTGTGAGGATGACAGAGATGCCCTCGCCTCGTTATTTCGTCGATACGCCCGTACCGTGCGTGGGATTGCTTACCGAGTTCTGCGAGACGCATCCGAGGCGGATGACCTGCTCCAGGACATCTTTCTGCTAATCCACCGTCTCTGCGGAACCTTCGACAAGTCGAGGGGGTCGGCACGGTTCTGGATTCTCCAGATGACCTACCGCCGGGCCATCTCCCGTCGACGTTACCTGACCTCCCGCCATTTCTACACCAACGTGGATCTAGCCCAAGCGGCTAATCAACTGTCCGATAGGTTCACAACGTGGGGCCGTGACGGTCACTCGGCGGACGAGGCGCTGCAGCGAAAAGAAACCCTCGAAATCTGGTCCGAGGGGCTCTCAGAGACCCAACGGCAGACTCTGCACCTCTTTTTCTTTGAGGGCTACACATTCGACGAGATCGCTGCCAAACTAGGTCAGACCGTTGGGAATGCCAGAAATCATTATTACCGCGGCCTGGACAAGTTGCGGAAGCAGATTTCTGCTGGCAAATTGCCGGGCAAAGAAGCAGTATGATAAAAGACCTTAGCCGTAGGAGCGGGTGCGTTGTTGCCAAGCGGACCCCATGACGAGTTCCTGGAACTGTGCGCCGTTTCGACCTCAGGCCAACTCAGCCAGGAAGAACAGAGGCGGCTTCAGGAGCACCTCGCCGTTTGCCCTGAGTGCCGTGAAGCCCTTCGCGAGTTTGAATCCGTAGTCAACGATGGGATCCCAGCCATTGGCGCGGAACAGGCATCCCGCATAGATCCCGGGCCTTCATGGTCCCAGTCGAAAGCGGAAAAAACCCTCTTCGAGCGTTTGGCAAAAGAAGAGGGAGACCGACCAGGCAGCGCCGAAAAAAGAAGCGGCTTGCCCGCGGCTTTCCCTCGAGTTCTTCCCATCGCTCCCGAATCAACCTGGCGCCATGTATGGATGCTGTACGCTGCCGGCATCCTGCTTTTCATCACTCTATGCCTCTCGGCCTATTGGGTTGGCGTGCGACACGCCACGGATGTGGCTAAATACACCCCAGCAGTCCCCACGACTCAGCCTCAGGTCGCAAAAGAAAGCCCGGCTTCCCTGGAGGAGCAACTGAGCGATGCCGCCCACGAACGCGAAATTGCCCGCGCCCAGATCACTCAGCGCGACAAGGCCCTCGCCGATCTCCGTAGACAATTGGAAAGACAGTCTGCCGAGATCAGTCGCATGAAGGAAGCCCAAGGGCAGTTCCAGGCCGCAGTGCAAGGCGACCAAGCCGGCAAACAGGATCTCGTTCAACAACGAACCGAGCTGGGACAGAGGCTGGAATCGGCGCAGGCAGAATCTCAAGCCCTTCAGCAACGGGTGGCTGCACTCTCACAGCAGTCGACGAGCGAAGCAACGCAGGCGAAGATGCTGGGAGCCAAGGTGGACGATCTCACCCGCCTGCTTCACGATCGTGAAACGGCTCTCAATCAACAGGACGAATTGCTGGCGCATGACCGTGATATTCGGGAGCTTATGGGCGCCCGCAATCTCTACATCGCCGAGGTGTATGACACGGACGAAAAAGGCGCCACCCGCAAGCCCTATGGCCGTGTGTTCTACACGAAAGAAAAGTCTCTGATCTTTTATGCCTACGATCTTGATCAGCAGGACAGTAAACCTGCCCAGACATTCCAGGCGTGGGGTCGTCGCGGGCCCGACTGGAAGCAGGCGGTCAATCTCGGCATCTTCTACGAAGATAACGCCTCCAAAAAGCGCTGGATTCTGAAGTCTGAGGATCCCAAGACCCTCGCACAAATTGACGCCGTCTTCGTGACGGTGGAACCGCGCGGCGGAAGTGACAGGCCGACCGGTAAACCTCTGCTTTTCGCCTACCTCCGAGTGAATCCCAACCATCCCTAAGTCTCAGGTCTCTCTCGTTGATTCGTTCTAGAATCTATTTCAGTTGATAAAAATGGCGGGGCTTCCTGCGAATAACTGAGGAGTGGCTGAGAACTCGGTTGCTCGCTGGAGAAATCAGTATGCGCTTTCCCCGGATCATCCTCTTATCCGTTTCCCTCGCGCTGTTAACTCTGCGTGCTGTGGGACAGTCACCCAACGGGAATGTCAACGGCCTGGTCCTCGACCCATCCAATCGAGTCATCGCCGGCGCCGAAATCATTGCTGTGAACGACTTGACCAATGTGCAGTTCACCACCAAGACGAACGATGAAGGTGTTTACATTCTGCCGAATCTACCTCCCGGCCCTTACCGACTTCAGGTCTCGAAGATAGGCTTCAAAACCATCATCAAGCCTGACATCACTCTCAACGTTCAGGATGCCCTCTCGATCAACTTCACCCTCCCGGTCGGCGCTCTGCTTGAAACCGTGACAGTCCAGGGCGGCGCGCCGCTGGTTAATACGGAGTCGGCTACGGTAAGCACGGTGGTGGACCAGAAATATGTGGAGAATATGCCGCTCAATGGCCGCAGTTTCCAAGATCTCATTCTGCTCACGCCCGGAGTGGTCACAACCACACCGCAGAATAGCGCCGGGGTCGGCAGCACGGGTGAATTCAGCGTGAATGGGCAACGCACCGAAACGAACTACTACACGGTGGACGGGGTAAGCGCCAATGTTGGCATACTGGCAGGCAGTCTCAGCGCTCCATCCAACAGCGGTTCCGTGGCGGCGTCCACGGCGCTCGGCACTACTCAAGCCTTGGTCTCGGTCGATGCTCTCCAGGAGTTTCGCATCCAGAGCTCAACCTATTCGGCGGAATATGGACGCAATCCTGGCGGACAGTTTTCCCTGGTAACGCGCTCCGGCACCAATCAGTGGCACGGATCGGCATTCGACTACCTTCGGAACGACATCTTCGATGCGAACGACTGGTTTAGTGACTACCTAAGCCAGTCGAAACAAGCTCTTCGGCAAAATGATTTCGGAGCAACGCTGGGCGGTCCGGTCAGCATTCCTAAGGTCTACAGCGGAAAGGACAGGGCCTTCTTCTTTTTCTCATACGAGGGCCTGCGGCTCCTGCAGCCCCAGGCAGCGACCACCAGCCATGTGCCGGATAACGCGCTCCGAACGTCAGCCCCGGCTGCTCTGCGGCCAATCCTGAATGCTTTTCCCGTACAGAATGGCCCCGAACTTGGTGATGGTATGGCAGAATTCATCGGGAACTGGTCAAATCCCGGGCAGCTTGATGCCTATAGCATACGGTTCGACTACGCGCTGAACGACAAGTTGAAGGTCTTTTTCCGCTTTGGAGACGCATCGTCAAGCACCTCTTCACGGTTCGGTGGAATCTTTTCGGTTCCCTCCGATCTCTCTTCGAATGCCTACACGATTCGGACCTACACCTTCGGCGCAACCAGTCTCCCTTCTCCAAAAGTAAGCAACGAATTCCATCTGAACTTCAGCTCGAACGAAAACCGACAGTTGCTGCAGCCGGACAACTTTGGCGGAGCTCAAGCGCCAAATCTCTTTCAATTGCAAGGTCTTCCTCCGAGCTCCCTCGCAAGTATTGACGTGAACCTCTATTTTGACGATTTCTTCCCAACTCTTGCGCAACAGGTCGACTTGGGTAGGCAACAACAGTGGAACATCATTGATACAATTGGCCTTTCTCTGGGCCGTCATCAGATCAAGTTCGGCGTCGATCTCCGGCGGCTCTCTCCCGTGCAGTATCAATCAAATCCCCTCGTGATTTACGAGTACGATGCCACCAGTTCTGTGCTAGCGAATAGCGTTGATTCCGGGTTCGCGGAGTCGTCAGCCGTGGCCCGCCCGATCTACATCAATTCCTCGGTCTTCGCACAAGACGAATGGCACGTGGCTTCGCGGTTGACCCTTTCAATGGGCCTTCGCTGGGAGGTGAATCCCGCACCCGGCGCAGCGAAGGGGAATCTTCCTTACACGGTGCAAGGTGGCACTCTCAGTACCATGACCCTCGCCCCGCAGGGAACTCCCTTATGGAAGACCACCTGGTACAACTTCGCGCCCCGCCTCGGCTTCGCTTACGTCTTGCGAGACAGACGCGGCTTTGAAACTGTAGTGCACGGCGGCGGTGGCGTCTTTTTCGATACCGGACAACAAGTGGGATCTGTCGGCTATCTTGGGCCTGGCTTTAACGCCCAATCGTTCTTCGGCACAGCCGTTGGGTCATCCGCCAGCTTTCCCCTGCCGGCCTCACAAGTAACGCCTCAAATCACCAATCCGCCCGCCCCACCCTGGAGCCCGGTGGTTGCGTACTCTCCGCATCAGCAACTTCCGTTTACACTCCAATGGAACGCGAGCGTACAGCAGGCCCTCGGCAACTCGCAGGCCCTGACCATCTCCTATGTAGGGGCAAATGGGAGAAGGTTACTCGAAGTCAGGGAAATCGAAGCCTCCCAGTTCAATCCGAACTTTGGAGAACTGGTGCAGGTGAGGAACGGGTCCACCTCGGACTACAACGCGTTTCAATTACAGTTTCAGCGGAGGCTGCTCCGCGGCCTTCAGGCTCTGGCATCGTACACCTGGGCGCACTCGATCGATTATGGATCTCTGAACTTCTCGCAACCCTATCTTCGTGCCAACTCGGACTTCGATGTCCGTCATAGCTTTTCCGAAGCTGTCTCTTACGACCTCCCGGATGCCTACCATAGCGCGCTGGCCCGGGCGCTCTTACACCACTGGGGTGTGGACAGCCGTTTCTCAGCTCGGACGGGTTTCCCTGTTCTTGTGACCGGCGGGCGCACGGTGGACCCGGCGACCGGTCAGCTGGTTGATACCAGTCTGAACGTCGTGCCAGGTCAGCCGCTGTATGTGGCTCAATGTCATAATCCCTCCGGATTGTCCCTTCCTCTGGTTCCCTGCCCGGGTGGCCGAGCGATCAATGCGAATGCCTTCAGCCTCCCCGCGACTGGCACAGTCGGCGATGCACCCCGGAACTTCGCGCGGGGATTCGGAGCGTGGCAAATGGACTTGGCTGTACGGCGGGAAATTCCGATTTACGAGAGGCTGAGATTGCAATTCCGGGCGGAGGCCTTCAACATTTTCAACCATCCAAACTTCGGAATGATCAACCCGGTTTACTGTTCGTCGTCAACGCCGGGATGCACATTTGGTCAAGCTGTAGCCACGCTGGCCCAAAGTTCTGGCGTGCTCAATTCCCTGTACCAGGCAGGCGGCCCTCGCTCCCTGCAGTTTGCTCTCAAGATTTTGTTTTAGTGGAAGCCCGGTGCTGCCAGGTTGAGCGGGCCGGAGGGAAGCAGAAACACGCCTTGCAAGGGTCTCGCCTATATGAACAAACCAGTTCTGATTTTGACCACGCTTCTTAGCCTGCCCGGTTTGCAGATAGCGACCGCTCAGCGCAGACCGGTGGAGATTGAAGACTGCGTCGAAACACGGCGTTTCATCGTCGATTCCGACAGCGGGTCCATGGCGATCTCTCCCGACGGATCCCGCGTAGCCTTCATCGTCAAGGCGCCAAGCATACGGGACAATAGCAATGAGTACACCCTTTTTGTGAATCAAGTCACGAATTCACGCGGTCCGCGAGGAGGACGAATCCTTGCGCGCTTCGACAAGATCAGCGAACTTTCCTGGCTGGGGGACAATAAAACGCTCGTGTTTCTTGGCCTCGAGAAGGGCAGGAAAAGCGTGTACAGAGTTGGAGTCACATCACAACGGCCCGAAGTCGTCTTTACGGGGGGAGATATCGACGCTCTGACATCGGACTCCGAAGGCCGGACGCTCGCTATCAGCGTGCGCATACCAGTAGCCCAAACCTCAGAAGACGCCACAAGGCGAAAGTATGGCTTTCCGATCGAGTTTGGCCAGACGGTTGATCTGACAGGCGGATCAGCGGATTCAACTCGCTTCAAGATATACGTGCTTCGCAGCGAGAGCGGTCACTGGAGAAAAGAATCGGTCCGCAAACATGCGGCAGGATCGCAAGGGGAAGACATATTCGATCAAGCTGGGCGGCTTAGCATCTCTCCTGACGGAAATTACCTTACCTTTCACTATGCCCTTAGTGACGTGCCGCGAGAATGGGGAAACAATCTCGTTGTTAAATTTTTGCGTGAGAGAGGTACTCGCCCCGCAGTCCTCGGCCTCTACAAGCTCGACTCCAGGCGGTTGGAACTGGCACTAGATTCGCCCAAGGCGGGCCTGGCGCCAACCCACTGGTCGGCCGACAGTCGCTCCTTCACCGTGGTAGCTCAATCTCCTATCGGAAGCATTTGGGAGAAGCAGGACACCGACCAGGGCTTCCGGAGTGCAAGCCAGATGAACTCTTTTACGCATCTCTTTGCCGTAGAAACCGCCGGCAAGCGCGTCACCGAGGTGATCGCCAAGCCTTCGGTCTGGTATGAAAACGGGACGGCCCGCTGGGAACGCGGGAAGGGACCAATGCTTGTGCGACTCGACTTGCATACCTTTGCCTGGATGAAAGAAGAGCAGGGGAAATGGGAAGAGATAGGCCGCTTCTTGTGCAACGAAGACACTACTTTGCGATCCAGTTGGGCGAGCGACGGCAAGGTCGTGATCGGCGTGCATGAGGGGCCCTCGACCGCTCCGGCCTTGTTCGTATATAACGTGGCCGCACAGCGAGCGCGGACTCTAATCGACCTCAACGGGCCGATCCGGGCAATCACCCTGGGCGGAGCGAGTGAGATCGAGTGGAAAGACAAGTACAGCAGGGTGCGAAGCGGCTTCCTCATCAAGCCACCCAACTACGAGCCAGGTAAACGCTATCCTCTTGTGATCATGAGCAAGGGGTGGAGCACCGGTCATTTCTTTTGCGACACGGAATTTCAGACTGCCTTTGCGCCACAGCCGCTCGCCGCCGCGGGATTCGTAGTGCTATTGGCGAACCAGCCCCCTTCGATCGAGGATGTCCGTCAAATCTCCGATTTGAATGGCTATCCGGGCCACATCGACGAAGCCTACAACTGGATGACCTCGATTGAGAGCGCCATCGACTTTCTCGATGGCCAAGGGCTGATCAACAGGGACAATATAGGTTTGGCAGGTTTCAGCCGAACCAGTTGGTACGTAGACTTCATGCTGACTCACTCTGATCTGAAGGTCGCCGCAGCATCCTCGGCTGATAGCGGCATCTACAACTATGGCAGTTACTGGTTATGGAACACGTTTCAAGGGAATCTAGAGCAAGGAGAGGTGCAGATGGGAGGGCCTCCCTATGGCGCAACCTTTGAAAACTGGCGGCGATATAGTCCAGCCTTCAACGCGGACCGTGTGCGAACGCCCCTACTTATGGAGTACACCAACGAGACGGAATATGGCCCTTTGAACGCATACGAGTTCTTCACTGCGCTCAGGCGCCAAGGCAAGCCGGTGGAGCTCTTTTATTATCCAAGCGGCGAGCATGAACTGGATACCCCAGCCGAACGCCTCGCCTCGCTACGACGCAACGTGGATTGGTTTCGCTTCTGGATGCAGGGAGTCGAAGGTTCCGCGCCTGCCTACGACCGGGATCAGTACAAGCGTTGGCGCGAACTTCGCGCACTTGTGCTTCTTCACGACAAAGACTCCAGCCCTTCGGAAAGGAATTGAGACCGTGGGCAGCTTTTGCTGGGCATAGGCAAGCCTGGGTGAACGCGGGCGCTCCCCTCGTCGAGAACGCCCGCGTACTCTGACGTGCTTACTCGTCGGCTTGGTACGCGCCGATCGTGGCATTGTGCAAATGCGGGGGTGTATTGTCCACGAACATGTCCCTGTTCTTGGGGGCCCCGCCTTCGATGGCCCTGGCAGCAGGCGTCAAGGCAGTTATCGTTGGTTTGTTGTACTTCATGGGTGTTACCTCCTTTTATTGGTTTGTGTTACGTTCAGCTCCTGAAGAGCTGAATACCTTGCGCAGCCCCCTGTTTTTCCGCCAGGGCAGACCTGGTCTGTTAAGGCTTTCGACTTCCCTCGCCAGTGACGGGCCAAGACTTCGTAACCAGCATTCAATGGCAATTGTGCGAATCAGGGTGTTGGTTCGAACTCCGCGCCCCGCCCGGGCCATTTGCAGAGTCTCTAGAAAAGCCGCTGCGTCAACGACCCCCAGTGCACTGCTGATCATGTGCTGAGTCATCTCGACCAGAGCGGGCCATTCGGCGGAGATGGCTGCCATTGGACCTCGAACCACAAATGCCTTCCGCCTTCGGTTTAGAAGTGCTTCTGGAACAATGCCGACAAGGGCACGGCGCATCAGGGAACGGCGTTGCCCCGGGCGCACCAGTTGGCTCCGTGGAATCGCATACGTGAATTCGAGCAGGCTACGGTCAAGATATGGATAGCGGGTTTCGTAGGGCGGATCAGAAGCCAGAGCGCCACATCCCAGTTGTCTTTCTAATCCTGCCAACGTGACCACGTTTTCCTGAAAACTAGGCAAAGGACCAAAAATCCTAGTCCTCTTCGGGTAGCCCTGTAAGACGGAGGAATTGCGTTCGATGAAATTCGCATTGAGCCATGGCGCCGGCTTGCATCTCCGATCACCGGCGAGACGGGGAGGGAGGAATGCACGGGCCGCTTCAAAGAACAGATGAAGCCATGGCTTTTTCTTGTCGAGGGCCCATCGCTTTAGTTGATGGGCGAGCGCTCTGAAATCGCCTCTCGCGATGAAATCTTCGAGTTCCGGTGCGGGTGTCGGGACCCCGCCCGTGACCTCGTCGCCACCGGTGCCCGACAGCACAGTGCGACTGCCTTGCGAGGTCATATACTCAGCGAACTGCCTGGCAGCTTCGTTTCGCGAGCCTCGAGCACCAGGAGTTGCTGCAAAGTGGTCGCATTCGAATTCAAGGCTGTAGTGCGATCCGACGTCAATTTGGCACCCAGTGCGGCCACGCTTTTCTTCTACCTTCGTAAAGTAGGGGCGCTCGTTCCAGTTGGGCTCGGAATCGTTGTAGTAGGAGACAGTATCGAGCCGGGGCGTTTCCGCCCTTTCCCCCGCGATGAGGATGTCTGCTATGCAGACGATCGAAGAAGAATCTATCCCCCCGCTCAATTCGGCGAGCACCGGACAATTCGAGCGGAGTCGCCGTCGAACTGCCTCTGAAAAGGCAAAACGGAAATGCTCTTCATATTCACCATCGGTGCGATAACGGATTCTGCTTCGCGGATCAAAATCCCAATATTTGCTAATCCAGCGCGTGCCTTTCTTCAGTTGAACGAATGAGGATGGAGGGACCGAATGAATGCCCGCATATGGGGTGAGGTGGGGTGCGGGGAGGAATGAAAACCAGCCCGCAATGTATTCCTCTTCGACTTTGAACGGGCGACGTGCGAACAGAACTAACGGATCAAGAATGGTGCACCACGTGACCTCATCTTTTTCGGCAGAGTAGTAGAGGTGGCGTGTGCCGATAAAGTCTTTCGCCAAAATGAGCGACCGATCTTTTGGGTCCCAAATGGACAGCGCCCAGTCACCAATCAGGTTTCGAAAGGCGGCTGTTCCCTCACGTTCGAGCGCTGCGGCGACGATTTCCACGTCCGCGGATTCTCGAGATAATCCGGCCGGCAACTGGTTGATCCATTCCTCGCGATTGTCCAGTCGCCCGTCCCAGGTGATGACCATGCCAGATTCCGAAATATACGGCTGCGTTTCGCGACAGGATTCGGTGGTGGTGTGGAGGGCGCGATAGAGAACTCCGAAGTTCTCCTTGCAGCTGTAGCCTTCGCCGTCCGGCCCATAAGGAGCCAACACAGGGCGAACTTCGCCGAGATCCCCGGGATCCACGGGCTTGCCGTCGAAATTGCACTTGCCGTATTGCACGCTCATGGTTCTGATCCCTTCTGGATTGAGCAACTCCCTAGCATCTGTCCAGTACGGCGTACATTTCCCGCATATAGGGCTTGTCGTTGACCACCCGGCCATCGACTTCGACCCATGCGTGCGCCTTGAACGGCATCTGTTGGGCACCGATGACCATTTGTGCCGGAACCGCATAGCGCTTCAGCAAACACGCGGTCGCGGCTGATCGCTGGAGACAGAGCACTTCCTTCCAGTACCAGATGGATGCGAGATCGACTGCCGAACACACCCGTTCAATTGCGTTCGCCGGAAGCGGAATCTTTCTGGTCGGACACGCCCGCACTCGGTGGTACAGCGCTTTGAAGTTTCCGCGAGCCAGGTACAGATCGAACAGAATCAGCCTCAGATACGCTCGCAACACGAGAAACGACATGGAAGAATTCGACCTCACACCGTCACCTGCAGTTGGTCGCAGAGGAAGGCCATTCGGTCGGTGAGCGCTTCGATCCGCTCGCTCAAAGGCAACACCGGCGAATGTCCACGGTGAGGGTTGTAGTCCAGAAATATTGGGGAGCCGGAGACGTTTGCGGCTTGCAGCCGCGCCGTCATCTTCCTGGCGTGAAGAGGATTGCAGTTCTGGTCCGCGTCCCCGGAAACAATCATGGTAGCCGGGTAGCCGGTGTCATCCCGCACGTTTTGATATGGAGAATAACTCAGCAAGGCCGCGAAATCGCCAGCATCTTCGACAGTCCCAAACTCATCCTTCCAGAAGTGGGCATTGTCGAAAAGGTGATAGCGCAACATGTCGACCATAGGCACCATGCACACGACTGCCCGAAAAAGATCCGGCCTCTGGGTCATCGCAGCTCCCACCAATAAGCCGGAGTTTGAGCCGCCGAAGATCGCAAACTTGTGAGGATCGGTCCGCTTGGTATTAATCAGCCATTCGGCGGCGGCGACGAAGTCGTCAAATGCGGTCTGCCGTTTGCGCCGTTTCGCGGCTTGATGCCATTCGGCACCGAACTCTGAGCCACCACGAATATTTGGCAAAGCGAAGATACAGCCGCGCTCGATAAGAAATGCCACAAGCACGCTGAACTGAGGCGTCATGGGAACGCCATACCCACCGTAGGACGTCATGATGGTCGGATGTGCGCCCTCCTCGATAACTTCGTGACGGCCCACCAGGAACATTGGAATTTGCTTGCCATCTCTCGCGGGAAACCAAACTTGCATATGACGGAATGGATCAGAATCAAATGGGACTATTCGTTCCGCCCATAACCTCACTTCGGATTTGCCAGGGCAATAACTGCAGATCTGAGCCGGCTTAGTGAAAGACTCTTGTTCCAAGAACAGTTCGTCGCCAATATCGGAACTTCCCGCCAGGCGCACCGTGTCGCAACTGTCCAGCGGCACCTTCCCCAGTCGTTTGCCGGCGAGGTTGAATATCTCGATCTCGGTTTGAAGATCGCGAAGGTAGGAAACACAAATCCTGTCCCCGCATACCGTCCAGTTCTGGATGGGTAGGTCGCGGCACGGAATGACATCCACGAATTCCGGTGCCCGGCCATGTCGCGGGCGTATCTCCACAATCCTTAGGTTCGGAGCCTCCCGATCGGTGACCGCCAGGACACGGCCGGCCTTCAAGATCAAGGGGCCAAATTTGTAAGGGGCATCGTGAATCACCAACTCCGGCAGATCTGTGCTCTCGACCGGCCATAGATAAAAGTCAGTCGCGATTTCATCGCCATACCGAACCACCAAAAAGCCAAGACAATCCGACCCTGGAACGATGTGGAGTCGCAGCCTGTCATTGGTGCCGGCCGAGAAGATCTCAGTATCGTCGGCAGGAACAGTGCCGATCACATGCTTCTGAGCGGCGCGACGGTGTGGTTCCCGGCTCTCGAGTCCTTCGTGAACGTAGTAGAAGGCTTTCGAATCTGGTGCGAATGAGAAGCCGCGCAGATAGCCTCGGGGAAGTACATCGGGCAGAGTCTCGCGCGCCTCAATATCCAACAGCTCGAAACTGCCGGTGCGCTCTCCGCCCTGCTTGACCTCATAGAGCAGCAAGCGGCCATCGGGTGACACGCGAAGTGGCTTGACTGCGGTGTGCGGCCCGGTGCCGCGCAGGGACGGGTCGACAAGGATGTCGTCTCGCCCATCGACGCCTTCGCGCAGGTATATCGATGGTTGTTCTTGCCCAGGCAGGCGCTTTCGGAAGAAATACCGAATACCAACCTTCTGCAACGAATCATAGGTCTCAACATCAAGCAGTTCTCGGATGCGATTCTGGATGCGCTCTCGGCGTGGGATGGAATCGAGATACGCTCGTGCGTACCGCGTTTGCGCGGCAAGCCATTCCCGGGTGCGTGGTGATTCCTGGTCTTCCAGCCAACGATAAGGATCTGTGACCGACACGCCATGCAGGGTCTCTGTCACGGCTTCGATCGGCGAATATGGTGGAGGTTCCATCAGTGATGGCATAAGGTCCTCCCATCGGCCAATGCATTTGCCTCACGGTGCATTCGTCGCGTCAGACTGCGCAAATACCCCGCAGTAGCCGCTTCTTCAAGCCTTTCGATCTTCTTCCATAGTTCGTTTCCGGCCGCGTAGGCGAAAGCGGCCACGAGTGGAGCGAATGCCAACGCTTTGGCCATCCCAGCAGCCGTGACCACGCCGTTCCACTGTGCGCAATATGCCGCGGTCAGCCTCGCTCTGACTGCTGACTCGGACCCCAAGGTTCGACGTGCGTGCTCGAGAAGATACTCGAGGCTGAAAAGAGGATTTCCGACGTACGCCTCCGCCCAGTCCAGAAACGCACATCGATTCTGCGAAACGATGATGTTCCCCGGGTTTAGATCGAGGTGTCCGAGCGTCTCAGGAGTCTCCGCGGCCTCCATCGCGTCGACAGCGCTCCGCAGAGAGTCTGCGACCAGTAGCAGGTCCTTTTGGCCTAGGGCGGGTGGCGGGAGTTTCGCTTGACGCTCCATCAGTTGCGTCGCGACGTTCATGAAAGGTTGAATTAGCTTGGAGAGCGCTGCTGAGCCCAAATCAGAAGCGCCCGCGCCGAGGATTTGGGAACCGTGGTCGATGGACTGGATCTGCAGTTTCGCTAGCGAGGCGGCCGCTTGTTCCCACAGCGTAAGTTCCTTGACTTCCGAAAGAAGCTCTCCAGTGGCCTCGCGGGTAAGCCAGCCATTCCACTCTGGCCGGAGTGCTAGCATGCGCGGAAGGTAGTCCGGGTAACGCTGCGCCAGCGAGCAGGTGATGGCGAATTCCCTTTGGTTGGGTTCACCCACCGCCTTGAACCACAACGCTGGGCCTTCAGTCTTGAATCGAATCAGGCTAAACGAGGGGCTGGCGTTCAACTGCCGGAATTCTCCCTCGATGTGGAAGCCCATCGGTTCAACCACCGACTGGATCCAACTGCGTAGCTCGCAGAACCAGCCGAGGCGTGCAAATGGACCTGCAGACGAGTCTTCGATCTCCGCGTTGCCAATCCCCGTCACTCGCTTGATTGCCGAATAGTCGCGCGTGTCAATCAATGAATCCTGGCACAAGGCTGACATTGGCACCCAGCGAGTTGCCATCGTGGGATTGCTTCGAGTACACAAGTGCTCCGCAGCCTCATAACGGATCACGGCACCATCGGCCGGCGCAGGTTCCGGTTCGAAGAGACACACAACTTCTTCTCCCCATTGCCTCTCGACGGCAGCGGTGAGATGTTCCGCGACTCGATGGCAGCGCGGAATCTCCACCGCGGGAAGCTTGTGGCGCTCACCTTCAGGTACCAGAAGAATTTTTGGGCCGTCTCGGCTCAGCACGATGACGCGATAAGCTTCGCGCTCGTTTTGTTCTGTGCTTGCCAATTTGCAACTCCAAACCGTGTCTATTTGCTAGAATTCCGAGACCAGCTTGTGCTTCCTGAGCGACACGATGAATTCGCGGACGTCGTTCTCGACAACTTCGCGGCTGGTGTTGAATTCCTGGCTGATCACATTCACGATGTCAGGCTCGGCTGAACCGCTCTCCAGAAGTTCGAGAATCCTCGACCCTGCGCGGTTCAGGTTGAACATTTGGCCTTGCTCGACATCGAGAACGATGGCGCCGTCCTGGCCGTGCGTGCTGCGAACTCCATCGGAGACTCTGTACATCGACTGCCCCACCAGAATCGGTGTAACCGCGAACTGGATGTCTGGCTGACACCTTGCATCTCCGCCAATGAGAACAGCAGCGATTCCTGGTTTTGTTCGGGAAACTACCAGAGTCTTTGGAAGGGTGTTGTCGCCTCAACGACATGCGTGAGCAACGTCCCATTTCGCCCAAACGCGATTCGTTCGCCTTTACGCTCTAATCGGTGCCGCAGAGGACGAGTGGCCCCCTGGTGACGCGAGGTTTATCCAATTTGCTCGGGATGAAATCTGATGGCGAAGAAGTCCCTGCGATGGCGAGTGGCTGTTAGTTGCGGACGGGCTAAGATCTGAATTGGCTGCGGTGGGTTGGCCAAGGCTGATTGAGTGAACGCGCCGGCTCAAGGTTTCAGGAGAGACTTCCCGTAGGCAACAGGAATGGCAAAATTCGACCCGCCGAACTCACGCACCATGGCAAAGTTGATCCCTATCACTTTGCCCTCGTTATTGAAAAGCGGACCGCCAGAGCCGCCCGAAGTGGTTTGGGCATCGTAGACGATCTTGTCAGGCAATACATCGCCGATGTGTCCTTGGGTGGTAACCGGCCTGATCAGGTGACGGCGGGCGAGTTCTTCCATCACCTGCTTCGGATCACCTTTGGAGGCAGTCGCGATGGATTGGAGCGTCTCCGCCCCCGTCCGAGCGAGAATTGCGTCGAGGGCCGTCGGATATCCAAGGAGCACGACGGGGCCCCCACTTACAGCCGAACCGCGGCCATCTGCCAGCGCAATCTGTCTGATTCCGAGCGCAGCAACGTTTCCCTTAACTACGGCAACGTCAGCGGCGGGGGAAATCTTCTCGGTGTTGATGGCGATGCCGTGTGGAACCCCGGGGAAATACGCTGTCATCTCAGAAATCACCGGCTCGAGGCCTTGGTCGAGCATTTCCTTCAAGTCATCGTTCTGCCACCAAGGTTCGGCCACGTGATGATTGGTGAGAATTTGTCCGCTGGCGGAGGCGAGAAACCCAGTGCCAAAAGCATCCAGATGTACTTCTGGGCCGTTCCCAGCCAGGCTCAAGAGCGGGTTGCTGTGCTCGTCAGTGGTTGGCTGGCCACTGCTCGTCATTCCAGCGTAGTGCAATGTCAGTCCGGTTGTGTGGTCGCGGAACGCGAGCACGACATGGATGAGGCAGACGCTCGGCTCGTAAGACTGAATGATCGTCTGCGCAACCTTACCCTCGGTCTCAAGCTTCTGAAGACGGCTGTCTACAGCGGCCAGTTGACTCTGCAAAGTGGAGGAATTCTCTGCTTTGCTGTTCGCAATTTCCGATCTCAGGTCTTCACTCTTCTTCCGAAGTTGAAGCTTTTGTGGACCACTCGCCTGGGATGGGCTGCGTCCCCCATCTTCAAGCGCATGGCGTGAGCGTTCGATCAACTGTTGCTCGGTCAGCACGCCACTCTGCAATCGAGTGATCGCCGCATAGACCCGAGTATTCTGCTCCTGGGCGCGACGGTAAAAGACGAAAAACACCAGGGCGGCCACGGTCAGCACGGCTAGCGTGGCCAACCCGCCAACCCGAAGCGTCCGCTGTTCTTCGTTGACTGCTGTCACCACCTGCTGAGTGGCGTTTCGATTTTCCTCGAAAAGGCGCAGGCGTCCGCGGAGCTCGTCCACGATGGCTTTATTGCGTACTTGCGAACGCACCCGAGCCAGCAATTCGTGGGAATCAAAAGGCAGTGACAACACATCGTCTGCTCCGAGCTCCAGTCCACGAGTACGCTCGGCTGGTCCTCCCGGAGCTAGCATGACAACGCGTATGTTGTGAGTGTGCTCGGAACCCTTGATTTCCGAAAGAAGATCACAGCAATCAAGTTGGGGCGGGTCGGCACCCAGAACAACTGCGTCGGGATCGAAGGCGAGAACGGACTTTATACCTTCCCGGCAGTCGGTCGACACCTCATATCCCGCATCGCCAAGCGCCGCGACGATCTGGTTCCTGAGACCGTCGTCAGATTCCACCACCATCAATTTCCCGGCTTTGTCTCCCATGACACTCGTTTCTAAGCATTTTCTGAACCTCTAGGCTACCTTGTAGTCCTCTCGTTCGGGCAGCGCTACTGTCGCCATCCCCCACCAAGAGCCTGGTACACCTGCACCAGAGCAATGAGTTCATTCCCCTGCGCCTGGGACAGCCCTAATTCGGCCGAAAAGGAGTTGGTTTCATTGGTTAGGACTTCGAGGTAGTCGGTCGTGCCCGACTTGAAGCGCGCCTCCGAGAGGTGGGCCGCGTCCTGGGCAGATTCGAACAGGTGTTCTTGCTGGATCCGAAATTCGCGATTCTTCTGGTACGCAATCAACGCGTCCGAGACATCACGAAACGCGCCCTGAATGGTCTGCTGATAAGTCAACAGCAACTGCTGGTGTTGCGCTTCAGCCAGGCGAACGTTCGACTTCAGGCGGCCACCTGAAAAGATCGGCTGGGTGATCGCCGAGGTGAGATTCCACAGGCCCGCCGGTCCGGTGAATAAG
>Ga0210390_10000440_pt1 | contig 45422 bp, 43 predicted proteins | sample IncBWH11OmetaG_FD_161050 | JGI IMG/M metagenome (GOLD analysis project Ga0210390, IMG submission 161050) | Forest soil microbial communities from Barre Woods Harvard Forest LTER site, Petersham, Massachusetts, United States - Inc-BW-H-11-O ... | reverse complement strand
AGGATTTCTTTTGCCGGGGAATCTTGTGCGCTTGCACGTGGTGCGCTCGACCGACAACCCGCTTTTCTGGAAGCTGCTGAATGATGCGGGACAGAACGCTCCGGCCCCGATACTGGTGAACACGTCGTTCAATTTATTCGGCGAACCACTGGTGGTGACGCCGCGCGATGCGGTACGGAGCTATTTTTGTTCCGGAGCCGATGCGCTAGTCGTTGGGAACTTCCTGCTGGAGAAACGATAGGCGATGGCGGCTTTGGATACGTCGGCGAATCGCGTGGGTCACAAGCGCTCCCGGCGATGGGTGCTTCTACTGATTGCGCTGCTGGTGTTCGCGGTTGGCGCCATTGCCTTCCGCGACGCCGGTTATTGGCTCGTACGCGAAGACCCGTTACAAAAGGGCGATGTGATCGTCGTTTTGAGCGGTGGCTTGCCCTATCGCGCGAATGGCGCAGCCAATATTTTCAAGTCAGGCGACGCGCCAGAGGTGTGGGTCAGCCGTCCCCAAGGGCCACAGCAGGATCTTGCCGCGCTGGGCGTTCATTTCGTCGGCGAAGAAGAATACAACCGCGAAATCCTGATCCGCCAGGGCGTGCCGGATTCGGCGATTGAAATTCTGCCGGATATCATCGCCAATACGCAGGAAGAAGTGAGTGAAATATCGCGGGAAATGCGGCGGAAGGGAAAGCATACAGCTATCATCGTGACTTCGCCAGAACATACGCGGCGCGTGAAAGGGCTGTGGGCGAAATTAGCTGGCGACGATCTACGTTTGATCGTTCGGTCCGCGCCAGACGATCCGTTCGAACCCAATCGCTGGTGGGGAAACACGCGAGACGCGCTGGCTGTGGTGCGGGAATTCCTGGGCTTGCTGAATCTGTGGACCGGATTGCCGGTAAGGCCCCCGGCACAATAGGCGCGTTGCAGGTTGGATGCGTTGGCCGAGATTCTTGCGGGTGTCGGTTCTATGTGTAAAATTGAATTGTCAGCATTTTTGATTCTAATCCGTTCTACTAATGGGAGTTAGACCTTGAAGATTTCAGTGATCGGCGCAGGTTACGTGGGACTGGTTACAGGCGGGTGTCTTGCAGGCCTGGGCCACGAAGTGATTTGTACCGACAGCGACGCGGAAAAGCTGAAGACGCTCAATTCCGGAAAGCTACCAATTTATGAGCCGGGGCTCGACGCGGTGATCGCGGAGGCGCGCAAGGAAGGCCGGCTGAGTTTTCGCGTCAATTCGGGCGAAACGATTCAGGCGAGCGAGGCAATTTTTATCTGTGTTGGCACGCCGCCGCTCCCCAACGGCAGCGCGGATTTGAGCGCCATTGACCACGTGGCGCGCGCGGTGGCCACCGAATCGCGGACGCCAAAGCTGGTCATCGAAAAGAGTACGGTGCCGGCGCAAACGGGACAGGAATTGAAGCGCGCGCTTTCGGTGTACGGGCGCAAGAGCGGTGTGACGTTTCGTGTGGCATCGAATCCGGAATTCTTGCGCGAGGGAACGGCCGTCGAGGATTTCTTGCACCCCGACCGCATCGTCGTCGGCGTGGAAGACGAAACGGCGGAGCGCCAGCTAAAGGATATTTATCGGCCAGTGTTGGAACGGAAATTCAAGTGCCCGGTGCATGCGCCGGCGTGCCCGGATCTGCCTTACCCGGCGTGGCTGGTCACGACGATCAATAGCGCGGAGTTGATCAAGCACGCATCGAATTCGTTCTTGGCAGTGAAGATTTCCTACGCAAATATGGTCGCTGATTTGGCGGAGCGGCTCGGCGCCGACATCGGAGAAGTGGTGCGTGCAGTGGGCATGGACCCGCGCATTGGGGCGAGTTTTTTCCGCCCCGGCCTGGGATTCGGCGGATTCTGCTTGCCGAAAGATTTGCAGGCGTTCGTGCACCTGGCGGAGAAGTCCGGGGTGGATTTTTCCATGTTGAAAGAAGTGGAGAAAATCAATAAGAAGCGGATTGATCATTTCGTGGGAAAAATCCGTACGGCGTTGTGGGTTGTCAAAGGTAAACAGCTGGGGGTGCTGGGCCTGGCGTTCAAACCGAATACAGACGACATCCGCTTCGCGCCCGCGATCGATTTGATCCAAGCGTTGCTCGCAGAGGGCGCGAGTATTCGCGCCTTCGATCCCGAGGCTATGGAAAAAGCGCAGCCGGTGCTGCCGCAGATTCAGTATGGAAAAACCGCTTACGAGGCTGCGGAGGGCGCGGAAGCATTGCTCATCGCAACGGAGTGGGAACAATTTCGCAAGCTCGATTGGGACCGCATTCGCGATTCGATGACGCGTCCGCTGATTTTAGATGGGCGCAATTTGCTTACGGCGTCGGAAATGAAGAGCCGCGGGTTCGAGTATTATTCGATGGGGCGGCCGGATTGATTTGTATGATTGGGCGAGGCAAGCCTCGCCTGAATTGATTGGTGGCGCGGGTGTCGTTTGCGAAGGCGGCGGCAAGCCGCCGCACTCCAAAATCATCTCGGAGGCCATTCGGGTATGTCGTAAGCCATCGACAAGGGGATTATTACCATGTCGACGCGGCAGGACGGCTTATTTTGTTGCGGCGGATTGAGAGACTTTTTCGCGGAAATATTCGTAGGTGCGTTGCAGACCGTCTTCCAATTTTACTTTTGGCTCCCAATGCAGCAGGCGCTTCGCTTTTGTGATGTCTGGGCAGCGCTGTTTGGGGTCATCCTGTGGCAGCGGATGAAAGACGATGGGAGTCTTGGCGCCTACCAGCTTGCGGACGCGTTCGGCAAACTCCAGTATGGTGATTTCTTGGGGATTACCGATGTTGGTGGGCTCGTGCTCGTTTGATTCGAGCAGCTTGTAGATGCCGGCGAGAAGATCGGAAACATAGCAGAAACTTCGGGTTTGCTTTCCGTCGCCGTAAACGGTGATGGGTTCGCCGACGAGCGCCTGATACAAGAAATTGGGCAGCGCGCGTCCATCGTTCAAGCGCATGCGCGGGCCGTAGGTATTGAAGATGCGCACGATATGCGTATCGAGGCCGTGATAGCGGTGATAGGCCATGGTCATGGCTTCGGCGTAGCGCTTGGATTCGTCGTACACGCCGCGCGGGCCGACAGGGTTCACGTGACCCCAATAACTTTCCGGCTGCGGACTTACCTGCGGATCGCCGTAACATTCGGACGTGGAAGCCAACAGATAGCGGGCTTGCTTGGCCATGGCAAGGCCGAGCGAGTTGTGCGTGCCGAGCGCGCCGACTTTCAGGGTCTGAATGGGATATTTCAGATAATCCGGCGGGCTGGCCGGCGAAGCGAAATGGAGCACGGCTTCGACGGGTCCAGGCACTTCGATGTAACGAGAAACGTCCTGACGCGCGAAGCGGAATTTGGGGTGCGGCAGCAAGTGCGAAATGTTGGAGTCGCTGCCGGTGACGAGATTGTCCAAGCAGAGAACGTCCCAGCCTTTTTCCAGCATTAGTTCACAGAGATGCGAACCGAGGAATCCGGCGCCGCCGGTGATTACCGCGCGCAAAGGGGTGCTCCTTTTGGGCTAGGGAGAATGCTCGACATTTCGATGCGTTTTATTATGGCTGAAAAGCGGTGATTGGGGAACACCGGGAGCCCACCGCAGAGACGCAGAGAAATTCCTAGGTCTCAGTGGGCTGTGGCGGGAAAGGCCGTAGTGTGGTCAACGACGATGCGCCAGCCCTCTGGAAACTTTTTGAAGTCGAGAGTGAAAATCCCGGCAGGCTTGTCGTTTTCGCGCTGTAGCTGGAATTGGCCGATAGCGAAGGCGGCGTCTGCGCAGAGTAGGTGAATTTCCAGATTGGAAAGCGTCAGGTGGCCCATCGCTGCGCGATCGGGATAATTTTTGTGATAGCGATCGAGGACCGCTTGCCAGCCGCGCGTCATGCCGCTGGCGCTGACAAAGGCGGTTTCGTCTGATTTCCAATACGCGGTCATGAATGTGTCGATATCGCCGCGGTTCCATGCGTTGGCCTGCATTTCGATCAGCCCGCGAATTTGCGATTCGGGGGCAGAGTCGGCGCCAGCCGCGGTTGCGTCTCGCGACACCGTGCCGACACAAATAAGCGCCGTCAGAACCAAGAGCGCAAAGGCCCGAAACGCGTTTCGCATCGTTTTCTCCGGTAGGCAGTGTCGCTACTGCTTGCCTGCGGCTTTTTCGGTGAGGCGCTCGCGGACTTTATCGCTGAGCGCTTTGCCGTCCACGGCTTTGCCTTCGAGCTTCGCGCGGGCGGCTTTTACCACCGCGCCCATCTGTTTCAGCGAGTCGGCGCCGGATTCGGAGATGGCTTCTTCGATGGCGCGGCGCATTTCGTCATCGCTGGGAGCGGCAGGCAAATACTGTTCGATAATTTTTATTTCCTTGGCCTCTTTATCGGCGAGATCCTGGCGCCCGCCCTGTGTGAACTGCTCGACGGATTCCTTGCGCTGCTTGACCAGCGTTTGCAGGACCTGCAGGGACTCCATATCGTCGAGTGGGCGCATTTTGTCAATTTCTTTGAGCTTGAGCGCGCTTTTGACCATGCGCAGGACGCTGAGGCGCAGCTCGTCCTTTTCTTTCATGGCAGCGGTCAAGTCGCTCTGGATGCGGTCAATGTATCCCATTCGTTGTCCCCCGATTTGCGGACCAGAATAGCATACCGATTTCGTTTCGCGGCGCGTTGCGGGCGCGAAGTGTGATTCGACGGATTTGTATATCGCATTTGACAGGGTGGGAGTGAGCCGCTACGCTTCTTGAAATGAAAATTATCGTTGCGGACAAGATAAGTGAACGCGGAATTGCGCTTCTGCGCGAAACGGGATGGGAAATCGTGTTGCCGACGGCCGCTGTGCTCGCGGACGAAATCACGAATGCCGACGGGTTGGTGGTGCGCAGCGCGACGAAAGTGAGTCGGGAATTGCTCGATCGGGCGGAAAAACTACGCGTGGTGGGCCGCGCGGGAGTCGGCGTGGACAACGTGGATATGGACGCGGCCACCCATCGCGGCGTGCTGGTAATGAATACGCCCGGCGGGAATGCGGTGAGCGTCGCGGAGCATACGTTCGCGCTGCTGTTGGGGCTGGCGCGCGGCGTGCCGCAATCGAATGCTGCGATCCACGCCGGGCGTTGGGAAAAATCCTCTTCGGGAATGGAATTGCGCGGAAAAACGCTGGGGCTCGTCGGTCTGGGCCGGGTGGGATCGGAAGTGGCGCGGCGGGCGCGGGCGCTAGAGATGAATGTGCTGGCCTTCGATCCTTACGTGACGCCGGCGGCGGCGCGAGAATTGGAAGTGGCGCTGATTCCGTTTGAGGATTTGCTGAAGCGCTCGGACGTGATTTCACTGCACACAGCGCTGAGTCCGGCGACCGAAAAGATGATTGATGCCGCGGCGCTGGCTCAAATGAAGAAAGGCGCGCGGCTGATCAATTGCGCGCGCGGAGAATTAATTGACGAAGCGGCGCTGGCGGAGGCATTGCGCTCCGGACATCTGGCCGGCGCGGCGGTGGATACGTTTGCGCAGGAGCCGCCGAAGAATTCGCCGCTCATTGGACTGCCGAATTTGATTGCAACGCCACACATCGCGGGTTCGACGGCCGAGGCGCAAGAGGAAGTGGGAACTTTGATCGCGCAGCAAGTGCGCGATTATCTTGCGGAAGGATTGATCCGCAACGCGGTGAATATGCCGGCGCTTTCGGCAGAACAATACCGCCGCTTGCGGCCATATCTGGAACTCGGTGAACGGCTCGGCGCGTTTGTGGCGCAGGCTGCACCTTCGGCGAGCTTCAGCCGGATACATATTCGCTACGCGGGCGAGGCCGCAGAGTTGGGTTCGCATGTGATTCGCAGCGCGGTGTTGATTGGGATATTGAATATCGTGCTGGATGAAAAGGTAAATCTCGTAAATGCGTCGCAAGCGGCGGCGGCGCGCGGATTGATTGTGGAAGAAACCACGCGGCGGCGCGAGCGCGGGTTTCCCAATACTCTGGAAGTTGCGGCGGCGAACGGCGGACACGAGCTCACGGTGGAAGGCATGGTGGCGCAGGACGGTTCACCGCGAATCTTGCTGATGGATGGCATTGGACTGGAAGCGCCGCTCGAAGGCACTTTGCTGCTGACGCGAAACCGCGACGTCCCGGGTGTAATTGGAAAGATCGGCACGGCGCTGGGCAATCTGGGCGTGAACATTGCTACTTTTGCGCTCGGGCGACGTAAACCGGAACAGGGTGCTGATGCGCTCGCTCTGGTGAGGCTCGACGGAAACGTGGATGGAGCAGTGGTGCAACAAATTCGCGCGATCCCTTCCATCACTGAAGCGAAACTGATTCGCTTGCCCGAAGCAGCGAAGCCACACGCGCAGTCGGCTTAACTTCCAGTTTAAATTTCCCATGCTCGAAACAATGAGACTGCGTCTGATGCCGTGGCAGCCGGACGACTGGCTGCTGTTGCGCCCTATCGCGACTGATCCAGAAGTGGTGCGTTACATTTCGAATGGCGAGCCTTGGCCGGAAGAACGCATCCGCGAATGGGCGGCGAGGCAGGTCGCTCATTTCAGCAAATTCGGATTTTGCTTCTGGAAGCTCATCCATAAAGAGACAGGCGAGATGATCGGGTTCTGCGGGCTGCAGCCGCTCGACGCAACGACGGAGATTGAGATTGGCTGGTGGCTTGCGCGCGCTTGGTGGGGCAAAGGTCTCGCGACCGAAGCGGCGCGTGAGGCTCTGCGAGACGGATTCCAGCGCGCGAGGCTTGAACGGATTGTCTCCATCGCTATGCGGGAAAATGTGGCGTCCACGCACATCATGGAAAAGCTGGGGATGAAGTATGAGCGGGAATCGACTCATCGCGGCGTGCCGGTAGTCCTTTACTCTGTGACAAAGCCGGGCGCGTCAACGCTTGATTTTTGAGTTTTGCTGAGCTTACGGTGGCGCGCAGCCAAGAGTGGCTGTGCCACGAATTGCCGGTGCAGAACACGGTCGCGCGCACGGAGCGCACGTTGCGGATGGAAGCTAGGTAGCTTAAACTGTCATACACTCATGCTCTACACGGTCGGGGCGTAGCGCAGCCTGGCTAGCGCGCCTGGTTCGGGACCAGGAGGTCGATGGTTCAAATCCATTCGCCCCGACCACTTCAAAACCCTTTACCCTCATTGAGTTCAGGCTGCGTTTGCGGCGTCGATTGAAACAACGTGCGCGTGTAACAATGTAACAACTGAAAAGCCCAAGCCTGCCCGTTCGCACCACTCACTCCGATATTGTTCGTCATCGCGGAGTTGTGTGGCGTAGTGATCAGTCAAGGTTCGAGCGTGCCCGAGCCACAACGTGATGAGGTCTTCCGGCACTCGCCCCTTGCGAAGCACCGCCGCCCGGTATCGGCGAAAAGCATAAAACCCGACGCGCTTACCGGATGTGCTCAATGATGCGCACGCGCTGAAAAGCAACACCCGGCAAACGCTTTTCGCGCAAGGCATACTCGGTGCCCGCCTTAATTCGAACTTCAACATATAAGACCCCGAGGTCGGGACCACCCTGCCAGTTACAGAGGCGAGAGTATAACCAAGATTCAAACGCGATGGCGTCAGGAACGATTCGAGGTCTTGGCGGCCCCTAGCTGTCTTTTTGTCATCTTTCAACAAACTGATGGACGTCGAACGCTGATTTCCGCAATATTTGGCATGCAAAATCAAACGGTTACCGCGCCACAGTGAGTGGGGTTTTTCGAACGCCGGCGTCATAGGCGCCTCGTATCGAGACCATGCCGCAGATTCCTGCGGCTATCCGCTGCGCTGGTCCACGGTCCTTCGTCGCGATTCCCAGGTCAAATCGTCTTCTAGGGTTCGTGGAATGTCAGACTCACGACATCTTGCGTGCCGGTGTCTTTCAGCACGAGTGGCGAGTCGTCAGGCAAGAGGCCCAGCCAAAATCCCCAGTAGCCCGTTATGGGGAAGCCTTCCAGGCTGATTAGCGGCTCGACTTTGCGCGCGCGCACTCCCACGCGCTTCACGGTCCAGGTTGGACCGCCCAAGAAATAAACGTAATCCCCGCGGCGCGACCAGGACGGATAAGCGGTCCCCTGTTTTGCCAGTACCGACCACTTCTGGGCATTGAAGTCGTAGAGCATCAGAGAGTATTCACCGGCAGTCTGGGCGGCGATATATCGGCCATCCGGGGACCAGCGCGGTGAGGACAGACCTTGGGAGCCGGCGAGCATGCTGATGCGGTGGGTCTTCATGTTGAAAATGCGGAGCCTGCTTGCGGCGTAAATACCGCCAAAGACGAATGAGCTGCCGTCCGGCGACCAACTTGGATCGGTCTGCATTGTTTCGTCGTCTGGCATCAACTCCTGCGGCGCGCCTCCTTCGGCTGCGACCAGATAAATTCGCCAGAGCTTGCCGCGCTCAAACGCGGAAAATAACACTTGCTTGCCGTCTGGCGACCATTGAGGAAAGGTCGCGTAAAGAGGGGGGAAACTGAGTTGGAGTTTATCGCTGCCATCGACCCTGCTGCGCGATAGTGTCCCATTAGGAAAAGAAACGTACGCAACCCATTGGCCGTCGTTCGAGAAAGCAACGTCCTGCGCGGAGATCCCTCCCAGATACGGCTGGAACGTCTTCGCTGTAGCGTCATATCGTTCGAGTTCGCCGCGCGCAAAATCGGACACAGCGAAGATTTGCTTTCCGTCCTTGCTGGGAAGCGGCGAAACGTAGGTGGTACTTCCATCGGTGAGTTGAACGGGCTCTCGGCTGACTTTCTGCACGAGGTTACTTGTCTCGCGCCGCGCCCACATTTGGTATTGCGACTCAAAGATGAAGTACTTGCCGTCGGCGGTCCAATTTCCGCAGCACTCGCCGCCGGGCGGATGCCAGTTGGGGAAAAGCGGAGCGGGATTCGACCCGTCAGATGAAATCTGCCAGATCGAGCCGTCTAGGTTGGCTTCCGTAACGGTAAACCGAAGTTTACTTCCATCGGAAGACCACGCGATCGAAGGAAGGGCTATGCTGCGAGGCCCGGGTGGGATTGCCGCGGAGGGCACGGTCGCCACTGCGTCGACTGAAGAGAATATCTTCTTCGGAGCAGTCCCATCGGCGTTCGCAACGAAAAGGTCGTTCCCATTCGCGTACGCGAGTTTTTTCCGATCCGGCGACCACGACCCAGCATGACCACGTGCGCCGGCGAGCTGGCGCGCTGAACCTCCAAGCGTGGGCAGAGCCCAGAACTGTCCTTCGAGAGATGGCCGCCCGTCGATCATGAGCATACTCGACGCGTCGGACGAAAAGCTCACAGCACACATTGCGGACGTCGGGATCACGATTTTTGAGGCTTCTCCGCCAGCCACCGACACTTGGGTCAGCCTATAGGCGTCTCCAAACCCTTCTTCGACGTAAATCCTCGAGCCATCTGTGCCGGCGAGCCACTTCAGGTGGCCATCGTTCGAAAGTTGGGTGTAGTCGGATACCGAGGGCGGCGGGAGAGGCGGCGAGAACCAGTAAACGAGGGTCACGATCGAGAGAACGAACGCCGCGACGCCAATTGTCAGAGTCCGGCTGTGCCGTCGAGCCACTGTTGCGGCCAAAAGCCGGACGCTGGAACCGTGGTCAAGTTCAAGTGCGTGGGCCACGGTGCCGGCCATTGCTGGACCTTCCACTCCGCTTCGTTCTTCCTCAATCGCGATGCGCGCGTCGCCAATATCGCGCAACCGCTGCTTCGGATCTTTCACCAGGCAGCGGCGAATCAGCCTTTGAATCGAAGCAGGCGTCGTCTTTGGCAGACCCGCCCAGTCTGGCTCCTTGCTCAGAACCTCCGCGAGCATTTCGGTGATGCTGTCGCCGTCGAAAAGCCTGCGCCCGCTGAGCATCTCGTAGAGCACGCAGCCGAACGCCCAGATATCCGCCCGCTTGTCCGCTGCTTTGCCACGTACCTGTTCTGGACTCATGTAGGCCGGCGTGCCGAGAATGATTCCCGGCTCGCTCGCGGCTGTCTTCCCGGCACTCTCCTCGGCATTCCCGTCCAGCACGCCCGCCAAAGGCTTCGCCAAACCAAAATCCAGCACTTTCACGCGCCCGTCGGGAGTCACCTCGATATTCGCCGGCTTCAAATCTCGATGGACGATGCCTTGTTCGTGCGCGCTCTCCAACGCCGCAGCGATTTGTTGTGCAATCCCGAGCGCTTTTGCTATATCCAGACGACCAGACTTCAATTGCTCCGCCAGCGTCTCTCCGGGAATCAACTCCATCACCAGGTATGGCGTGCTGCCGGACTGCTCGAGTCCGTAAATGGTTGCGATGTTGGGATGATTCAGGGAGGCGAGCACGCGCGCTTCGCGCTGGAAACGGGCGAGCCGATCCTGATCCTCCACGAATGCCAGCGGCAGAACTTTAATCGCGACGCTCCGGCCAAGCTTAGTGTCGCGAGCTTGATAGACTTCACCCATCCCGCCCGCCCCGATGCGCGCCACGATTTCATAGGCCCCGAGCCGATTCCCGGTCGCCAATTCCGGTTGGGGTGTCACCGCTGGCTGGGCCAGGAAGCTACTCTTGGCTCGTTTCTCCGCGAGAAGCAGCGATTTCACTTCACGCCGCACGTCAGGCTCGGCGTCAGCCCGATCAAGGTAGGCAGTTCTCTCCTCCGGCGTCTTTTCCAGGACCGCCGCGAGCACCTTCTTGACTTCCTGCCAGCGTTCCGGCGTCACGTCGCTTCCTTTTTCACCTCGCGTTCCATTTCGCGCTGCAGCCAAGCGCGCGCCGTCGCCCATTCCCGCTTGATAGTAGCCGGCGAAACACCCACGACCACGGCGGTCTCCTCGATGGACAGCCCTCCGAAGAATCGCAACTCGATGATGCGGCCTTGTTGCGGGTCGAGGCTGCCAAGTTTGGCCAGGGCGTCATCCAACGCGACAAGATCGACTTCCATCTTCTGCGCCGGTGCAAGCTCCGCGTCGAGGGCCACTCGGTGCGTATCACCGCCACGCTTGCGCGTAAGACGCTGTCGCGCGTGATCTACCAGGATGTGCCGCATCATTTGCGCTGCCACGCCGAAAAAGTGTGCCCGATTCTCCCATTGCGGCGCCGGCTGCCGCACCAGCCGAAGATACGCCTCGTTGACCAGGGCCGCGCTCTGCAGCGTATGATCCGGACGTTCGCGCCACAGATGCCGCCGCGCCACCCGCCGCAACTCGTCGTAAACCATGGGGATCAGGGCCTCCCGTGCTTCCTCGTTTCCACGACCCCAATCGGCGAGCAGCCTGTTGACCGGGTGGACGACGCCGCCTGCACGTTACCCTCTCCTGTTGCCTTCGGAAGTCCGCAGATTAGCCCGATTGGCTGCAAACCAGGCAGGCAAACCAGCCATCGGACCACGGTTCAAAAAATCTTCAATTCGCGTGAGCCAGTTTGCCGCGATTCCTCGCTTTATAGGGTGAAGACGGTGCTCCGTATCTACAGAACGAGTGTGATTGAAGCGGGCCGTGATCGGCTTCAGGCTCCGGTTCGCACCAGACGACGCCTTGATGGATATCACTCCGTTCGAGAACCAGGAAGGAGAAAGACAATGCTGAGAAATCGAAAAGTGACAGAGGTAACGCCGTTGCTGGCGGCCTTGCTTGCGATCCTTTTCTCCGTTCGCACCGCACGCGCCCAGTCCAACGACAGGCGCGGCCTGGCAAATTCCGACCGGCAGAGCGACCTCGCGGTTTTCAGCCCGGCTGCGCATGCCCCGTCCCCTCCATCCGACTTGCTGAAGGGCAATGCCGGAGAGAACGCAAGCGCCGTTTCCGTTCGCGAACTGACGATCCCGGATAAAGCCCGGGAGGCTTACAACAAAGGAATTCGCCAGGCGGATGCCGACGACTGGGCAGGCAGCGTCCCCAACTTTCGGCGCGCAATCAAGTCTTTTCCGGCGTACTACGAAGCGTACTCCGGCGTGGGGGTGGCGGAGGTATACCTACAGAATTGGAACGAGGCGGAAGCGTCGTTTCGCAAGTGCATCGAACTGAGTGGTGGCACGTTCGCTGCGGCGCACTTTGGGCTGGGCCTGATTCTCTCCCACCGGCAGCAGTTTCCCGAGGCGGAGGCGATGATTCGCGAGGGTATCCAACTCGATCCCGCCGATGCCAGAGGCCACTTTTCCTTGGCGTGGGTGCTGCACACGATGGGTCGACTCCCGGAGGCGGAACAGAGCGCGCGCGAAGCAATACTTTACAAACCGACGTTCCCGGACCCGTACCTCCTCCTCGCGCAGATTCATCTCGACCAGGGCAATTTCTCGTCGGAGATCGAAGATCTGGAAGGCTACCTTAAGGTTGATCCTCATGGTCCCCTGAGTGCCCGAGCCAGAGCCGCCCTCGCCGACGCCGAACGCAGCTTGGCCAAGGACAACGCTGCCGCGCACCAAGGACTCCCTCCTCCCGAAAATCATCACTAGAAATTGGCCGACTTCCCGGTACTTATCCGCACCATGCCCCACTGGATTACTTCCGTATAGCCGGCACCCCGTCCAGGATCGCAGCAGTTCACGGAATATTCACCACTGTTCCAATGCGGGACATGAGCAAGCCGGACACCGGCCGGCGGTTGTGCTGAGTCCGGCCGCCTACAACGCGAAGACGAGTCTGATGGTCTGCTGCCCGATGACGACACGGATCAAGAATTATCCGTTCGAGGTGATTGTTGCTGGCGGCAGCCCGAGCGCGGTGCTGGCGGATCAGGTAAAGAGTCTCGATTGGCGGAAGAGACGGGCCAAACGCAAAGGGACAATATCGCCGGCTGAGCTGGCGGAAGTGCGGGCCAAAATCCGAGCGCTGATAGGTTAAATGTCAGGTGCGCTTCGCGGGTCGCAGACCCTAAAAGACACGTTCGACGAGCACATCTTGGTGAACGTTGTTCACCGTCTTCCCTTTGAGATTTCTCAGACCCAGCCCCGTGACGATGCGTAGCACATGCTCAAGCCGCTGACCATCCGCAATCATCTGGAACGCGTCGCGTACCAGCCCGGCGCGCTCTGGGTCAAAAACCAAGTTCCTTGTGCCGTTCACTTGCGAATTCAGATAGCCAAGGGGAGCTACCTGAGTCATGCGGAGTTCGGCCCTACGCAATAAGACGCCAGAACACGATTTGCTACCAAGGCGCACGCGGAAAAAGCAGCCGCACTTATCGGACTGTGGGCTAACTGTGGGCAGCTTTGGGTTTCTGGAATGCCTTGCACTGGCACCAAACGCGATCGGTTTTCTTGGGGTCTGGATTGGACCGCGTGCCCGTGCAGCCGTATGTTCTGTGTAGCGATTGCGGATGCCCGCAAACGCACATTTCGTTGCGCTCCATGAGACCCCCAAGTGAAGTGCACAAGCCATTTTACTCAACTAGAGGAACGTCAAGTTTATTCCAAGGAGAATCTCAAAACCCCGTTTAGGGTCGGCGGAGCCGTGTGGGTGTCGAAACAACAATCACATCCTAGAAGACCAATGATGTGAAGGCGTTGCAGCCCACACAGTATCGCCAATCCTTACGTTGTCTTACCGTGACGATCAGGGCGCGCGCCCTACTTTGCTTCAGAGCTTTTCCCCGCCGAAGCGGCGCCTTCGCCACCCCCGCTCACCCGCGCTATCCCCCGATTTCATGCGCACCGAAAAGAAACGCGAAATTCTTCCTCACGAAGAACGCATTGAGATGAAACTCGCTGCTGCGGATTTGCTTGTCATCAAGACTTATAAACTCGGCTGGCCTGGGTTTCCGACGCCGAGCAAACCAGGGGATTGAGACCCTGCGCTCGGTTCGCCATTTTCGATGCGATGTGGAGCAGAAGCCTCTGGTCCTTATCACGCGGGATCAACTCACATCAATGTCGTGGAACGGCGCCGAAGGTAGCCGTTGTAGAAGGCGTTTAGGGCCGCGTCTGTTCGAGAGGCTCTCTACGACGTGAAGCGTTTGCCAAAAATCTTCACGACGACCGTGACTGCGAACCATAGGACGGTTGCGTACAGTCCATACCACAACATTTCTTGCTGAGATGTCACACGCGGGGCGCTGAACATAACCAGGGAGCCTGTAGAGCTTACGTGCGTGAGTTGGGCCATCAAAACGCTCTTGATGTTGGTGTAAATCCAGCAGATCAGCACTCGCATGGCTGTCATGGCCGCAGTGAAGGCCAGAAAAAAGGGGAACCAGTCGGTGCCAGACTTCGTCCCCGCATTTTCGCATCACCTCAAACCACTGATGCGCGATGGCTCCTAATTCATCTGCATGCTCTTTCATCGACGCATCGGTGGCGGGATCCCGCTCGACAGAGCCGTTGAATCGCAGCAACTCTGTTCTCATCTTCGTCTAGTTGCATCCAAATCTCACACAGTTTTCTTTACCAAAAATGCAAACACTTTGCCATCTTACGAGATAGCTACAAACCTCCATCACTTCCTCAAAGGTCGGATCGGGCGCGAACCGGTGATGAGAATATCTACCAGTCTCCTGGCGCTTTGTTGCCAGTCGGGGCTGGACGCCACGTTCGATACCCCGATCAGGGCCCGAAGTAGATCGAGCGGGTCGAGGTCTCCCCGTATGTCGCCGCTCTCGATGGCGCGTTCCACCAGTGCGTGAATCGCCCCTGTAATCTGAACGCGGGAAGCTTCATACACCTTCGAGGGACCTCCCACGAGCGTATTCAGCGCAGGGGCTATGATCTGTTTGGTCGCAATATAGTCAATGAACAACCGCATCCAGGCTCGCAAAGCTTCAATCGGAGCCAGGTCCTGAGCTAGCTTCCGCTGCGCTGCGGCTAACTTTTCAACCTCCGTGCGATAGACCGCCTCTAGCAGGGTATCGCGCGTAGGAAAGTGGCGATACAAAGTTCCCGCTCCAACACCGGCCTGTTTGGCAACGTCGTCCAAGCTGGTGCTTGCGCCTGAGCGGGCAAACGCTCCCTTGGCCACTTTCAGGATACGCTCGCGATTCCGTTGCGCATCCGTGCGGGGCCTTCGCTGAGCGGTTTGTGAACGCTTCGCAGGCATGCCTAAAATACTTGCAACCGGAGACTGTCTCCGATTATCTAAGTCGGTTGCGGAGCTACTCTCCGTTTTATCGAAGTCGTGGCGGTTCGTCAAGAACGGTTGCATACGTGCGGAAGTCGAACCGGACACACAAGGAGGAAGGCTATGGTGGAAGTATTTGGGGCGACCTCAACAACAGACGACGTTTTGTCCGGTGTGAATCTGCACGGTAAACGGATCCTCGTCACGGGCGTTTCGGCGGGGCTCGGCGTGGAGACGGCGCGGTCTCTTGCTGCGCGCGGCGCGCAGGTTGTGGGTGCGGCGCGGGATTTGACGAAGGCCGAAGCCGCGACCACACAAGTACGCAAGGACGCAGCAGCCCACGGTGGGAGGTTCGAGCTAGTTGAGCTCGATCTCGCCAGCCTCAAAAGTGTGCGCGCCTGCGCTGACAGACTGCTAGCACAGCATGAACCCTTGGACGTGGTCATCGCCAATGCGGGGGTGATGGCCACGCCGTTTGGCCATACGGCGGACGGCTTTGAAACGCAGTTCGGCACCAATCACCTGGGCCACTTTGTTCTGGTCAATCGAATCGCACCGCTCATTCGCACCGGCGGGCGACTGATCAACTTGTCTTCCTCGGGGCACCGCTATTCCAACGTCGACCTCGACGATCCCAACTTTGAGCGGACACCCTATGAGCCCTTCGTTGCCTACGGCCGATCGAAGACGGCAAATATCCTCTTTGCTGTCGCCTTCGACGGGCGACACCATAAGCGTGGTGTGCGCGCGGCGGCCGTGCATCCCGGAGGCATCGATACAGAACTGGGACGCCACATCGATCCGAGTCGCATACAAGGGATCATCGACCAGATGAATAAGCAGCTGGCGGAGGAGGGTAAACCGCCCTTCCAGTGGAAGACCGTTCCTCAAGGAGCCGCAACTTCGGTATGGGCCGGTGTTGTTGCTCCCGCCGACGAGATCGGAGGTCGATATTGCGAGAACTGCCATGTTGGCCATGTCGTGCCGCAGGACGTGACCATCAGCGCCGTCAGCGAAGGAGTGCGCGGATATGCGCTCGACCGAAATAATGCTGAGTCGCTTTGGAAGAAAAGTGAAGAACTCGTCGGAGAGTCGTTTTAGCGATCAAGCGTTCCGGCTATCGATCGGCGAACGAGCTGGAGAGATCCGAAAGGTGGCTCAGGGAATGAACTGAGGTCAGATTCCAGCTTCGTCGACTGCCGCCGTGCGCAAAACAGGATGATCTCGCCGGAAAGGAGGAACGAGTTTAGCGGAAGTGGTTGATTTAAGAACTTTACGTCAAGGGAGTAAACCAAAGCTCCGACGCATTTATTCACATTTATCCTAAAGGAGACTTCTTCCATGTCATTGCAACTCCCGATCGCACTGGCCGTTACCTTTGTCCTAGGCTTTTCGGCAAACATTTCTACGATGCGAGCACAGCAGAAATCACTCACGCCCGACCAGAAGCAGGTTGTAGATACAGTGAGCACAATATTCAGTGCAGTAGGCGCCGAGGATATCGCGAAGCTCGACTCCGTCATAACACCAGGTTTCTACATCTTCGCGAATGGCACGCGATTCAACGGCGACGCCATCATGGGTGCCGTAAAAGCCCTACACGCCGCCGGCAAGAGGTACGACGAGCACGTGACGGAGCCCGACGTCCACATTAGCGGCAACATCGCGTGGATCGCTTATGTCAATAAAGGCAGCATCGCCGACGCCTCGGGCACCGTGAACCAGAACTGGCTGGAATCGGCCTTCTTGGAGAAACAGTCAGGGACCTGGAAGATCGTCTTCATGCACAGCACCCGCGTCCCCATGGCGACTCAAGACAACCAACGCAAGTAACATCCAGGCGCCAAACGACTATTCCAAATGGGTTGTGTCCACTATTTCAGGTAGGTGCGCACGATGCCGATCAGATCGTCGGCAGCTTCTTCGGACGATTTGCTGTTTCTCGGCATATGGTTGCGAATGTGGTCTTCCATGAGCTCGCCCATGAGGCTGTTGATGGCTCCTCTGGCAGCCGCGAGCCTCTGAAGGACATCTGCACACTGTTCGTCATCGTTGAGAGCGCGCAAAATGGCTTCCAGCTGCCCGATAACTTTCTTTGTCCTGTTGACAAGGTCTAACTTTTCTCTCGAGGTATGTGACATTTATTCTTGACTACCCAGTAGGGGTATGGTATCTAGCCATAGGCCGGTATGGTACGGCCAATAGGATACTCAGATTATATATGGAAAATCTAATTCCAGAACCCGAACCCCCAGGTAGTAGCGATCACCTGGAATTCCGCGACCGACGAGCCTAACACGACGCACTCCTGAACTCCCGCTCGCTCTCGCGGAGCAAGCAAACCCGAGCGAGTGGGAATCTTCGCAGTCTCAGCACTAGATCCCTACTTGAACAGCTGATTTCGTCGGCGCGAGACCTTTCTGATCTCGATCAGGAAAGGTGTGTCTCGAAGGGCGCGAATTTCGTGCCGGTTCATGGTGCCGCAGATTCTGCCACCATGTCTGGCATACCCCGCACGGATTCTGGTTTTTCGGGTGGCACGTGACACGCTCGGCGCAGAGCGGAGGACAAAGTGGCTTGGTATCTGTTTGCAATTCGTCTGATTGTCGCGCTCGTTCTGGGGGCGCTGGTCGGTGCCGAGCGGCAATGGCGGCAACGCACGGCTGGGCTGCGTACGAATTGCCTCGTCGCCGTGGGCTCCGCCATGTTCGTGATGATGGGCGGCCTCATTAGCCTTGATGGCCAGGGAAGAGTCGCCGCCTACGTGGTCTCTGGGATCGGGTTCCTCGGCGGAGGCGTGATTCTGAAGGATGGCTTCAGCATTCGGGGCCTGAATACCGCTGCGACGCTGTGGTGCACGGCAGCAATTGGAACGCTCGCCGGCCTTGGTTATACGACCCTTTCCTTCTTGGGGACAGGCGCGATTCTCGCCGCGAATCTGGTGCTCCGCCCGCTGGCTCAGCGAATCAATCGCACTCCCGTACAAGCGCCGGAGGAGGTGGTTCTGTACCTGTTCGAATGTGTCTGTCGCACCTCCGACGAGGCTCAGATTCGCGCCCTGTTGCTTCAGAACATCGGGCGCACGCCGCTGGTTCTTTATGCGCTGCATAGCGAAGACGAAGAAGGAGCCAATCGCGTCAAGGTGAGGGCGCAAGTGAGATCAACGGGAAGGAAGGACGAGTTCCTGGAGCAAATCGTCACGCGGCTGTCACTCGAACCCGGCGTGACGACAATTCGATGGGAGATCGCCTCGGCTTTGGATGTTGGAGAAAATGGCTCAGCACCAACTAATTTCGACGAATCACAAACCTAGTTTGAAGGCAAAGGAGAGTGGGATGTGAGACTCACAGTAAGAATGGCCCTTTTAGTCGCATTGTCAATTTTACTTAGGTTGAACGCTGCGTGGGCGGATGTCGGAGGAAAAATCACCGGAGTCGTGAAAGACCAGACGGATGCAGGGATTGCAGGTGCCACCGTCGTTGCCGTTAATATCGCGACGGGCGTGAAGCAAACGACGAAAACCGAGGAACAGGGGAGCTACGCGTTTCCCATTCTCCCTATCGGTGAATACGAGATCAATGTCACTGCAGATGGCTTCAAGCCAAACAAGACCAAAGGCCTTGCCGTTGATATCAACTCCGCCCTTACTGTTGACGTAACCTTGCAACTTAGCGAGCAGGACCAGACCGTCACCGTGACGGAAGGCGCGGCTAAGGTGGAAACTTCGGACACGCAATTGGGTCAGGTCATCGACAGTAAACAAGTCACCAGCATTCCTTTGAATGGCCGCAGTTATACAGATTTGTTTGCGATGCAGGTGGGAGTCACTCCTCTGACTACGAGTGGCGCTGGGAACAGCACGTCGGGCGGCGGCTTCGGAACAGTTCCTGTGGCGGGCAACGCCGACACCGGCCAATTCTCCATCAACGGCCAGCGCGAATCGGCAAATGGTTTCACGCTCAATGGCGTCAGCGTGCAGGAAACCATCGGCCAACAGGCCGGAATTATTCCTAACCTCGACTCGATTGCGCAATTCCGCATTCTGACAAGCAATGCGGACGCTGAATATGGCAATTACAGCGGCGGCCTAATCAGCGTGGTGACCAAGTCGGGTGGCAATCAATTCCATGGCGATGGTTTCGAATTCTTACGTAATACTGCTCTGGATGCGCGCGGGTTCTTCGACCCCGCGCGATCAACTTTTCAGCAGAATCAGTTTGGCGGAACGCTGGGAGGGCCGATCAAAAAAGATAAAGTTTTCTTCTTCACCGACTACCAAGGGCAGCGAACCGTCCAGGGTGTCGAGACCGGAATCGTGAGCGTGCCGTCTTTGGCGAATCGCGCCGGTGATTTTTCGGATTCCGCGAACACACTCACGGGCAAGGTCAACGGCACTTTTTTGGCGCAGACTCTCGCGAGTCGCCTGGGCTACGGCGTCACCGTCGGCGAGCCGTTCTACACGCCAGGATGTGTCTCCAACTCTCAATGCGTGTTTCCGGGTGCCAAGATTCCGCAGGCCGCTTTTGGTGCTCCCGCAAGCAAGATGCTGCAATTCATTCCTACACCCAATCTCGGAGCTAGTGAATTCTCGACGGAAGCGAATAAGCTCCGCCTCAACGACGATAAAGGCTCTGTGCGAATCGACGTCAACACTGCGCGCTATGGGACTTTTTCAGTCTACTATTTCGCCGACAGCTACAATCTCGACAACCCGTACCCGAGCGGTTTCGGAGGCGCCACACTTCCGGGTCCAAACGGTGCGTACGACGCGCTTTCATCGGGCCGGGACCAGATGGTCGCGCTGAGCGATACCAAGACATTCGGCTCGAGTCTCGTCAATCAAGCGCACATCGGCTACATTCGGTTGAACAACAACCTCGGCGTTCCAAAGGGTGGCGTAGGCGTCAGCCTTGCGGACCAGGGGATATCCTCAGGCCCGCAAGGAATTCAGCAAGGGTTCCCGCAGTTTGCTGGAGTTGAGACGCTGTACTTCAACTCTTTTGCGGTCGGCACCAATCCCTTCTTTGTCGCGCAGGTTAACAACACCATCGATTTCGGCGATACCGTCTCGAAGGTGATTGGCAATCACACGTTGAAACTTGGCGGACAGTATATTTGGTATGCCGTGAAACAAGCACCGGACCTGGTTGCCAATGGTACCTTCTCCTTCTTCGGATCAGGCGCTCAAAGCACCGGGAATGGCTTCGCGGATTTTCTGCTGGGCCTGCCGGACTTCTACTCACAACAATCTTCGCCGCCATTTCATGAGTTCTCAGCAACGGGCGGAATCTTTGCTGAGGATAGCTGGCGCGTGCGTTCCAATCTGACCGTCAACTACGGCCTGCGCTGGGACTACATTCGTGGATGGTCCGAAGAGCACAATCAAGGAACCACTTTGATTCCTGGCGTCGAGTCGCAGACCTTTCCTGGTGCTCCGCTCGGTTACCTAGTGCCCGGAGATCGCTTGCCGAACGGTCAGACGCTGCCTTCAACACTGGCATATACGCCGATGGACGATTTCTCTCCGCGCCTGGGACTCGCCTATTCGCCCAATTGGTCGAAAGGATTTTTGGGCGCACTGACAGGAGGACCCGGGAGGACCAGCATCCGTGTCGGCGCGGGCCGATTCTTCACTGCGATCGAAGGTTTGACGATCGCATACCCGACAGGCAATCCACCTTACGGCCTGACGTACACCAGTCCGGAGCCTCCAGAGATGGCAACGCCCTTCGTGGGTGCGCTCAGTGGAACGCAGTTCCTGCAACAATTTCCGGTTCAAGTTCCCGCTTATGGCCACTCGCCGACGAATCCGGATCCGAATATCCCGTGGTCTCGATATACGCCAATCAGTGGGGCCGTGAGTTACTTCTACAAAAACCCGACGCCCTATTCCATGGCCCTGAACCTTACGGTGGAGCGCCAACTCACTACGAACACAGTGGCGAGTGCGAGCTATGTAAGTTCCCTCGGTCGCCACCTGATGACCGTCGTCGAAGCGAATCCGGGAAATCCGACGCTTTGCCTAAGCCTCAGTCAGCCACAGGATGTAGCCCCAGGCAGTCCAACGTGCGGGCCATTCGGTGAGAATCTGGTTTACACGCGGGCCAACGGAACCGTTGTGACCGGCACGCGCAATCTGGCCGGCTTCCCCAACACGATCGGTACCGATGCGTGGTTCAAGAATATGGGCAATTCGAATTACAACGCGCTCGATCTAACGCTGAAGCACACCAGCGGTCGTTTAACTGTGTTGGCGAGTTACACCTATGGGAAGTCGCTGGACGACTCCTCGAATTTGCAGGAACAGGTAAATCCCTTCAATTACCGTGCCGAGTACGGCATCTCAGCGTACGACGTCAAGCACAACTTCGTTCTCAGCTACAACTACGAACTGCCGGCTGAAAAATTATTCCGTTCGAAGAATCGCTTGACCGAAGGTTGGGCAATCTCCGGAATCACTCGGTTCTCTACAGGTTTGCCGGTGACCCTAGCTAGCAACGGCGATAACTTCCTCGTCAACGCCCAGAACAACGGCATCAATTCAGTGAGCATCGATCTGCCCAATGTGGCTCCAGGAAATCTCGAAATCAACCACAACCCTCGAAACGGGCAGCCCTACTTCAATACTGCGCTGTTCAGCCCAAATTCTCTCGGGACGCAAGGCAACGCGGCGCGCAGGCCGTTCTACGGACCTGGCATCAACAATTTCGACGTGGCGTTTCATAAAGTCACGAAATTGACGGAAAGCAAATCTCTTGAATTTCGCTTCGAAACGTTCAACACCTTTAACCACACCCAGTTCGACGGCAGTGGCTCAGTCGATGGAAACATCAACGATGCGACGTTCGGCACCGTCGTCAAAGCGGCACCCCCGCGCATTTCGCAAGTCGCTCTAAAGTTCTTATTTTGAGAATTGGCATATGGGCAGATACCTTTGCTAGGAGGCACGCGAAGGCCCCAGGGCCACCTGGCGAGAGCCTCTACGTTCGGTAATTCTCTGGTGCTCGGAACTTACCGGGACACAATAGTTTTTGGTTGCGGAGGCCCGATCCGTACCGAATACACAATTGCTTAGCGCGACTGGATTACTTCCGCATCGCCGACCATCCGCCCTCATGCGTTGCAGGGGTTAACTGCAAGGCGACGCTAGTCCTTCTCCGAGAGAATTACTGGCGTCGCGAGCTTGGGCTGATTCAGTTGTCGATCTAAAGTGAATTTAAGAAGGTGATCAGAGCTTGCTTTTCCACCGCCGTTAGATCACGGAAACGATTTCTTTCCTGCGCGGCCTCGCCACCGTGACGCTCAATGGCGCTTTCCAAGGTCAAGGACTTCAGGTCGTGCATGTGGCGGGGGTGCATGCGCAACCCCCACAACGGCACTGTGCGCAGTTTGTTGGCGGTGTCTTCCGGAGGGTTTTGGACGATACCGTCTCCGGTCTCGATGTCGTGAAGCAGAAAGTCGCTGTAAGGGTGGATGATCTTATTGCCCAGGGCGTCAGGTACGGTAAACGCTCCGCCATCGATAACTGTTCCAGGGGGAGCGGTAACGATGGTGCTGACATGACAACTGGCACAGCCAATATTCTCGAAGATTTGTTGCCCTGTGTGTGCTGCGGCCGAGGCAGCCAAGGCCGAATCGCGCGGCGGTGCTTTGGTGCCGCGCACGAACTGCGCGAAGTGATCGATATCCGCCAAACCGATATCGTCTGGAACGTCTTCCGGGTCGGACGTGACCTTGCCAACCGTGGTTACGTCCTTGGGCCGCAGGCGGTTGGTCACTCCCATTTCATTCAGGTATGCGTCACCGATAAAGGAAAGCAAGCTGCTGTGCTGATCTTTCCAGCCAAAGCGGCCGATGCGTGTTTGTCCAGGCGCTTCCAGAACCGGAACCTGGACTGCTTCGCCGTGGATTCTGCCGTGGCTGACCTCTACCTGGTGCTGAACGATGGCTTGCAAGGTGCTGTCCTCGATGGCTTCGACAAAGCCGTCTCCCAGGGTATTGAGAGCTGCCCGCAAGGCGCGAATGTTTTCAGCATCCGGTATGTGCTCCTGCGCCTGTGGAATCAGTGCACGGTCGTTAATAATCGAGCGATTCGCAATAATGTCGGCCCCGTCGTTGATAGGAACGGTCGCGGCCACGAAATTGCCATTAGCGTCGCTATGGCCGGCGCGGATTTCCGTGAATTGACTGGACCCGCCGCTAACAGGGTTTTGGTGACAATCCGCGCATGCTCTCGCGTTAAACACGGGTCCCAGCCCCGTGCGGGCATCATGGTCTTGTTCAAAACGAGTTTGGTCGAGGGCATAGGTATCGCCGGATGGCTCGGCGATGCCGTTGCTAACACTCTGTGATCCAGGGTCTTGCGCCAGGGTGGGAGTGTCAAAGCCAGTCGGCGCTTCGGTTGGGCCTTGCTGCGCAATGCCGGCGACTACCATCGCGAGCGCTCCCAGTGCGAAGACTGCGAATGAGATACATTTACGGAACATAGACCACCTCCGGAACAGATTTAATTTGCTTAGAACCGAATCTGAAGCACACTCTCCGGCAACACCTTCACTTAGTGCATAACCGCGGCACTCGCGCCTTTATTCCAGCCGGATTGTTAAAAGTGTGTGAAAACCATTACCACTGCCGAAACAGACACCGGGCGCACAGCTTAGGGCAAGGGTTTTGCAATTCTTCAGTGTCCTGGAACTCAGTTGTAAATGATTTGAGGGGGCCGGAATTGTTTCTGAGCGAGACCGGTCTGAGGACGTGTGAGCCGGAGTCTGTCTATATGCGGCTCACACTATGTCAAAGGGTTGGAGAAGTAACGAAAACGGGCGGTGAGAATCCCGCATACGTGCGCTTCGTGCCCAAGCGACGGGCCAGCCTGAAGTAACCAAGGTAAGACTTGCCGACTATCCGCGAGGAAAGACTCATTATGTGTTGCTTCGCTGCACTCGGAAGGCCCATTTCAGGCCCCACAGGCCCCTGCCTTACCGAACATGAGCGGGCTGTTTTGACGTGATTATCTCTGATGACGAATTCACTTCCGCGAACCACTTTGCATGAGAGTTTCGCGTCGACCAGCGAGTTGGCGAACCTCCACATCCACAAGCTCGACGGCGCAGGCAGAACCGTCGAACCTCACATCTACGCGCAAGAGGGGCATGGTTTTCTTAAGCGTGAGAACCGGATCGATGCTCGGACCGGCATCGTGCCATGGTTCGGAACACATTTAAAGTAGCGCCCACGCGATGGCGCAGGAGCCGCCGGCTCCTGTCGTGGCACCGGTTCCATGCGGCTTGCCTACTTTCCGTCTACATGGATGTTGACATTCTACATCCAGGAGATGTAGGATGTCTACATCTAAGCCCGAGCGGAGAGAACGTGAAAGACCGCTACCGGAATCGCATCGAGCTTCTGCAGGGCACGCTCGATCTTCTCGTCTTGCAAACGCTCAGATGGGGGCCGCAGCACGGCTATGGAATCAGCCGGGCTATCCAATCGCAGTCGGGTGATGTTCTGCGGGTGGACACCGGCTCGCTCTATCCCGCACTTCACCGCCTGGAACGAAAGAAGTGGATCGCCGCCGACTGGAAGACCTCCGAGAACAAGCAGCGCGTGCGCGTCTATCGACTGACCGCGAAGGGTAAAACGCAACTGGCCGATGAGCGCTCGCGTTGGGACCAGATCAGCTGCGCCATCGCCGGAATTCTGAACGCGCCCAAGAAGGAGTTCGAGACGTGAAGTGGCCGTGGTGGAAACGGTATAACCAACTGGAGGAGGAGATTCGCGGGCACATCGCGATGTCTGTGCGTGAGCGTGAGGAGCGCGGTGAATCGGCGGAGGACGCGCGGGCGGCAGCCCTGCGCGAATTCGGCAATGTGGGATTGGTGAAAGAAACGACGCGTGACACGTGGGGATATGCATGGATTGAACATCTCTGTCAGGACGTACAGTACGGGTTGCGAATGATGCGGCGCGGCCCGGCGTTCACCGCCGTCGCGGTCCTCACCCTCGCACTTGGCATCGGCGCCAACACGGCAATCTTCAGTGTGGTGCAAGGCGTCCTTTTGGCGCCTCTGCCATACCACGATCCCGATCGCTTGGTGACGGTATGGCTAAACAACTTCCGTCTAAAGAGTCCCACTGCTCTTTCTTATCGTGATTTCTTGGATTGGGAACTCGCTTCCCCACCCTTCGAGAAAATGGCAGCCTACTCTCGGCGCAGTTTCGATTTGTCGAGCCCCGGAAATCCGGAACACCTTCAGGGCAGAGAAATTTCCGCGAGGTTCTTCAGCACGCTCGACGTGCAGATGGCGCTCGGCAGAGAGTTTTCTCCCGAAGATGACCGTTACGGCAGCGCACCTGTGGCCATCATCAGCGACGGCCTGTGGCGCGATCGCTTCGGCGGCACCCCCGCCGCGCTCGGCAAGTCGATCGTCCTGGATGGTGTCGAGACCACGGTCGTAGGAGTGCTCCAGCCCGACTTTCGCTTTGGGACAGAATACGCCGATGTTCACATCCCGATCGGTCAGAGAAAACCCGTCGACGCGAATGATCGCACGGCTCATGACGTCCAGTGCATCGCACGCCTGAAACGCGGCGTCAGCCTGAGCCAGGCTGACGCGGCAATGAACGCCATTCAGGACCATATCGATCGCCTCAATCCCGAAACCGAGCGGGGACTGGGGGCGAAGGTCCTCCCAACCAAGGAAGCTCTGGTCGGTGACGTGCGCGGCACGCTTTTGCTTCTGTTGGGAGCGGTCGGCGTGGTGCTGCTGATCGCCTGCGCGAATGTGGCGAGCCTATTACTTGCGCGTTCGGCAACGCGTAGGCGCGAATTTTCGATTCGTGCGGCTCTCGGGGCTGACCGCAGGCGTATTGTGCGGCAACTCGTCACGGAAAGCCTCCTGCTCTCGATACTGGGCGGAGTCCTGGGATTGGGCGTTGCAAAATGGGGAATCAGCGCGGCATTGGTTTCGTTGGCCGCGGATTTGCCCCGCAGCGATAACATCCGCGTGAATGCTTTTGTGCTTTTGTTCGCCCTGGCCGTTTCGATTGTGGTCGGAATTCTGTTTGGTCTGGCGCCTGCGCTCAGGAGCTCCAGGGCCGATCTGCAACTCTCGCTTAAGGAGGCAGGGCGAGGATCAACAGGCGGACACCATCGCGCGCAAAGCGGTTTGGTCATCGCTCAGGTAGCGCTGACGCTGGTTTTGCTGACCGGAGCCGGATTATTGTTCCGTACGATCCAGCATTTGTGGAAAGCGGACCTCGGCTTTGAATCCCAGCACCTTCTGACCTTTCAAGTTGGACTCTCAGCTTCCGCGACTAAGACGGGGGCAGGCGTCCGCGCCGCGTACGAGCAGTTGTTGGGCCGCATCCGCCAGATTCCCGGCGTTCAAAGCGCAGAAATTACGACCGAAGTTCCCATGACTCATCAAATCAATGCCATTCCCTTCTGGGTTGACTCGCGCCGGCCCGCGTCCGTCGCTGAGGCGCCGCGCACATTAGGATTTATTACCGGCCCTGATTTTCTGCAAGTTATGCACATACCGCTCATCCGGGGCCGCTTCATCAGTCAACAGGACGCCGTTAGCTCGCCGTTGGTCGCTGTTATCGATACCGAGTTGGCGCGAACTTACTTTCCAGGCAAGGATCCCATCGGCCGCACGATCACATTTCCTCAGGTCGGCGACTATCGGATTGTCGGTGTCGTAGGCCACGTGCAACATTGGCAAGTCGGCTTCTCCAGTCCGTTCATGCAAAATCAATCGTACGTTTCCATTTATCAGATACAGGATCGGTGGATGACCACTATTGATACATGGACGTGGGTCGTGGTTCGCACACCGCTGGATTCCTCGATGGTGCTGCCCGAAATCAGAAAGGCAGTCTACGAAACGGGAAGCGATCAGACGGTTTACCACGCGCAAACAATGGCCGAAATTGTTTCCGAATCTATCTCGCCGCAGCGGCTCCCCTTGATCCTGCTGGGTAGCTTCGCAAGCCTGGCCCTGGCTTTGGCGTCCATCGGAATCTATGGCGTCATCTCCTATTCGGTGACGCAACGCGTGCACGAGATCGGAATTCGCATGGCGCTTGGCGCGGAGAAGCGGGATATTTCTCGCTGGGTCGTCGGGCAAGGCCTAAGCCTGGTTTTTGCCGGCCTTATCATTGGGATTGTAGCCGCGCTGATTCTCACGCGCCTCCTGTCGAGCTTCTCGCAGCTCCTTTACGGAGTGAGAGCGAGCGACCCGTTGACGTTTGCCGTCATTTCAATTCTGCTGACAATTGTGGCCGTACTCGCCTGCTACATCCCAGCTCGGCGGGCGATGCGTGTCGATCCCATGGTCGCGCTGAGATATGAATAGTCCCTCGCTCACAAGTAAGCAACAACCATTCCTTAACACAAGCGCTCGTAAACGTAGGGAGTTGCAGACATTCCCGGCGATTGTGACCGAGTCGCGGGCCATCTCGATTGAATTCCAGTTGCCCGATTTGCCGGACAAATGCCCGCGTGGTTCGGGGGATCTCACACCGGGAGGCCGAAGGCCCAGCGCGCCTGTTCGTCTTGAGGGAAGGTTCTACGACCGAGGAAGGGCATCAACGGATAGCCGGATGGCATTGGCCAAAAGCATCACTTCGCCTTGAAGCACAGCAACTCGTTGCCCAAAGTGGTGAGTGGTTCCCCGGATGCCATCTGTTCGATGGAATGCAATCCGCGCGCCTCCGGAACGTCGAGGTGCCCCAAAATCCTGCCCGTCTCGCAATCGAACTTGACCACCCAACCAGCCGAGCCCGGTGGCCGGTCGAAGGGTTGCATACCGCTCCACAACACTCCGCCCACCAGTTTCAGCGAATAGACCCGTCCAAGGTGGGGAATCTCGCCGAGGAAATTGCCGTCGAGGTCGAACTTCTCGATCCGGCCGTTTTCCCGGTCGGCCACGTAGACTGTTCCTTTCTCGTCAATCTGGATCGCATGTGGCAGGCTGAACTCGCCGGGACCTGTGCCCGGCTTGTCCCACTGCTTCACCCTCTTGCCATCGGAGGTGTATTCGAGGACTCTGGCGTTACCGTAGCCATCCGTGATGTATAGACGCCCGTTAGGCCCAAAGGCGATGTCAGTGGTTCCGTCGAACGGGCTTCCGTTATCTGGCTGCTCGCCCACGGTAATGGTCATGAGTTTTTCGCCAAGCGGAGAATACTCGATGATGACAGAAGAACCAGCGTCCACAGTCCATACATGGCCCGAAGGATCGATGCGGATACTGTGCGGGATATTGAATTCCCCCTTGCCCCACGAGCGCAGGACTCTCCCCTCGCCGTCTAGAACGAGGACGGGGTCGGCTTTGTCGCCACGTTGTATTTCGTAGATGCGGCCCTTACGGTCAAGGGCTATCGAGGAAACGGCTCCTGATTCCCAGCCAACGGCGGGCGGCTTGGCCGCGAAATGCACACTCGTGAAGGGCAGCTTAGGAGAGGCCTCCATGCGAGCGCGTAGATCGGATGCGGCTCTTTCCTGGGTGTCCCTATCCAACTCCTTCACTTGCCGCGGGGCTCGCGCGGAAAATACAAGGCAACTGAGGCAGACCAGCATTCGCAACGACATTCGACTATTCATAGCGCAGGGCTACCATGGGATCGACATGCGACGCCCGAGTTCGGATATCATCGGCGTTGCCGTGGCTCTCGCCACGGTCGCATTAGCGGCCTGCGTAATAAACAAGCGCGAGTGTGAGTATCACCGCTCCGGTGAACGGCGCGCCACACCATCCTACCGGTCCACAACGAGCTGGCCTTTCATGCCTCGATGCCCCAATCCACAAACATGACAACACTTGAATGAGTACGTACCGGGAGTTTGCGCCAGAAATTCAATCGTCGTTGTCTCCCCCTTCTTGAGCTGCCAACAGTCTTCTGGCGAAGTGAATTGCAACCCCGCGGAACTGTCCGGACCGGCGCCGTCGGGAACAGGAAGAATCGAAAAGCCGTGGTCATGGTCAGTAGCAATGATCTTGAGCAAAATGTTCGCTCCGCTCTTCACATGAATGGGCGCGGGAGAATACTCGTATTTCTTTGCTGTGACTTCTATGACTTGCGGGCTGGCATTGCGTGCCGACACCGCCTTGGGAGGGGAAGAAAATAGCGCGGACGATAACCCCATCGCGACCAAGGCGGGCAACAAACCGCCCGCGACGAGCGTAGTTATGGAGCATCGTGGTTGCGCTACAACATGCAAATCTTGATTGGAGACGTTGTGCGGTGCCACTTCGGCACCGTGCGCGAGTTCCGGCTGAAAATACATAGAGCTAGTCTCCACTCACAAATGTCTTTTGCGAGGCATGAGCGAGTTCGTGCCCTTCCTGATTTGGATACAGGAACTCGTGGCCTTCCGTTTCACCAGCAAAGAACCAAGCCACGATTGCCTGCGGCTGCGCCTTTCCCCGATTCGCGAGAGTGATCGCAACTTCGACATCACGACCATTGCGCACTCTGGGAACCGAGTAGAGTGTCGCCACTAGACTTCGATCTTCGCGGAAGATCTGAACAAGATGACGATCGTTGCTGTCGGCCAGCCGGAAAAAATACGTCCCCGCTGATAGGACCTGTCCAGGAATCTGGACGGGCTGGCTGAACGTGAACCGGGCCGCCTGATTCCAGTCGTCCGCGTGGACTGCTGGGAACATGATGGTGAAGGCAAGCATTAACCCAAGGGTGAAAACCGTCTTTCGAAGTTTCATCTGTTATCTCCTCGAAACGTAGACCGTCACCCGTTTCGCTTTATTCCCGATAGTCCATCCTTGTTTTGTTCTGTCTCAGACGTGATGCGTAGCAAATTGCCTGGACCTGGGGACCCCAGAGCAACTCCAGCTGCAACGAAGATGGTGTGAAGAAGCTCGGAAGACCGGCAAGGGCCAAGAAGATTCCGCGAGGTCCGTTCGAGCTAGCGGTCCCTTCGGGCAAACCTCGGTTCAGAGACGCTTATAATTTCGCCGTGAAAGACTTTCAGCCGTTCGATCAGTCTTGGCATCTCTGTTCCGAACAATTCTGCCAGACGGATGTGGAAGCAAAAAAGGTCGCGGAATCTGTATTCGAGGACGATGCCTGCCCAGCCTGCATTCGTCATTTTGCACCGGCCTGAGCGAACGTCGCGTCGGATTTAGCGAGATGCTCGCGCACGGCCTCCACGGTTAAACGCGAAATCGGAATACTCAGGGTCGTCCTTGTCCGCGGCGAACTGAACAGTACGACCGATTCCATTTTGTTCGGGATCTCTTTCAAGACGCCCACGTATCTGCCGCCCCCAGCTGCAACGATCGACGCGAATTCCATTTCGCCCAGGTCCATTGCAGGGCCGGTGTCAATCCACCAGTCGCGTCGCTCTATGGAGTCTTCCATACTCTTCCAAACCGCGTCGCTCTCGTGTTTATTCCGCCGAATCTGTTTTGGTTCGTTCCGAACAAACGAAATCGCACACATTTTTTCGGTCTTATTCGCGGGGTGATAGAGGCTGGTTGCCTTAGGGGAGTAGGCTTTTCTCTCAGAGGACGTCCCGTGACCCACTTCTGAAAAATTACCCTGAAGGAACTCGGACGTCGTAATTAACTCTAAACACAGCGCACACTCTCAGATTCCGCAGTCGAAGGTTGTGGTCGACGATTCAATCTCTCGCCTGATTGCTTACGGAAGGCCATGCGCACCAACCAATTTTCTCGTAATTTGGTGCCATGGAAGGGCATCAGAACCAAACCACGGACCACATCCTTCAATAGCGCACGCTGCTGCCCGAAGCGCATCAGACCTCGCCAGCCGAGCTTTATCAGAAGAGCAAGCCGCAAACGTGCAAGGCTAAATAACATACGCGACAAAGATGCCGGAATGTCCTGCTCGCGGTGGTATTCGTAGAATTGGCTGTTCATCGAAGCGCCGGATTGCACCTTGACGAAGCTGTGGATCGCCCGGTTCTTCGGATTGGCGCTAGCCTCCCGGATAAGGTCTTGGAACTTTCTAGCATCATTCTCGAGTGTTTCAAGTGTGAAGAACCGGTTCACCAGTTTCACACCCAGCGGATCCCAGAGATAGTCGTTCATCAGCAACGGGAGGGCGAGGTGGAAAAGTTCGGTCACCGCCAGATAGACGCGAAGATGACACTGGTAAGCATCACCCATGCATTCGTACAATTGTGCCGTATCTCGCGTCACCCCGCGTTGAAATGTTGTAATAGCCGTATCAAGATCTTTCGAGAACTCGGCCGTGTCGTAGCCGCTTAACTCCCTTTCGATGATCGCTGCAATCTGCCGGATCTGGACTGATGATAGGGCCATTCCGACGCTGTAGAGTGGATCAACCGTGTCGCCCGCGTCGCCGATAATGAACCAGCCATCGGGCGAATAACGCTGGCGACATTCCCACATGTAGGCGCTGTAGAAATTTGTGTCGACGACAGCGCCGCTGTGCGTGAGCTCGGCAATCACCTCATGCTCACGCCCCACACACTCCAGGAACTGCTCCATCGTCCGGACCTCGCCGTGAGGATAGATGTCCTTGCGATACGTGATACCGATGCTGATTAGCGGCAGGCTGTCGGGCGAGCGCATGGGGATGCACCAGATCCAATTACCCTTTCCAAAGAAGTGATGAGTTGCGAAGTAAGGAACGAAGGCGCGGTTCTGTTTCTTGACAGCCCGAATACGCTCGAGAATTTCAGGGTTGAAATTCGTTAGACGGAACCAGAAAACGTTCTTCTGCTCATTGACCGGCTGGTGAAGTCGCAACAACTTGGAGAGCACGCGGTTGCGCCCCGTTGCGTCGATCAGCCAGCGCGCACTCACTTCGTATCTCTGCTGCGCGGAATCTTGGACGGTCACCGTGTGCACGCCATCGCTCTCGCCAAGATTGACTCCGACCACCGTGCCGTCGATCATCTGTATCCCGTGTTCCACGTTGCGGTCCCGCACCTCGCGATCCAATGTAAAGCGGTTTATCTGGAAGGAGAGCAGCGGCGGCACTGTCGGAGCTTCGTCAACGATGTAAGTGCGATCGGCGGGATGGTCAATGTCAGGCTTGAAATAATAGGTGAGCCCGTACTTCGGATAGTGTTTTTCAATGAGATGAGCGCCAAACCCTAGTTCCATCAGGAAATCAACAGTGATTTCGACAAAGGATTCGCCAACGATTGGACGTTTCTTGTGCGGACCCTCAACCACGGTGACCTTGAGGTTCGGCAAGCGCATTTTCAGGTAGGCGGCCGCAAGCTGGCCGGTTGCTCCGCCGCCTAAAACTAAAACATCGCTCGTCATGGAACCTTTCTTGTTGTCGCGAAGAGTCAGAGTCTGCAGTCGATCCAATATCAAAAGCCGCTGGTCGACCTTCCTAAAGAAAAACCGCACCGGCTGTTCGGCCCGACCGAGAGACCGCTCAAACCATGAAGGAACCTCGGAGACACGCGTCGCAGCCCAAGCGGATCTGAAGGGGGTCTGTTGGCGCTGGTCTCCTCGAGCCATAGACCGCCTGCCGCTTCGTTTTATTCCCAATAATCCGAACGTGTCTTGATTTCCTTCTGCGCAGCACGATGCGTAGCGAATTGCTTAAGGCTAGACAAGGTTAGATCAGGAACAGATGTCTTTCAGTGCGACCGTGGCGCTAAGTACCAGGCGTAGTAGGTTCCGATCCCTAGGAGCAAGACCACCCACCAAAGCGCCAGCTCGATGCGCATCCATAGCTTCCAGCGCTGAAATCGCCAAGAACGAGGGAGAATGTTGGTCCCGGCGACTAGCAAGATGTACAACCCAAAAGCCTCGGCTAGAATCCCGAGAGCACCGTGGGCGATCGCGACGGAGTAGTGTCGTGTCCCGAGATGCCTGGAGAGTCGCGGCAACACTCGCACGTCAAACGACGGCCACATCACTAAAGCAATCATCGGTAAGTTGAGAATCAGCACCAGGGCTTGGCAAACGCCATGCGCCACGTAACGTTTGGCTCGCGCTAAGAAGACGCCTGCGAGCAGCGCGATGCCCATTGCGATTTGGACGAGGAGGTTCAGGTCTGCACCAAAACTGGCCCAGGTGCCGAGGAACCCTTTCACGGAAGTTCTTCCCTGTGCGCCTCGCGTCTACCGCACACGTCAAAACCCAAAAGCGCAAAGGGCCTCGGCTTCCTTCGGTGAGGCCGAGACCCTTTGTGTGCGTTGTTCGATTTCTGTCTGACGCTGTCCGCGATCATGAATTACGGACAGCTTGCCAGGTCGTTGGAAGCATCTTCTGAGGAACATCCGCGGATCGCCGAAGACATCCCTTGCTCTGACTGATGCTTCAAGATCCACAGTCCGTCGCTGTTTGTGATGTAAACCAAGTTGCGTTCGTCGTCCGCGAGAGTGCTCGTTACGCGAGAGAAAGTTAGGATTGTCAGCGGATTCGCCGGATCACTCAGATCGAGCACCCTTAAAGTCGCGGTGGAAGAAACAGTTTCCGCCGTCGCAGTGTCTGGCGCTTCAGCGAGAGCCAGCCGCCCCGCGACCATTTGCAACTTCCCGGCGGATGCCTGGTTCGGCCAAGCTTCGCTCCTGATGACGTTTGGCTGTTCCGGATTTGTGACGTCCACGATCGCAAAACCCTCCTTGGAAGCCTGCTCGACGTACAAGTATTGCTTGCTGCCGTGTTGCTGCAGGACCAATTCACTCACCGAGGCCCCGGGCAGGGCCAAGTGCCCGATAACAGACGCCGGTTGCAGGGCGGGCTTGGCGACTCGATGTTTCGCACTGGCGCCGGGCGACACGGCCGCGACGCACGCGAGAAGCAACGCCACCGCGGCCGCGTGTTTTTCTGCGATTAACTTGGCAGCGACTTTCATTTTTCTCTCCATTCATCTTCAAATGCGTTCATCTATTAGGACCACCCGGTTCCTCGGATTATTCCCAGCGTTGATCATGTCTGCTACCAGGGCGGAGATTCTAGAGGCGCCACCTTAGGTCTACTGAGGACGGTCCTCTTCCAGGCTTGATGAGATTCGCTGGATCTAGCCCGCTGCCACACCGAACCTGGAAACCTATTCGTATCCGTAGAATTCCTCAGCGCGGATGTCTTCGTCGGCAACTCCTGCACCGATCAGGATCTGACGCACTCCATTAACCATCGCGGGAGGGCCAGCAATGTAGTAGATCGGAACGCTCAGATCCGGAATCCACTTGGACAGCAGCTGGATGGAGATTCGCCCCGTTTCTCCCCGCCAGAGCGTTCTCGTTCTTTCGGGTTGTGTCACCGTGCAGATGAGTTTGTAGCGCCTGTTGAACTGCTCCATTTCTTGCAGCTCTTCGAGGAACGCTGCTTCCTCAGGGACTCGAACGGAGTAGAACAGGAGAATCTTGCGCGGGGACAGCGATTCGGCTGCGTTCCAGATGAGGCTGCGGAACGGGGTGATGCCGATCCCGCCGGCTAAGAGAACCGCAGGACGTGTGCTGTTCCGCGGCAGTGTCATCCAACCGAAGGGGCCCTGGAGAAGAAGCTCGCTACCTAGGGGCAACGAATTGAGAGTGCGTTTGAACGCTGTGGTGCGCAGGCGCATGGCCACCATCAGATTTCGTTCATGCGGGGCGCTGGCAATGGAGAGGGCACGAGTGTTGCCTTCCAGATCCGTTTCGCCCGGGCTCAGCAAAGTAAAGTTGAAAAACTGTCCCGCCTCGAATTCGAACTCCTCGGGTTTCTCAAAATAGAAAGCAGTCGTACCGGCACAGAGAGTCTTTTGGGCCTTCAACTTTGCTTTGTATGGCGGCATAGGAGTCTATTGCTCCTTGTTCAGGGCGGCTCATAAGTTCCGATCGACCCACAATCGACTCGTCGAGGACAGCAGAGCCTTCTACGATTGGATGACCCGAGCAGAAGGGCTTTTATTCCACAGGCAATCGCTGGTTTTCGTACGGATCGTCCGCGGAGCAGCAGACTTTCCGATTCTGGGTCTGGAAACTCAGGCGTGAGCATGGATGCACGAACGTTGCGAAATCGCACGCGAGCCGCTCGGCCCGATTTATTTTGAAACAGAGAGCGTTTCAATATTGAACAAGGTGTCGAAGACGATAGCTCTAGTGTCTTCTAAACGCCCGGCCTTTTGTCGCTCGTGCGAGAGTTTGAGAGTTCGAAGGAAGGGCAAAGGTGGAGAGCCGGCAGATGATCCCGCGTCGATCACTGCTTGTAAGAGCCCGCGGTGGCGGGCCAGTGTCTAGACAGCGGTGGCGCGGGATCAAACGCGCGGCAAACGCACCCAGAGCTTCGTTTGCCGAAAGGCAGCGAAGCCGCTCCCTGCAGGTGCAGCTGCTTCTTCTGTTACTTACCGGTCGCGTCGGGCCTCATCTGCCTCTTCAGCCAGACGGCTCATGACTCTAAAGAACTCCTTCGATTGGCCGATGAAAAGGCCGTCAGTCGCGAAGCTGTTGAAAGAAGCCACTGCTCCCCCTAGTTCTGTAGAGGTCGGGCGAATGATCGCAACGGGCGGAAACTTTCGGTTGTCATTCGTAAGAAAATGGGTTGGCTCGGGCATGATCAGGTTGGCCTGCAAGGTGTCCCCGTTGAGGGATTCCGGATTCGTTTCCCCTTGAGCGATAGCCAGGGTTGTGAACGTCACCGATGCTCCCGTTCCTCCCGGTCCGTTGTCCACGTCAGTCAGCGGGAGAGCATTGCCAGCCTTATCTTGCCAGGTCTGAAAGTGCATGGTCTCACTTGGACCGATACTGAGTAAGACTCGCAAAACCTCCAGATTGGTCACCTTCTGAGCCAGCGCTGGATAGAGGCTGGTGCCGCCTTCTTCGATAAACGCGAAATGGAATCCCGCGGTGAAGGCGATTGCCTGGAGGTGAGGGGTGATGGTGGCCGGATTGTTATTGCTCAAGGCGCTGCCGGCCGTGTCGGCATCGCTTCTGGGAATCGCTGTATGCTGACCTACGTTCAGACTCGGGACTGCTTGAACGAACGGCGCACCCAGGTCGAAATCGGGGTTCGTAACGCTGCGGTACCGAGACCAAAAACTGGTATCCACAGTGAGCTGCGTGAGGTTGGTGAGCCGCTTGAGCTTCTGGTTTGCTCCTGCCGCTTTACTGCTCGGCAAAGTAGCAAACGGGCTGAGGTCAACCGCTTCTGCACCCTTCGACTCCAGGTACGCTTTCAGGAAGGCAGCGTGACTGATCTCGTCATCGGCATTGTCGTGAATGTACTGGGCCATGTCGCCATCAAGAATTTGAAGAGCGCCAACATAGAGCGGATTCCCTCCGTTGACGCCTGAGACTTCATTGTCCTGGACGCCTCCGAGTTCCGAGTACTGAATCCAAAGGTCGGCCTCGATTTGCTCTAAGGCGTTCAGGAACCTCAGAATCGCGATGTCTCCCTTGGTGACCGGGGAGTCATCATCTCGCTCTCTGCCGAAGGCGGATAACCCGCCGGTCAACAGGCTAGCACCCATAGTAGCTGCGCCCGCTGCAAGCATTCCGTTCCGCAGAAACTTACGTCGATTCGAACCAATCTTAACGACAGCTCTAGATTCTTCCATGTGCCTTTCTCCTTTGTCCTGGTCTTGAAATCGAATCTGATCGCGCTCAGGCGCTCTCGCCTGATCCGAACCCAAGCGATAGCGATTGCGCCTGCCGTTGCTGTACCATTCAGACCGAACGCCCACCGCTTTTATTCCCAGGAATTTTCGGTCATGCGCTCACAACTGCTGTTCGCCGCGAATCCGGCATTCGGTCTCTATTCATGACACTTATGAGGGACCGACGAAGGCGCTCGCGCGCACGCGATAAGCTCGACATCACGGTTCCCACAGGCATACCGGAGATATCTGCGATATCTCGATAAGACATCCCCTCGATTTCGCGCAGAATGAGGACTTCACGAAGACTGGTCGGGAGATTTTCCAATGCCTTGCGCACTAGGCTGCTGCTGTCGTTCTGGAGCGCGAGTTCTTCCGGATTGGGAGCGTGATAATCAGGAGGGCAAAGGTTTTCATCGAATTCGGTCGCGTCCTGCAGTGGCCGGTTTGCGCGCAACCACGTGTAGCAAGTATTGCGGACAATTTTCAGGAGCCATGCCCGGGCGTTGCCACCGCGGAAACTGGGAAAGAATCGGAAGGCGCGCAGGAGAGCTTCCTGGACAGAATCCTGTGCGTCCTGTTCATCTCGCGTCAGCCAACGCGCGAGGTTGTAGGCGGCATCAAGATGCGGTAACACAGCGTGCTCAAAATTCTGCGGATGACTGTGCTCCAGCATTGAAACCCCTCCTTGCGAGCGATTCATCGTTCGACCTTTGCGCTTGAGGCCTCACTATGGGCGCATTGGTGATCGACGCAATGGACGGACAGTTCTTTCGCGCTGGAATAGAGGTCCCCGGCTAACCACCACTCAATGCAGCCCTTACACAAAACTGTCCTCCGCGTTCCAGCAGGCTCTTCCCGGTGGTACACTGCTTTTGATTGGCCCTTACCGCGCCGTGCAAGAAAAGCAACAGCTTCGCGAGCAGCTTCGTTTCGGAGTTTTTGAACTGGATCTGCGCGCCGGCGAATTGCGCAAGCACGGCCTGTTAGTTCGGCTCCAGGAACAGCCTTTCCAGGTCCTGGCGATGCTACTGGAGCAGCCTGGCGAGGTCGTAACACGCGAAGAACTTCAGAAAAAACTCTGGCCCGCAAACACTTTCGTGGATTTCGACCACGGGCTCAATAAAGCTATCAGCAAAATCCGCGACGCCCTGGGCGACTCTGCTGACAGCCCCCGGTTCGTGGAAACCGTTGCTCGGCGCGGCTACCGCTTTCTAGCGGAGGTCAAAGCGGCCGATGCAGGCCCGGTTCGCAGCCTCGAAGTCGCACTTTCGCCCCATCCCACGACGGAAACTCAGGGCCGCAGGGGCTCCGCTTTGAAGCCGGCCATGCCCGAACGTCGCCTGCCGTCAGTTGCATGGAAAATATCTTTGCTGGTGCTGCTCATTCTGTTGGCCTGTTTCATCACATGGAAGTTTTATTCCCGGAACCTCCCATCATCTAAGATTCGGTCCTTGGCGGTGCTCCCCCTGGAAAGCCTCTCCGCGGACGCCTCCCAGGATTACTTCGCCGACGGTATGACCGACGAGTTGATCACCGATTTGGGGCAGATCAGCGCATTGCGTGTGATCTCCCGTACGTCAGTGATGCCGTACAAAAACGCGCGCAAGTCCTTGCCGCAGATCGCGCGGGAGCTAAACGTTGACGCGGTCGTTGAAGGCAGTGTCCTGCGTTCCGGCAACCGAGTTCGAATCACAGCGCAGTTGATCGAGGCCACTGCAGACAAGCACTTGTGGGCCGGCAGCTATGAAGGTGACTTGCGCGATACCCTGACGCTGCAGAACCAGGTCGCCCGCTCCATCGCTGAGCAGATTCGGATCAGCCTAAGTCCACAAGAACAGGCTGTGCTCAAAAGCGCGAAGGTCGTAAATCCCGGAGCCTATGAGGCCTATCTGAAAGGACGGTATTTTTGGAACAAAAGAACTGCGGATGGTTTGAAAACCGCTGTCGATTATTTCAACCAGGCAATCAGGCAGGATCCAAACTACGCCCAAGCCTATACAGGGTTAGCCGACACCTACGCCTTGTTGGGAGATTGGCAGTATGGAGTAATGTCCCCGAAGGAGGCGTTCCCCAAAGCGAAAGCCGCGGCGACCAGAGCTCTCGAATTGGATAGCACGCTCAGCGAAGCCCACAACTCGCTTGCATTCTGCTTGGATGCCTTCGACTGGGATTTGGAATCTGCCGGAAAGGAATTCCAGCGAGCTATTGAGCTGAACCCCGGATATGCAACCGCACACCATTGGTACGCCTGGCATTTGAGTTTATTGGGTCGGTATGACGAAGCTATCGAGGAAATGAGGAAAGCAAAAAATCTAGATCCGCTATCTCTCATCATTAACTCTGATTTGGCAGAACTCCTTGTCATTGCGCATTCCTATGACGAATCGATAACTCAGAGCCGCAAGACCATCGAAATGGATCCTAATTTTGCTCTCGCACATAACCAACTCGCCCAGGCATACCTTCAAAAACATATGTACGACGATGCGATCGCAGAACTGCAAAAAGCGGTCAAGCTTTCGGGGGGTAGCCCGACGTGCATAGCTAATTTAGCTCGCGCCTACGCCGCATCAGGCAGCACTGGCGAAGCGGTAAAACTACTGAGTGATCTGAGGAACCGCTCAAACCGCAGTTATTCCGATGCTTCCGAGATTGCGGTGATCTATGCAGCTCTGGGGGATAACGATCAAGCGATGAATTGGTTAGAAAAAGGATATGAAGAGCGCTTCAACCCAGGTGTCCTGCTGCGGCCGGGTTTTGATCCTCTCCGCTCGGACCCGCGTTTTAAAGACCTCGTACGCCGTATCGGTTTCCCTCTTTAAAGAAGTCCGCTGGACGAGCGGGGTGTTGCGGCCTTCTGTTTCAAGTGGATCAAGCGACATGGGCAACTGCCGAGGTCGTTCTCGTAGTTGCCTCATTCGCCCTTGGGCGACGCTGCCCGCGCCGGAAATATTACCTGTAATCGCGGGCGAAGGGACGGCAAGGCAGGTCTGGTTGCCGGACTGGTCGGTTGTCAGCTACTGTGTCATGATCGGCCTGGTTTCTAACTGGCCTGCACATTTCTCTGGTTTTCTCGACGATACGCCTTTTTTTCCAATCCAGTCGTTGTGCTGACGGGTATTTTGTGCGATGGCCTCAGGCTGCACAGTCAATCGATAGCGCGGAGTTCGATCCCTCGGGTTTCGGGCAGCAACACGACAGCGAGGATCATCAGAGCGTAGGCGGAGACAGCGAACACGGCGATCGCGTGGCCCAAAGACATCGTCGCGCTGAGGTAACCGACCAGCGCGGGAAAGACAGCGCCAAGGGCCCGCCCAAAACTGTAGGAGAAACCCTGGCCCGAGCCGCGGAGGCTGGTGGGGAAAAGTTCCGTGAAGAATGCACCGATCGGGCTGAATACGCCCGAGGAGAAGAATCCGAGGGGGAATCCCAACGCGAGCATCGCGTGATTGCCAATCGGCAAGTAGGTGTACGCCGCGACGGTGGCGAACGAGGCCGCAGCAAACAGAATGAGCGTCGGCTTGCGACCGATACGGTCAGCAAGGTAGGCGCTGACCAGGTAGCCGACCAACGAGCCCGCTATTACAACACCGAGATATCCGCCGGTATTCACAGCAGAAACGTGGAGGTGACTGTTGAGAAAGGTTGGCAGCCACGTGGTGATGGCGTAATAACCGCCCTGTGCTCCGACCGCCACCAAGGAGGTCAAGGCCGTGATTCGAAGGACATTGGGGCGGAAAATTTCGAGAAATCGGTCTGTGTGGTCCGCCATCACGGTTTGTCGAGTCTTGCTGTATATCTCTGGCTCTCGAACATTTCGGCGAATGTACACAACGAGTAGCGCGGGCAGAATTCCGATCCAGAACATCGCTCGCCAAGCGATGGCCGGAGGCAGCCACGAGAACAGCAGTGCATAGCTGAGAGCCGCGAGTCCCCAGCCGACCGCCCAGCCTGCCTGTACCGTACCCACGGCCTTGCCGCGGTGCTGGGCGCGAATTGTCTCGCCCATCAGAACCGAGCCAACTGCCCATTCGCCGCCGAAACCCAAGCCTTGCAAGCCTCGCGTAACGAGAAGCTGCCAGAAGGAGTTCGTTAATCCGCTCAAGAGAGAGAAAAGTGCGAAGCACGCAATCGTGAGTTGGAGAATGCGGACTCGGCCGTAACGATCCGCAAGGAGCCCGGCAAGCCAGCCGCCAGCGGCGGAGATAAGGAGCCCAGAGGTAGCGAGCAGCCCGGCTCGACCTTCGCTAAGGTGCCAAGTCACGATTAGCGTGGGAACCACAAAGCTGTACGCCATCACGTCCATGCCGTCGAGCGCCCAGCCGCTGAATGTTGCAATGAGGGTGCTACGCTCCACAGCGGTGAGTTCGGCGAGCCAAGTTCCATTTGGCTCTACAGCCCGCGGCTCCGGCTTTCGCGCGACGGCGCTATCGCCTATAGTCATCTTCGGTCTGCGTGGGTTCAATGGTTCGAGATTGTATCTCCGTTAGATGTGAGTGGTCAGCAAATGAACATCGTTCCGGCGAGTGATTCCTCGCTTCTTGTGGTTCTCGGGGACGCGGTGTCGCTCGACAATCACGAGCGAGTGATGTCGCTCTTTCTTGCGCTGCAGCGGCTCAACGACCCGCGCATGCGCAATCTGCATCCGGCGTATGCGTCGGTCCTGATCGATTTTGATCCACTACGCATGAGCCATGAAGAGGCCACGACGCTTGTGGAGAACCTGGAAGCCGAGGGGCTGGCGCAATCCGAACGACCGGTGAATATTGTGACCATTCCCGTTTGCTATGACCTCGAATTCGGGCCCGACTTGGAAAACGTCGCAAATCACGCAAAAATTCCGGAGCGGGAAGTGATTCAGCTGCATTCTTCGGCCACTTACCGTGTGCACTTCCTCGGGTTCACGCCTGGCTTTGCATACCTCGGCGGCCTGCCGGAGGCGTTGCATGCGCCACGGCTTGCGAGGCCGCGAAAGCATGTACCTGCGGGTACGGTAGCAATTGCGGGCAGCCAAGCCGGCGTTTATCCGGTGGACTCGCCGGGCGGGTGGCAACTGATCGGACGTACGCCCTTGCGGGTCTTCAATCCCAACACAACGCGGCCGGCTCTTCTTGGAACTGGGGATCTGGTGAAGTTTTCTGCAATCGATCGCGCCACATTCGACGCGACGGTGCAGCCCTAGACCCGCGCGATGGCGATACATGTAATACAACCGGGCCCGCTTACCACCGTCCAGGACCTTGGTCGCTATGGATACTCGCATCTTGGAATCTCGCCCGGTGGCGCGGCGGACCCATTGGCGATGCGCGTCGCAAACTTGCTGGTCGGAAACCCAGAGAACGCCGCCACATTAGAGATGACGCTTGCGGGTGCCACGCTCGAGTTCGACGAAGAGAGCATTGTTGCGCTCACCGGCGGTGAGTGTGATTGCCGTATCGGAGGCGAGACAGCGCCGATGTGGCAGGCGGTGCGAGTGCTTGCGAGAAAAGTTCTGACATGCGGCGGATTGAAGACGGGAGCGCGGTTGTACCTGGCGTTTCAAGGAGGATTGGATGTCTACCCGATTATGGGCAGTGCGTCCACGAGTTTGGCTGGACATTTCGGCGGAGTCGAAGGGCGCGGGTTGCGCAAGGGCGATTTGCTCAGCGTGCGGAAGGGATCAAATTTGCGCGTCCGAACATTGATGCCGGAAGCCGCCCAAGAGTTATATCCTCGCGGACTCGTTCGCGTGACGCGTGGTGCTCAGCACGATTGGTTCGGCCCGGAAGCGTTTGACGCGCTTCTGTCTTCTCCCTACACGGTCGGCGAGGAATCGAACCGCTCCGGTTTACGGTTGCAGGGCGAGCCGATTCCGTCGCGAGTTCGATCGCAACTGCTCACAGAAGGCGTTTCACTCGGCGCGATTCAGGTGCCGCACAATGGGCAGCCCATCATTCTCTTTGTCGATCAACAGACCACCGGCGGCTATCCGAAAATCGCGAATGTGATCTCGGCGGATATGCATCACGTGGGCCAACTGCGACCGCACGAACTCGTGAGATTTGCGGAAGTAACGATTCCGGAGGCGGTCCGTTTGCTGCGGGAACAGGAGCAATGGCTGAAACACATTTTTCAGCACTAGCGGACTCGGATGAGCGCGATAGACCAATTCGTGAACAAAGACGCGATCGATCTCAATGCGGACGTTGGCGAATCCACTGGATCGCTTGCGAGCGGGGCGGATTTCGAGCTAATGCGTCACATTACGTCGGCGAGTATCGCCTGCGGTGGCCACGCCGGCAATGTGCAAACGATGAAGCGGACGCTCGAGTTTGCCAAGGAACTGAGAGTTGCTGGAGGTGCGCATCCCAGTTACCCAGATCGCACAAACTTCGGGCGCGTGGAACTTGCGATCGAAGCAGGCGAACTCGAGACATCGCTTCGCGGGCAAATCACCGCGCTGGCGCGCATAGCAGATGAGCTAGGCGTTCGACTGAGACACGTGAAGCCGCACGGCGCGTTGTACCATGCGGCCAATCGCGATCGCGAGGTCGCGCTGGCGATCGGTCGCGCAGCGATGGCGGTAGATTCAGAATTACTTATGGTAGGACAAGCGGGATCGCCGTGCCTGGCCACTTGGCGCGGTCTGGGGCTGCGCTGCGTCGGGGAAGCGTTTGCCGATCGTGCGTACGACCAGGACGGCACGCTCCGCCAGCGAAAGTTTCCCGGGGCGCTTCTCGAAGACCCGGAGCAGGCCGCTAGGCAAGCACTTGAGATTGTGGTGCACCAAAGGGTGAGCCTGCCAGACGGTTCAAAGATGCCTGTGTCGGCCGACACGCTTTGCATTCACTCGGATACCCCGGGGGCCGCGGCGATCGCTCGGATGGTGAGTGAGCGACTCAAAGCAGCAGGAGTTCAGATTCGACCGATGTCGGGGCTCGGCCGCTAGGGCGCGCTATCCTGTCAGCAATTGCCTCGACGGACGGCGCACACGGCGCGGTGATGCTGAAATGACGGCCGCCTGACGAATTTGCAGTTCCGGCGGCCAGCCACTGCGTCGTACGGCAGACTAGTCTCCGCTGTACGAGTCTGTGCCGCTGCCAATCACTGGACAGGCATCGAACTCCTTCGAGGCTTCCCGGCCCTTTAGAACGCCGTCCGCATTTTTCGCTTTCAGCAGCAGCACTCGTTGGACACGGCTGCCGCTTTGGTTTTTTGCCTGGCCATTCAAACAGACGTAAATTCCAGATTGATTCTCCTCCAAGATGCTGATCGCAATCTGCGAACTGCCTTGCGGCGCCTTGAGGAGCGCTCCCTTCTCGTCGAGCTTCTGCGTGATATATCCATAGTCGGCAAACGTCGTTTTTCCGTGTGCGAGCTTCGGACGAATCGCGGGCGGAATCGAAGCGACGTCCAATTTTTCAACCACAAACTCGGCAAGTTTCTCGGTTGGATAAGAATAGTGAATCTCTGCGACGGCCGCCGGCACGCACGCCAGAAGCATTACTCCAAGCATCATTTTCATTTGTTCATCCTCTTTGTTGGTGGGACAACAATGCACGACGAGTGATTTTTCACCGGTCTTTACATCAGCTGTCGCCGCGCCGTGATTTTCAATTCGAAAGCCCCACGACGTCGTAACCAGCGTCGCAGCGCTTCCGTTATAGAGACCACCGTCGTGGGATTTTTATTCCTCGTCGGGATTCAAGAGCGACGCGGGCTCGTCTGAAGATTCGAGCGAGCTGCGAATTTCACAATCTTTCGGATCTCGCGTTCGGGAGGCAAAGAATTCCAGGTGGGTGTAACAAGAAGGTGGCACTCCGCGGCGGTATTTGACGCGTCTAACCTGGGCTGTTCACGCCACTCAGAAACCCGCCGAGATGCCCTGTCAGCGCTATGACGGCGACGCCCAACAATTCAAGCGGAATGCGGAAAGCAGGCAGCACGGTTCCGTTGCGTCGCCCGCGAAAGTGAATCCACCAGGCGAGCCAGATCACCACAGTCGAGGCGCACGCGAGGACCATGTGCTCCAATAGGATGCCCTTGACCCTCTGACCCTCGAGGGCGAACTGCCAAGCCAGGATTCCCGTCGCAACCACCGGCACGGTCGAGATCGCGGCGAGCAACAAGTTGTAGTAGGCGGCGTCCGCCAACCGCTTCGTCCGTTGCGCGAATAGGTCGAACGCCACACCGGCAATGAACAGCGCGATCGGAAAATGGATCAGTACCACATGCTGCGCGTGCTTGGCGAGAATCGCCGTCTTGATGTCGAAGGGGTTCACGCTCATTGCGCGCTCACTTCACAACCACAGTGCCGGTCATCTTCGGATGAACCGAACAGAAGTATGTAAAGGTTCCCGCCTTAGTGAATGTGTAGGAGAACTTTTCATCCGTGTCCATGACCTTGGACTTGAACTCCTTTGGATCGTCCGCGCTGACAACCGTATGCGGAATATCGTCGCGGTTGGTCCACGTGACCATTGTTCCTACAGCCACCGTGAGCGTCGCTGGTGTAAAGCTGAAATTGTCGATTTTCACTTCGGTGATAGTTGGCTGGGGAGCATTCGCCGCGACGACGTTCGTTGACGCTGTCAACAGCAGCCCCAGCGCGACGATCACCGCGGTCGCTAAACCTACAATGCATACACTTCTGCTCTTCATGATCGTTTCCTCTCTGAATTTCGTCAGGATTTATTTCATGGCCTGCACTGGGTCGTTTCCGGCTTATCCCAGCGTTGAATCAACTACCGCCAGTGCGTGCTGGCCCTGGACGTAATTCACATCGGTAATTCCCAACACGCTCCTTAACTGCTCTGCCGGCACCTTCATCGGTCCCGGAGAATCAGCCTTGCCGGGCTGAGGCTGCGGGAATGCCGTCGACATCGCCGTATGGAACGTA